>Ga0268281_1000022_pt1 | contig 128471 bp, 118 predicted proteins | sample saktaG_10_FD_190134 | JGI IMG/M metagenome (GOLD analysis project Ga0268281, IMG submission 190134) | Saline water microbial communities from Sakinaw Lake, British Columbia, Canada - sak_2011_5_24_50m | ecosystem: Environmental > Aquatic > Non-marine Saline and Alkaline > Saline ...
TTGTCATATCTCATTCCAGAAAAGGCAATCCACTAGATAACGCAGTCATAGAAAGCTTCCACTCCATTCTCAAGAAAGAAACTCTCTACAGTAATGATATCACATCTTTAGAAGAATATATACAACTAGTCCATGAATGGCTGATATTCTATAATACTACTAGGCGTAGAAAAACAAAAAAGTAGACGTTTTTTTTAAGTGTCTACTTTTTGGGGTTCATTTCATAATAGGCCCGTTTTTTTTATCGATTTTCTTTAACGTGTTTGGCGAATTTTATACCAAATTCATACGCTTCATGAAGCTGACTCGTTGATGGATTGAAGCGGAGCCTCAACCCGTCGATTGTCTTTAGTTTTAGCTGTACAAGTCTTTGCATGACATTAGGCACTGCTTCACCGCTCCACCCATAAGAACCAAAAGCGCTTGCCAATTTGCCGCCATGACTTTCTGGATTCAGGCTTGAAAGTATATCCCAAATCGGTTTAACTGTATCCTTTAAAATTGTCGAGGTCCCGATAAGAAATGCATCAGACGCTTCGATTCTGGATACTATGACACCAGTTTTCGCAAGCACGATGTCATATGTTTCAATTTCGACCAATCCGTCAAATTCCTTTTTGATGGCTTTTTCGATTTCTTCCATCATTATTGTAGTGTATCCATATGCACTTGCATAAGGGATAACAATCAACGGTTTCTCATGTGGCTTAACTGGTTGAGCCCAGGTGAGATACATTTTTTTTGCTTCATTGATCATGCTTTCATCCAAAATGGGACCATGACTTGTCGCAACGAGTTTCAAATCGAGCGGTCTAATTTTATCCAAAGCTTTCAGTACATCTGGTTTGAAAGGCGACATGATTGAATCAAAATAATATTTAAGTGATTTCAGATAATCATCCTTGTTTTCCACGTTTGTCGAGAGCACACCTTCATACGCATAATGAGCGCCAAAAAAATCACAGGTGAACAGGATCTTTTCTGCTTCCAAATACGTGAACATGGTGTCTGGCCAGTGTAAGTTAGGCAGAATATAGAATTTCAGGAATTTGTCTCCGAGCGAGACTACTAAATCATCTTTGGCCCGGATTGAATTGAAGGGGCGATTCAAAATTTCTTTTAGATTTGATAATCCGGGTGCGGAAGCAATGATCGTAATCTGCGGATTTTTCTCCAAGATCCTGATGACAGATCCGGAATGATCGGGTTCGGTATGGTTAAGTACCAGATAATCAATTTTGCTTATAGCGGTCAAAGCTTCAATCTTGGCAATATAATCATCACCGAAGTTGGCTTTGGTAGTATCTATCAAGACTGATTTCTCGTTGCCTTTTATGTAATATGCATTATAAGATGTGCCGAACTCAGTTTCCATGACAATGTCGAATACTTGCAAGTCATAGTCATTTACGCCTATCCAGAATACATCTTTTGCCAGTTTAAATGTTTTTGTTTGCATAAAATCACCTCAGCTATATTATACTCCAAATCCGAACATATCCCAAATAAGTTGCTTTTTTGAGGATATGTAAATAAATTATTGCATATGACTATTGCTTGTTGATTGAATTGAATGTTCATTTTTTTAGCCCAAAGAATGATGATATCGATTGTGACCACGATGCCGATAAATACTCCGAATCCAGTCGTTGCCTCTAGATGTAAAATCGCATCAATCATACCAAAAACGAGCGATATCGAGCCAAAAACAATCAGGACAATCTTGAGAATCCGCAGATAGTCATCCATCTTTTCAGGAGAAATCAGGTATCTCTGTTTAGTTCTGTATCCATTTGCCAAAATCCTCGGCTCGCCAAGAGAAATCAATACTTTCTTGACATCTTCTTCTGTATGTTTTTCCGGCAACATATCGCTGATATTAACATTCAATTCTTTTTTGACATCTGCCCTGGATGCCTCTGGCAGTCTTCTTGTAACATCGTATATATAGCGTTCAATCAAACTGTTCATTTAAATTCCCTCCCCCAATAAACTGTTCATTTCATAAACAATTTCTTTCCATGTCTCTTTTAAATTGTTAAATGTCTCTTTCCCAAACGAACTCAAAACATAATACTTTCGCGGCCTGTTTTCTGTAGTGTCCCATTGGCTTTCCAACAGCTTTTGGGACTCCAGTCTGCGAAGCAACGGATATAAAGTGCCGGCTTCAATCGAGATATTCTTCTCTTCAAGCCTTTGTAAAAGCGAATATCCGTATTCTGTCTTGTCGAGTTGGCTCAATACAGCTAGGATCTGTGTTCCTCTTTTTAATTCGTTTCCTAAGCTTTGTAACAATAAATTATCAGCCATATTTATCACCTCGCTCATATTATACTGTATGGCATACACTATTGTCAATATAATAATAATATTTTATTTAATATTAATCAATTATGTGAAATTTAAATTTGTCAGCTTTATCAGAAAAAAATAATATAAATTTATATAAATGGCGCTAAAATGAATTTCACTTTTAGCGCCATTAACTATTTATTAATTATCCACCGCTGGTTTGCATTTATGCTGGTATACGCTCAAGTCGATTTTGTTGTTTTCGACTTTAACCCCTTCATTGTCTAATCTTTCCAGCTGTTCATAAAATCCTTCGCCGTCAAGGCTGATCTCGCCTTTGGAATTAATGACTCTGTGCCAAGGAAGACCATATGCCCCACTCATGGAGTGCAAGATTCTCGATACTTGTCTGGATCCCCACCGATTCCCTGCACAAGCTGCCACTTGTCCATATGTCATCACTTTTCCGCGAGGTATATGTTTTATAATATAGATCACCATTTCTGTAAATTCAGTCATGATTTGTTCTTGTATAACCAAATCATCTTTTTTAAGAGGAGTTGATTATTCCTTTCTTTGCATTTTTTGTTTCTTTAAAGGTTTTGTTTTATAATCGAATTAGGCACTGTGGATTTGTTTCATTTTTTTATAGCTTTGACTATTAAAGGAGACTCTTACCACAGTTCTTATTTTAAATGTCAATCAGTAACATTAAACTTCCCCACAGATAGTTCATACAGTTTCCCCTTTCTGTAGTTGAATTTCAATCCATCTCAATTCTGATGGTGCTATATACTTGTTTCTTGTTCATAAGAAACAATCGCTATGGCAGTAATATCCTATCGTAAAAAACTTCCTTTGATTTTTTCATAATCGGAAATATTAATTCAAACTTATCCTTATAATGAAGAGAATTCAATTTAGGAATTATCTTACTAATTAATTTGATTAAAGAACTCATTATGTCACCGGCATATTCTTTGGGAAAATTAATGACAGACACAATGGCTTTTTTCACTGAAATGCCACGCGTCTCAATAACAGTATAGGCGACACATGCCCTAGTGTCAATATGAGAAGTTAGCATCTTATTTTTAAATAGAAAAAAGAATTTCAAGAAATCACTTGAAATCCTATGAGTTTAGCTGTGTTGTCATAACCAAGTTTGTGTCACTTTTGAGGTTGTCACAACCAAGTTTGCTATGTTGTCAGTATGGAGTTTGTTTATTCAATAGATAGTATCTCTGTTTCCTCCTCATAGAATCGACAAATACTCCTCATTCATTATTTTTCTCCCAAGTTGATATACTGTATGGTTATCATCGAGTTAGGAACAGTAATCCATTTGTTTGATATTCCTTTTGCAATTTCAAGATTTCTACCAAGATTTTTCTTTTCAAATTTCACATCAAAAAATGTGGAACAGTTTGGTGTCATTAATATATATTCCTTTAACACCTTTATATTCACGCTTTCCCGACTGACACATCTTCATTAATTCAAACATAAATCCAACTTTTCATCTGAACATGAAAAAAAGAATCATAATTTAACGGGAATCTTTGACGCATACCACAAGCATTCAAAAACAGAATAAGCATCAGAAATGTTAAAAACACAATGATTTTCTTCATGGAATGCACCCTCCATAGATATCGTATATATCGATATCTTTTATGTTTGTTTTTTAGCATATTATAATACAGAATGATTTAATGAAACTAAATCCATTTCAATTAAAGCAATAAGACAGTATCAGCTTGCGTCGTGTTATCCGCACTACTAAAAAATGTGCCGGATAATGTATGCCAGCAACATATTTTCTCTTGATTTCAATCGTGATACAGTTTGTACCCATATGATATCATGGCTTACCCACTGATTTGAAACAATTCCAATCCAAAAACACAAGAACAAAAAACAAAGGATTAAATAGCACTACTTTTTTAGTTCATCAACAAAATATAAGGGATTTGTTTTTAGAATTGCACTTGCTTTTTGCATTAATTGATTGGCGTCAATTAGATAAGTTGTCGCATTTAATACCTTAGACACTTGTAAGTCATTTACTGAAAGAATCTGTTCAATTCGATCATATCGTTGAAAATAATTACTCATATCAGGTAGTTCACCCACCTGATTAAAGGTGCTTCCATCTTGGTTGGTTATTTTAAAATCAATACTATACATAGTGTTTCGATAGTGTAAATGATTGATATTTTCAACTAGATGCATAAACGTATTCGGTTTTAACCCACATCCTAACATGAGTATTTTTGCATTATATTTTAACATTTTATAGAATGGTGAGTAATAGAATATGGTAACCCTGTCTTTTATATGCTCGTTAGTTAATTCTATAGCATGTTTTCCCCAAGCCGCAACGGAATGAATCGGGTTTATGCTTCTTATGGTATCTTTTTCTTTACGAAAAGTTTCTGAAATGATTCCTACGCATGAAGGGGTATCGTGATAAGAAAAATAGGGATTTTCTTTTGTCACAGTTTTGTAAGAGAGGGTAGGGATAAGAAGTGTTCCTTCATCAGTTAAAATTTCTTTTATGGCGTTTATAACAAGCAATGGGGTTAAACCTTTACATTCTAGTGCTTTAAAAGAGGAATGGACTAATAAGACAATTCCTTTTTCAATTCCAGCTTTTTTAAGATCATTAATTAGTTTTTCGTATGTACACATATCGACTCCTGAATATGCTTAGTATCAAAAAAAATGATATTTCAGCTTTGTTTGAAATTTTATTTTAAAGCTATCTTTTGATTAACAAAAGTTTGCTATGTTGTCAGTATGGAGTTTGTTTCAAAATATATATTTTCCCCAAATAATTCATACAAACTGAATGAATTTAATTACTAAATCAATTGCTATGTAGAAATAATTAAGTAATCATCCCAGATTCCTTCAATATTTGGATTGCGGTCGAATTTGGTGCGAATGCTGTAAGTTTATCTCCTAAGATTGAATCAACCGAAGGCATTTGAACATAAGTTTGAGTACCCGATGTCAGTAAAAACTCATTTTTTATTTCTTTTTGAATCGTTTGTTCATATAAATTTTCTTCAAATAGAACATCAAGAAGAATTCCTACTTCTCTTCCCGAGTATAAAGCAGAGTAAAAAAACTTAAAATGCTTTTTTTCAATGTTATTGATACCTTTTCTATCTTTTTCTTCAAAGCGAAGAAAAGGAAATGATTGTGCTGTCCTATCAAGATATTCATTAATATTACACTTGGGATCCACAATGATATCAATATCTGTTGAGAATTGATTCGGGTGTTCAAGAAGTAGCATTAAACAAGTTCCTCCTTTGAAGATGAACGGAGTTCCGGCTTTGACAAGCGCTTCTAATAATCCGAATGCATATATCGTTCTCTCCAATAGAATTTTATCCACTGAAGGATATGCACTTTGGAGTGATTCTAAATGTTCAAGCGTAAAATTCTCTTTCAACAGCGTTACTTGTCCTCAAAAAGTCTGATATTTGTATTTTGATAAATGTACTGCTTAATTTTTTGGTCACATTTTCTTCGTTTAGCATACGCAAACATTTTTTTTTGCTCAATCACATATTGTTGAAAAATCAATTCAAGCATTGGAGTCAATTCTGATCCGCTATATAGCATTTTTAAACTTGGTTCAGAGAAAAAATCAACAATTAATTTTTCCAATTTAATTTCATATGAATGTTTATTGGTTGGAGCTTGAGTGACTAGGTTATGAATGATGATTGTATTATTTTCTGCATATCTTGTAAATTCATCTGTTTTTGGTTTTATCAAGATATTGGACTGAATATTGTTTCTCAGTTTTTCAAATATGATATCTGAATAAAACTTGTCTACTTCTACAAAAACAATGTTCCTTGCCAATTGGTGATTGAGCCATTCATTCAAAATTGTAGACTCATAAATAACTGCAGTGATATTTGGAAATTCTTTTTCGAAATAATGGATAATTTGTTTGTGAGTTGCACCTACATATTCGTATGCATATTTTCGTTTATGTCCTTGAATAAATAGGTTTTTACCAATTTTGGTTATCAATCCAGAATGAACTAAGTTGTAAATTGCCCAACGATATGATGCCTTAGAATAATTAGGGTGCTCCAGTGCAATCCATTCGTATAACTCATTTTTATAAATATATTCATTGTCTGCTTTTGATTTTATCAATGCTTTTATGTCCATTACAATCACCACCAATCTTATATTAATATCATACACTAAGTTGATTAACAAATCAATGCAATTTCACGCTTTTTAAAAATAGTGCATAATTGCATAAAAACCCATTTTGTTTGAATCAGCCTGATTATCAATTTTTAATTACAATATGTCTGCAATGGATTAAAGAAATGTCGCCAAAAAGAAAACACCTGAAGGCAGGTGTTTAATAGTGATGTGTTTTCATAACCAAGTTTGTGCCACTTTTGAGGTTGTCACAACCAAGTTTGCTATATTGTCAGTATGGAGTTTGTTTTTTTGCAAAGAAAAGATATAAAAATAATTGAATCTCAATCTTAATTTCTATGCACATGTTTAATTTACCCTCTGTTCAATTTCCATACCAATCTAAAGTTCCAAATAAGATATGGGTAAGTGATATTACTTATATTAAGACTGGGCTAGGTTGGTACTACCTTGCTGCTGTAATGGATCTATATAACCGAGAGGTCATTGGTTACTCAACAAGTAAGAACATTGACACCGAAACTAGTCAAACAAGCAATCGCAAATGCAATAGCCAGGTATCCTGAAGTTGAAGGAACCATTTTTCATAGTGACAGAGGAAACCAGTACGCAAGTGCAGGCTTCAAGAATATCCTTGATGACTATGGGATGGTTCAAAGTATGAGTCGTGGTGGATGCCCTTACGACAACTCGTGTATGGAGAGCTTTTTTGCTTGTCTTAAGAAAGAATGCATCTACAGGAGATCCTATGCAAATTCCTCTGAAGTTGAAAATGACCTATTTCAATATATTGAAATATTCTACAACAGAAAGAGAATGCATTCTACTCTGAATTACATGACACCAATTAGTTACAGAATTCAAAATCAGGCTTGCATATCCGCCTTTTAAATGATATGCTTTGTATGTATATAAGTTTATTATTACTATCTGTTTAAAAAGCACCTAGTCCAACTTTATAATTTTTTTGTACCATTACTATGATTCTTTTTTTCTTGATGATAATTATAGTGATACTGCTTTACCTTTATACCCTTTATTTCCGTATACTTGTTTATAATTTTATTAACAATTTCAAGCTTTTCACTTTTATTTTCAATTGAATCTTCTAAAATGGATTCTAAATGATTATATTCACTGTATTCTCCAATAGATGCTATTACAAGTGCATTTCTAAAATACTTAGCATGTTTTTTTAAGTAGTTCTGCATTAATACTATAATTGTACTTCTGCATAAAAAAATATAAATAAGTAGCGATAGTTCTAGTGTTACCTTCTCTAAACGGATGAATTCGCCACAGTTCAGAAATGTATCTCGCTAAATTATAAACAAGACTTGATCTTGACATTTTTATCCATTCCATGCTGGAATACTTATTTTCTAAATGAATCATTCCTATTTCAATTTTTGAGAATGACTCATATATTACACTTAATCCATTTAAAACAATTTCACTTTTTTCAATATCAATTATTCTTGGTACTCCCGCCCATTCATAAACATCTTCAAAAATTAACTTGTGTATCAAGAAAACATCAGCTGTTTTTTGAATTTTAAATCCTTCTTTGAATAATTTAATAAGTGCTAAATTTGCAATAGTGTTTTCATACTCATCCAATTTTTCCTGTGTTTTTATACCTGGTATATTTCGTAAAACATTAGTTTTTTCATAAACATAAGGATCAGCCATTACTATATTCCTTCCTAATTGCATATAAAGCTACATCATAATCTATTTCCCCTTGAGCATACAAAGATATTATTTTCTTAAATCTCTTTGGGTATTCGTTACCCCCAGTTAAGTTAATTGCGGATGCTAGTTCCATTTGTCTTTTCTTATAATCATTTTTCGGTATTTTCACATTAAATGGAAGACCATTTTTTAAAACGATTTGACTTAAAAACATATCAATAGCTGTAGATGTACTAATTCCTAGATTTTCTAGTATTGTTTCAACTTCTGCCTTAACACCGCTGTCTACACGAACATTCACATATGCATCTTTCATACTATCACCTCATATATATTGTAACACATTTGCGTTACATTTACAAGTAATTACTACAACATTATATCTATTTTCACTTTTTGTTCTCACGATTATATTTTCTGAAGTCATCAACTACTTTCTCATCATAATCTAATTTTATACAACTGATCGTTAATGTTTTAGTCTGCAAAATATTTAATTTGAATTACCCAAATTTCGCAAAAAATTAAACACCTGAAAACAGGTGTTTAATAGTGATGTGTTTTCATAACCAAGTTTGTGCCACTTTTGAGGTTATCACAACCAAGTTTGTTATATTGTCAGTATGGAGTTTGTTTTTTTGCAAAGAAAAGATATAAAAATAATTGAATCTCAATCTTAATTTCTATGCACATGTTTAATTTACCCTCTGTTCAATTTCCATACCAATCTAAAGAACATAATGTACAAGAAAATGGTCCCAGTTCACAATGAAACGTCCAGAAAATCTACCCAGTGAGATGGTTGAGCATCAAGCTGTTGTGTTCGTATCCATTAAGATGGATGAAAGACTGAGAGACTGCATCGGTACGGTTTGTCCGACAACAGGATGCATTGCTGATGAAATCATTCAAAATGCCATAAGTTCAGGTACTCAGAATTATCGTTTTAATATTTTTTTAAAAACGTGAATTACCTAACCTTTTCTATAGTGTAGATGTTTTGGGAAAACCAGAACCCATTCAATCAATCGATGATCTTGATGTCAAACATGATGGTGTCATCGTTAGATTCGGAAGTTAGAGTGGATTATTATTTCCCAAACTGGAAGGTATTGATACACTTAAAGATCGGGTTGACATTGCTTTGAGAAAAGCTGGAATCAGAGAAGATCAACCTTATACAATGCAAAGATTCGAGGTTATAAGACATAAATAGCTCAAGCTATGATATACTTTAGGTGTCCTCTTTTTTTATATTAGAGTTAAATTTCATTTTTTGTCAATATAGGTCATCGTTTTTTACATATTTCCAATTTATTTTAGAGGGGGCTCGTATGAAAAAGAATAGAAAGCTGAAATTATTTTATTATAGCATTAGAATAACTATGGTTCTTCTATTATCAACTAGTATTTTAGGTATTTTTATTGATTCAAATGATGCGGACATTAGTCGGAATATATTTGTAGCGATACAGTTGGCAATCTTGCTCATCTTATCATTTGGCCCCTCCTTTGTTGAAAAAAAATTTAAACTTGATATCCCAAATTATATGAAAAGCGTATTTTTAATTTTTATTTTAGCGGCTCTTTTAATGGGTGAAGTTGTTAATTTTTTTGTAACAGTCAGTTGGTGGGATGATATGCTACACATTACTTCTACTGTCTTAGTTTCAATTGTGGGTTTTTCAGTTATTAATTCTGTGGCTAGAAATCCAGATAAAAAACTTGTACTTAAGCCATTTATTATCGCTCTATTTGTTTTTTGTTTCTCAATGACTGTTGAAGTTATTTGGGAACTATTTGAATACACCCTTGACAATTTATCTTCTTCAAGCAACATGCTGAGAACAGTTAATTCGGTTACCCTTGTTCCCTATAATGGGTTAACAGCAATCAAAGATACAATGTATGATTTAATCTTGAATGCAATCAGTTCTTTGGTAATTAGCATCGCTGGATATTTCGATGCAAAAAATAATTTTGATTTATTTAGCAAGTGGTTAATATGCCCTAAAGTTGAAACACAAAAATAGTCTTTATTTCATGAGATATACTTCAATAAACATCTAAAATATAACAAAACAGGCTTTATCATAAGTCTGTTTTTTTGATTTGTGTGTTGTCATAACCAAGTTTGTGCCACTTTTGAGGTTGTCACAACCAAGTTTGCTATGTTGTCAGTATGGAGTTTATTTTTCCAAAAGAGTAAAGATATATTTTCAATACGTAAAGGTAATTAATGAATTAATATAAGAAGCAAATCAGCTCTTAATCATTCCATAACTTATTATTTCGGTTTTAGGTAACTTTTCTTGATAAATCAATTTAAATCCGAAATGTTCGTAAACCTCAACATTGTGTTTGTTTTGCGTTTCTAGGAATGCAATCTCATTGTTCAATGAAAGAGCTAATAATTTAGGTTTAATCAATATGCTTGAAAACCCTTTGCCTTGAAATGAAGGGTCTATAACTATGACATCTAAACAACAATAACTTTTTTTCAAATAGAGTTTATGTAAACGAGTAATCCATTTTTGATATTGTACCATCTTTATCACCGGGTTAATTCCTATTGATAATATCAAAATAACACCTCTTAATAAATCAAAAATACTAAATTGGAATTTGTTTTTTTTTGAGCCCTTCCATAATACAAAACCTTCTAATGAATTGGAAGTAGTATATAAACTATTAAAGTCCAGTTTCAGTTTAAATTTATATAATCTTGTTAGTTTAATATATCTAGAATCTTCGTTTGGGAAAAAATATGCGTGTAAAGGATCTTTAAACATTGCATTTGCAAAAATAAGTGACGCTTTTTCTAAATCATTTATATTTACTTTAACCAAATATATCATCTCTCAATATTTCAAATTGTTAATAAATTTTATTATTTATTATACCATATCCCTAAGAAAAAGAATTATTAAGATGTTTGAGCAAAAATGATCTTTTTTATCATAACTAAGTTTGTGCATTTTTCGCAGGTTATAAATAGCATATGGTTTCCATTGCAAAAATAGATTCTTATAAATTAGAATAATAGTGAAACCATCTACTATTTAACATAAAAGTCACTAAATATTTAATTGTACCACTATCGCTATAAAGAAAACACCTGTTAAACAGATGTTCAAATTTTATGTGTTGTCATAACCAAGTTTGTGCCAGTTTTAAGGTTGCCACAACCAAGTTTGTGCCACATTTGAGGTTGTCACAACCAAGTTTGCTATGTTGTTAGTATGGAGCTTGTTTGATTCAATAATAAATGAATTTCTATATTTATTCTATTCAATTAATATCATTAGTACTGTTTTATAGTGGATTATTTCAAATTACAACATTTCCAAATAGCTTAACATTTTATCCTTAGGACAATGAACTTCTTTCCAATTGTCTAAACCTACAAATCCATTATTTAAATGTTGAGATATTTCAGGTTGAAATATCTGATTATATAAACAATCGTGAGCGTACCAATCAGCATCTTGCATAGCTCTATTTAATTGAGATACTAGCTTTCTGTTTTTTGTTTTACTATATATTACTTCTGATATACCATTTACATATTTCAATACTAACTCTAGAGCAAAACCGTCAAAATGCATAGTAATCATGATTGCTTCTTGTAGAAACAATATAGGATCTTTAAAATCGCTTTTCTTTAACCCATATAGAACAACAGAATACCTAATTAAATCATTCATTAAAACAAAGAATTTTCTTCTTAAAATAATCATGTAGTTTATATGCCATGCATAGATATCATCATCAGTCTTTAATTCTTGTGGTTTTTCTTTTAAAAAATCTAACACTTTATTAGTACATTGGATATGCATACTCTACTCCTTCTCGCACATAATTACATTATCATCCTAAACTAATATTAAGACAATGATATTTTAAAATGCGACATACACTTAAGACAAATATTCAACAATTTAGGTAACTCAGGATCAATAGCTGCTAGCTGCTTTCTGGAACGCTTAAATACTTGGTATTCTTTCAAAAATTCTGTTTGTTCATCAGCAATTTTTAGTAGGTTCTCTTCATTGCCTGCAAAAACCAATAATGATGCATGTAGTACATCAAGGGCTGACTCTTTTGCTTTATCTACATTATAGGATAAATCTCTAGTGAATGATGAAAATCCTTTAATAGCATTTTTGATAAGTTGATATTGTTTTGAATCAAGACTACCTTCAGAAATAATATTAAGGCATGTTTTGATTGTATCATTAAGCACATCAACAACTTTAAGCTCTAAATTTCTCCGTTTAATTTCAACTTGAGTTATATTTTCATATATCGTTTTATATGAAGGTGAAAATGGATACCGTTTCATTAAAAAAGATACATCAAACATTTGTTTAACAACTTCGATATCTCTGTTTTCGTTTAATTTTTTCCCGACGGTATTTGGTGAAAATGCGCAGAGTTTATCAGCTAATAAATCATGAACTGATGGCGCTATTACACTCACATTAGGATTAGTAGTTTTTATCAAGTAGTTATTTATTTCAACTTGAATTAAATCCTTATATTTCGATTCGTCATATACAACATCTAGTAATATATATGTTTCTCCATTGATAGCTCCATTATAGTGAAATTCAAAATGTTGTTTATCAATATCATGTCTAGGCTGACGAACGTCTTCTATAACACGCTGAAATTCAGAATCTTTTATAATCGTAGATAAATTTTCTGTGTCAAAGAAGTACTTGAACTGAGGCTTAACTAATATATCGATATCGATTGAAAATCTTGGGAATTCTTCAGCGATAAGAGATAAGCATGTTCCACCTTTAAAAATAAAGTTTTCAAAACTATTCCTTAATGTCTCAAGTAAATGTAATGCATATATTTGTCGTTCAATAATCCCTTGATCGCTTCTTTCATCGCCTTTAACTTTAAGAATCCACTCTTTACTAAATGTTTGTTTATCTATCATAATCGATTATCTCTATTTCATGTAATATGTTTTGAACTTTCGTCTTGATGTTTTGTCCGCGAATACGTGCATATGATAATAGTGTTGTAACGCTAACTCTATATTTTTTAATCATGTTTCTATAAATACTTAAAATTTCATTTTGATCTATGTTATATATATCCTCATTATACACAAGTAAATCGACTAATATTTTTTCTGGTTTAGGTATAGAAACATAGTTGTTTTTTTTATTTGCATATAAAGGGGATCTTTTGGGTAATTTTTGTATAATAATAACATTCTGAAGCTTGTAACTTAAATAATCAAAACCTGTTACTTTACTCAATGGAACAACATCTTTAAAATCCTCTTTCATTTCATAAAACAAATTATCAATTCTTGTTTCATCAACTTCAATAATAATAAAGTTTTTATACATTTGATGTGACATAAATTGATTCAGCACATATGTTTCCCAAATAGATATTCTTATGTCCATACCAAAATAATCGCGTTTGTATGCATTAAACTTTTTGTTGTATTTCATTAAAAAATCAAGTGTTTTTGTATCGATTACCATCCCGAACAATTGACTTTGCTTTTCATCAACTACTCTATATTCATTATTTCCAATATCTTGAATATAGCCTGCATTTTTCAAATCAAATATTCGCCATGCTAGCGTAATTGGTTTTAAGTTTTCATAGTATTTGGTTATATAAGATGTAAGTTCGCTTTTACTAGTTACACTTCCTATGACAAATTTATCATAGAAGTTTTCAAATATTTTTTTACTCATATTACCACCTTGTAATTTGCAACTCTTTTTGTTCTAGTCGCGTTTTACTATATTATATCATCGGCATGTAAATTAGTCAATATAGATTGTAAAATGCGACTCTTTTTGTTTCAGTCGCATTTTACATGCGGTTTCGTCCTAATTAATAATACTCAATCAAACAAAAACCCATTAAAAAAGGATTTGAACAATAAAGTTCAAACCCCTAATTAGCTATTGGAGGACCCAACCGGATTTGAACCGGTGGTGAAGGAGTTGCAGTCCTTTGCCTTACCGCTTGGCTATGGGTCCTTTAAAAACAGAAAGAGTAAGATTGCTTACTCTAGGATTTTGAAAATGGTCGGGAAGACAGGATTTGAACCTGCGACCTCCTGGTCCCAAACCAGGCGCTCTACCAAGCTAAGCTACTTCCCGAAATTGATGGCGCGCCCATCAGGAGTCGAACCCGAAACCTTTTGATCCGTAGTCAAACGCTCTATCCAATTGAGCTATGAGCGCACGTATGGTGTTGATTGGGAGTGACGGTTATTTCTATCCGACAAAAATATGAATATCCCTAAATAAGGCCGATATATATATTACCAAACATTACTTGAAAAAGCAACAAATTTTTCTTTAAACGGGATTTTTTGAATGTCAAAAATTTAGCCTATGCATTCTTAAGCATATCCTTCAATAAAGCGCCCGGTTTTCTGTATAATGGTATTGAAAGAAGTGATTCCATGTTTGATAATCAATGCCATAATTTCATTTATATCAAGGAAGTCTTCATTCCGGTGTCCGATGTGCACAGATCAGTTATTTTTTATTGCAGTTTATCAGATTTTTAAATGCTTGAATAAACAAACGAATTTGTATCACTTTGGGCAAATCGCCATTCCGAACTCATCAGACAAATAAAGCGTGGTGGCGAATGCAGTAGCTTTTGTCATTGACTTGTTCTCTTCGTGACGAGGATAAAATATGAAATTATTATCTTCCATCAGTGAAGTGTCAGTCACTAGGTAATCTGTTGTTACGGAAAACAATTTGGCAAGTTCAATGACGTTTGCCAAATCCGGAATTGATTGTCCTAGTTCCCATTTTGAGACTGCTTGGCGAGAAACGTTTATCTTAGCTGCCAATTCTTCTTGCGACCAACTGTTTTTTTTCTTAATTCACCGATTTTCTCGTATATCATCAATATCCCCGTCAATTATATACCTTATTCTATCATTTGACTGAACTGCTTTTCCACCGTTTCAGGCTAGAATTTTGTCAACAATATATATCATTTTATGTAATTTATGATAAGAAAAAAACCATATTCCCCGTAATTACTGGAAAACATGGTCCTAAGTCTGATATTTATGCAATTTTATAGCATTCCTAATTCGCGGAAAATGACTACGACCACAAAAACCACAATAATAGATAGCAGGCTTGTCCATACTACAAGTTGCCCAGCCAATTTTTCATCATTTCCCATTTCTTGAGCCATAATTGCGCTAGTTACAGCGATCGGAGCACAAAACGTTGCGATCAAAGCTGGATAGTCGGTGCTCTCGAAGGTAAAGTACTTTGTCACCAAGCTTAAAATGCCAGCCAAAGCAAGCGCTACCAACGGTGCGACTAATGTTCTTAACGTGATTCCTAAAATCAATTCTTTTTTAAGCGTCTTGACGGCCGTGAATCTAAAGCCTCCGCCAAGTACGATTAAAGCCATGGGAGAAGCGATTTGACTCAGCCATTTGATGGCTGTATATAGAAATGACACATCGTCTTTTAACGTGAATACAGGCAATCCCGTTTCTTCAGAGATGGGAATGAAGCTTCTAACGACAAGAGTCAAGATTCCTACTACAATAGCGATTATCAAAGGGTTTGTCAAAACTTTCAATATTACTTTGAGCCAATGTATGGATTGTCCGTTTTGATCTTTTTGGAACATAGTCAACGCGACAATAGATAAAGTATTGTATAGTGGAACAATGACCATCGATACCAAAGCTACGATCAACACTGCTTCGGCTCCACCCAAGGCTTCAGCCAAAGGAATTCCGATAATTATCATGTTGGAACGGAATATGCCTTGTAAGATTACACCTTTTTGACGGTTGTCACGAACAGCGAATTTTACAATCAGAGTCCCCAATAGAAAGAGTACGAACACTCCAATGGTAGCAAAAAAAACCACATTCCAACGGATGTCCTCGAGACCGGACGCTGAATATAAGGAGTAAAACAAGAGTGTCGGTAGAGCAATTCTGAATACAAACCTGTTGGCGTAGGCAAGAAATTCCACGTTGATAAATCCGATACGGCTGAGAATATATCCCAATCCAATCAGCAACATCAAAGGCAAGACGGCATTCAAAGCATATAATAGCGTGTCCATATGTCAACTTCCCATCATAAACAAAGTATCTGACTTGTAATATTTTATCATTATTCATCCTTCAAAGAAAGACTAAATTATGAATTGTCAGAAATATATCTTGCTTGAATTTTTAAAGCGCTTATCAAAAATGAAAATATGAAAAAAACGCATTCATCCACTTTGGCTGGAGAATGCGTTTAGGCAGTTATGGACTTCCTCACTGTGAAGTTGATTGACTCTTAATTATTGCTTTGTTCTCGTACATGCGCTTATCAGCAATGTTCATCAGATCAACCGGATTATCCCCGTCATCGGGATAAGTTACGATTCCACACCCGAAAGCAAGAATTTTCTCGGTTTCTTGATGTCTGAAAGGATGATCATTCAGGTATTGACGGATTTGATTGATTCTTTTTTTCGCCTCAGCAGCGTCGAATGTTGGGTAAGCCAAGGCAAACTCATCGCCGCCAAGGCGTGATAGAAAGTAGTCACCTTGGGCGTTGTCGCGAATAGCCTCTGCAAAATATCGCAAATATTCATCTCCGGCTTTATGCCCGCATTGGTCATTCATGAGTTTAAAATCATTAATATCCAAATAGCAGATTGACAAGCGGTTATTATGTTCTTTTGCAAACTCCAAGGCTTTGTTCAACAACTCCTGATGATAGCTTCTAGAACAAGCTTTGGTCAGAGTATCATATCTGGTCTTGGAGATGGCTTTGCCGTATAACTTGTGAATGGTGATGATAATTTCAATCTGTTTTGCCAATTGTTTGATTAACAGTTTATCGCTTTCATCATAGGCGATTTCGGACTCGAAATTATCCAGATTGATAGAACCAAAGAAATTATCCTCGTATTTGAACGAACAAGTCAGTACCGATTGGGCGATCAAAGCCGACTGATTTCTCAATAATAATACCGTGTCGTTACTCAAGTGTGTTTCATCAAAACGGTTCAAGTCCACGATGATTGCTGGTTCATACACATCATCAAGCGTCGCCTGAAACAAGTCTTCGTATCTCAGCCTCACTTTTTGCAACTCTTTCAAGTCATAACCGCAAGCGGCTTTATATTCCATGATATCGCCATTATAAATCAAAATGCTTCCGCTCTCCGCTTTGGGAATGACTTTGATCGCTTCTTCAAGAATCATTTGCAACACATCGTCAAAAAAGTTGGTCTTAAGCATCCTTGATGTCATTGATAGCATCATTTCCGTGACGCTGTGATTCTGACCTAGGTCAAAATAAACTTTTTTGAGCTTCAGAAGTGCATCTTCTTGTTCGGAATTCTTTTCTTCCAAAAGAAAGAACAGCTGTTTTCTGCTATTATTGGTGCGGTATTGAACCCACGAATAGATAAATCCGGCCAACGTAGTCAATAAACTTACTCTAAGACCTTCAAAAAAGAGGTTGTTGGCTCCATTTACGAGAAACATCATTCCGTTAAATGCCAGAAATGCATAAAGATAAATAAATATTCGTCTCCTGAGCGCATAGATCTGAATCAAAGAAATCACAAAGACCGAAACGAGAAACGAGTATATCTGGTTGGATAATCCCTGATATACATAAGTCACCGCAATACCAAGAGAAATAATCAAGAACGGATGAACTTCCATCACAAACTGTAATATTTTAGACTTCAATTGGAATTTACGACGATAAATGGCATAAAATCCGATAAACTGCAATGCCATTATCACTGCAAAAGCCAAAAACACATATGGTGTTTTTATTGTGTCCCGCGACACGATGAAAAACGCGACCGTTTCGACAATTACAATCAAAAGCGAAGAAATAATTCCCATCGCTACATCGTATAGCAACAAATTATTTTCCTCGGTCATCATATCAAATGTCTGTTTTGTTTTTTGAAACCAATGCTTGAGAAAAGACATATTTCCACTCCCAAGTAAAAATCATAGCTGCCTTATAGGACAGGTAAAACAATAAATTAAACAAAGAATGCTAAACCAGTTTTCCTCGCAAATAGCTCGAAATCGCATCCACAAACAGTACCATTACGATAATTGCAATCATGATTGTCCCAAGAATATCCCAGTTCCAGTTCTCTGCGGCAAGAATCAAGGATGCACCCAATCCTCCGGCACCGATAATTCCTAACACAGTGGCCGAACGAACGTTGATGTCTAGACGGTATAAAGCTATCGAAGACAGATCAGGTACAATTTGAGGAATGATTCCATACCTGATTTTCTGCCAGGAATTGGCACCCACCGCATCCAAAGCTTCCAAAGGACTTTTGTCCATATTGTCGATTGCTTCCGAGAATAGCTTGCCGAGCATGCCAATCGAATGCAATCCGATTGTCAACACGCCGGTAAGAGCATTGATTCCAAAGCCCTTGACCAAAATAATTGCCAGGATAATTTCTGGGAAAACACGAATGAGTACTAGAATCGAAGTGCCAATGCGCGAAACATGTTTTCCAACAATTGTTTTGGATGCAATAAAAGCAAATGGAATTGCAAGAATCGCCCCGATGAATGTTCCAATAAAGGCAATTGCCAAAGTTTCCAAAGTCAGATAGATGACACCTTCTTGGAATTGATATAATCCTGTTCCTAATAAAAACGGAATATTGAAGTTGGTGAAGCCTTCGATCATTACTCTTAGCGATATACCAATCGTATTGAATCTGGTCCAATTTATTGACGATCCGGAAAAAGAATAAATTATAGCTGCCAACATGGCCAAAGTGAATATCATGTTGATAATCCATTTTTTGGGCTTTTTTTTGAGCGCCTGCTCCGACTTTGTCATTGCAATTTACCTCGCACGTAATTGGAGAAAAATTGTACAACCAAGATCAAAAGCAGCATGACAATAACAGATGCCCCGACACGGTCGTAATTGTACAAAATATTATCCTTGATGACAGTACCGATTCCGCCGGCGCCAACATAACCCAAAATTGCCGAAGCTCGGACATTCATTTCGAAAGTATAGATCAAATAGCCAATAAAGACAGGCATAATTTGCGGAACGATGGCATATCTGAATGCTTGTGTCTTGTTTGCGCCAGTTGATTCAAGCGCTTCAAAAGGATTCATATCGACTGTTTCTATGGCTTCATAAAGCATCTTTGCCATGATTCCGAAAGTGAATAATGTTATGGCAATAATGCCGGATAAAACTCCGATTCCGACAAAAAATACTGCTATAAGTGCCAATACCATCGCCGGGATTGTTCTGACAAGATTCATCAGGAACCGAACCGGAATATAGATCCATTTGCTTTTGAATATATTTTTCGCTGCTAGAATTGCAGTCGGTATCGCGAGTAGCGAGCCTAAAATAGTGCCTGCAAAACTCATTTGCAAGGTATCAATCAACGGATCTTTTAATCTTAGCATGTAAGCAAAATAATCTCCCCATGTCCTTGTTCCTTTCGGAGTGAACATTTTTACAAGGATAATTTTTAACTGGTCCAGCTTAATATAACTAGGATCAAATATTATAAACTGCCAAAAAACGATCAATAAAACGATGATTACACCGATAATTAACCATATTTTGTTGAAAGGCTTGGTGATGGTCTTTCCATTTGTAATCGTATACTTAGTCATGCTATTCGCCTAACAATTCATCATGCTTCAAAGAACGTCCGTAGATATTCACAAGAATTTCGTCAGTAATTGCTTCAGGTTTGCCATCATAAACGACTAGCCCATCGTTGATACCGATAATCCTTGTGGCATATTTGAGCGCCAGGTCAACGTGATGCATATTCGCAATAATCGTAATCCCAAATTCTTTGTTAATCTTGGCGAAATCATCCATTACCTGGACTGTTGTGATTGGATCTAATGAAGCAACCGGCTCATCTGCCAATATCAGTTTCGGCTTTTGGGTCAAGGCCCTGGCTAGAGCAACTCTTTGTTGCTGGCCGCCAGATAATTGATCAGCTCTGGTGAAAGCTTTGTCCAATATTCCCATTAAATCCAGTGAATCTAAAACAAGAATTTTGTCTTCCTTGGGAAAAAGCCCAAAAATAGTTTTAAAGGTAGGGTGATAAGCCACCCTACCTGTTAAAACGTTATTGAACACGGACATTTTTTTCACAAGGTTAAACGATTGAAAAATCATACCAATGCTTCTTCTCAGCATGCGAAGTTCTTTGCCTTTGATGGAACTTATTTCGATTTCATCGATATAGAGTTTTCCGGAAGTAATGGAAATCATCTTGTTTATTGATCTTAACAAAGTCGATTTTCCTGCTCCGGATAAGCCAATAATAGCTACAAACTCACCATCATTGATTTCTAGATTAACGCCTCTTAATGCTTGAACTCCGTTGAGGTACGTTTTTTTCACATCAATAAATTTAATCATGTGATACCTCCGAGTTATAAAATATTAGTCTTCAGGATGCAGGAATTGCCAAAGAGCTCTTTCTGAATCGTAATCAGCATCATTTGCTACCAGGTAACCTGTATGATTGTAAATTGAAAGTGCTGCAAGACCATCTTCTGTAGCGATTACGTTGATGAAAGCTTGTTGGATAGCCGCTTTAAGTCCAGCACTTAAGCTAGATATTGAAGAAATCGTATCATTGTAAATTGGTACTGTCAAAGCTACAACTCTGGTAACTTCGAAAATATTCAAAGTTGGATTGGCTTCTTGCCAAGTAGTATATGAAGAAGCGGTATAACGTGCATCGAAGAATGTGAAAACGGCGTCGACTTCGTCATTCAATAGTGACAATACTGAAGCTTGATGGCCGGCGATAGTCGTGTATTTTACTTCTCCATTGGCTGCGATTGGATCATCAGCGACAAATGACATATCATTTTGGCTAAGCAAGAATGATGGATAAACAAATCCTGACCCGGAAGTCAATGACTGTGTTCCAACGTTTTTGCCTGCTAACCAGGAAATGCCTTCTGCTTGATAAGCTGCATAGTCTGCTGTTCTTAATAACAGCATCGAGTAATAAGAGTTGACTTTAACGTCTGGAGTAGTTGCAGCGTCATAGCCTACAGCATTCGCATTGACGATGATTTCATCAGTATCCAAAATTTGATCATCATTTTCGTCAAGTTGGCATTCATAAGCATTTCTTACTGAAGTAAGCAGAACTTCAACATCGCCAGGAAATTCAGTTGTGACAAAGGCGTATTGTTGTGAAGTCAAGAAACCTACATGGACTTGACCGGAAGCCATGGCTTCAATAACAGATGCATAACTTGTTCCGACACCAATATTGACTCCGACTGAATAGCCTAGCGAGGCCAGTTCTGTCTCCAATAATGTCTCTAGTTGCATAAGTAATGTCAGTTTTGCAGAATCAATAGTCGTACTAGGAACAAATTGGATAATCAAAGTAGCTGGGTCGTTGTTCGTGGTTGTTGTGACAGGCGCTACAGTTGTAGTAGCTGCTGCCGTTGTTGTTGCTGCTGCAGTTGTTGTAGCTGCCGCCGTTGTTGTAACTGCTGCCGTTGTTGCAGCTGTAGTTGCTTGTTCACAAGCAACAAAAACAAAAGCAAACATTGCGATAGTCATAAATAAGAATAGTTTCTTCATCGTTGATTACTCTCCTTCTTTCTAGAAAGATATTTTATTCTTTCTATATTCAATTATATTAACTTTACTAGAAAAGTCAACCCAAAGTGGATAAATTCAATGATTACTTCAATGATTTTCTTTCATAGAATATAACGAATACTAATCGATTATTATATACCCTTGCTTTGAGACTTGAAGATGGATGTTTCTGACAATTTCATACATTGAATATAAAACTCACAAACAAGAGTTTATCTGAATTCTACTGTTTTTGATAGCGATTTGCGTTCAAAATGGAACTGGAAAGGTAATGCATTTGCGGCCGGGTATCCAACGGGAATTACAGCGATTGGCACGATGTTTTCACCAAGCCCAAGTTTTTCCTTCAACAATTCCAAATTAAACATTGCCACCCAGCAAGATCCTAGGCCTTGATCAAGAGCTTCAAACATGATGTGGGTACCGATGATTCCACAATCAACTTCTCCGCTGTCATAACCGTCTTTTCTTTTCCAAGAAATTTTATTGTCATAACACAGAACAAACACGATTGGCGCATTGAATCTGCCCCGTGTAAAAGTATCGACAAGCGCTAGCGCTTCTGAAGATTGCATGACATAGATAACCTGCGGTTGATCATTGTGAGCTGTAGGTGCGGCTTGTGCCGCTTTCAGAATCAAGTCGATCTTTTCTCTTTCAATCGGTTGATTCGAGTATTTCCTCACTGAAAATCTATTTTTAGCCATATCTAAAAAATCCATCATTAGCCTCCTATATATGAACGTTTTGTAAATACAAATACATTATATCAAAAACAGTTCGCACAGGAGCATATTATCAAATATTAATCATTTCTTATAGAACTAAAAGCGGTTTTTATCGATCCACAGTCCGAGCGCAGGGTTGACGATGAAAAATACTTTTTCTCCGTCTTTCATAATATTCCAACCTGGATGCAACTTGTCTGGTGAATATCGCTTAACCACTTCTTCATAGTCTGCATATTTAAAATTAACTTGCTCAATCTCTGCTTGCGATACATTTTTCACTGCATAAGTAATCGAAAATCTCCCGTCCGATGAACTATGGATCAGATGGGCAGCAGCACTCATGTTCTTTTGCAAGTCTTCATTTTTGTTAAATAGATCTAATACTTTCAACCTGCCGCAATATCCGTATTTGCGAATCAGTGTGTCAATTGTTGGATCTTCCCCGAATTTTGTCACCCCGGGAGCTAAAACGATTAATTCTCCACCATTCGCAACCGCCATGCGCGTGCGATAAATGGCCTTGTTGCCAAGCCATGTGCTTTTGAATTCTTTCGGATCGAGATAAACTATGCATTTTTTGATGCCTTCCTCGACAAAGTTTATATTTTTTTCCTGAGAGAGGGCAATTGCTTTTTCCAAGCCTTCACGTTTTTTGCTGATGAAAAGCCCATGTGTTTTTATTTTGCCTTCAGGAGCAGTTGTGACCGTCAAGATAAAAACGATTGGTCGTAAATGGAGAAAATGCTCCAAAGCATAGTCGAGCACCTTCCGGACCGGAGTGTGATCTTTACCCATCATTCTTTCCATGCCGTAAACTGCACCGATCATATGCGATTGGTTGATTGTTTGTTTGCCTCCCAAACCGACTAAAAGATTTTTGGAATGATTGGCCATCCCAATCACTTCGTGGGGAACGACTTGCCCGATTGACAAAATTAGATCATAACTTTCATCCATTAATAGACGGTTGACTTCGCAGGCAACCGGTTTGTTCCATAATCCTTCTGTGATTTCGTTGATGTATTCAGCTGGCACTTCTCCAATTTCCACTACATCGCTTCGCCAGTTATGATAAAGAAACTTTTCATAAGGAATATCACCATACATTTCCAAACATTCTGCTTTTGTCATGGCTGCATGGGTACCTAGCGCAGGTAAAATATCGACTTCAATTTGTCGATTACTTAATAGATGATAATAGTAATTTGTTATAAGTCCAGCATTTGAGTGAAATCGGGTAAAATCAGGAGGTACCAATAATACTTTTCCTGAAATTAATCCTGCTACCGATTTAGTAAGCGCAGCCTTTATCTTTTTATCGGATAAACCAGCTTGACTATTCGCTTTAAGGAAAATATCCATCATATTTCTTTCTATACTCCAGAGTATGACGAAAAACCGCCATCAACAGGAACAACGATGCCTGTAACAAATCCTGAACTTTGAGAATCTAATAGCCAGAGCAGCGTCCCAACGAGTTCTTCCGGTTGTCCAAAACGTCCCATCGGAGTATTATTGATGATTTTTGCAGTTCTTGCAGTCGGTGTTCCGTCAGGATTCCATAATAAGGCTTCATTTTGCTTGGTCGAGAAAAATCCAGGAGCCATTGCATTGACACGGATTCCAGACTTGGCAAAATGAACGGCCAGCCATTGTGTGAAATTAGATACCGCGGCTTTCGCTGCGCTGTAGGCGGGAATCTTTGTTAGTGGTGTGAAGGCGTTCATCGAGGAAATATTTAAGATTGTCGAGCCCGGTTTGTCAATCATGTCTTTGGCAAAGACTTGGGTCGGTAATAAAGTCCCGGTGAAATTCAAACCAAACACAAAACCAAAACCCTCCGGATCCAAATCAAAGAAACTCTTATTTCCTGGAGTTCCAAGTTTTTCACGATTGAAAAACTCGTCATCAGTTGTTGCTTTAGAATGGTTTCCGCCGGCGCCGTTAATTAGAATATCGCATTTGCCATACTTATCCAATACGTGATGATGGGCTTGTTCGATGCTGTTCTTATCAAGGACGTTGCACGCAACTCCGATTGCATCGAAGCCTTGTCCTACCAATTCATTAGCCACTTCGTATGCTTTTGCTTCATATAGATCCAACACTGCAACTTTGGCACCACATGCAGCAACAGCCTTGGCAAAGATACTGCATAGAACCCCGGCTCCGCCAGTGATAACAACTACTTTACCTTTTAAATTCGGTTTAATTGATAATTCCATGCGTTTTAATCTCCTTTTTCAATTTTTAGACATCGTATGTGGTAGAAGACGTATCTCCGCCTCTACCTGTCCAGTTTGTATGAAAGAACTGTCCTCTGGGTTTATCTGTTCTTTCATATGTATGAGCACCGAAATAGTCCCTTTGAGCTTGTAATAAGTTTGCAGGTAATCTTTCACATTTGTAACCGTCAAAATATGTCAATCCGGAAGACATGGCAGGAATAGGAATGCCATTTATCACAGCTGTCGAAACAACTTTTCTCCAATTGTCTGATACAGATTCCATGGTATCACAAAAATATGAATCAAGCAATAAGTTGGTTAACCCAGGATCGTTTTGATAAGCGGTTTTGATTTTTCCTAAAAAGGCAGAACGAATGATGCATCCGCCACGCCAAATCAAAGCGATTCCGCCGTAATTGAGATTCCATTTATAGTTTTCAGCAGCTGCTCGCATAAGCGCAAACCCTTGTGCATAGGAAATGATTTTCGCTGCATATAGTGCTTTTCTGATATCTTCAATAAATGTTTTTTTATCACCAGTAAATTTGACAGGAGTTTTTTTGAACACTTTCGCAGCGACGACTCGTTCTTCTTTTAATGCCGAAAGACATCTCGCATAAACGGCTTCACCGATCAAAGTCAAAGGAACGCCTTCTTCCATCGAAGTAATTGCAGTCCATTTTCCCGTTCCTTTTTGTCCGGCAGTATCAAGAATCTTGTCGATCAATGGTTCTCCATCTTTGTCTTTTACAGAAAGGATATCAGCCGTGATTTCAATAAGATAACTATCTAGTTCAGTCTTGTTCCAAGCGGAAAACACTTCCTGCATCTCATCCGTGCTCATGTGCAGGAGCTCTTTCATTAGATGATATGCTTCAGTGATCAGTTGGATATCACCGTATTCGATACCGTTATGGACCATCTTGACAAAATGGCCTGCACCGTCTTCTCCGACCCATTCGCAACAAACAGAACCATCATCCGCTTTCGCAGCGATGGCTTGCAGGATGGGTTTCACAATTCCCCAAGCCTGTGGTGATCCACCCGGCATAATAGAAGGACCAAGCAATGCGCCTTCTTCTCCTCCGGATACACCGGTGCCAATATAGAAAAAGCCCTTGCTTTCAACATATTTCGTTCTTCTTATTGTATCGGGAAAGTGCGAGTTTCCGCCATCAACTATGACATCACCTTTCTCCAATAACGGGATCAATTGTTCGATGACACTATCGACAGGACTTCCTGCTTTGATCATCATCATGACAATTCGTGGTTTTTTCAGACTTTTAACCAATTCTGGAAGTGAAAGTGTGCAAATAATATTTTTTCCTTTGGCGCGACCGTTTTTAAATCCTTCCACAACATTTTCAAACCGGTCATAGGCGGAAACCATAAAACCTTTTGACTCAAGGTTCATGACCAGGTTTTCACCCATTACTGCAAGCCCAATCAGGGCAATATCAGATTTTTTCATATACACTCCTTATTATTACTTGTAAAAACTATCTTTTTACCCGGGCGTTTCCTTCCCAGATGCTCCAAATTTGTTCTTCATCTGCGGGAAGTCCGAAATCATCAAGCAGTGTGGCAACAAACGCTCCGGATGCCCAGCCGAACTGGGCGCACTTACTTGCTTCCCATTGTCTCAAGAAACCGTAAAGCAGACCTCCGACAAAGCCGTCTCCGCCTCCGATCCGGTCAAGGACCTGGATCGGTCTTGGTTCGATGATTGTCCACGTATCATTGTCCAGCAAGATTACTCCCCACAAATGTTCGTTTGCGTTTACGGCTTCTCGAAGCGTAGTTGCGAAAGTCTTTGCATTCGGGTAAGTTTTTTTAACATTCATGATCATACTCTTGAAGTTTTCGATTTGATCGGAGATGTTTTTGCCTCCGGCTTTTGGCCCCTCAATTCCCAGAGCCAATTGGAAATCTTCTTCGTTTCCAATCAAAATGTCTGACATAGAAGCGATTTCTTTGAAAATGCTTGAGAGTTCTTGTTCTCTGTTTTTCCAAAATGAAGCTCTGAAGTTCAGATCGAACGATACCTTTGTTCCATATTTCTTGGCAGCCCTGGCAAGTTCCAGGCAGAACTGTCCCGTGTCCGGTGAAAGTGCAGCAATCAATCCTGACAAATGCAGAAGTTTGACTCCATCTTCTGCAAACAGATGGACAAGGTCGAAATCTTTGATATTTAAGGTTCTTCCCACTTCTCCCGCACGGTCGTTTTGCACACGTGGGGCACGTAAGCCATAGCCGCTGTCTGCGATATTGAACTGATGTCGATATCCCCAGGGCCCGCCTTGTTCTACTTCCGCGCCTTCATATTCGATATTTCTTCTTTTGAGATCGTTTTTGATCAGTTGTGCGATCGGGCTGTGCTTGACAAATGTAGTGAGAACCTTGACAGACAGTCCTAAAGCAGAAGAAACGCTGATAACATTGGTTTCTGCACTCGTTGCCTGCATGCGAAAAAGATCACTGATATGAACTGGTTGCCGATATAATGGCGAGATTCTAACGCCCATGCTGGAAGGTACGACAAGCGCATACTTGCATTCATTTCTAAAATTCATAGTGCTCCTCCTAATAATACATTTAAAATCTATTTTTTAAAACCGGAATAAAGCAAATGCAAATGTTTTCCGATATGCTGGTAAAGCATATCAGAATATGTCTTTTCATTTTCTCTCCATAATCGGTAAAGTTTGTCTTTGAATGTAAATTCACCATTTTCTGCTTTGGCATTCAATATGTATCCGTATGTGATGTGAATTAATTGTCTGGCATCATTTTGACTAAATAACTGAACCAGTTCTCCGTCTTTCAAGCTGTCTAAATCAGGTATTTTGTTCAAGTCAGTTGTCACATAATAGAATTTCCTTGCTTCAGAAAACATTGAAAGGGCATATTTGTGAATCTCTCGGTATAATTTAGGATTGACAACGGCGACAACTTTCATGGCCTCAAGCCAATTGGTTCCAGCTGTTTTCACATGGAAGTTGCCTTTAGTATATTTTCCAACCAAGGCAAAGATTGAAAACTTGTCGGATCCCGAGTGGATGCTAAGCTTATATCCAAAATGCCTGGCGATGGCCGCATGAACTTTAAGTTCTTGCTCAAATTGAGTGAGATCGCCTTCATAGTCAACGCCTTTTTGAAATTCTCCGCAAAATCTGGGAGCCAAAGTATCCAGATGAACCCCACGCAGGACAAGTTCGTTTGCCACAAAATAATGTTGGAGCGGAGAAGTTGGCGTCGCGGTCTCATCAATTGATATTTCAAAATTAGCCTTAGATTTTCCTTGTGAAAAATATGTATGGAAGATATCAACAGCGAAATTGATCGCCTTGTTATAGATCAAAAAGCATCTCTTGAGCTCTTCTTCGTCAAAGCTGATTTCTATCCCTTCGACAATATAGGTTTTATTCAAATATCTGGCTTCAATAACTTTTGGAAGCTGACATTTGTTTTCAACTTCTTCTGAAGTCATTTGTGAGACATCGTTTTGGATATGTTCGCTGCAATCTAAAGTGATCATGGAAAATCCGAGTCCAAGCGCGTACTCGATCTCCTCAGTTTTTTTCAAATGGTCACCATCAGCACCAAAGCCAGCTTTGTATCCATCGCGAAACACATAGAAAGATGCGGAATCAAGCACTTGTTCATACGTTCTGCCTGTCAGGTTCAATTCACGTATTGATTGTTGTGCAAAAACCGGGGAGGCATCATATTCCTTGAAAACGCGAATATGTCCAGGGGTAGCTATGCCCAGCCTGTCTCCAACACCAAAGCTTCGTTTTTTTCCCAAAACAGGAACCGGAGAAGTAAAGGGAAACAAATTACGCAGAACGATTGCGTTCTCGTGAGAAAGAGGAGCTTTGATGCAGGTAATCATACCAACTAAAAAAGCCGATCCATGAAAAATATCGGAACCCGGTCCGGCGGAGATTATGTAATCAGCATCTTCTTCTTTGACCATGAATACCCATAAGTTGTCATGTTTATTGATAGAAAATGGATAAATTCCATACTTTTCCGGATTAGATATGTCAGGAAGGGTCAATAAAAAATGTTCAAAATTCATCATAGTTGATCTCCTATATATTTAACTCAAAGCAATGCCATGTAATAGTCATGACTTATGAACTGATTTTATTAAAAACTTGTCTTAAATGGCTTATAAGTGTTAATTTTATAAACGCCGTCTATAATACTGATTATATCACATTATATGGAAGGGTGTCAACGCATTCCGAAGCTATTGTATGTAGTTTTAGCATCCTATGTCAAAATTTTTAGACATTAATAATGTCGGTATCATCTGAATACAATGCACTTCTCTTGACTGCTTATTATAATACACCTATAATGAGTAACAGACAGATAGTATTTTACAAGTATATATAATAGGAGGCTACACAAATGAAAGTAAGAAATAAAGTAATTGTTGTTACTGGCGCAGGCGGCGGAATCGGCCGAGAACTAATTTTAAATCTTCTTGCAAAAGGAGCTACGGTCGCAGCTATCGACATCAACAAGGAAAGACTGGAAGAAACGGCAAAGATTGCCGAAAACAAGAAAAAATTATCGATTCATATTTGCGACATCTCCAAGCAGGAAATGGTCAGTCAGGTAGCCAAAGAAATCATTGAAAAACACGGCTCCGTCGACGGACTTATCAACAATGCAGGCATCATCCAGCCGTTTATCAAAGTCAATGATCTAGATTATACTACAATCAATTTGGTCATGGATGTTAACTTCTACGGTACACTCTACATGACAAAAGCGTTTTTGCCACATCTCTTGACCCGTCCTGAAGGACATGTCTTGAATGTTTCAAGCATGGGAGGTTTTTTCCCGTTCCCCGGGCAATCCATCTATGGAGCATCTAAAGCCGCAATCAAATTGATGACAGAAGGCTTATATGCAGAACTGCTTGACACCAATGTTCATGTCACCATCGTTTTCCCAGGTGCGATCGCCACAGATATCGCAAAGAATTCGGATGTTCAAATGAGCCAACCGAAACCCGATGAGAAACCCGCTATGAAAATGTTGTCCCCAGTGGCTTGCGCAGAAATCATTGTCAAAGGGATGGAAAAGAACAAATTTCAGGTTTTTGCAGGAAAAGATTCGTCAATGATGCATTTCATGTATAAATTAAGCCCCAAATCAGCAATCAAGATGATCTCCAAAATAATGGCAGGTCAAAACCTGTAATTGAACTCATGATATCAAATAAAGCAATTTATATAATCTAAAAAGCGAATCTTTGTGAAAAGATTCGCTCGTTCGATATCTGAAAATCAGACATATCTAATACTTGTGTCCTGCTTCTGGAACGATACAGATGAATTTGAATGTCTGTTTTCCGGTATTTCTGAATTGGTGAAGTTCCCCGGAAGGGATATAAGCATAAGCCCCAGCTTGAACTGGAGTTTTTTTATTGTCAAGCAACAATTCGCCAAATCCTTCTAACACATAATTGATATGCGGCCAGGGATGACTATGTTTTGGCGTGAATCCTTCTTCTCCAATTTCAAAAACACGCATAACGTAACCATCCCAACCTTCTTTGGGCGAGATAAGTACTTTCATTATGGCATTTTTCGCTTCAGGATTTGTTATTTCTTTTCCTTCTAATTCAGAGATATTTCTTACGACCATGGTATTCTCCTTTGTACAATAATATAGACGCTTCCATATATTCGGAATGTGGCCTTCTGTCACAGGTAATTGTTCCTATGTCTTACGGACGGTTGTCAAAGTCCTGGAATTCATTGAGTTGCAGATAGAACCATTCCTTGGTGTTTTCAACTCCGCTTTCTAGTTCCAACAGGTCGAGAAATTCATCCAATGTGGCAATCTTTTTTGCATATTCTTCGTAATATACATGCAATATATCGGTCATTTTTGCGATATCGCCATCGAGAAACTCTTCCACATAGTAGCGAAACATCGCGGGACCATGGTAATAGATCAAATAGCCGTAATATTCACCATATTCATCAACTTGTCTTAACAAAGAAACGCCTAGATTTGCTTGGTAACGCTCCGCAAAAGAAGCTTTGAGACTGGTTCTGTAATCAAGATAGCCATTGTATCCGCCTTCGCCATAAAGGTGATAAAAATACAAAGAAGAAGCATATGTTGTGAGCGCTTCATCAAGAAATGATTCATCAGCCTGATCGTTGCCAATCATTGAATAAAACCATTGATGAATCATTTCATGAACTACCGTCCCTTCATCGATTTCAATCGAGCAATAGATGACTCCGCTGCTTTCCATACCATAGAAGTGTCCGTACTCCAAAGTAAAGTGATCATAGTAATAATCGCCTACGGCTTGTTCCATGACGTCCATTGCGGTTCCCAAGTATCCAAATGAAGCTTCAATTTCACTCAATAATAGCTCCCTTGTCGCATAAATCTCATATTCAATACCATCGATGGTTCGTTCATATAAGTGATATCTAGAAGACGCACTGAAAGAAAAATCGCGTGCATCTTTTAAAACGTATTCCAAAGTTTTTCTTGCGGATTTAGTCTTTTCTTCCATCAATTTCGCGCCACAGGCAACCAAATAGTCTGCCGGAACATTGATGGAAACATAGTAATCGCCAATTTCATTGTAATAGGTTTCGCCTCTAAATGAATACGGCTCAACATTCCAACCTTCATCATCGTACATCGCCACGCATGGATAAAAGAACAAAGTCAAATAATAATCATCATATGTGACGATGCGATCGATATCCCAATACTGGAATTGATATTTATATGAAATTGTGATTCGTTCGCCTTTGACCAATGACTCGTCTAAAGACACATATAATGCCGTGTCATCGACACCGGTAATGTCATATTCTACATCGTCGCCATTGATTTTGAAATATTCAAAGCTGATGTTTTGTTCCTTTGTGGTAAGATTGTAGGCGTTGGGATAGATAGTAATATAAAGTTCATCCAAATCATAATCGTCGTTTTTATAATATAGTTCTCCTTCAACGTCAAGCGTGTCGTTTTCCGTGTCGAGATACAAATCCATCGAATATACATTGTTTGTCGTGTCGTATTTGGCATTATTGTTGGCGTTGCATCCTGTAAGCATTACCAATAATGCCAGCAATATGACTAGTTTTTTCATCACATTCACCTCTTTTTTTTCGGTTCTTCATTGGAATAAGAAGAAATAGAGTTAACCGATTATTAATAAAAAACGTAGTTTTATGCAATGCACGAGCTGTGCATGTTTGAATTATACTTCATTTTTACGATGTGGTAAATAAACTTGGAGAAATTTGTCCAGCCTGAAAATCTGGTTAATTTTATATATAAAACAGAAAAACAGAAAAACGATCATCAGTATTATCTGAAATGATCGTTTTTGTGTGTATTCTAGAATAACTTGCTTTATGCACTGTTTCAGGTGAATTATTTACGATAGCTTCTTTACCGTTCTGCCTTCAATATATCCTCTAAATCCTTGTGGTTCGTATTGGAATCGGTACCCGTTTTCATCGTATTTATATCCATAAACGCTAGGATCATATTTTCGTACAAAATCCATTACTTGTCCCACTTCTGTTTCGAAATTATTGTCATCATATGGTTCCCCCTGAAAAATCATCATTAATGTTTTGGGTAAGGTAATGATTTCACAATTTGAGGGAATGACACCGGAATAGTCAAGAGGCACTTCCACGCCTTGAACATATGAAGAGGTGTTCTCAATTTGCAGCTTCTTGCTTAGCCAAATGCCTACTGGTTCGCTTATGGCTTCTTTGATGCTACTAAACACTCCCCATATTTCGCAAGGCACTTCATTACAATACTCAAAATAATCCGTAGCAGTTTTTGCTCTTCGTATAATGGCTTTTCTTTCTGGCCTTTCAATGATTTGTACAAATACAGCTTTAAGTTCTTTCATCGAATTTTCTCCTTCTTTTATAGAATGATTCATTACCTTATACGGCATAAAATAGGGTAATGGAATTGGCGAGGTTTGATAAGTTTTGGGTGTAATGTTGAATTCTTTAGCAAAAGCTCTGGTAAAACCTTCATGTGAGTCAAAGACAAAATCAAAGGCAACGTCAATAACTCTGTTTGAAGTATCTCTCAATTCTTTTGCGGCCATGGTCAATCGCAGCATTCTGATGTATTCAAAAACACTTTTTCCAGTTAATTCTTTGAAAATGCGCGCGCTATACCAAAGAGAATAATTGGATATTTTTGCCAGCTCGGCGTGAGTAATGTGATCTTTTAAATGTTCTGAAATAAATTGTTGCATTTTTTGAACTGCGATTTCTTTGTCTTGATTCACTTATCTCACCTCCCATTCTATTCTACGAAGAAGAAACGGAAAAATCTTGACTTGTATTGCGAAATGTTCTCTGTTTCTTATATTTTACAATAAATCGGCCAAAAACACTTCATAAGCTCAATATTCAAGTGTGAATCGGATTTTTTAATTGAAGATTACAAGCTAACCTGTTTTTATTTACCTGTTTGATTTAAGCGACATTTTTTTGTATTTTGGTTCAATATAATGCATCTTGGCTGATTTTTTACTTAAATCTGGAATAAACCGATATAATAGATGTAGAGATAAATTCGCAATATGGGGTGATGCATTTGAAAATCCATACAAAGATCGATACCGATATTGAAGATACTTCTATTGAGATCATCGCTAAATCAAAAGCTGATTTGCGAAAGGTTCTTGATGTTTTAAAAGGCATCGATGATACGATAGAAGCTAAACAAGAAGGTAAGATTTCTCAAATCAGGTATTCTGAAATATTGTATTTCGAGAGCGTTGACAAAAATACATTTGCATATACATTAAAGAACGTTTACGAAATCTCAAAATGGCTCCATGAAATCGAAGAAATGATGCCCAAGTCATTCTTCCGTTGTAGTAAAGCAACAATCATTAATCTGTCTAAAGTTAAAAGCTTTTCACCGTCGTTTGGAAGCAAAATCATCATGAACCTCATGAATGGTGAAAAAATCTATGTTTCAAGAAAATATGTCAAACCACTAAATGATAAAATGAAAGGAGTAAAATCATAATGAAGAATTTCATGCAAAAAGTTGCGGAGTTAAAAATGTTGTTTGTTATCATATGGATCGGAATGTTTGTTCTGTATATGATTACTAAAACATTATTGGGAGTGTATCAAGTATCGTTTTTAACAATCCTCGAACTTTTATTGTCAGCAATTGTCGTTGGCATCATCAAATTGCTTGTTGAAAGCAAACCTGTCTCCAAAAACCTTTCCAAAGCACTGATGATATTTATCCAGTACTTGTTAATTTCAGCTGTGATGATTGGCTTCAATCAACTGTTTCATTTCTACACTGTTCAGGGAATCCAGTATTTGTACTTACAAGGGTTTATCACCTTCTCTTACTTTGGTGCTTTGCTGGGATTTTACATCACGGATCTTTTCGATGTTGATATTTTAAATAAAAAACTCAATGTCTTCAAAGATTCCGGCGACAAATAACCATAAAAAAGGATAGAAAAAAGGTAATCAAATTACGATTTTAAAAACATCGTTGTTGATTGCCTTTTATTTTACAATACCATAAATTGAAACCGATGGATTTCGTTATGTTTTCGAAACAGAGCCACAATACATATGCTTTGGGAAAATCGTAAGACTGATTGTTACACTTTATGCTTAATAAAGTAGTGTTTCCTCGCTTTGCAAAGAAACACTACTATTATTTATGAAATATTCAATTCAAAAAACATCATAGCATGAAGAATTAGATGAAAATCATCGTTTGTTATCTTCTTTATCTTTTTGTTTGGGCTTTGGCTCTTCGACCACGGGAATTTCAATTACTACATCTTCCTCTTCCTCTTCCGGTTCTTCTTCAGCAATTCTTTGTTCTGCAACTTGAATCAGCAATTTGTCAACATCATCAACGACCTTAATTCCTTCTGGAAGTTGCACATCTCTGATGTGAAGCGTATCTTTGACTTTCATGTTGCTGATATCAACATCAATCCGGGAGACGCCTTTGCCGACGGCATATTCGACTTCAATTACATCTTCTATTACCTGAACGAGAAATCCTTCGCGTTCAACAACATCTCTGCCGATGATATGCAATGGCAATTTTGCGGAAATGATGTCGTCTTTGGTGACTTTCAGCAATTCCACACTCAGAAAGTGATTTCGGTTGACGATGTCTTTCTGGATGTCCTTAATATAGACTTGATGGCTTTCTTTGCCCAGTTTCACGATGAATGTCTGAGTCTTTCCATTTTTCCAGTAAATATCTTGTAGCTCAAGCTCGTCCACCTGGATGGAAACGGGTGTGATCGATTTGCCAAATAGCACTCCTGGCACTTTGTTCATTTTCCTGACGATCCGCAGACGGTCGGTTCTTTTTTCGATTTTCATAGTCTTGCCCCTCTCACAATGTGATTGTTTATTGTTCCTAAAAGTAGTAACAGATTACGGTATTCAATGAAGACAAATTATTGCATTCAAATGCATAAGTATAATACCACATTTGGCTGTTAATTACAAGGCTGAAACTGATACCAAATTTGTACAAGCAATAATATATTTATCATTGTGATTAATAAAAAGGGAATTTAAAAGTCGCTTTGTTTCAAGATGTTTGCCGGTGTTTTTTGCATCAACATATTGATCGGGATCAACCCGACACAGATATTGATCACATACAACCCGACAATTCCAATAAGAAGCGTCCACCCCGTGAAATAGGTAACGGCGAACTGTAATAGTGAAGCATTTGCACGATTAAGCAATATAACCGTCAGGATAAAGCCTGCGACACTGCTTAAAGAGGTCGTCAAGAGAATTTCGATCAAAAAGATGCGGCGGATCTCCTTGCGGGAAATGCCTATACTACGGTAAACACTCACTTCGTACATCCGGGAAACTAGACTTGCCCTCATAATCAGAAAAATGCAGAAAGCGGACATCACTATGCCGCCAAGTCCAAGCAAGTAAAAGTTCTGATTCTCCTGCAGTTTGACCTGCTGGGCAATTGTGGGCTGATAAACATCGGCTGATGCAGTGTATCCGGCATCAAGAAGCGCTTTGAGAGTGGCATCGACATTTGTTGCATAGACTAAAAAGCTAAAACGTGTTGCCTGGTTAAACTCGTAGACGAAGTATCTGAACTTGATATAATCAAGGGTAGAGACCATTGCTTTTTGAAAATCATAAGATACTCCGTCCACAAGATATTGGTATATTCCCGAGATAAAGTAGGTTCCGGTTGTAAACCCGACGTTGAAAGGAATGCTTCCCGCTTTTACAGTGGGATAGTTTTCATTCAACATGATATAACCGGATGAATCAGGTAATGTTCCGGAAACAATCTGAAAATTGTCTCCCAAAATCTGATAATCGATCAAGTACGGTGTCACCAGACTGTACATCAGTTCTTCTTTCATCCATACGGTCTTCGAATTGTCGTCTGAAATACCAGAGATATTGAAATATAGCGCACTGTCTTCGGAAAGGCTTGTGTCCGTACCGCTGGTCCGGAGTTTGAATTTGCATTCCAGCACGTCATCATAGCTCAGAACACCACGTTCCGCATGGTTATAGATGATCTCGTCGGCTACACTTTTGTCAATGATGATTTCATAGCCTTCCGGAATGCTGCCTAAAATCAATGATTCTGGATTGAAAAACCGGATGTCGACAGGTTGAGCACTGATATTGATGCTGTTATGTACTTCATAAAAGTTGCTTGTGGAAAGACTGAACATGAAAGGCTCGTTGACCAGCATCAGTTGATCGACACCCGGAACGTCTTCAATTGCCATGATGTCGGCATAAGGCATCCTGTTCACGCTGATTTCGATATAATTCTTATTGATGATGCTGTATGGCTCCTCGACATGATAGATTTCACCGACCACACCGACACAGATGCCAACGATGACTCCGACAAACATCAAAACCAGATACAACATTTTGCCGCCGCCATGAAAGACGCTCAGTTTCCGGAATGCATATCGGAAGATATCCCGCCAACTAAAGACGTTTTGTTCCGTCTTACGGGTATCAGCCGAATAAATGTCATCAAGAATGAAAGGATTTTCTTTCTTGAATTTATCTTGCGGGCCTTCCTGAATGATGATTTCACTTTCCGAATCGATATATTTGATCCTTTTCAAAGTATCAGATTTGACTTTTACATACAGAGTCTGATTGCGTTCAATTAAGTCGATGTCTAGCGCTTCATGCTCTGCTTCATTATTGTACCGAGATACATTCAGTTGCTCGGTATGAAGCTCTGTTTTTTTAAAATCTCGGAGATTGATGATATGTTCTTGGATGAACTCAAGGCGATGGGTCTGATCATTAGGAAAATCTTTGACGATTGTGCCGTTTTCGATTTCGATGATGCGATCGGCATAATAGTCGCACAAAGCCTGCTCATGTGTGACCATGATGATGAGTCTGGTCTTGGAAATTTCCTTGATGACTTCCATGAGTTCAATCGTCGTTTTGCTGTCAAGGTTTCCGGTCGGCTCATCCGCGAGTATGACTTCCGGATTATTGGCCAGAGCGCGAGCGAAAGCGACGCGCTGTTGTTGTCCGCCTGATAATTGTTTAACCAGACGGTCGGCATAACTTCCCATCGCTACCGCGTTGATTAGACTAGTAGCGCGTTCGCGGATCGCGAATTCATCAGTCATCCCCTGCATCCTAAGGATCGGTTCGATGTTTTTGTATACTGATAATTCTTTTAACAGATAATAATTCTGATAAACATATCCGATTTTATGCTTTCTGATGCTATCCCATTTTTTATGGCTGTATCTGTCAAATATAACATCATCAAAGATCAAACGGCCTTTATCGAACTTGTCCATACCGCTGATTACATTGAGTAACGTTGTCTTGCCGCTGCCACTTGGTCCCAGTACAACGACCAATCCGGTGTTTTCAAATGTTAATGAGATGTCCTTGCAGACGGCAAATTGGTTGATTTTGTTCTTATTATAATATTTCGTCACATGTTCTAGTTTGATCATCGTTCGGCACCCTTTAAAGCCGAAATTACACTGGCTTTAAAGATCTTTCGTGTAAATTGAATAACCATCAATTCCAAAACGATCAAAACCAATCCGATCAAAACCAAATAATCGAACCATTTAAAATAGCGAATCACTTCAGGAATGGCATAGATATAATATTCTGAAACAATCAAGAATCCAACAATCAGTAACATAGCGATGAAAGCAATCAAGAAGATCTCGGAGCGGATGATTCTCTTCACTGCTTTTTTCGGTGTTCCAATCGATCGGATGATCAGATAATCCTTCAACTTGCTGAAGATCAGTTTATGCAAGACGAAATAACCGACAAAGAAGATTGAGGCGATGATGACCGCAACGATCAGAATTACTATAATGTTACGGACCACGATATCTATCGCTTCAGCTCTGTCAATAACCTCAGCTGGATAAAAAACCTTGTAACCCAGCTCTTCAAGATCTTTCACGACCTGCTTGCCTTCGAAAGAATCGCGAACGATTACCGTTATTTGGTAATTTTCCTCGCCGAAGAAATATTGGAATGTCGCTTCGTTCATATACAGTTTCAACGACTGATCATCACTCGTAGAAGCTGCAGAAGTTAAGGTAATTAGTTCAAATGGTTTATCATTTTCGAATGGTGTGATCGCCCGATATGTGAAGACATGACTGTCGACAAAGTCGCTGACCTCGCAAAGTCCGGCATCCAAATCATCTCTGATTTCTTTCTTGTAGCCAAAATCACGACAAAAGTTAAAATACATCATATCGAATGTCAAAATTTCCCCATCTGACAAAGAATCATCGATAGAAACCCAAGTCGTGTATGAAACACCATAGGTGCGGCTCCCCACATCAACGGTCTCATCGATTTCCGGAGTGATCCAGGTATCAGTGGCCATAACGTACTTTTCAGTGCCTTCGATATGGAGCTGAATTTCCGAAGACTCATGGATGCTAGAAGACGAAAGTCTTCTGAGCCCTGCATCAGACAGATAGAAGTAATGCATTTCGTTTTTCAAAACAATCGGTTCCTCAACGAATCCCACAACGGTGAATGTGAACTGATCCGTCAGGAGGCTCTGCGACTCAATCAACTTGTAGCTGTTGGCAACGTGGATTTCATCACCAATTTTGAAGACGTCAATATTCCCCAATACGACTTCGTACGCGGTTTGTGGGAAACGACCTTCAATCAGATCTCTGTCGTCAAGTGCAATTGCGGGAAGCGGTTTATAGTGGTAAAAATCATTCCATAAGGTTGATTCGTTGTATTTTTTAGTCACCAATTCAGAATCAAAAACGATGTCATTGTTGAAGACGCCACGAACTTTGTCAAGTTCGCCGATTTCAAGCATTTCATCTACGGAAAAAGGAGTCTTGTCATCCTTTACTAAAATTATGCGACTAGGATTGGCATTGATAAAATAAGGATTGTCAGAAGTATAGGCTCTGTTTACTTCAACTACGCCTGCACTATAGACAAAGAAAATCATGGCCAACATGAAAATCACAGTCAAAAACGCAAACAATGATTTTTTCGGTACGGAAGTGATGTTTTTCAAACTAATTTCCATCGATCCAGAAAGCGAAGTATTGGATTCTTTCGGGGCAATTTCTTGTGAGATAACCGAAGTTGGATTTGCCAATTGGGCATCTTCAACGATTTCGCCATCATATAAGCGGATTTTTCTTGAAGCATATTCCTGGATCAAGGTGATGTCATGCGTAACCACGATCACAAGTTTTTCTTTACTGATCTCGCGCAATAACGCAAAGATGCCATGTGCTGCTTCTTCATTCAGATTTCCCGTCGGTTCATCACAAACCAAAATCTGATAATCTTTCGCCAAGGTACGGGCAATCACGGTTCTTTGTTTTTCCCCGCCGCTCAACATGCTCGCTTTTTGGTTGGCTACAAGCGTAAGTCCTGTCTGGTCGATCAGCTCGAGAGTCCTGCGACGCTTTTGTTCTTTAGTGTATCCCTGGATTGTCAGCGCTAATTCAATATTCTGATACACGGTATAACTATCGATTATATTGTATTCCTGAAAAACATAACCGATGTAGTCTTTCCGATAGTGTTCTAGTTCTTCAATCGTGTAATGGGAGATATCTTGTCCGTTAAAATAGAGCTTCCCCTCTTCATATGTGTCCAGACCGCTCAACACATTTAACAAAGTGCTTTTGCCGCTTCCGCTTTCGCCTGTTATCGCGATAAATTCACCGATCTTGCATTCAAGATTGATGCGACGCAAAGCCTGGACAACATTATTGCCTGAAAAGTAGTATTTGCTCACGCGTTCCAATTTCAGCACATCTTTCACCTCGCCTTTTGCTGTGATATTCATATTTTATCATAGAGGTATGCAAAAAAAACATGATTTCAAGAGATAATCATTACATGGAAAAGTTGTTCAAAAAAGTTGCAATGACATTCTTCAACCTAAGTTGATAAATTCTCACAAATAAATATGGTGCTTTAGGAGTCATTTATATTGAAGCTTGACGAGTTTAAATCAAGCAAATATGAAGAAAAAAACAACTAATCTAAAACAAAAAGAGGCTACAAATTTGTAGTCTCCTATTTGATTTAGTTATCCAACCATTGATTAATCATCGCATCTGATTTTTTATAGTATGCTTTAAACAATTTAAAATAACCTTTTGTAATATCAGTAATTGCAATATTAGGAATTGATTCATCTAAAATGTATTTCTTAAAGTCATATCCGCCATTTATCCGCCAGCCATTCAAAAATCCAGGTCTTACTGCGTCTGCAGGGCAAACAGTCGCACAGCTCATACACATTGTGCATCGATGATCAAATTTTGGATATCCATTAATGATTCTGATATTTTCCGAAGGACATTTTTTAATGCATAAACCACATGTTGTGCATTTTTTCTTGTTAACATGGATTAATGGTCCATTTATTTTGGCGCCTAACCATTGTAATCTGGCCATATACATGAAAATTATTGTATGGACATGATATTTCGGCAAAAATGATTCTTGCTTGATTATTTTCTTGGCTATTACTTTTGCCAGTTTTAAATTGTGTATATACATGTATTTAGCAATCTCTTTAGGATAACGAAACATAATATTATATGGCATTAACAAATGTTCATCAATTAATGGCACATAACCTTTCTTTTTCAATTTATTGATGAGTGACCAACTAGACGCATTATTAAATCTAAATGGTTCTCCTGAAGTTTTAAAGATAAATGTCGGGATATGTTTGACTTCTGGTAATGTTTTTATGAATTTCAGGAAGAATTGCGAAGTATTAAAAGCATGAATTGGATATCCAAAGCCAACATAGTCATAGTCGTTTGGATCAGGCACATCAGTTAATGGCAGTCTGATATCAAAAATATCAGTTTTTATTTTTACCGAAATTAATTCATCCCTTATTTCTTCAGCAACTACCTTTGTGTTCCCGGTTCCTGAAAAAAAATATATAATTGCTTTCCGCATAATTAGTAACCCTCTTGAACACATTTTATAATTTTTTGTTTTTTTCATTATAGCATATTTACACTGCTCTATTATATTAAATAGTGATTTTAGTACACATAATCAATATTCTATCATTGATAATATCCTAAATTATTCCTTGAATTTTATTGCCTTCTCTAAATTCTTGCTATATATCCTCTTTTTATGATTGATTCTTCTTTCAGAAAGAAAAAAGTACCCATTTCTGAGTACTTTATCCATTATCGCTATTGAATTATTTTTCTTTCTAAATAAATTTATTGGTGTTGTGAAAAAGTTTTATATTAGCTGGATATAATTCGATATAAGTCTTAAATTTTGCATTATATTTTTTAGTGTTCTCAATTATTGGATTAAATTCTTTGTCTAACTTGATAACTGCAGCACAAGCCTCATTCACATTTTTGTATTCTTGGCAACCAACCATCGCAAGTATTGCAGCTCCCAAAGCCGGTCCCTCTTCAGTGCTGATTTTAATCACTTTTACATCCAAGATGTCAGAAATCATTTGAGCCCAAACTTTGCTTTTAGAGCCTCCTCCGGTAATCCTGACGCTTTCAATGTTTACACCAAGATCTACAATCAAATCAAAGGATTGCTTTAATGAAAAAGTGACGCCTTCGACAACGGCTCTGTCAATATTCGCTTTTTTGTGATGAACCGCCAACCCAAATAGCACTCCTTTGGCATAAGGATCATTGATTGGTGATCTCTCTCCTGACAAATAAGGCAAAAAGAAGACAGAATCATCAATTTGAGTTTCTGAGATTCTTTGATAGAATGAATTGTAATCATCGTCGTTAAAGATTGTTTCATTCCACCACTTAATAGTGCCTGCGGCGTTCAACATCACCGACATTACATGATATTTACCATTTGCATGAGCATATGACTGAAGGTAGTTTTTGTTGTCAACTTTATAGATATCACTGGACACAAAAATTACTCCACTTGTTCCAAGGCTGATACTGCATTCTCCATTGTTAACAATACCCATACCAACTGCTCCGGCGGCCTGATCTCCTCCGCCGGCGATTATTTTGACATCTTGTTTTATATTCAGAAGATCTTTATGCTCCTGAGTCAGCAACCCTACCACTTCATAGCTTTCAAATACTTTTGGAAGCATACTTGAATTTATACCCAAAATATTTAGCATTTGCGGACTATATTGTTTGTTTTTACAGTCAAAATACAATGTTCCCGATGAGTCAGAGACATCGCTCACAAATTGACCAGACAATTTATATACAAGGTAATCTTTTGGTAACATGATTTTGTGTATTTTATTATATATTTCAGGTTCATTGTTTTTTATCCAAAGAATTTTTGGAGCAGTTAAACCCGTTAAGGCAATATTTCCAGTATATTCAAGTAATCTGTCAATTCCAATTTCATTGTTCAGGTACTCTACTTCTTTGGTGGTTCTTTGGTCATTCCACAAAATTGCATTTCTCAGTATTTGATCATGTTCATCGAGAATGACCAATCCATGCATTTGTCCCGAAAAACTGATGCCTTTGATTTGATCTTCGTAACCGACAACCAACTCTTTTAGAGCAGTAATTGTTTGAAGATACCAATCATTAGGATTTTGTTCACTCCAGGATGGCTGCGGAAAAAATAAATCGTAATTTTTAGAGACAATTTTTATAATGGCTCCATCAATCGATACTAAAATCGTTTTTACACTGCTAGTGCCCAAATCAATACCTATATACATATAATTCCCTACCCTATTATATATTGATTTAATAGCGCTTCCAAATACTCTTGTTTTCCAGATTCGTTCTTATCTAATTCTGCTTTGTTTAATATATATTCTTCTAATTCTTTGAAACCGACTTCATTGGCTAATATCTTTTTACCTACACCATCGTTAAACGAACGATATCTCAATTGAAGGTTTTTCTCAAGTACACCATCTTCCATCAACTTGACAGCTTTTCTCAATCCCGCCGCATAAGCATCCATTCCTGCAATATGGGCGATTAACAGATCTTCTTTGGCAAAAGAACTTCTTCTGACTTTGGCATCAAAATTCAATCCTCCAGTTTTTAGTCCTCCACCTCTAAGTATTTCATACATTGTCAATGTGGTATCGTATATATTTGTCGGGAATTGATCGGTATCCCAACCAAGTAACAGGTCGCCCTGATTAGCATCAACGCTTCCTAGCATATCATTGTCTACGGCTAAACGTATTTCATGATTCATTGTGTGCATCGCCAGAGTGGCGTGGTTTGTTTCAATATTTAATTTAAAGTCTTTTTCTAGTCCGTATTTTCTTAAGAACGATATCACTGTTGCGCAATCATAGTCGTATTGGTGTTTTGTTGGTTCTTTCGGTTTTGGTTCGATATAAAATTGTCCGAGAAATCCGATTTCCTTGGCATAGGCTACTGCCATCTTCAAGAATCTTGCGAAATTATCTTGTTCCAACTTCATATCTGTATTTAATAGAGTTTCATATCCTTCTCTTCCGCCCCAAAAAACATATCCCGAACCATTTAAGCGTTTTGTGATTTCGATAGCTTTTTTTGTTTGAGCACAAGCAAATGCAAATATATCAGCGTTAGGACTCGTCGCAGCGCCATTTACATATCTTTTGTTATGGAATAGGTTTGCAGTACCCCACAATAATTTGATTCCTGTCCGTTTCATTTCAGCTTCAATTAAATCCACTATTTCATCAAGTGTTTTATTGCTTTCAGCCAACGTATCTCTTTCCGGGGCGATGTCGCGGTCATGAAAACAAAAATATTCCAGTCCAAGCTTTTCCATGAATTCAAAAGCGACTTTCACTCTTGTTTTGGCTTTTTCTAAGTCATCTTTGTGAGCGTCATCCCAAGGACGTTCCATTGTGGCTCCGCCAAACGGATCTTGTCCCGAGCCGGTCATGGTATGCCAATATGCCATAGAGAATTTTAAGTGATCTTTCATTTTCTTACCGAATATTTCTTCTTCAGCGTTATAATATTTAAATGCCAATGGATTTAAACTCTTAGGTCCTTCGTATTTAATTTCTTTAATTTCACTGTAATATTTCATTTTTATGTTATGTCTCCTTATCGTTTCCTTTTCCTTTAATTAATTCCAATAATTTTTTAAAGTAATTATCCCCTAAGATTAAAAGCCTATTCCAAGGCTTTTTATTTCTATTCAAATGGGTATTTCACTTTATCTTATAAATCATTCTCAATATTTACCCATGTTTCTGATTGTGTGCTTTCAAATATTTTCTCATTGATGACCATTTGTCGATATACGTCGTAAAACGTTGCGTACGATGGATTTTTAACTTTATAATTCCCGATTTCCAGAAATTCCTGAATCAGTACATGAGTCAAGCCCAAGACATTTGTTTTTGATTTAAATGTTGAAGTTGTCAAAATTTCTAAAGCCATGATTTGTGAGCGTAATTTTTTATTATCTGTGAGATACTCTCAGGCATGCTTTCAACAATCTTACTATTTATTACAATCGTTGTTGGTTTGAAAGCCTGAGATATATTGTTCATGGCTAGTCTACCACTCAAATTAAGTTATGTAAAGTTCTTTTCTTTGCTTTATAGCATAAAATTGGCATAAAAAAAAGCCGACGTCGGCTTTTAGTGTGTAATTATAAACTTACGATGTTTGAAGCTTGAGGACCTTTTTGTCCTTCAGTGATGTCGAACTCTACGGCTTCGCCTTCTTGCAAGGCTTTGTATCCATCTTTTTGAATTTGAGAAAAATGAGCGAATATATCTTTTCCATTTTCAGCAGTGATGAATCCGAACCCTTTTTCAGCGTTGAACCATTTTACTTTACCAGTCATGTTTGTTACCTCCTTTTATTATTATTGACTTTGTACAAATTGTATAATAATAATTGAGGTAACTTAGTTATCTAAATTTCATTTCACATTTATATTGGGTCTACTTAATAATACACTATTTTTTAATAAAAGCAAGAAATTTAATTTATTATATTTTCAGTCTGTTATATGCTTAATAGTATTAGTTTCATATCGAAAAAAATCTGCTAATTTTCTATCAACTCAAATATACTCCAAATAGTAAAGATATCTCCACTTCCGCCAAGCATTCTCGTATCTGCAATATATGTTTGAGTATCGCTTTGAAAGATAGTGAAACCAATTATTTGATCGTTTCTATAGATGTCAAATCGGTATTCTACCAAATCAAGGAATTCATTGATTCCGAAATTAAAAACATCATCGACATACAAATCTTTATCAACGCTTCTGTAATCCACTTCTTCATAAGTATCTATTAATTCGTCTTCGTCAGAATAATACAACAAAGTGTCATTACTAAAATCAAAATAATACAAGTCTTTATATAACTCTGTCTCATATTCTTTTGTCGAGGATGACAACATATATATGTATACGCAATCGCCATAAATGTATTCTCCCGACAAATCAAAATCGTGTTCCTCATGTTCGTTGTTACAACCCGTAATAAATATAAGCATGAATAACGCAAATACTATTACCATTTTCTTTCCCATGATTTCCTCCATCATATTGAAAAATACACTTAATAATTATCAGCCATTTATGATTTCGTTAATAAATCCCCATACATAATTGTAGCATGATGGCTTACTCTTTATCTATATCTACTGTACTCAACTTAATTATATAATATTCCATGGCCTAAAGCACGCAAAATTTTGAGCGACGGTAGAGTGAGTAGGCAATCGGATTTTTTGAGTCCACCTGTAAGAGGATACGTTTGTGTTCCAAACATTGTCCAAAAAAAGCATTGAATCTGTTATAATAATATTAATTTACAATGATATGGGGTGGATATATGGATAAAATTAAAGATATTCGTGACAAGGCCTTCTCTTTGACGAGCAAGATCATCAAGAAAACGGGACCCAGACTTGCTGGAACTGACGCAAGTATTGAAGCAGCTCATCTATTAGAAGATAGTCTAAACGGATTTGCGGACAAAGTTGAATTGGAAGAGTTCGTTGTACATAAGGGTGCTTTTTTGGACTGGATCCGTATCTTAGTGATTTGTTACTGTCTCGGAATCGTATTTTTATGGTTACAACTACCGATTGTTTCGGCGTTGCTCACAATCATCAGCATTCTGATTTTAGTGTTTCAATTTATCTTTTACAAACACATGCTCGATCCACTATACCCCAAAAGAAAAGGGCTGAATGTTGTTGGCTATCTTGAACCCGTGAAAGAAGCTAAAAAACAAATAATCCTCAGCGGGCACCATGACAGCGCAAGAATCTTCAATTTTTTTATACATCAACCAAAATTATACAATCTAAGAGTCACGGGAGGAATCTCTTTTATAGTCGCTTTGTTATTGATTTCAATTGTCTTGATATTTATACCAGCAGGAATTATAGCAACGGTGTTAAAAGCTATCGCGTCTGCAGGTTTCCTGATCACGGGACAATTGTGGTTCTTCGCATCAAAAAAAGGCACCCCTGGAGCAGGAGATAATCTGATTTCAAGCGCCATGGCATTAGAGATTGGAAGATATTTCAGCGAAAACAAGTTGGAACATACTAGAATCATTGTGGCTAGTTTTGATGCTGAAGAGGAAGGTTTAAGAGGCGCTAGCGCATATGCGAAAAAGCATGCGGATGACTTCAAGAAAATACCGACATATTTATTGAATGCTGATTGTCTGTATTTCCTCAAGGACTTATTTTTCCTGACCAGCGATATAAACTGTTCTGTTGCATTAAGCACTGAATTGGCCGAAGATTTGGTGGCAATTGCAAAAAAGAAAAACTATCCCGCTACTCACAAACCGATTGCATTCCTCACTGGAGGTACGGATGCGGGAGAGCTGGCAAAAAAAGGTGTGAAGGCAACCACGATGTTGGCTATGCCTTGGAGTAATCTAGAACGGGCAAATGTATATCATACTCCAAATGATACTATCGACAACATCGAAAAAGCTGTGATTGACGCTTCTATTGATATATTTATTACATATATTGAAGAAAAAGATAACGAGATTCAATAACCTCATTCAAAAATAACAAAGCTAATAAAAAGCTTTGTTATTTAATGTATATTCTGTGCTCTGGATCAGTTACTTTTAAAACGGTTTGTTAAGTGGAGCCTATTCTATTCATAATTTACATCATCATGATTAATTTCGATGATAACTTTTCCTTTTGAATGGGAGGATCCCGCGTATTTCATGGCTTCCGAAGTTTCTTCAAGCGGAAATACACGATCAATGATTGGCATAATTTCTCCACTTGATACCAGGCTGATGACATATTCTAAATCTTCTACACAAGCTTTTGCGGCAAGAAATCGGATCTTTCTTTTCCCGAGCGAGAATATCCATCCAAATAGCATGGCTTTGAATAGCTGCGACAAGGATCCCCCCATCATCACCATTATTCCACGGGAGGTCAGTGCACGAAAGTATGTCCTTACACTGTGATTCCCGTGTACTGCAAGAATCAAATCATAACGTTTTTTAGATTGCGAAAAATCTTCAAAATTATAGTTAATCACGTGGTCAGCATGAAGCTGATTCATCAAATCAACGTTTCCTGTTCCGCAAAGGGCTGTGACTTCTGCGCCAAAATACTTGGCTAGTTGGACGGCAAATGTTCCAACTCCTCCTCCCGCTCCATGGACCAGCACTTTCATTCCTTTGGCGATATTTCCTTTATCCCGCATTCCCTGCAAAGCGGTAAGAGATGCCATGGGGAGTGCCGAAGCTTTCGTGAAGGAAATTCCTTTTGGAATTATCGCAAGGTATTTTTCAGGAACACAGACGTATTCAGCAAATCCTCCAAAACCACATGATAGAATATCGCCAAAAACTTTGTTTCCTGGCTTGAGTCGATTGATATTTTCGCCACAAGCCTCGACTATTCCTGCGATATCCGCTCCGAAGATCTTGTTTTTTGGAATGATTCTCATCTTCACGGAACGATAGTCCGCAGCATTTATTGATGTGGAATAGATTTTTACAAGGACTTCGTCTGCCCCGGGCATTGGTTTATTGATTTCTTGGAGAATCAATTGATTCTGCGAGTTACTCTTTTCGTAAAGGACCGCTCTCATTTCTTCGCCTCCAACGCTTCACAATCAAATACGTCTCCGATAGAAACTCCAAAAGCAAGCGCGATTTTGAAAGCAAGTTCCAAAGTTGGAGAATATTTTCCCGCTTCGATCGCGACAACTGTTTGACGTGAAATTCCTGCTTTTTCAGCAAGTTGTTGCTGGGTCATTTCATTCGCAAAAAATCGAAGCTTGCGAATGTTGTTATTTATGACTAATTTTGAAGACATCTTAATACCCCCTATGATAATGGAATAGTTGAACGAATCCTTCTATCAAAGTGCCGACCAACAAGGAAAGGTACATGACATTAAGCATAATTGCTGGGTGCCCATTCCATGCCAAGACAGCTAGTCCTGCGACGAAACCCATCCCTGCGAAAGCATATCCGAAACGCATCGATTTAAGTTCAATCAGACGATCTCTTTCATCTTCTTTCGTTTCAACATTGATGATTTTTTCAATATCTTTTTCATCACATGATTCGTCATTAATTTTATTCTTAATGGCAACTGAAATCGCAAATAAGATATGAAAGAGAATTTGAATGATAATCGTCAAAACAATTCCTATTCCAATAAATATGAGCATTGTGATAGCCCAAAACTGCATGTTGCCTAGCAAAATAGATCCTGAATTTAATTTAGTGAAGGCATAAATGCAATATGCTGCGAGTACGATAACGCCTGACATAATTGATACGATTGTTTTTTTCTCTTGAAATGACATAATTTTAATCTCCTTATTGATGTATGTTTTTATACACACATTATATATTACTCTTTACATAATGTCAAATACTTTTTACATTAAATTGTTTTTTATTATAAAAAAGAATCAATACGTGTTAAATATATCTATTTTGAATGGATTTATTATCATAAGTTTTTTTTCATATCCTGATAAACACTTGGCCTTTATTATTCTAAACATATTACTATGTGACATTTTTAGTTACAAGTTGTTATTGCGTGTAATGATAACTCAAGTACCCATTGTATACTTCTATAATAATTTACCATTTTTGTTTACATTTACATTTATTTGATTAATTACAAGAATATGATAAAATATAGTTAATGGTTTTAAAAACAAAAGGAGGTAAATATGTTTAATTATCCAAAAGGATTGTATGTTGATGTACGTATTGAAGATCGCTTCACAACTAGAATCACCTATAAAAATGGCGACCTTCAAGAACAAAAAGTACGTTTAAACAAAGGAGCATTTATTCGTGTTTTTGATGGGACACGATGGTACTATGCTTCACTAACAAATTTAGATCAAATTCAAGATCAAATTGATACTTTAGCGAGTATGGCTACCCCAAATCCAAAGATTGAAGATCACCCTTACATCAAAATGTATGAAGTAAACAATGAAGAGCTTATTCAATATAAAGAAAACTCATTAAAAGATGTACCATTGGATCATAAAGACACATTAGTTAAAGAAATATCTGATTTATGTACAGATGAAATCATCAAAACGACGAATGTATTTTATGTAGATGATGTAACTATTAAAGAAATCTACACCTCAAAGGGAACCAATATTAAATTTGATAAACAAACTTGTGGTATTTGTCTGCGTATGCAATGTGCCTATAAGAATAATAAAAACGAATTTTCATCTTCAGTTGCAAAAGTTACCTTTTCTAAGTTAAAAGAAAAAACACCATTTTTTAAGAAAGAAATTACAAAAAACATTGAATTTATTAAAAATGCAGAATCATTTGAACCAGGTGAATATCCTGTCTTAATGGGACCACTTGCTACAGGCATCTTTACCCATGAAAGTTTTGGTCACAAAAGCGAATCAGACTTTATGGTTGGCGATGAAGCCATGAAAAAAGAATGGACTCTTGGAAAGCAAGTAGGACAATCTCTTTTAAACATAATCGATGATGGAACTATCACCGGCAATGGATATGTACCATTTGATGATGAAGGGACAAAAGGCAAAAAAACAAACATCATCACAAATGGAATCTTAACAGATCGTCTTCATAGCATTGCTACGGCAGCAGCTCTTGAAGAAAGCCCGACCGGTAATGCGAGATCGATCAACTTTGAATACGAACCCATTGTCAGAATGACGACAACTTACATAGACAAAGGAACTACTCCATTAAAAGATATCGTTAAAGGAATAAAATATGGTGTCTTTGTTGATACAATTAAGCACGGTTCAGGAATGAGTACATTTACGATTGCGCCATCACGCGCATACAAAATTGAAAACGGAGAAATTACTACACCAATTAAGCTTTCAGTAATAACTGGAAACGTTTTTGAAACACTTCAAAAAGTAGATGCAGTTAGTGAAGAATTTGAACTTCTAAGTTTTGTTGGTGGCGGATGCGGTAAAATGGAACAATTCCCGCTTCCTGTTGGGTTTGGAGGGCCATATACTTTGGTTCGCAAACTCCACGTAATGTAGGAGGATATACTATGAAAAAAGAAAAAATCAGCATCAGAAGAAAAGAAATTTCTATTAAACTACAAGCATCTCAAATAAACTCTATCAGAGTTAAAAATATTGAAAGAAATGCCATCCGTGTATTTCGCGATGGTAAAATAGGGATTTCAGGTGCAGTGGGCACTTCATTGGCTGAAGAACTGACGAAGCAAGCAATCGACAACCTATCTTCTAATATTCCCTACCCATATGCATTAGAATCAAATAAAAAAGATCATCGAAACTATACAGAAACCCACTATAGTGAATTTGATTTAATGAAACTAACTGAGCGCGTTTTAGACTCATTAAACCAAGAGTTCGATGATTTTATCTTTAGTGAATCAATAAAAACAATAGAAGTTGACAATAAATTTGAAAACACAGAAGGACTAGATCTAAGATACCAAGATGAGTATATAGAACTTGTTATTGTCGTAAAAGCAAAAAGTAGTTCAAACTTATTTGATACTTTTATCGGGTGGGAAGGTAGAAATTTAGATTTAGATAAATTCCTATCTTTCACAAAAAAACAACTACAAGCAGAACGTAATGAGGTAGATTTACCTAATGAAGAAAAAGTACCCGTATTCTTCCATAGTCCAGATTCATTAGGAAATTTCCTAATCAAACAATTAAATGGTGAAACATACGGAAACAAAGCATCACTTTTTGACAATAAAATAGGAGAACAACTATTTAATAAAAAATTAACCGTCACACAAAACAAAAACCCAAAAACATCCTATTCAGTCTTCTTTGATACAGAAGGTGTAACAAAAGAAAATGATTCAGTAACACTGATTGAAAACGGGGTTTTAAAACGGGTATTTACTGATAAAAAGAACTCCGTAAAATTCAACTTAGAACACACAGGTTCAGCAACTGGCGGATACGATGATGTTCCAGCCCTTGGATTTGCCGATATACAACCAAGCGTCGACAGTACAGATATTCAAAAAGTACTGAATGGTAAAAAAGCAATCTTCGTGATGGTTGCCGCTGGTGGTGAATTTAATGCTGACGGTAACTATGCAACTCCTGTCCAAGCTTCATACTTATTTGATGGTAAAAACTTGTTAGGCAAAATACATGATTTTTACATGAGTAATGATATCTATAATATGTTAGGAAAAGACTATATAGGAACATTCCGCTCAGAAGACCTATACTTCGGTGAAGACCACTACATATTTGGTTGTTACATGAACATTAAAAAATGATAAAACAAAAAAGCAGACTAAGGATCACTCCAAAAGTCTGCTTTTTTATTATGTATATATCATTAGTTGCTATTGTTTGTGGTACGGCTAATCGAAAATGTTTCTAAACGGATTACATAAATGCATAATACTAAATAGTCTTATTAATGACAGAAATATGGCATTGAAAACAATATTAAAAACATATTTCTTAGATTCCCAACAAATATGTTTTGTTATCATATGGTAGACCTTACGTATTTTGAAAATGATCAGATTTTAATATAAATGTACACTATAAAAGCAAATGAATGATGCTTGTATTTTTATTCTATGCCGCTATATTTAATTTGATACCTTGTTTCATTTTTTTATATAGGGTATATTCCGCAAACCCTTTGGGAAAGTCTTCGATCGTCATTACAACTTCATAGCCTCTTTTTTTATAGAAATCCAATGCTTGAAACTCGAATGTCGTCAAATACATGTTAGTCACGCCCCGCGTGAGCGCTTCTGATTCTATCATATGCATCAATTTCGATGCGATTCTTTTTCCTCTGTATTTTTTGTCTACAAACAATACATTGATAAATAAATACTCATATTGGAAATTGCCATAGATCCCGCCGACAAATTGATCATTGTCAAGCACAACATACTGCAAATCAATTTTCTCTGTCGAAAAATCTAGACTTTCCCTGATTTTTTTGACTTCTTCTTTTAACACGGCATCATATGTTGGAATCGGCTCGCTAGACGATTTCATTTGATAGTCTTTGTTTATTTCAAGGTGATCCAGATCTTTGTCCAACAAAAAGATATTCTTGTTGCCACTTGGCATTTCATTTAACTCGCCATGAACGCTAAAGCCGATTTTTTCAAAATCAAGTGCTCTTTGTTCTAGTACTGAATTAAACTGAATGCCTTCAACATTGCCTCGGTAAAACTTTCTTACATCATTCATCAATGCTTTGAGAACATCGATGTCTTTATAATAGATTCGCTTAATTTTGCACCAGTCAGAAGCTTGTAAGGTATGGCAAGCGCCAACTAATATATCATCTTCAAAGACATAAAAGTCACGACTGTCTTTCTCTCTATATCCGGTTTGGGTTTTATTATAGGCGTGCAGTGCGCTTATCAATTCTTTATTATATTCAAAATTCTTGTCATGTATATACTTAATATTATGCATATCAATAGTCTCCTTATTTAGCCTTCTTTGTTAATAAAATATGTATTTCAACTTAAATATTATAGCACATTTTAGCCAAGTTCGCAACTCCGCAAGGAAGCTGAAGCAAAAATGGGTCCGTAACTATAACGCAATAATTAGTTATTTCTCTACATTAATCTTATGAATTGCCAAGAAAAAAGATTAGTGCTGATGCACTAACCTTAGCATGGTTTTTTTCTTTTCTCAAACTGAATATTATTATCCTTTTTTTCCTGATAGATATTCTATTTCAATTTCCACAATTGCAGTATCCATAATTTCTTTTTCTATATATTTTGTAGCCTTGTCTAATTCCAAATCACTATATTTGTGAATTATTGCCAATAATATTTCTAAGGTAGCGGGGATGACTTTAGCTTTCCCAAAAACCAAAATACTCTGATAATGAGTATTTAACTGTTCACCAACTATTTCTACCTTGTCATATACCGAAAATGATACTTTATTGTAATTGTTGATGTTATCTATTTTATGGCCTTCTTTAGCACAATGAAAATAGATCTTATCTTGGAAATAAACATAATTTACTACGACAGTATATGGATATCCATGATCGCCCAAGGTTCCAAGTATTCCTTCTCTTCCTCTATTCAGTAAGGCAACCGATTCTTCATAGGGCATTTGTTTATCGATTCTTCTTAAAGGTCTAAACATATATAATCCCTCCAGGTGACAATAAAAATTAATCCGTCCACTATCATTTTACTCCATTGATTTTCGGTATTCAATATCATTCAGTTATATTCATGCACAGTAAAATGACTTTAGTGTAGATTTAAAAAGAGAGATTGTCAACGGACAATCTCTCTTTATGATATTGAGTCGGAGTTTATTTTTTTTTGTATGCGATAAGTAATCCGCCCGATCCCATCAATGGAACCTCAACAATCAGGAATGTAATCCATTTTTCATCAAAATCTCGATACAGTTTAAACAGGAAGAACAACCCGATTCCAGCTGCAATCAAAATGATTCCGAGAATCAATTCTTTTTTCCATAGTAAAATTGTGATTACGATAAGAACAATGCCAGGTAAGGAGTTCATTAGAAACTCTAGCACCATATTCCAAAAGGAATCAGTACCATCAAATGAATCAAAAGCCATAAATATGATGAAAGTTCCGAGCAGAATGATCAAGCCTTTGCATATTTTAACTGCTATTTTCATAGAGATACCCCCTCCAAATTCATTGTAGTACAATTGACAGATGAATTCAAGTGAAAGTAGCATGTTTTTTTTAATCCAAGTAGTGAGATATATATATGATTACATTGAAATCAAGGTTTATTTAACTTTGACATATCTTTGATTTCTGCTTTTGGGAGTATCTGGTACAGTCATTACTGCCAAACCCAACTCTAATACCGGATCCAAATAGTTTTTTTTAAATGAAGCTCGAGATATTATATTAAGCAACTCCATCAGTTCCCTTGTAGTATACGGAGTATCATCTTCCATAATTGATAAAAGTCTCTTCATTTGTATGCTTAATCCAGTTGCATCTTCCTTTGAAGAAGATAGTGTTCTATTAATCGTTTCTAATATGGCATCCAACATGAACTCAATAAAAATATTCGAATTTCCCACTCTGTTACATGAGGCTATTACGTCATAGTATTCTTGTTGCCTCTCTTTGATAATTGATTCGATAGGAAGATATGCAAATATCTCTTCTTTTGATGCAAGTAAACAAGTTTGAAATAGCCTTCCCATTCTACCGTTACCATCTGAAAAAGGATGTATAAACTCGAATTCATAATGAAAAACACATGATTTAACCAATATATTCTCATTATCTTTATTTAAGTAATCAAATAAATGACTAATCAACTCAGGAACTCGAACAGCAGCTGGAGCTATAAAAATAACTTTGTCGCCATCGAATACACCTTCTTGACTTATTCTTAATTTGCCCGCATCATCAATCAAGCCTTCCATCATTATTCCATGATATTTTAATAAGTCGTCAATTTTATAAGGATTAATTTTAAGGATATCATCATAACACTTAATTGCATTTTTTACTTCTACAATATCTCTTTTTGCCCCGATGACTAATTTCCCGTTAATTATATCTTTGACTTGTTCTTTTGTTAATTTGTTATTCTCAATAGCCAAAGATGAATAAATAGAATTAATCTTATTTGTTCTTCTAAGTTTGGGTTTATTATCCAAACCACTCCCACTAGACAATTGTCCTACAAGCTTCATTATAGTAGATACATAGTCTATCATTTTTGAGGTAATATTGTATGGTGGCTTATATTCCAAAATAATCACTTCCTTTATCTATCTATATTATATCAAAATAAAAAGAAAACATCAATTATCTTGTATGTTTTCTTGTATGTTTTCTTGTGTTGGACATACTAAAATTCGGTTAAGTGATGTTTCCCTTTAACTGATGGTTTGACGGCTTACATTAAGTAGTGTTGCTAATTCCTCTTGTGACATATTTCGATAATTAAGGAATAATTATTATAAATATTGTTTCTAGGGATTATTTTGTCCTTCACTATATATAAATACATCTGTAATCAGTGAGCAAAGTACTTCGGCTATTTTAAATCCTAACAATAAACTCGGTGTATACTTGTTCTTTTCAATCGCATTTATGGTTTGCCTTGTACACCCAACTTCTTGCGCTAAATCTTCTTGAGTCATATTATGAAGTGCTCTTAGATATTTTATTTTGTTATCCATTTTTATCCCTCATAGTGATAGAAAAATACATGGGTTAAACTAGTACAAAAGTATCCAAAGGCAAAGGTAGAATATGCGATGAACCATGTCCAAGAAACATTTAATACTCCCTCATCACGATAAGTAATGAATAAAACAATTGATAACAAAAATACGTACATTAAAGATACTATTAATCCAACGCTAGATGCTTTCTTTTGGATAACACTATCTCTCTCATCAACGATATTTTCTTTCTTATTCGTAAGCAATAACATTAAAACAAATGCTAGACAAGAAATCAAAACCAAAGCAGAACTAATGACTAAATATATTTTCCCTTCTAAATAGTGTTCAGGCCCAACAACAGCAAAAAATGTGACTAGAAAACAAAACAAAATGCCAAAAATTAAACTGGTAGCTATCGATCTTTTATATGATACATTCATTTCTTTCACCTCTGTTCGCCCTGAATATATACTATTTTTTACATTATGTCAAGTATTTTTTACATTTATTTGTAAAATAATGAGATTTCGATTTGGCGTTCCTTATTTGGCTGTTGATTCAATAATAATCGTTTGGTTATTAATAAGGGCGTATAATCAATATGATATATATAAAAAAGTCGGTTATATTTAACCGGCTTTCTTTGTTCTTAAATATTGTTATCTTTTTGTGTTAAAAACTATTAGTTAAACACTCCAAACTGTATTAGCAATACTAAGATAATATAGACTATTAAAGACACGTTCAACACTATTTCTTTAGATTTGAATTTACTAAAAAACATAAGTAAAACCAGGACTACTAATTCTGCGTATATTATCAGATCGGCAATACCTTTGAAAATACTTTCTAAGAAATTTAGAAAATCAACGCTAGAAATAAGCCCTGCAAGACCATTAAATAATTGTGCTATAAGAATTGCGGCTAAAATAACAAATGCTGATAATTTTGCTAGTGCATTGTTCTTAAAGTATGCAAAGATTAATACAATTATAGCCGCCGCAGCAACAATGATTTGAGCAATGGATAATAACATAAGTTTACCCTCCTTTCAAATACAATTTATAATATAGTTTCAGATCACGAATATCCTGTCAAATATTATTATAAAAATATAGATATTACTTTATTTCTAACACTTTCACAAGCAAATTATATCATGTAACCATGGTATAATTTGCTATTTATTTTCAATCAATATTTATCGAGAATATAAATACAAAAAAACTAGAAGACAGTTTATCGTCTTCTAGAATCTTAATCCATTATTTACCTCTTTTTTTATTCTGTCTTCGAAATGGGGTTCATTTCAAAAACGAGTCCAAAATCTCAATCATTTTGAATTGCTTGTGATGGGATGCAAGTGATTTTTTGATTCTTCACATAAACAATTTCGTCGTATTTGTCTTTATTCTCTTCGATTATCACATGACTTACATTCACGACCGAAACACCCTGTAAAGCCAATAACCGTTCTTCTATTTCCCTAGCTTTAGCATAATCCAACGAAGCAAATGCCTCATCTAAAAAGATGATGTCGGCTTTGTTAAGTAGACCTCTTGCAATCGCAATGCGGCTTTTCTCGCCTCCCGAAATGTTCTTACCATTATCAAGAATCATTCGTTCAAGCCCGTCAGTATGAGCTTCGACAAATTCATGTAGCCCTGCCCGGTCAATTGCATCCCAGATCTCTTTTTCGCTAAAATCTTTATAGAGCGTAAGATTGTTTCTTAGGGTCTCCTCAAACAGGAAAATCTGTTGCTCGATATTGGCAATCTTGGAAAAGTAGTCCATTTTCTGAATATCCATGAGATCTACTCCATCGATGAGGATGGATCCTTCCTTAGGAGAAAAGTATTTTCTTAACAGTCGAAGCACGGTGGACTTCCCGCCGCCACTTGGTCCAACCACCAAATACTTTTTGCCTTTTTCAAAAGTCAGATCAACATTGTCCAAAACCACATTCTCTCCATATGAAAAGGATACACCCTTAAATTCAATCTTATCTGTCAGTCCGCCAAATGATTGGGTTTCTTCATAAACAGATTGGTTTTTTAGAGTATCTTCGATACGGACGAATAGTGATTTCACAGAGAGAATTCTTGGTAAGGCCTCAGAGAACTGGGCAACCGGTCCGATAATATTGTCAATGTTTTGCGCCACAACGACAACTCCTGAAAACAAGATGACACCTTTCAGTGTTAAGAAAGACACAAAAAACATGAGTCCAAAAAAGGTGATGGTAAAATTCATGTTTTGAATAGCATAGACATAAGACATAATTCGGTCGATGATAAATTTCTTATCTTGTATTTTCTTGCTTTCCCCTTGATAGGTTCCTGTGATTCTAGACTCCAAATCATTCGTTTTAATAATATGAAAAGCGGAAAGCACTTCTTTGATAAAGCCGCCATACTTTGACATCATTTCAGAACGCTCTTTGTTATGCTTTTTAATTGGTTTGGATGATAGAACGGAAATAATGGCATTGAGTCCAATCATCGCGACTCCAAGCAAGAGAATCAGCGGATTGATCAAGAAGATAATTAAGATTGCGGTCGCAAAATTAATAAATCCTTCAAGCATATTGATGATCTGTTCCACATAATCTTTTTCAATGAGATTGAAATCGTTGGTCAAAGCAGATACATACAATGCATTGTTTTCGTTTTGAAACTCGCTGATATTTTTTTGAAACACCTTTTTGATATAGTCACCCTTCATATGGACCATCACATCTTTTACCACAAAGCTTTTGACAAAAGAAGTGATCAGATTGACAGGCAATAATAGGAATGCATAGAGCATCACGAATTTCGCTTGGTCAAGAAATTGATCCCATAGTCCTTCTAGGGCGATATTTATCAAATCATACATGGCAAAAGATAGTTTGAAGTTGATAAATGCAAACATAATAAAGATGATTAGTGCGAGATAGAGGTTTTTAAAATATAGTATCTTCTTTTTCATAGCGCTACCTCTGAAAAGTATTGAATGCCATCAAATTTTGTCAAATATCCATCTTTGATTTCTAAGACAACATCATATTTATCTGTGATTCCTTCAAAATATTTATGGCTGATCGCAACGACAGTGGCATCAAGATCCAAGATTGTTTTCTCGATTTGCCTGCCAAGTTCTTCATTGAGTGAAGACGTTGCTTCATCAATAAATAGGATCTCGGCTTTTTTACAAAGAGCTCTCGCAATCGACACTCTTTGTCTTTCGCCTCCGGACAGATTTTTACCATTTTCTGAAATAAGGGTGTGAATGCCATTTTCCAGGGAATCCACGAATTCAAGTAATCCCGCTTTCTTACAAGCTTCAAACACCTCTTTGTCGGAATATGGTTTAAATAAGGTTATGTTATCTTTTAAGGTTGCTTCAAAGAGAAACACGTCTTGATAAACATAAGACACTTTTTCATTGAAAGATGTCGAAGAAATCAATTTCATATTGGTTCCGTCGACAACAATGTTTCCCTCGTAATCATCAATCATATGTGATAAGAGTTTGAAGAGAGTAGACTTTCCGGCACCTGATGGCCCTTTGACCAAGTGCTTTTTCCCCTTTTCCAATGAAAAATGGATTGATTTAAACACGGGGGTGTCATCATAGGCGAAACTGACTTGATTCACATCGATTTTGTTTTTGAAAACAAAAGGTTTGAGAGGTTCTTCTGCTTCAATAGCAACTTCCTCATTGGTAATCTTTTCAAAAATTGCTTTTGAGGACTTTAAGACATTCACGAGGGGAAACAAATTCACCAACGGGAAGATTGCCGAGGATGCCAGTTGAATCGTCAGAATCATCTCTCCGTATCCAACCCCAACTTGGGTTTGATACATCAGGAAAACGATGAGTCCGATCAAAACAAAATAGCCGATGGTCGCATTAAAATTCAGTTGAAACGCAGTAAACACATTATAAGAATACTTCTTGCCTTCTAATTTCACAATTTGCTTATTATTTTTTTTCAAGAAGGCTTCTTCCATATTGTTCAGTTTCAAAATTTCTAATCCGGTGAAGACATTGGATGAATTTACGGTAAATTGTTCATTGGCTGTCGATACTTCTTTTTGCAAGGAAACTGTCTTCTTTTCAAAAAGCTTCGAAACCACCAATACAAATATAGATACTCCGAAGATGATCAGTGCCAACTGCCAATTGATAAAGGCCAGAATCGCCATTACTGAAACATACAGGGCACACCGGAAGATGAAATTGATCAATGATACAAAAAACGTGTTTTCAAAAGTGTTGATGTCATTAATCAAATTGGAGGCATATACATCCCTGGATTGTTTATTAAATTGCTTGTAGCTCATCTTAATGATCTTATCAAAAGCCCTGATTCTAAGCGATAGCAAGATGTCTCTCATATAAGAGATTCGCATCAATCTTGAAATCACAAAAAAAACTCCATCAAAGGCAATATATACAACCGAAATGATGAGTACCATGTAAAAAAAGGACATCGAGTTTCTTTGCACAATTTCAAAAATTAGAGAAACGATTACGATTTGTGCTAGATTCCTGACTACAGGGAATAAACAAGCAACTATGTACAATACAAATTTGCTTTTGTGTTCGAGCAGCATTTTCTTCATAAATTCACCCTTGTTGTGTTTTACACTATAATAGAATATCACAGTAGTGTGTGAAACACAATACGGAGTTATATTTTTTTCTTTGTTAAATATAAACTCAATTTGAGTTCTGGACAGATAACAATATCTTTGCATCATCATAATATAAAAAACGATCCAATGGCTACGCCTTTGGACCGTTTTGTTTGTGAAGATTGAAAGAATTAAAGATGCATTGAAATGACATTCAAATCGCGAATCTCCTTTGAGAAGAAATCGAGGGCATCTCTTAGTTTTTTCTTGTAATATGGATAGACTTTCGCATGGTTTGCCTGAATAATCTGAGCTAAATTCTGCCAATGCATAAATCCGGCGTTCTTGAGGTCCTTGTGCTTTGAACTGAGGATAAAATCGATGAACTCCCGCCCTTTGAACTTATGGTTTTTGTTCTTTCGCTTTCCATAGAAATCCAGGAGTGTTTTCAAATCTTTCGCAGCGGTTACAAAATCGTCTGCTTCATATTTTTTTTCGATTTCCGCAAGCGATACAGTGCGGTAGATTAGATGTTCCTTAACGGGAGCTTTCTTTTGAAACATTCTTTTGATTTTGTCCAACAATGCCATATGGGTTATCTCCTTAATATATGGAGGTCTTCTTGAATCAGCAAATTCAATACAACATCCATGGATTCTTCTCTTATGATAGCATATTCTCTCATATTAGTAACGTAAGAGTTTTATTATTTGAAATTTTATCATAAAAAAACCAACAAAGCGTTGCAAGAGAAGGGGGATGATACATCGTATTCAGTTTTTTACGCTGTCCAACTCAATTTAAGCATTTCTATCGATGATTTGTGATATGGCTCGTTGTAACAATTTTAGTTGCAACTCTTTAGTCTATACATATCGTATAATACCCGTCTGTTTAATTTACATACCAAGCCAAATATATTACAACTTAATAAGCGCGGATTATAGAAACTCCAAGATCAATAAATATATATTTATTTGTCATGAGTTCTTCCGGCATAGCCGTTTCTTGCCTGCTTAGAAATCATTTGCATCCGACTCCAAACTGCTTTAAAGAATATTTTATATCCTTCACAATAGTAATTAGCATTTAAATCCGCGGTTCTATCTTTCTTGCATCCGCCTCGGCATACGCTGTAGTAGGGGCAAGAGATACAATATGTCTCTATCAAGAGTGACTCCGCTAAAAATTGTTGGTATTTATCGTTTTTTTGCATGTCTTGCAAAGTGTCTTCTTGAATCATTCCCAGTTTTGTTTCATCTAAACAAAAGTAATCACATGGGTAAATGGTACCGTCATTTTCACAAACAAAATAAGACCCACATACTCCATTTTGAGCACAACTATCAGCAGAGTAGCCATTCATTAGATTAATATAATTATCAAAATGACGAATGCTTGTATATTCTCCTGATATCCAATCTTTATACCATAAATCAAATAATTCAATTTGGAAAGCGGCCCATTGTAAAGGAGATAATGTCAAAATATTATCGTTATCTAGAAAATCAAGACATGAAATAAATTGAAGATGCGTAAAGCCTTGATCTTTAAAAAAACGGTAAGTATTACTAATGTTTTGGTAATTTTCGCTCGTGACAACCGCTAAAATATTATAATTGACTTTCGCTAATTTTAATGCATTTATTGCCTTCATTACATCAAGAAAACTTCCTTTTCCTGATTTATCCGAGCGAGAAAAATCATGATCTTCCTGACATCCGTCTAAAGAGAGATCAACTAACCAGTCATTGGTTTGAAACAAATGGATCCACTCATCGGTAATGAGGGTTCCATTTGTTTGAATCGAATAGAAAACAGGAATATTCTTGATATTATATTTCTTGACTAACCGAAGAAAATTGTAATAATAGTCCAACCCAGCAAGTAATGGTTCTCCACCTTGAAATATAAAAGATACAAAGCTCTCTTCTATAGAAAATGCTTGTTTTACTAAATCAGTTGATATTTCAGAGTCCATAGTGGCTTCACTTTGAGAATTTCTATGTTTGACCGCATCTTTGTAGAAGCAATATGAACAAGCAAGGTTACATTTAGAAGAAACAGGTTTTACCAGAATTGTGATTCCTGATGTGCTATTCATATTCTGCTGTATAATCAACGCTTGGATCAAGTTCAAATAATAATCTTGGATCTTCTACTTTTCCAGGCGCACGAACTCCACTTCCGATTCGTTGTCCATCACCAAGTTCAGTTCGATATTGTTCAGCTATTTCCAACAACTCATCAATCTTATCTGGATTATCCTTTACTAAATTGTTTTTTTCACCAAGATCGGTTTCCAAGTTAAAAAGTTCATTTGTAGGAATAATGTATTTCCAATCTCCCTTTCGAATCGCAAGTAAAACATTATCGTGATAATAACACAACACCCTACCCTCTGGGAAACGACGTCGAGCCAGCAATTGTTCAGAAATATCGAATCCATCAATTTTCTTGTCTTTTGGTAATTTGACGCCTATAATAGTGGCCAATGTAGGCAATAGATCCATCGTTGTTGTAAGTGAGTCAATGACTTCCTCGCTTTTGATTTTTCCTGGCCAATTAATAATGCATGGAACTCGCATTCCGCCTTCGTAAATCCAACCTTTTTGGCCACGCAGGGGCCCATTACTTCCGTATTGTAAAACACCACCATTGTCAGAAGTGAAGATAACGATTGTGTTATCTTGAATGTTATTTTGTTTAAGCGCATAACGGATTTCTCCCATACCCCAATCAATAAATTCAACTTCAGCTCGGTATCGATCTCCATCTGCTGATTCTAGAAACGATTGTGGCGGATAAAACGGCCAATGCACATACATATGTGCCAAATACAAAAAAAACGGTTTGTCATGATTTTCATTGATAAATGTTGTTGCTTCGCGGATATATTCTTCATTCAAAGAACCTTGTTTGGGGTCCTTTTGGATAATTTCATTTTGCCGCATCAATGGTAAAGGCGGAAAAGTAACGCGTAGTGCGGGATGATAATAACACATATCATTGCTATAGGGCAGCCCGAAAAATGAGTCAAACCCATTATTGGCAGGTAAAAAAGGCGGTTGATCGCCTAAATGCCATTTACCAATCATTTTTGTTACATAACCAGATTGCTTCATGACTTTTGGCAAAATAACTTCCTCGGGATTAATTCCAATACTGTCTCCTGGAAGCAAAACGCAAAAACTTTCACCTCTTCCAAGGCCTACTCTTTGCGGATAACATCCTGTCATTATTCCCGCTCTGCTAGGCGAACATACTGGGGATACAACGTGAAAATCAGTCAGTTTTATTCCTTCTTTAGCCATTTGATTCAAAACAGGTGTATTGCTTCGAGTTGATCCGAAACAACCAATATCACCATATCCCAAATCATCACATACGACTAAAATTATATTTGGTTTTGATTTTTCTATTTTCTTTCTCATTTATATCGTCGCTTTCTCATCATTTTTTTCTATTTTAATTCATGAATGTAAACTATTAATCTATGTCGAGTAGTGCCAATAATTAAATATATGGTTTTGTAAGTATATGATATCATAACATTTGATTATTCTCCATAAAAAATCATTCGATTATATACGTGTTTAAATCCCATTTTCTCATATAGTATCTTAGCACCTTTATTATCTAAATCTACGTGTAAAGATAGTTTTCCTTCTGTAATATCAATTGCACGTTTAATTAATTCTGTTCCAATTCCTCTGCCTTTGTAATCCGTACTGGTTCCAATATAGGCTAAATGATATGTTGGTATAAAATCATCAAACTGCATGTTGACAATAATGCATACCCCTAAGATAGTTTCATTTTGTTTAGCTAGCAAAACATATCCTTTTTTGATTGCATTATTTAGTGCGTCTTTCATTTCAATCAATGGATCTGAATACTCTGCTAAGTACTTCTTCGCTACTGATAGAATCTGTTCTTTCGTATGTGGTTGAAAATCTATTATTTGTTCAATATCTATCAGACTTCTGGCATCATCTAAAATAATAATATGTGTACCATTATTAACATCCCCAGCTTTTACTTGTGACAAGAACGAAGCCATTGGATAAGCGTTTTCGACTGATACTTTAATCTGCTCAACAAATCTCAATAGTTTTTTTGCTTCCTTTAATTCTTCTTCACTTACCGTAATGGTTTTTCCATAACTTTCCTGAAGTGCTCTATTTGAAGAATCTAGTAAACTTTGATTTTTTTGCATATAGGAAACAGTATCATGTCCAAGTGATTCTGTTTTTAATTCGTTTTTAGAATTTATACCACAATAAATCTTTGGAAATGATTTTTCCTTTTCAATCCACTCTCTTAAAAATACATTATACATACTAGTCAATGTATATCCATGATTAAATTGGGTATTTACTGTATCAATCTTCTCTTTCTTCTCAATGATTTCTTTCGTTAATTCTTCAAGAGCCATTAAAGAGATATTCTTATTGGTATAGCCTTCAACGGCAAGATAATAATTATTAGTTTTTGCTAAGAGTTGCATGTAATCCATTTTATTGAGTCTATTTTGTTTTCTTGCATCTAATATGGATTTTGGATCAAAACGAAATGTCTTCCAAGTTTCATTGCTGAACCTTGGAATAATTATCTTTAAATCATTTTCGTTGGCAAAATAATCAAGTGCTCTAATGTAAGCATTCGTTCCGTCGGCTAAGATAATTGTCTTTTTATGTGCCACAGCATCCTTACATAACACTTCTGCTATTCGGGCATTCTTATGATGAGTTGGATTCGCTCCCTCCAATTTAATATATATTTGTTTAATTTGTAATTTTTTTTCTAGGTTGATTGCCCTAAGCAATGGAGTTCTTCCTGATAATTTCATCTAAATCACCCTCTCTTCACCATATATTATAACATATCCACAATTTGACATGTTCATGCACAATTTTAGTTTACTTGATATTGGATTGCAAAAATGCCAACTTTTCCTGGCAAAACCATCGATATATCCATATATTGTAGTTTATTTGATTGTATTATTATAGATAAAGCAGTATGATGAAGTTGCATAATAATAACGATGAAAGGAGAACGATTATGGGATTATTAAGTAATTATACTGTTTTATTTAACAAAAAAACTGGCATGTGGATTGTTCGTCGACATGGATCAGTTAAAAAATCAGATGCATTTGCGACACAAGCCGAAGCAATTGCAAGAGCAAAAGATTTGGCTGAAAAAAGCGGTGGTTCGGTGAATATTAAGAACAAAGAAGGCATTGTAAGAGAACAAGCAATGAAATCTAATAGAAAATAAAAAATCTTAGTTATTAGACTAAGTTTTTTTTGTGCATTTTATTAAGATTTATTCTTTAAATTTATTACTTGATTCAATATTAATAATTAATGAATTAGAACAAATATGTCTAGCATGCCTTTGGTAGCCCGTACGTGACCCGAAATCTGTCCGCGTCGGTTTCCTTCCATTGACATGATATATTCTTGATTTTTAATTACAAAGAGCAAGTTATTTTCTTAGAAACGCAACATTTCCGTTCAATGATGTTTCTCCAACAAAATCACTGAACCAATATGATGCACAAGAATATCAGTATTTATGGTGTAGAAATTAGAGCCTGAAGCTAAGTCGCTAATAAATTAAACAAAAAAGACAAACTTGTGAGAAATGGAACTTGAATACATAAAAAAACTCACTCCTTTATAATATTATAGTTAGGAGTAAGTCATTTTACTTTTTTTATTTCAAAATTTCTTTTAATTTACCTTGCTCTAGATCATTTATGTTAAAAATCTCCTCAAATACAGCAAATGTTTCACCAAGTGGATTCTTGGCTGTAAACCAACCAACACCATCTGTAATCCATATAAATTTAAAACCAGGAATGTTATTTGATTCTTGTGCAATCATCTTATAACTTCTAGCGGTTTCATTTAATTTAGAACCACCACCAGAGTAAAAGTTAACCTCAATAGCGTATACTGTTGACTCAGTTTTTACTACAAAATCAAATCTTTTTTCTGCTTTATCTTTAACATCAACATTCGTGACATCAATTCCATAATCCCTTAAAATTCTTGAGGCACGAAATTGCGCAAAATAATTTACATCTTTTTTATATCCTAATTTTTGCAAATGAGCTTCAGTAATATTTTCCATTGCAGTACCCGTTCTGTTTTTTCTGGCATTAGAATCTAGACCAACTTCTACGCCTTTTACATAGTCAGTTAAATCTCCAATGATGTGGTTTGACAATAAATCAAATAACCCAGTTTTATTCATAAAAACCACATACTCACCAATCGTGTAGTTTGGTTTATCAAAGTTAAATACTTTATCTCCATCTCCATTCGAGATCTTAATTTCTGATTCTCTTTTAGCGAGTAATATAGGCATCACTTTTAATACTTCCGGATATTTAGTAACCAAACTTCTAAATTCATTTTCAATATCTTTTGAATTAATCAAAGAATTTAAGATGTTTAATGGTACTTTAATCTCTTCTGCATTTTTATATACTTTGTTAAAGTTTGTATAATAAGTCCAATCTGCAATACTCTCTTTAAATGTCGATAGCCAATTATTGAAATTTCTCTTCATTTTTATCACCCTTAAAACTATTATACCTTCTTAAAGTCAATTCTAAATACAATTCCTCAAAATCGATACCAATAAATTTACGATTATGCATCTTTGCTGCTATTCCTGTAGTTCCACTTCCAACGAATGGATCAAGGATTAAGTCTCCCGGCTTTGTCGAAGATAGAACTATTCTTTCTAAAAGTGCTATAGGTTTTTGTGTTGGATGCTTGCCCATCTTTTTTTCAGATGGTTTTGTTAGTGGAAAATCCCATACATCTTTCATCTGCTTTCCACCATTGTCGGATTTCATTAAATTATAGTTGAATAGATGTTTCCCCTTTTTTTTAGGACTAATTATTTTTCTTGCCCATAATACTGTTTCAGTGGAATGAGTAAATGCTCTAGTTGAAATATTAGGTGGTGGATTGAGTTTTCTCCAAGTTATATTGTTAATAATGCTAAAACCTTCCAGTTCTAACGCAACCCCTATGTAGTAGATGTTATGCATTGTTCCACTAATCCAGATTGTTCCATCATTTTTTAAGATGTTTTTACACAACTTAATCCATTTACGATTGTAAGCCAACTTCTCAGGCGTAGATAGTCCTTTATCCCAATCTGCCTTATCTACTGATACCATCTTTCCCGAATGAACAGTAATTCCACCATTAGATAAAAAATAGGGTGGATCAGCAAAAATCATGTCAACGGACTCTTTTTCTATCGAATGAAGCAACTTAAAGGAATCTCCAAGCAATAATGTAAAATCTTCATCACTAAAATATTCGTATATATTATTTTTTTTCGTCATAATTGTTATCCATTAAGTAATTAGTGATGATAACTTCTTCTACATTTCCACGTCCAGAAGATACCGAATTTATACTTCGTCTCGCATTGATTACCTTTATATTAAATTGACTATAGAGTTCGCGAATAAATTCTGTATTGTGATTGCTCAGCATAACTTTTACACCCCGATTATCAAGGTCTTTAAAAACATTTGAAAGCCTCTTTTGTTCTTCCTTACCAAATAAATTTTTTGTATATGTTGTAAAATTATTCTTATCCTCGAAAGTATCATAAGGAGGGTCAAAGTACACAAAATCACCTTTTTTCGCTGAAGATACCGCTGTTTCGAAATCATCGTTTAATATCGATATTGATTGGAGGGATAAATATGCTGACAAATCACTAAACAATGACTCATCATATGCATTCACAGATGTATATTTCCCAGATGGAACGTTAAAATAACCCTTCGAATTAACCCTATATAAACCATTGAAACAAGATTTATTGAGATAGATCATTCTAGCAGCTCGCATATAGTTGGGTAAATCATGAAATCCAGGTTCACGATCCATCTCTCTTATTTGATAATAATACTCTTCATTATGATTTTTCTGATGCCTTAATATTTCATCTATCATATGTCTATATTCCTGTTCATTTTTAAAACACTTATATGCAGTAATTAACTCTGAATTATAATCTGAAACAACTGCATTAATGGGTTTAAGCTGAAAAAAAAGTGCCCCACCACCTAGAAATGGTTCAAAAAAAGTGCTAAATGAATTTGGTATTAGTTTAAGAATTTCTTGGATAATTTGAGTCTTTCCACCCGCCCACTTCACAAACGGCTTGAGTACAAGATTAGATATTTCTTGTTGTTGACCAATTACATCATAATCGAATAATTCAGTCATTGTAATATTCAATGCTTCACTTAACTTAAATACTGTGTCCAATGTCGGATTTATTTGTCCGTTTTCGATTCTAGAAATCTGTTCTCTTACAATTCCAGTAGTTTGAGATAACTTAGCCTGCGGAATATTTTGCTTTTCACGTAAGTATTTGATTCTTTCTCCAAATGTACTTAGTATCATTTTATCACCCACAAACATTATAACATGACTGTGCATTTAAATGCACAATATTATATGATTTCAACAAGATTTTTAGTCACTCTTTATCGTGACCTCAAAAAATATTTTTTCGTTTAATGTCCCACTCCTTAACTTTGATAAAACACACACTGCATATTTCTTTTTATTAAGAACAATATTACTGAGATAGATTTTTAATAACCCTCATTTATATTGAATGAGACGCTTGTATATGAAAGACTATATAACTAAGTCTTATGCAGAAAATATAATGGAACGTAAATCAATCGTTTTCTGTAATCGATAAATGGTTGGGTAATCGTGTAAATGGTTGAGTAATCGTTAAATGTTCGGATGAAGAATGAACTGTACATTGATTTTGATTTGCGGAATACAAAAGATATATCAAAAACAATAGCTGATTATGTAGAATACTTTAACGCTGAAAGATTAGCTTATAGTTTAGAAAATAAAATCCCAATTCAAATAAAACAAGAACTGGGATTTATTTAAGTGTATCATTTCGTGTCTACTAACACTTGACAAGTTCACTCGCTGTAACATTTTTAGTTGCAACTTATTATTGTATGCCAATGATGTATTTCAAAACCACCGTTCAATTTCCATACAATCCAATCTGGTTCTGAAAAATTATTTTCCATTTTTGGTTTCTCTAAAGAAGAATTACTCCTTTACCGAGGAGGTTAATTCTTCTGGTTCAGAAAGCTCTGCTGAAAATTCAATAGATTTGTTTTCAATCACGATAGATAGTTTTTGAAACATACGTTTATCTCTATTCGAGTACTCAAAGACACACTCATACTTGATTCTTTTTTCTCCTTGAAGTTCGACCAGAACAACGAATAACACCTCATCTTTTGGCTGCAAAAGTCTAGGATGTATACCTTTGTAAATATTTTCGTTTCCATTTAATCTTATAAATGGCCGAAATGCTTTTGCAGGAAACATCCCTATATTAATAAGTTTAAACACAACTAGATGCCTTGGTTTGTTACATAAAGCGGTACCACCTTGAATTTTCTTTTGTTCCATTGTGTCATGATAGTAATCTTGAATAATTGCTTCTTTTTCAATTGATATATGAACATAATCACCATTTACATAGCAATAATATGTAACTCCTTGATTTTCCACAATGGAATCATCGACGTATTCAATATAATATTCTTCGTGCTTAAATGGAATAATACTATTTTTAATTGTATAAGGTACAACATCTATAGCTAAATACGCTTCTTGATTATCAGACACATAAAACATAGGTTTGTATATCAGGTTTTTAAACTGCATCTCATAATTTGATATTTTATTTTGATTTTCTATTATTGTATTATTTTGTTTTATAATTACACCACTTAAGTATTTGTTAAATGAAACAGTAATATTAAGTGTGAAATACACAGATAAAGCAAACGACAATGCCATTGTTGCTTTAACAATTACATCAAAATTAGTATTCTCGCTTGTGAAGTAGCTTAAAATTATTGAAGTTAATAGAATTAAATGTGGAAATAGTTTTAAAAATTGTGTTTTAATAAATTTTGAAAACTCTTTCATAAATTTAACCCCCAATTTGTAAATATTGTATTATGTTTATTATATTTGTTTTGGTATGATTTATTGGATATCATTGAATTAGTGAATTCTAAATTCATCGAGAATCACTGCAAATTCCTCATGGTTGCATTCGACAATAGTTTCAAGAATGTTTTCAAATGCTAATGTCATCTCTTTATCCTGTTTTATTTGATCACTAAACTCTACATAAGCTTTATATAAAACTTGTAAGATTAAGTGCTTATTTTCAAATATAAACTTTGAGATATATGATGAGTCTTTGGAATTATAATCAATTGCTTTTTTAAAAGCATCATTCATTGATATGACAATCTCTGGTAACAATTTGACATAATGCAATTTATGAATTACATGCAACATTTCTTTTAAGTGCAAGTACCCATAACTACTAAATTTGCTATTTAAGTATACTTTATCAAGATATGAATAATCTGCATTACATTTACTCCAGTCACTTCTAGAAAAATTGTTTGATATGGATAAAATTACAGTTTTTAACAATTCATTCGTAGTATTCTTACTCTTGATTTTCAGTATTTTGATTTCTAATAAATCTATGATATTCTTGTATTTACTTCTTTCCTGTTCAAGGCTATGAGAATCAAAAAATACTACCAACAGTTTACCTAGTACATTTTCATAAAAATCATAAGTTTCTTCGACAAACTTATCAAAATCAATATCTTCAAACAATAGGTCTAATGTTCTTTCTGCTGAGGTCATATCATTTATTAACTCATTTTCTAAAAATTCGGAGAATTCAAATTGCGAGTATATGTCAAGAATTTCATGTGAAGCATGTAATGATCTATTTTCATTCCAAATGTTTATCATCGTAATAACTATACTTTTTGCAATATGTTTGATAAGAGAATCATCTAGAGCTACACCAAAATTGAACGCATTGCATATGAGATTTATATCATAATCATTAATGTCAAAATCATTTAGGACTAACTCTCGTTTATCATATAATAAGTTACATATTATTTCACTCTTTTGGCTAACATAACCTACTTCATTTTTTTGCATGATTTGATAGTCAACTCCGTTTAATCTGCGATGAAGGTTTGGTTTAAAGTCAACGGCAGCTCCATTTTCAATCGGTTTAAGATAGTCCCAATTATATTTTTGATGACTCATTTCATCTTGAGCTAATTTAAAAATCGTATTAAATACTGCATGTGATAATGAAGCATTATTTCTTAGATATTGCTTTGCATATGTGGATATTTTAAAAAGAACACCATGATCTCCACTAAATAAAATACAGTCTATAATTAATTTTTCTATCCTTTTTCTTACATCTTCATCTATTTCTTTGTCAATTTGTTCAAATAGAATTCGAACCAAGCTATGCTCAAAAATTAAACTTCCATTACTAAAATAACTTTCTATTCCTTCAATCCAAATTAAACAGTACTTGTTCCTTAACTGTTTTGACAAACCATGCGTATTTAATACAAAACCGATTAAATCAATGATGGTTTTTTCATAGATTGTAGAGTACACATCATCTCCACGATTTTCAAGTATAGTCTCTAACACTGACACAGTGTCGTTTAATGTAATATTGCTTTTCATTCCCTTTTCATTAAATTCAATTATTGCTTTGCCAATTTTAACTTGTGTAGTCATTTGAGATTCATTTTCTTCTACAATTTTCTTTGCTTCTCCTGTAATTTTAGGAACCATTTCAACTAGACCATTTCCAATCTCATTAAAACTTGCATTTCTCATATCCATATTTTGTATTTGCAAATAATCTCTACCGTTTGCAATATCGTTTGGAGTGATTGAGTATAGATAATCCAAGATCTCCAAGCACTTTTTCTTAACGAGTTGAATTGAAGAAAATTGACAATATCTTGCATAATCTCTAATATCCATTGTAGGGTTTATACTATAATTAGTTTTATATCTATCTGGTAAGTCGGGTATTCCTACAGTTAATAGAATTTGTTTTTCCAGTAGTTCTCTTGTTGGATTTTTCATCAACAAAGCAATTTTAGACAAATCTTGATAGATTAAATAAAAACTTGATATTAAATCAATTGAATAGCCAGGAACAGTATCAAAAAACTCTTTTCCAATATCTGATATTACTGAAAGTAAAATGATATTGTTCGACTGCTCATAAATCATCTTTTTAGTTTTTTCAGCAAAATCTTTTGGTTTTTTTTCTGTATTATATTCGTTTTTAATATGAAATATGATTTCTTCTTTTAACAAGTAAACAAAATCATTAATAATCATAGGAAGATTATTTTCTTTTGTTCCTACAGTCCACATAGAAAAATCGCCATAATACTTCCTATGCTTATGCTCTTCAACGAAGTAAAGATCAAAAGCAGGAGATTTTATACCACTATTTTTCACAGCCTCCAACGAGAGTTTATTAAGTAATTTAATTAACCATTCTAATCCATATCCGTAATTAGTTTTTAACAAAGCAAAAAAGAAACTACTAAATCTTGGATTTGAATTATAGTTATTATGATTATATTCCTCAGCATATTCGTTTAATCCCCAAATATGATGGTTTGAAAATCTATCTCTTTCATGAAAAAAAAGTTCTTGTCTAGTTGGATTCTTAGTGTGTGTCCAATAGAATTCTGCTAATTCACATAACTTATCAGGTAAGAATTTTGACAGTATTACATGAATAGCTCCTAAAGTATTTTCAATTACTTTTGCAGCAAATCTTGCTTTATCCTCATCCAGTAATAATGATTTCAAAGTATCCCAGAAATTAACAATCCAATCCTTCGAAGATTCTACCATTTCATAGAGTGGTTTTAGCAAAAAAATGATTTCCTCGTCAAGACCGTGAACTTGTTTGTTTTTAAATATATATAGATAATCACCAATATAATATTCCAATATGCTACATGCAAATGATTCTGTTTGCTTATCTCTATTCTTTACTTTTGAGAAATCTGAACACAATTTTTGTACTGAACGTTTTTTTATTCCATCTATCTCATATAGCTTTTTTTCATAGATAATGTTAATTAAACTAGATCTTCCTTGACCAACGGGTCTTAATTCCAACAAGCTTATATACTTTTTAAAGGAATCATTATCTATTTCGAATCCATATAGATTAGTTATCTTAAGAAACTCAAATAATAATCCTGTAGAAACCAAAAGGTCTTTATACTCTTCGAAAAAATGAGTTGAATACCTTGATTTTACAAGTCCAATTTGTGTTTGCTTTTTCCAATCTTCAGGTGTTTCATTTGAAAACACTATTTCGCGTAAAAATTTAGCTCTATTTTCTTTTGCTAACAATTTATTTGATATCCAAATCTGATATCTTCTAAAAACACATCTGCCAATTTTCGATATACTATCAAAGAAAGATTGATAATCACCTTTGCATTCATCAAATTCATTATCAAAATATTGTTCGAAAGCAATATCCTCAAATACATCATACTTCAATCTCACTGTCTTCCCATTTCTTATAAGGACATTCTCAGATAATAGTGCTTTAATAATATTTGAATCGTATAGTTTTTCATTTGATCCTAATAGAAAATTACTTGCTCTATCAAAAACAATTGATTCAACAACATTTATTATTTCGTTATGCTTTAAATTGAAATCTTTAGCTTTGCTTTTTAGACAAATCACATTGTTCCAAATATATTCTCTCAACTGATTTTCATTGACTATATCATCTATATTCTTTAGATTGGAAACAATGATGTTAATATATAATGGATTTCTCAATAACTCTTTGTATGTAGTTATAGAAGTCATTTTTGATATAATAGGATACTTTTTTGATATTTCATTGATTTCGATTTCATTTAACTCGGAAACTTCAAAGAGTTTAATCTCGAAAGTTTCATTTATTTTTATGAATGAGTTAAAATCGCTTGTTCTGCAGGAAGCAATTATTCTTATATTTTTAAATTTATTAGATATTTGATATAATTCATGCAATATATAGATTTTTTGATGGCTATCAGCAATAAACTCAAGTGCATCAATAAAAATAACTAGTTTAGAATCACCTAACATTTGAAATGTCTCTCTTATATTAAAATCCCAAATATCATTAACACTATTGCATTCAAGAAATCTTTCTGCTCTAGCAAAGATAACTCTTTCATTTGTTTCTACAGTTTTTTTACAAATAACTGATTTACCACTTCCGGGGCCACCAAGAACGGTGAAAAAATGAGCTTTACTTAGACCAATTTCATCCACTATGTTTTTTCGATCTATCTCATATTCATTATTAATCAAACAATTTATGTATTGTAATTCTAGTATCTTGCAACGTTCAATCGCTTCACTTAGCTTCTTTGAGTTTTCTTTGATTGATTCAGTGTCTTTTTTTATCAAATCATATATAGCTAATTGAAATTCTAGTTTATCCATAGCTTTATCTAATATTGTTTTTGTAGTTATCAAATCTTTATCTTTATCAAAAGATATATTGCCTATTTGGTTCTTGTCTTTGTAATTTTTCACTTTATTTACGCTATCATTGTTTAGCATAAAAAACTTTAGAGTTTTCACATTGCTTATTTCTTTTTTCTTTGAATCTCTAATGTCTTCAAGTGTGTTTTTTATTTTTGAAGGAATATCTTTTGCGGTACTTACTTGTACATATAGTTCTCCATCTTCTGAAATCAAATCGACGTGTGGGTAAGTAAAAGTATATATACTCAAATTTAAGAATCCTTTATTGAATATAATCCGGCATATTTCCAATGCAAATAACTCAAACAATTTTGCAGTATCAAAAAGACCTTTACTATTTAGTAAATGAATTTTCTCTTCATAGGAAGATATGTAGTCTGCTATATAACGCATTCTTTGATCTGATTCTTTCATACTTATTCCTTTCACTTTTGAATTTATCATACTATATTCACAACACATCCACTATTTTAGTCGTATCTCAGTCAGCTTATATTCTGATATATCATTTATCATTTCATATACTTTTACTTCGCTTAACTTATCATCTTGTTCCATAAATGCGAGCATAGTTTTCTTTGTTTGAGCATTCATCTTGTTTCCAAGATAAACAGCCGAAATGTTGTTGATTTTTATTTTCCGAGAATCATTATCTTTTTTGTCATTGAGTAGAGTGATTGATCTCCACTCGTCTTCATATTTCCATACAGTATTTTTTGTGTAAAGCCCTTCAAAGAATAGTTTTAGTAAATCTTTTCTGCCGTGTTCTTCTATATTCTTTAAATCAATTCTATCTAATATTGTTTGATCTATAGTCACTCGTGCATCATTATAACTCACTGGGAATAACAACATACGTGTTTTATCGAGTTGATCTATGTAATCTTTAAAATCATATTCGATACAAATTCCTGTATGTGAAGAAGCATAATGAGACCACATTAAAGCATCATTGTATCTGGTTGTTAATGAAGCAATTCCAAATCGATCATCAATGAAGCTGAATATCTTGTCATTAAAATTACCTACTGAATCATTAATTTTATCTTCGGCTTGCTGAAATCCAGATGCAATTCCTGCAAATCCAGACATCTCTTTAAAATCATCAATTCTTATATTGCTGGGATCTACTTTTATGTTTGCAATGTTTTCTTCGCCAATTCTTTCTTGCGTGCTTTTCATATCATTTGTTAATTTGTCTTTATCTATTTCTTGACTTATGAATGGCTTTAATAAATCAATATACATTTCAGGATGATCCATCATTTTTTTTGAAAATGATGTCATTCCTTTGTTTATATCAAATGTCTCTTGTTTGGTTACAACTTCTTCAGATAAATCAAACACGAATTCTATAAAATGTTTTATATTAGGTGCAATTTCATATTGGTTAAGTTCGTTTCTAGCTTGATCAAGATTAAAGATACTGGGATTATTTTGTAGTTTTTGCATTACCTCTCCCACACCTTTAATTTCTGTAAATTGCCCTAATAATTCTCTGAAAAACGCATTTGTACTAATACCAAAAACACAATCATACGGATCATTAAAGAAACTAGGCTTATTGTGAAAAATATATTTATTCAGTAATGAATCAATTCCAAACTGTTCCTTATGTAGTAGATTTTTCTTGATTTTATTATTACCACATAAAAACCGATGAACAGGAACATATCTGTACAACTTAAAATCATTTTTCATGAGTTGTGAAAATAATTGATCTTTATAATTTTGAAAATCTTGATTATAAAAGTCTTCAATAAAGTCTTGTGATTTAATTGTTATTCCCCTCCATTTCACCAAATCTTAAATATTAAAAAACTGCACGTAAAGAATTTCTATACCTAGAAATCGTGCAGCTAAACCAGTCCCATTGATCGCAACTTGGTAATTATCCATAAAATAATCCCCCTAGATATTCTCTTAAGTAAAATTATATCATATATTCTTAATTATAGAAATACACGTTAGTCAAAAAAATCTACCAGTTTTTCAATTGGTAGAATTTTTTTATTTAGTCTTAATCTCATCGCCATTATGAAAACTAAAAGTAATACATGAATCTCTATGCCCTGTTGCACTATCAACTAAGAGCATCCAAATACTCTCATTCTAATCGTCATGCTGATCACTGGCTTGGTTCAGATTAGTTACGTATGGTTGGGTAATTGTGTAAATAGTTAGGTAATCGTTAAAAGGTTGAGTGTTGACTTCAAAATGGCCCTGCATAAGTTCTAGTTTGAACCCCTACAGGATTAATGGATTTCTTGGCTTCACACTATTTTTCAGTCCTTCTATTTCATCCTCTTCATAGGCTGCTTTCCATTTGTATATTAATGTTGTTGTTATCTTTTCTTCTCTACACAACTCCCGTACTCCTATATCCTCTTTAAATAATCTGTTTAATATACGCTGTTTCTCTTTTTTGCTCCAATATCTGTATTTCCTTCTCTTAGTCATTTCTCTCACTCCTTTCTTTAATTATACAAAAAAGATGCTAATAAACACATGTAACACTTTGTGTCTACTAACATCTTATCAATTCACTCAACGTATCACACTTAAGGGAAAAGAAATATTCATATATGCTATTTGTGATATGGCTTGTTATCACCTTTTTAGTTGCAACTTATTGGTCTTTTTCGATCATATAAATATGATTTCTAAATACTTTTTTCATAGTTTTTTATCAACACACTTAAAACGCCTTCAATAAAAGCAAGATATCTACTTATTAGATTGAATAACATAGTTTGCAAAGATAACATGTCATTATATGATATCACTTTATACAAATGATTATTATACTCTAACAATAAGAAATCCTCAACATTAAGATTTGTTCTGGTATTCTTATATTCACTTAAGAAGGATCGTCCAAGACCATGTTTCAAAATGTTATATTTACGTTTCAGATTACTCATAATCTTGATTTCCTGATGCGATATTAATTTCATAGTATAAAAAAACTGAAAATATGCTGAAATATCTATTTCTCTCTTACTTATTATATCTTTTACTCTTTCAAATAATGCAACATCATCAGACTGCACATCCTGACTCAAATGTATAAAAATAACCTGTGAAACAATCTCCATTTTACTAAACATGACGATGTAAAAATTCTTGTACAGCTGATCAAGTTCGATTATGTTTTTTAGTTCAACATTCTCTTTTATCTCCTCTAGTCTCTTTATATAACCTAATCTATTTTGATATTCACTTTCATTTTGAATAGGATTTTGAGTTAACCTCATTATTTCAGTAATTTCAGAATAGTAATCTTTCACCTTTTTTGATTGAGATTCTAGAATGCGGTTTTGTTCACCAACAATCATTTTCCACGTATCAAGTATATTCTGTATTTCTTGCTCGATAAAAGGTAGGCATTTCATAGTGTTTTTATTCATTTTTCATCCTCCCATTATTCTACAAGGCATATTTTATTTGATAATGCTACATTACAAATAGTTGTAAACAAGCATGTTACTTTATAAACTGGATTTTTTCTATTTTAATTATATTATCAAAAATCTTATATAAAATTATAATGTTACCTAAATCATTATGTTCTTTTATCAAAAAGTTCTTTCTTATTTGTTCGATTGTATTATTGTAGTTCTTTAACTCATTGTCCAAAACGACTGAAATTAAGCTAGGAGATAATCTATCAATTTGAAATTTAGATACCGATAATTTGTTGACTAATTTCATTGATGCTTTATTTATCTGTTTTTCCAAGAATAGTTGGTCACTATAAGGTAGTGTATTGAAATAACCCGTTAAGTAAACATTATTATAACCAGTAGCATCAAAATAATCTACATGTATTTTTATAAATTTAGTTTGCTTGAAAGATATTTTTATATATTTTTTTCTATATGTTTGTAAAATGTAATCATCCTCTTTTGTACATAAATTATATTTTGCATGGTAATAATCTGAATTAGGATGTCTATCATACTCTCCGGTTATGTCAATGAATAAACCTTCATTTAATCTGAATCTAAAACCCTTTTCAATAAAATATGTCACTAAGTCTAACTCATCTGATTTGAGTGGAAAATGAGATTTCTCAATTAATGATCGTCTGTAAAAGTAATACATAAATTGATCTTCATTCTCGAAAATATCTGCTATGATATCTAACTCTGATAAACTGCAATGAATATGACCATCATCTATTTCATGTTTTTTTCTTAATATATCCATAGCGGTTGAGAAAAATATCAACCATTCAAAAGATACACTGAGTGTAATTGTTTCGCTTATTTTAGAAAAATCAAGAACGACAGTTTGTCCACTTATGAGAAAAATATTTTGTTTCTTCTTTTTAGAGATTATTTTCTTTAATCTATTAGCTTGAACTGCTGCTTCTTCTATAATTTTCTTTATTCTGTTCTCTAAGCGAAGGCTATTTCCCATTTTAGCTTTTTTTGTTAAATTGTGACCCTTCGCTTCGATGATCAAAGCAAAATTGTTATATATAACTAAAAAGTCAGACTCATATTTTTTTCCGTCTGAAAAATATTTTATATTGGGATAAAGATTTAATTTGGGATATTTACTTATAATCAACTCTTCAATTTTATTTTCCATAAAAAATCGAGTTTTTATTTGTTGATAACCTTCTCTCTCATTTTCATTCAAAATTGATTCTATCATTTGTTCCATAAACGTTAATGGTAGCCTTGGAATTATGTAAATGTAATTGCCTGTGTTTAATGAGATAAATGGGCGACTCCAAATTGGATTTTCTAACCATATGTTTCTTATTATATTTGAGTTTGTCAATATTGTTAATTTGTCAATTATTTCATCATTCTTGGTATGAAATATTTCCTGTAATTCATTTTTACAGTAGAAAGAAGAAAGATAAAATCTAATGATGCCAGATAAAAAACAACTTTTAGTAGTGAAAAAATCGTTAAAGAAGTAGCTTAAAATATTTTTAGTCTCAATAATATCGAGATTAAAAACATCTGCTAGCATTTTTCTTAAATATGAAAATCTAGTTTGAGATTTTCCCAACATATTCTTTTTTGATTCTGTAGGGAAATTCATTAAATCTATCATAGCATCTGTAAGATTACCTAAAGGAAATTTATTTTTTCTATACTTTGTTTTATCAAAATGGCGCAGAATCTCTTTAATATAATCCAGATATTGTCTTCCTACTCCCTCATTTCTGATATAGTTGGTCTTAAATCGCATAACATGTTCAGGTCTTTTATATTGCTCATACAATGATTGAATATTGTTATCAGAATTCATAATTGGATTTTCATTTAAAAAAAACACTGCTGCATATTTTCTCAATAATAATTCTATTTTTTTAATAGTTCTTTTGGAAGGAATTTGTTTCATTAGTTGGCTAAAAGATAATATTTCTTTTTGAATTCCATTTTCGCTAATTAAACCTGCCAATATTTCCAACTCTCTATGATTGTGATAATATGCTAAATCGTATTTTTTAATCACATAATTTTGATATGATATAAGCAATACTTTCCAATCATACGAAGACAAGATTTTCTGGAGTTCAAGAAAATATAATTGAGCATGATCATCAAATGATCGAATATCCTTTTTAAAGGCATCTTTCATGCAGAGTAGAGTGCTTTTTTCTGTGATTTTATTTAAATTTCTTTTCCGCATTTTTTCAAATCTTTTGGCATTGAAATGCAGAGTAATATTCTTGAATAATTTCATATCTTTATTCTATTAGAATCAATTTCTATAAATGCTATTTCAATGTCATTCAAGAAGACTTTGTTCGGGTAACGCGTCACTATAGGAATCGATTTTGCTTTCTTCAAAAATATATTTTGATATTTATTCATCGCCTCAAACCCCTTTGCCTATCAAGGCCCTTAAATTTTATTATGTTTGGCAGAATTTTTTTATACCAGAACTACCACTCATATGTTTTCTGCAAACGAAATTGCATCAATCTCCATGTCTTGATTAGGATAATCCTCATCATTTTCTAAAATCCCGAAAGGGCTTTTCATAATTCTTCATGTCTTGCTTCCAAGTACAAATTGTTTTCTGTTCTATGATTTCATTCCCATTATCCTTATTTGTAACTACCAAGCGCTGAAAAGCGTGTCTAGTCTCATGAAAGCATGTCGTTTGAATTTTCAGCATGTTTGCTGATGAAATCCATATCTCATTAAAGGCAGAAATCATTTGATTTTTAAGAAGAAGGCATTGATTGCTTTTTTGTGTAAAATTCTAAGTCATTAAAATAACCGCACATCGAGAGGTTTTATATTCAAAATCCGTACAAATAAAGCAACACAGCTAATCATATCACATAGTACAGGTAATAGAACCTGATGCTAACTCACTAATAGCGTGTAATATGGTATAGGTATTTTCGCTAGAGAGTTTCCCCGAATATTCATAGAAGCTGCTCCCCCATGTTATGGATGATTTTCATCCGCTTCGTTTGTTATATTGTTCAATCCACTTTTTAAAAGCAGAGATATCACTTTTCATTTCTTCGTATTCAATTGGTTGTAAAGGTGATTCATAGGGTTGAGAGTGATTAAATCTTGAATATTTAGTCATCATTTTATCAATGAAATCACAATCGTCTGTAGACATCTTTTTTAATTGCAGAATATTATTGGAACGGATAACTTTACTAAATCTTATGACCACTCCACAAAGAAGAATATCCTCGATGCTTTTTTCAATTGCATTTCTAAATTTGCATCCAATTGGGCTTTGAATCTCAATATAGTCGGGTGAGAAAGTGGAAATGTCTTCTAATTTTTTGATTTCTACATCAAGCAAGTTATTAATTAGTTTTTTAGGATTGGAATCATTGATAACACCGAAAGTTGGAATACCTTTTTTATTTGGGGTAGAAAAAATGGATTGCTCATAACATGGAATCCCGTTTTTTTTACAGTCGAAATCCAAATCATACACCATAGTTAGACGGTGTGTGAAAACTATTACTTGTCTCGATGCAGCTAATTTCACCAATCTTTGGATTGTTTTTTCTTCATATAAATCATCTAGTGAAGAAATAGGGTCATCAAAAATCAGGGCTGAAGTTTTGTTGCCTAAAGATGTATCTGCAAAAAAGGCTGCTAAAGATACAACGCGCTTTTCACCTTCGCTTAATATAATATTCGGTTCATACTCATTTTCAGTATCGTCAGTAATAATTAGTTTGAAAGGAACTCTCCCTTTTCCGCCTTTTGCTTCCTTTAATTTGACTTTAATTGCACCCCCCGTTAGTAAAGCCAACTCTTTATTAAACCCCTCTTCATAATCGTGTGACAAAAGATCCGTGGCTAAACTTTTCGTAAGGGCAGTAATAGAGTATGTAGACGTAAGGGAAATTGCTTTATTTAACTCGTCCTTTTTCAGCGACAAATCAATCGCTTTATATATTCTTTCAATATTCGTGAAAATAAATTTTCTTGCTTGAAAATCCTCGATCTCTTTCTTTGTTTCGGAATTTTGGAATTCATCCAATTGTAAAAGATACTTTTCCTTCATCTTAAAAGATTTATCTATGTGATAGTTGATAAATAATATGATTTCAGATAAGTCTATCTTTGCATAGACTTCTATTGATTTGTCGCTCTCAAAATCTACAGATTCCATCCGAATAACTAAGTTAGCATATCTATTTATTTGCGCTTTTACTTCAAGTTGTTCTTTTTCATCAAATTGACAGTTCAATAGTAGCAACTCTAGGTCTTCATCACTAAGAATTTTAAAGGGAGGCGATAATAGCGCTTTAACTTTAGTTTTCTCAAAATTAATCTTATCGTTGATTGAGCTATTGACAAATTGTTCAATTGAAATATATCTTGCCAGCACTTTACCAGACATAGGCTGATGACATAATGGACATTTAGATTTTTCTTCATGGGTGTTAATATTCTTTTCTACAGAATATTTTTTTGCATACTGCCACAATTTTTCCCAAATATTTGAATTAAGGTCAAATTCATCACTTGATTCGCATTCCACAGAAAAAACGTCTTTTATAGCTTTTCTTTCTTCAACTAATGAGTTATATAGAGAAATAGATTCATTAATATTATCTATGTTAATATTTGATAGAAATTCATTTATGTTTTCCAAGTGTTTTTTGAGAAAACCTAAATTTACTAGTTTCTTCTCAATCAAATCAATTGTTTTTTTGGGAGATGAATCAACGTATATATGCTGAATTTCTTTGTATTTCTGTTCCTCGGACTCATCCCATTTCATTACATAACTTTGTTTCTTAGTTTTGCTATTTATTGAATTTAAAGAGGCGACAAGTGGATGCTGAGAAATTTCATTTGGTAGAATAGGAAGTGATATATCGATTGAACTTAACTCTTTTTGAATGTTGGATTTGATTAAATCTGATAATTGTGCAAGTTGATAAAGAACTGAGAAAATTCTTGGTTCATAGGAAGCTTCTTTTGTTTCGCCTATATATGCTTGAGAAATTCTTGTATCAAATACATCTATGCCTGATATAACAGCTTTGCTATTCTCACTCAAATCGCATTCAATTGACCTCTGCCCCTCCCCTAAAGAAGAAATATCAACGGTGCATGACTGCTTTTTTGAGGCTGTATGCAAAAATATATTTCCACTGATCTTTTCTGAGTACGGTGTCCCAAAAGCTTTTTTCAGGCTTCTAACATAGCCGGACTTGCCTGATCCATTATAGCCATAAATGATGGATATGCCTTTAGGTTCAAACTTTAGTTCAGCATTATTGTCGATTGCATTAACATTATTAAGTTTTTTTATAGCTAGTAAAGAAACTGGGTCTTCAAGAGACGAATCCGCTAGCAATTCTGGCATAATCATATTTCCTTTGTGTGTTATCCCCTTTGCTTCTTCATTGACTAGTGATGTGTATTCGAGTATTTTCTCATCAGTTATACCTTCCCCATTCAATAAATCGTACAAGGCGTTTCTTATCCAAAAGGGCCTTTTTGTAATCCATTCTTGAATCTTTGCTGAAATGTCTTCTTTCATATATTCTCTCCAATTCTAGTTTGCGTTCTTTACTAATTGTAATCTAAACAATGTTTTGCAAAATGCGAAATAATAGTTGTTAATTTTTCAGCTCATTTCATTTTGTAATAAATTAAAAGCAAGTTTACCTAAAAGTTTCGTTAACGCTTCTTCAAAGTCTCTACTAACATCGTCATATCCAGAATTTGCATGTACCAATTCATGCAAGAGTGTCCCTGAAAAACTATCTAAACTTTTTAGTTGTGACCTTAAAATAATGATCCGACTTCCATCAAACAAGCCCAAAGTGTCATATGTTGAATACTTGTCATTCCGAATGTTATCAGATATTAATATTTCACTAAGGTTTTTTGGTGTCTTTCCAAGCAAACTAATAATTTGATCCTTAAAGCTGTAAATTCTCATTTCGTTCTTAGAAAAGTCATTTATGTTGACGAATTTAAATTGATAAGTATTTTTATAGTCTTCATAAAATTGGTCCAAATCTATTATCTTTTTCCCAAAATAATCTTCTTGTTGTGATATTTTACTTTTCAAATTATCAGGAATAATTAATATTGTTTTCCCAGAATTCCTTATATCATCAATCGTGCTAAAGTATGTCCTTGCTTCATACGCCGTGATAAAAGCGTATCTCCCTGTGTTATTTAAAATTTTTACTGCATGAACTTGAACATCTAGCCAATTTTTTTACTTCGTCGTGCGCTCGTCCGGTTTCTAACAGCTCTAATTCTTCCCCAAGAATTTTAGCAACATCCTCCGAAGATGAGAGAAGAATGTTTTTAATTCTATCCGTATAGGACGCCCTTCCCACGTTGTTTCGTTCTCTATTTAATGTCTTTCTAATCTTTGGAGTGAGAGATGTAATATTGTAATCAAAAATAAAATTGTCTTCTTCAGCAACTTTCACTCCATTAAAGAAGATATAGGCTTTATTGTGTTTTTTAGGATAGATATCACCATCTTGAGTAGTGTCAATCGCATAATTGCCAGAAAAATATAGAAAAAGTGCTTTTGCTTTTTCAATTTCAGCATCAGAAATGTTTAATAAAACAAATTCTGTGCCTATCATACCAGGAAATTCTGGTTCATATAGAAGTACGTGTAAAGTTTTTAATGTCGTCAAATCCATGTTTTTTCATTTTGGCAATTCTCATAGTTTGATATTTCGAATGAATCTCCACTATTACTCCATGTCTTTCAAAGGTTGCGAGAGCATCTTTAAGTCCAATTCCATATTTACCAATAAGATTATTATTTTTTAGTTTTTCGTTATTTTCATTTTGTGTTAAATGAATGCATCGTATCCCTCTTCCGTAATCTCGAACATGCCAGTGATTATCAATTTCCTTGAATAAATCAATATTGTTGGTACTAGTTAATTGTTTCTCATCAATAGCGTTTGCAATAATCTCTATTACTGCATGGAATGGTGCCCAATCTTTTAGTATTTTTTCAACATTAAGATCGAAAGGCTCAAAATTCATACAATTCACCCCTATATTTTTTTGAAATATCTTTTCATTGAATATATGTAATAGATCAATAACTTATCGATTTTTTAGTATAAACTTTTAAAATTAATCTTTTATGTTTCTTTCTAGATACTAGCTGTGCGCCTCTCGTATAAATTCATCAAAATAAGCGATATTATTTATTGTCCAGTTTATCTATTGTTTTTGCACGAATCGCAACAATTACAACCTATTTGTACGTTCGTATGTTTAGTCATCCTTGTTCTATATAAAATAAACTTATACACTTAAGAGTAGTACGGATCATAAATGTGTATTTTTTTCACACTCATGTGTGTAGTATCACTTATTGAATAAGCGTGGTTATAAATCAAAATTTGAAATATATTTATTATACCAATTAGCGAATTATTATCTGATAATCCAAATGTTTTTCTCCTCATATGATATTTAGTACGACCTTCTTAAACAAATCTCTAGAATACTGTATAGCGTCTTTTTCTATTTCTTGATCTATATATGCTTGCGAACACTCAAAATCAGCATCTGGTCTTCTATAATTATTGAAATCATGTCGCCATTGTTCAATTTTAAAAGGTGTGCCATTATCCCTTTCTTTGTCACTCAATATACAATGGTGCTGAAACCAATGCCGAGATTCGTGAAAACCAACTAAAAATACCTGTTCGAGTTCTGCTATTGCTAACCAGTCAATATTAAAAAGGATCATCTGGTGATTTGGCAGGTACATACCAGTAATAGTATTCGAACCAAGCACGTCTTTATCAACGAAATCAATTATGGGTGATGATATATTCATATCAGCACATGCATATTTTACAGCTGTTATTGCCGCTTTTGTATTCATATTATACTCCATTAATAAACATACTTCAATTCTATCATATTTTATTCAATGAAAATAATCTTATTATTGTATAATTTATTGAAAAAAATCAAGAAAAAGCAAACCAAGTGGCGAATATTTCGCAAGGTTTGCTGCTTTTATTCAAATAGATTTGCAGGACATATAAGAACATTCCCAACTGCACGTACTGCAAGAATTTTCTCTGCTATGTAGTTATATGGTAAATTATGAATCAATCCTTCTTCATTTACAAGAATAACGTACTTCTTGTTTCTGCTGGGATAGATTTCAATATATCCATCAACACATTTTTGCAGTTCTTTCAAAGCAAACTTTTCTGCTTCCGGTTTGACCAGCTCTATGGTCCCATCTGTCTTCACGAGCATGGCATTAGTCTTACTATACCCCGCATGAAAAAGTCTTACCGGTATTACAACATTGTTATTACAGTTTCCGCAACAGATCCCATATGTAACGGGTTCGGCATTGTTGCTATATCCTTCTATTTCCTTTCCACAAATACTACATTTCATGTTGAAACTCCTCTCTACATAACTATATTCTTCTAACTATAAACATGCAATCAAGTATATTTCATCACCAGTCAATGAAAATCGTTTCTATGATCGAAACATCTATTGTGACTTCGTTTTCTTTATTTTGAAAGCTTTTATTCTTTTTTTCATCTACTATGACATTAAAATCTTCATAGAAATATTCAACTTCCATAAGCATTTGACGATATGCAGTATCAAAGTCAGGTGCTACGCATACTGCATGCACCATGCGGCCGTCATTACGAGTATCTATACGTAACACTAAATACATTTTTTTTAGTCTGGAATCACTCGTACTACTCACTCTCCTTTTTTTGCGTAATGATTAATAATATATAGCTAATAGTTCTAGCATTACATCGTTTTCAAAGCCAGTTCTTACTATTATGCTTCTTTGTTCCTTGTTGTGTTCACATTGTATCATTATTGGCACGCCAATAGTCGTCGACTGATACGCCAACCACTGTATAAGAGTAAATACACATCGCGAATATATTAAGTGTATTAGTGTATCACTAATCTCGGGAATCGAAACGATTGTTTCCTTACACTCAAATATATCTGATTCTATTACGCCTGTCTTTGCTCCAGCAAGACCTGCGAAAATGTTTTCCCAAGACGGTAATTTCGTATCTCCCTGATACGTAGTAATGTAATGTTCTTTATCACCCGTCAATACAATTTCATTCTTCCTAACTTCAATATAGTAATAGTTATTTACTACTAATACTCGATCTAGGGTTTCATTCATGTGTTCGACACTCCCTTCGAAAAGCTCTATTTTTAGAGGTTTTCCATTCCTATTAATTTTCATAATATCAAAAAAGAGAAACAAGTCCAAACTGAACTTGTCTCTCTTTCTTTTCAAACTTATTCTTCTATGTAATATATACATTGTTTAGTGACAGCTTAATCTTATTGTGATTTTGTTTCAATGAAATATTATCTCTTTCTTCTCGTACTAGTAGTGTAACTTGTCCTTTATAGATTTTATCCGAATATGCAAATAAGTTTATTTCAGTTGCGACTTCTTCGTTAGAAATAATAATGCGCGATACAAAACGATTGATTACGTCCTTCTTGCTTATTACCTCCTCTTGTTTTAATAGAGGTGCGTACTCACGAATTTGATCCATTATTTCTTCCTTAGTTATATATATCTCTTGCTCAAGACAATATTCCTTTTTCATTAAGGCGATTTCTAATCTATCTTTTTCTAAAATGAGTTCATTCATTTCTTCGACTGCAAACTGTTGAGACTGTCCTCTTGTATTAGCAATTGAATCTGCAAAGTGTTTAATTTCGTTTCCCTTTTGGAGGATTAATTCTTTATCGCTTTCAATTTCATAAAGCAGTTGTTGTTTATATTCGACAATCCTCTTTTTTATCTCTTTAGCGATAAACGCTGCGTTTTTAATATTCAGAAAGACATTTCTAAGCATTTTTTCAATATAGTTGTCAAGATAAATCAAATTCATGTCTTTAGTAATACATGTCTTTGTCTGCTTATGATTACAGCGATATACTAAACGAAGGCTTTTATATGACCCTGAATATGATGAATTGCCACTCATTCCATATCCACAATATTTACATTCCAAGAATCCAGTCAATAAATAATTGCTTTTTCGGTAGTTATTCCGCCTTCTTTTTTTTCGATTATCAAGTATCTCCTGTACTTTCTCAAATATGTCATTATCGATTATCTGGGGAATACCACCTGGAATCCTTATAATTTCCTTTTCCGGTTTAAAAACTCTTGAACTTTTGTTTCCTTCGATTCCTTTGCTGCTTCTTTTATTGAATTCATATATTCCAACATATTTAGTGTTCTGTAGTATGTCAGTAAATATGGCCCGAAAAGGTCTTCCAAATTGATTTTCATAACCTTTTTTGTTTAGAAACCTGGCAATATCCATATAGCTTTTTCCTTCAATGACTTTATTGAAGATAATCCGTACAGCTTCTGCTTGCTTTTCATCAACAATGTATTTCTTGTTTTTGCCTATCCCGTATCCAAGCGGAGGATAGCCGCCCATTACTTTGCATTGTCTTGCGCTCTGTAAAACACCTGCAAATGACTCTCGAGCTAAGTTTTTTGAATAGAATTCTGCCATACCCATCGTGATTAGATTAAAGAACCCGCCTTCTGGAGTGTCATTATCAAATGATTCAATAACACTAATAACCTGAATTCCGTACTGATGAAGGACTTTTTTGTAATGCATAGAGTCTTCGACATTTCTTGACATGCGATCCGACTTGTAAACAATTACATAACTCCATTCTGCATACTTGGCTTCTTCCATCATTTCAAGAAAACTTGTTCTCTTGTCGCTGGTTCCCGATTGTGCTTCGTCTATGAATTCGCGTATTAGTTCAATTTTGTTAATTGTACAATATTCTTTTATTTTCTCAAGTTGTTTTTGGATGGATTCTTCTCGTTGTTTGTTACTACTAAATCGACAATAGCATGCTGCTTTTCTTATTTTCATGTTTCTTCACCTTCCTCATATAGATAATATATTTTTAGAAAATAGTTCAAAACAAAAAAGACTAGTCGCCCATAAGCAACTAGTCAATTTTTTTAACAAAACAACTTAATCTCTGAATTCTATTTCAATTTCATCTTCAGAAATCGTAATACTTTTAACAAGTAGTTGAATTAGTCTTCTACTCAGTAAATCATGAATAAACAAATCGTCCAACTTTAATGGATTAACGTTATTTTTCACTTGATTTTTTACATTTTCAATTGCGGTCATTTTTGCTTTCGACTTTTCGAAGCATTCGTTAGTTGCATTCATTAATCTTTCGAGTTTTGAAATCTCAATATTTGTCGCTTTGATGACGCCTTGACTTGTCGCTGTATGTAGTCCAATCACCAACTTTCTCATCAAAGTATCATTTCGAGTTACTTCTCGTTGATAGCGCTTGAATAATTCGCTTTCAATACGCGAGATCTGATTCCACGCTTCTTCAGGGATTCCATGAGAACTTACGTGTTTGTTAACATATTCAAGAATCACACTCTTTACTAGTGGTTCAATATAATCTGCATTAATATCCTTTACATTACATGTTCCACCATTTTTCTTAAGATGTCTTGCACACATATAGGTCCTTCGAGTTTTTTTCATTTGACCGCATTTTTGTGATTGACCAGTCATCGGTTTGCCACATTTACTGCAAACGATAACTCCAGTTAATAAATACGGATCGTGAACAGTTTTAGTGTGATATACGCTTCGCTGCTCTAGTAATGATTGAACTTCTTGGAATACTTGTTTATCGATAATTGGCTCCATAATGCCATTTTCCACTCGCACTTCCTCGTAATCTTCTTTTAGAATTCTTGTTTTTTTCTTCTTTCTGTTTTTTGCATTCCAAATCAATGTTCCTGTTACTTTTTCATTTCTAAGCATTCCATTAATCGTTGACGCAGTGAACTTCTTATTACCTCTTGATACAAAACCTTTCGAGTCTAATTCTTCAATAATATCTTGATAGCTTAAGCCGCTTAAAATCCCGTCAAAAACTAGATTGACAATCAATGCCTCTTCAGGTTCAATTACATATCTCTTAGCCACAATGGAGTAGCCATAATTTGCTACTCCACCAGCAGAATATCCTTGTCGAACTCGATTTGCTAGTACACGGAATGTATCTTCTGCATTCCTTCTCACGTAGAATTCATTTACATTCCAGAAGATTTGGCGTATCAGTGTTCCTGCTGCAGAATTATCACCGATATCATCTAATGCAATAAAATACGCTCCGTTCTCTTCTATTTTTTTAATACTTGTTGCCATATTAATTGCATCTCTTGAGAAACGATCAGATTTAACTGATAAAACTATATCTATTGCTTTGTCTTCAACTTCTTTCATCAACTGTTGAAACTCTAATCGTTGATCAATGAACATTCCAGACACGTCATCCTCTGAAAATGCTTTTGTCAAAGCCATTAGATAATCATATTTTTGAATGAAAATCTTACATGTGTCCAGTTGTGCATCTAAAGACAATTTTTCTCTATCGTCCTTACTCTTTCTGCAGTAAGTTGCTACACGAAGTTTTTCTCTTTTCCTATTTTTTGCAATATCGAGAAGGCGTTGAAGCTCTTCTATTCGTAGGTCTCGCATATTAGAATAACACCCTTGAAATTACATGATTATATTTCTCTATACTAAATTTACTTGTTTTCATCTTTTTTCCTCTTTTCTTATACAAGGGCGCCAATTTGAATGGCGCCCAAGTCATAGTCCTTTTATCTTTTCAATACATGGCGAACTATATGGAAACCAGTGTTATTATCAATTTCCAAGTAGCAATATGTGTTAATCCCCATGAGGTCATCTAGATTAATCTCATCTAGATTCCCAACTGGAATTCCTAAATTTACAAGGATTCTAGTCAATTCGCTGCCAGACGTTAAGTTTGCTGAGACATCATCAAAGACCTGAACCAATCCGTTCTCAATCAAGACATCAAAATATAGCCTTACTTTGAAAATTCGTTCGTTATTAAAATCATAAAAATGGATCTCATACTTCGAAATGTATCCGGGTAAAGCTTGATTTGGATCAATTTCAACTGAAGGATGAATACCCTTGGTAATTCTGCTTTTTTTCACTTCAAAAATCCACCCAGTGGCCGGAATTTGAATTTCGGTTTCTTGATAAGGATTTATTAGAGCATGTTTTACCGTCTGTCTCTCATAGTTTGATTCTTTGGCATTGTTATTGTTGTTGTTCATTTTTTTTCTCTCTTTCTGTTTCAATTTTTTGATTTTTTGGTGTTGTTTCTAATTCTAATACTGCCTTTTTTGTCAAAATTTCGGTCAACAATTGATTAAGACTTGAATTTTGAACAGCGTTTGGTAATTCTTCTTCAAGAAAAAAGGGGCCATTGATTGCCCCTTTAAGCTTGTTTAGGTTTTCTCGAGATACTTTAATCTTCATTAGAAATATCTCCTTGTTCGAAAATTGCATTTACATTGGCTTCGTCATCATATACTTCTTGTATACTTTCGATTTCAACATATGCTTCTTTCTCTTCTAAATACTTGGAAATTAGGATGTTTTTACTGAACCATGGTAACATCGTTTCGGGATCAAATTCAAACGGGAATTTAATGCATCGAACTTTCAGTCTGCTATCCTTAATCGTGTGTCTGTCTTTTTGCTTCTCAATTAACTTGTTATCTCCCCAATATGCAAGGACTGATTTGTATTCATAAATTTTATTTTTGAATAAAAATGCCTTGACTTTTTCCGAGGGAATTGTTGCTAATACTTTTGATCGAGAATACTTTAGAGTTCCATATAATTCACCTTTTGCTTCAACTTGTTCAATATTCTGCTTCACAATCTTGGTAAAATGTTGATGTTCACTTTGAATGAATAATTTCATTAACTCGTACGCTCTTTCTCCAATTGCTCGTTCTTCGATTTGTTCTTGGTCACTGTCGATTAAGATTTTTGTAATTTCATCTGCGTCAATTTCTTCCCAAAGGAAAATCTGTTTCACAAGTTTGGCGGTTAGTCGAATCATAGCAATCTTATTAGCGATTCGTTCAGATAATCCGTCTCGCTTGATAAGCTTTTCTAACACTTCTTCTTTACACTCGTCAAACATAATCTGAATCGTTTCAAGATCAATCTTCAAGAATTCCTTAACATATTCACGCCCAATAAAGCCAAAATCCTTATTGATTGCTCTATTGATACGTTCCGAATGTTTGGCCGATTGCGTCCAAACCAAATCGTTAGTGTCAATAACTCTTGCAATTAGGCCTTGACGAGTCTCAGAATCACTTAAAATTGTCGTCTCAGAACTGATCATCGCACAACCCGACCAACTTTTTCCTTGATCTTGTAGTGTTCCATCCGAGTTAGACCGAAGTCTTGGCTCTGATTGCGCCAATCCATAAATCATACTGGTTCTGTTGGTATAACCGCCAGAAGTCGCATCATCTAGGAATATCGGAACTCCTGAGTAGCCTTTAATGGATTCCATCAGTGCCATTTGTGTCGCGTTGAATGTCTTTACTAATGCGTTATTCCCCACCTTGGGTGTTGCCCACAAACTGGCCATGAACTGTAAGGCCGTTGTTTTACCTGTGCTTGATGGTCCGCATGCATTAATAATGATTGTGCCTACGTTCACATATTCCTTAAGGTAGCTAGCAGCAACTGAGGTAAGCCCTAAAACTAATGCGAATCGAGTTGGTAAATAAGGCAATACTTCCGTATTAAGAAATGCGACATAATTTTCTTTGATTCCTTGAGTGAATACCATTTTTTCATCAATGTACTTGGATATAACTCCATTGACTATAGTCTCGCCCAACAAAAAAATGGGTGGACGCCCATCTTGATCGAGAAAGCCCATTGTACTGTGGTAGAACTGATATGAACTACTCAACTGCACCTTTTGCAATTCATGGTTCAAATACTCGCGCATCATATTCGCGAATTTGAAGTTAATTAAGTACTCGTTGGTTGCAAAAACCTTCAATATGCTTTCCTGAGCTGACATTAAATCAACTAAGTTAGCTCGAAAGCGCCTGTTTCCATGGGTAGACATAACTTCAAGGTCTACTTGTGTACCTACATCATCAGCATCTAAATACTTGATGATGGCGATGGGATGAATAAGGTCGGCAACAGCGACTCTGTTGCCTTCTTTATCCTCGTACTCCATCTTGAGTTTTTGATAATTTGCAATTATCAATTGAATCCTTCCTTTCTGTTTTTTTGGATTAACTTAAATTCAGCAAAAAATAGTTTTATTGCTGAATTTTAAAATTATCCGTATCTATACACAAAAAGGTGTGCATTATTTCTCTAAAACTGTTAAAATGGGAGTATCTGATCCATTATGAGGTGCAAATATGGGAAAATTAAAATATTTTCAATATCACTCTGATAAAATACACGTTAACCCAGGTATTAGTTATTCTAAAGAATACACTATTCATCACTACGCAATGATTCTTCTTGTTGAATACAATTCAAGATTTGGTATTCAAAAAACTATATACGAAGACATCCCATTTACAAACACACTTAGCGAAGAGCATAGGGGAAATCCTGAGGATGATGAGGTTTTTGGAGAAAAGATTCAAAGCCATGTACCAAACTATGAAATTTCCAGACCATATAGAGCACCATCCGATAATCCAATCATGAATCGTTACACCTGGTTTAATGATAATTTCCCGGAAACAACCTACTATTTTAAGAACAGGTATGCTGAATACAAAAATAGAAGTGGAGATGCCTCTATAGAAACAATCAGAAGTTCTCTTTCTCAACAAGACGTTAGAGAAGGGTTTATTCAATATCTATACGAGAATCCTCCACAAGATAGTGGATTTGGTTTGTTGAAGAGCCTTGCGCTTATGCATGATTATTTTTGCAGTCCCCACGTTTTTTCGTATGTTCCCCAAAACCTTCCTCGTTCGAAAAGCAACAGAGTTTCGGTTTCAATGACATACAAAACATTTCTTGACCTTGTCAAAATTAATAATTATCAAACAAAAGACCGGAATTTTCTAAATCACTTTGTAAAAAGCAACTCCGCTACACTTCAAAAACTGCTTATGATGAAGGACGATTCTTTGATTTACGATATAACTCATAGACTTAAATTTGATTTGCATAAAAAACTCGATTATAGTTGTCTTGACTCGCTTGAGTTATCAATATTTGATTCTGAAATTACTATAAAGTCGGGCCGCTTTAGTCCATTGGAGGATATCAAACTACTTCTATCAAATATTTTGACATAATCGAAATAGAAAAAGTGTTATTTCATATAGTTTCTTCATGCTTGCGCGCGGACGTGTTTAATTATCTTCTATTAATCAAAAAAAAGAGGACTTCATATGCGAAGTTTCCTCTTTCTTTTTGGCTTATTCTCGATAATCAAGACTACCAACATCCTCACTAAGAGGTGCATTGGGACTTGAAACATAGTCTCGAAATTTCTTGCTTAGACGCACGCTTACAGATATTTTTTCAGGTACTTCATATGTCTCATTGAATAATGGAGACTTAAATTGTCGAGCCTGAACCTTACTTGGGATAAATGATGCAAAGTTGTTTTTGTGCACTCTATATCCTCTTTTACAATATCCTATTGTCATTCTTTGGTCCATTTCAATTACGCCAATCACTGTCGTTAATGAGATTCCCAAACGTTTCGCGATTTGTTTAGCGATTGATAATTGATCAATTTTGAGAGTTTTATTCCTGTTTTGAATTTCCATGAATGTCCTCCTTAATACTCTTCAGCCAAGAGCATGGTTGCGTGAGTTTTATCGTCTAAAATGTATATTTTTACATTCTGCATTTCTTCATATCCTTTTTTTAGCTCTAAAGAATACTTCTCTTCTCTTTGGGACTCTTCCTGAGAATGCACGATATAGAGGTGCTTCTCATCTGTTTCAAATTTGAAAATTTGTAAGTAATCGAGTTGCTCTCCCAATTTAACTTTAACATCAATCAATCCCCAAAGAAAAGCCTGAACTTCCATTGGAATGTGTTCCTGAATTCCTCGTGTTAAGTATCTGTTTTCTTTTGAAAACTTGTAACTCTCATTCATATTTATTCCTTTCCAACAACATGTGTTTTGTATAGATAACGAAATGCTGTTTCTGCTTCATTTTTTGTATTCGCTAAATAGAGAAGCGCTTTGCTCTCTAACAGATAGATACTCTGACTCGGACACAATTAAATGATCTACTATTTCTATTCCAATTAATTTTCCAGCATTTACTAATTTCTCAGTAATAGATATGTCTTCATTCGAAGGAATTAATCTGCCACTCGGATGATTATGGGCAATAATGATTGAATTGGAATTTGAAAGAATCGAGTATTTGAATATTTCTCTTGGATGAATACTGGTTTGGTTTAGTGTTCCAATATGAGATACTGCATAACAATTAATTTTTCCGGTAATATCCAAACCTACAAATGCGAAGATTTCTCTATCACTATTGCCAATCATCTTTTGAAAAAAGCGTCCGGCTCCAGGTACTCCAAGGATGTTCATATCAAATTGCTTAGTTCGTTTCTTTCGTGTGATTTTCAATGATACAAAGTCAATGTAGTCCATGTTAATCCCTTTCGTCATTATCCTTGATTCTAACCCTTCCCAGTGTTTTCGCGGAATTAAAAAACTGTTTTTCCTTTGCAATTTGAATGTTTCCATTTCTGTCTTTCATTACAAGGGTTCTTTGAATATATCCCGAAAGTTCATGATCTTTTCCACCAAAATGCATGGAGTTTGCAAGGTTGCCTTGAAATAATCCTTGATTATTTCTGTGTTTCTGATAATTGTGCCGTCGAGGATATTGACCATTTTCATGATGTCTTGCAACTGGATAGTGTTTCTGCGTCGTTTTGCTCATAGTTTTCTCCCTTCTTTATGTAGATTTTGATTTAATTATAGAAAAAACGGTTAACCTGACAATTGGTTAACCGTAACATTTATATAATATATTTTTGTCTTTTAACTCTTTTCGTAGAAAAATTAGACCCGCCAAATAACTATGCAATAAGCCTTAATATAAAAGATTTATTTCGCGATGCTTTCTTCATGAAATTGACTAAATTAGTTACCCCAACTTTTTTTGTGTGACAATCAATACTTTTAGAATCAAGCTTTTTGTTGTCAAAGTAATATATTATTGGATCTGAAAACTCTTTTTTATCAATGAGTGGGTGCCCTGTTTTGTATAGTGTTTCGAAAAAACCTCGAGGTAAAATTACTCCTATTTTTATTAGTTTCCAAAACTGATAAACAGTACCGTAATGAAAATGAGTATTCCTAATATTTGAGTCAAACATCAGCAGCATCAATTTTCCTAAAGACTTCAATAAATCATCATTAAGAATCAATCTATTCTTGGATCCCGAATTATGCGAACCAAGAAACCCCTGTAATAGCCAAGGCCAATGAATCACTTTTGCACAATATTTGACAACAGAAATCGGTGTAATACCAAGTTTCAAACTGTATGAAATGATAGGATAGAATGCATGAGGGTTTTTCTTGATAAATACAAGCTGGTTGGATTGAAATGCTTCGCTAAAACCAATCATCCCACAAATAATTGGGCTTTCATTTAATGGATGCTTTCGTTTCCGGAGTATAAATGGATAGTTATTTGCATCTCCTTTACCTGACAAACTAAATATATTCTTAGTGTCTTCCAAGTCTGGGCTTTCTTTACTAAAAAATTCCATCCAGATTTTCTCGTGATTGCCGAAAGAGGTGGTAGCTAAAAACTGATCATAGTATTCTCCTAATAAAGTCTGTAATGCTGTTTGTTTTGTAGACATCTTTTCTCCTTATGATCAATATTATAAATAGTATCAAATCCACATTGGAATTTGATAATTATCCATATCCCAATCTAAACGATTTGCCATTTTGTAAAGTTTGTAATCGTCCGAGTCTGACCAGCAATGATATCTTTCAACCAAAAAAGAAAACCAATCATTCAACAATTCATCTTCCATGTATTTATGAATAGAATGCTGCAGCATAATATCGATTACTTCATCAATTTTCTCATTGTAATCTAAAAAAGTAGGAAAACACAATATTACAATCAAATCCATATAATTAGTTCTATGCGCATATGTTGATTGGCTTAAATTTTTATTGTCGTATTTTATGTGTAATTTATTTTCAAGGTCAATGCAAAATTCCGCGTTATCCAAATCATGATAAAAATCAGAATTATATGTGGCAGGCTGTATATTGAGTTCCTGTACATCCTTAAATAAAATTGGCATTTCATCTTTCCAAAAAGCTATTTTACAGGTGAAGTGAATTCCGGCATTATCAAGTTTCAGCAACTTAAAACCGTATTTTACAAGAATATCTTTAGCTCTTTGACGGCTTTCTTGAATTGTTTCTTTAAAAATCGGAGAAACTGGTTCGTAATCTTTTTTACTCATTATCCTCACTCCTTTTTATTTAGTCCATTGTATTTACTGATAATTTTCTCTTTTGCTTAATCAGGCTATTTTGGTTAAGGATATTTGTTTTCTGCTAAGAATTTCCTGAAATCCTCTGAGATATCATTAACTAGCCTAAATATCGGGGTCAATATACTGTGTCAATTGAGTTTGAAGTGATATTTCTCCAAGGCGTCTTTCGCCCTTTGCCTTGATTGTTCTTTTGTTTCAGTCAATATAGGTGTTCTATAAACATATCCACTACTCATTATTATCCCTCATCAATATTCATATCTATATTTTTTAAGTTTTTTATCATTGAATATATCCTGTTTTTCTTAACCAACATGTGAATCTTTTGCTTCTATTCTCTTCTTTATGTAGATCATTATTCTTTAAAACCTCATCTAAATTGAGCACTTCAACTTCTGAGAGTTTGGTCTGTTTTACTTTATAAAGTTTTAATGGATTTGTGACAGTATAAACTGAATTACCATCAACTATTGATGATTTAAATCCAGCTTTCTGTAGAATTTTAGCCTTAACAAAGATATGCCTGTCGCATTCAAAAAGCAATTTTCCTTCTTGATATGCTTTTTTATTTGGATACAAAGTGACATGTTTTTCCCATGGCACTTCAATAACATTCCATTTAATAGCATGTTTTTCTTCAAACCTGACATCAAAATGTTCATAATCTTTTTGATAAAGTGAAATGACAGGTAATGTATCTTGTCTGAGAATAAATTCAGATTTAGTTTTATAAACACCCTGTGTATAACTACGTAACTTCATATGATTTTCCATAATGAATTCCTCTGTCAAATCATTTCTTTTGATAGTCTTGTACCAATATACACCGTTTGTAGACTGATTAATATCTTGAAATTTTTCTGCTTTTTCCATATTTTACCTCGATTTTAATTTTGAACTTTTTGATTTTTTATAATTCGCATTCTTCTCAACATATTTATTTTTAACATAAAATTCAACTTTTCTTCTAACAATCTTTGGTTAATTGGTGCTGACTCAAAAGAAATCACACCATGTCTGCTTATGAAAAGCTAATGATGTTGAGTTTTCCAATTTATTATAATACTCACCCAATAAAGTCTTCAGTGCCACAGTGTTTGTTTGCATAATTTCCTCCAAATGATTATTTTTGATGTTTATCTATTTATATAGTTTTTCGTTTAGAGTCTTGTGCTATGACTCTTTTGCATTTTCGTGCACGCAACAATATAACGCCAGAGCATCATCGCTTAATAAAAGATTCATGAAATCAGTGACATGAGATGATCCGTATTTAGTAATCCAATTTGACAATTGGGGATGAAATGCTTTGGTGCTATTGTATTCAACAATAACTGGATAAAAGTAATTAACAATATCCATACCAAATACTGATTTATTCTCCTCAATGGATTCCTTCAAATACTCAATCGGAAATTTAATTCCAAAGGCAACTGCTTCCCAAAAGGTGTTAATTAACTCGGCCGCGTCAGGCGCATTATAAGAATTTTTATTTATAAATATCTCCTTATAGTATTTTTGAATGATTGTCGAAATAGAGGGGAAAATATGATTGTTTTGGATGGTCACACATAAAAGAAGAGTGGACCAATCCATAACATCTTTGAAATAGTCATAAGTATCGATGCTATATGCGTACTTTGCCCTTGCAGAGAATGGATTACTTGTGAAAAAGAATCCTTGAAATATCTTCTCAAACTCGCACTTTTTTGATTCAGGTACACTCTTGAAATAGTCTGCAAATCGTGTAGACTTAATCATTGCTAACAACATTGGATTGGGTTTGCCTCGAGGAAATGTTACTTTGTAACCGAACACTTTATTTTTTTTGTGTTGACTGAGCAAAAAATCGACCAGTCTTCTTGGATAAAGCGCATTTGACGCAAGTAAGTTTGTCCAATATTTATAGCGCTGTGCCCAGGTAGTATACAATAGTAAGTCATTCCGTATTTCACTATATTTTTTTTGCGGTTTTTTCACGGTAATCCTCCTCATAAGCTAGAATATAAATCTTGATATTTTACGTTCATAATCGTAATTTTCATTAGAATCTGATGGCAATTGAGTGTACACAATACGGTGTACATTTTATTCATATTGTATCACTTTTATCTATTGAGTATACCATTCCATCACATTTTTTGATCCTTTGTGCACCCAAAAATTGCTATATTAGGATTATAAGAGCAATTCAATAGCAATTTTCAATATTTTTATATTTATAATTTCCATTCGGCCAAATTAATAGTTGCAATCACTTGTGGTAACGCTCTTTGTAACAATTTTAAGTTCAATTTATTATGGAATAATGACTACACAAACATAAAACCGAATTCATCGGTCTTTTCGCTTATTACAGGGCTCCGTGTCGTTTTGAATCTTTCGACATGATATTAGATTTGGTGGTATTTTCACTCGAATCGTGCCATATCTTCAGTTAACCATTCATATATTGAATTAAAATTCTCTTTTGCATATTCGATATTACTCGTAGAAATTACATATCCATATGATTTTGTAGTGGTATATTGATTGAGAGTTAAACCAATATTGGATGAATAATTGATATTGTCGGATGTCAATGTATAGTATTTTCCGTCTTCCCAAGTATATTTGAATTCATACGTAAAATTCTTTAACTTTTCGGTTACAGAGTAATATCCGTAAAATGAAATTTCTTTTCTATCGCCCGTTTCCCAATAGTATGTTTCCTCAAATTCAATCCACATATCAGAGTCAATCTGAAATGATGAATTATTAGAATAATCTTCTTCCGTATTATTTGTGCCTTCTTCTTCCCAAGTATAAGTATATCTTGCGTAGTCGCCAAATTCTTGCCTTACTGCATCTTCATCCTCCATCGCTTCTATATAATATCCAATAAATTCCTTTTCATCAGGATGCAAAAAAAGTGCATAATTTAATAAATCACTGTTTTTTACGTTAGAAATAAGATTAATGTAATTAAATGCTTCTATAGCGCCACCTAGAAGAAACTCGCCATCATCATCTGTTATACCTATAGTCGTCATGCCCAAAACATTTAAATTTTGGTTCAACAAAACTCCCCCGCTGCTTCCAGGTGCAATGTAACTCGATGACCCAATATATGTAATACCACTATAGACCTTATCATAGATACTAGAAAGATCGCTTTCGACAACACCTGCATTAATTTGAAGATTTATTGATGAATTTGGATATCCTACAGAATATGTTTTGTCACTAATTTCATAATCTGTAGTAAAAGTAAAATCTTGATAATAGTTATCTTTAATTAAGTAATAGTCAGTAATTCTTCCTATAAAAACATCCTTATCTTCATGTCTATATGATGCTCGTTCTATATCAAATTTTGTATAAGATTCCCCTTTTTCAACATCAGGGATATCAAATATTGCCTGAGCAAAATACCCGTCTTCCATAACGTGGTTGTTAGTAATGAACCAGCCTAGATCGTTAAAAACAAAACCACTACCTGTATTAATCGGAATATTTCCTAAATTGAACACGACAATTTGGAAAACATTTCCAACAAAATATGATGTCTTTGGCGTTCGGTTTGCTGTATAAATAGCATTTTTTGTTACTGGTTGAATTTCGGGACTCCAATTTGTATAGTCCCAAGCAACTGTATCGAGCGGCAAATCAAAATATGGCACTTCTCCATATGTCAATGCTGAGGTTCCTAAAACTGAACCATCAGCGTCTATCCAAGTAATTGTTTTTGGTGCAATACTTGAACATCCCACCAAAAATATAATTAAAATTAAAAACAACGAGATTATCTTTTTCATTTTTTTCTTGTATAATCAAATTATCTTTTTTAAGAGGAGTTGATTATTCCTTTCTTTGTTTTTTTTGTTTCTTTAAAGGTTTTGTTTTATAATCGAATTAGGCACTGTGGATTTGTTTCATTTTTTTATAGCTTTGACTATTAAAGGAGACTCTTACCACAGTTCTTATTTTAAATGTCAATCAGTAAGTTAGCGCTAGACGCTTCATCACAATACTACATAAATAAGAAAACTGTGACTTACCCAGTGCTACTATTTTTAAGGAGGTATTACTATGTACTTGATTGGTATTGATATTTCTAAGTACAAGCACAAGTATATGTTAATTCAATCCAATTCCAAATAGACCAATAATAAGAAATGTTAATATCGTTAACAAAGGTGCGATTCGATTAACAAATTTCATTTTCACTACATTCTTTGCAAAGACAAAAAGTCTTTCTCTGTCAATAGGGCTTAGCTGAATTTCTTTTGTTCCATCTTTAATAACAAATTCAAAATTAAAGGCTATTTTCTCTGCTTTAATTCCTTTTCCTTTATCGTTGATAAAAAATATATTTAGTATCCATTTAGAAGGTATCTTTTTTCTAAAAAAGATTATTAAATATAATATTGAATATAAAAGAGTAATTACCGTTAATGCAATCACATTGTTTTGAGCGGGAACAAAATCACCCGCCCAAGTAAATAGAAGTGCGGATATCGCAGGAGGAATCGAAAGAAAAAATATAAAAATGGTTTTTGTTAAAGGATGGTGCTTATTGATTAGATCTTCAATTCTACTTGCTTGCTCGTTACTATTCACTTTTTAAACCATTGTTGAAATTTATTCAGATTTGTTGGTTCTTGTTGTAATTCAATAATTCTTTGCGTAAATTTTTTAATTTCTACTTCAAGTAATTCATCAAGGCGCCCCGTAAAAGGACTGAAGGGGTGTTTTCTAAGTATTTTAAAACATTCATCCGCTAATTTTTTTGCTAGCATTTCAATGTCTGTGATTTGAGAATAGTTTTCTAAGATATCTGGGTCATTTTTAAACATTATAGTTGCCTCCCTTTTTATTAATACAAATATGAGGATATTATATCATAAAATAAACAGCAAGTAAATTTGCTGTTTATTTTTTTGCGTTATCAAACAAAAATTCAATATCAAATCTTTTGATGGCGCTTTCTAATATATCTTCTATTATTGAATTTTATCCATCAATTTTCATCTCCATTTATGAAAATAATATTTCGTTCTACATCTTTTCTAATATCTTAATCTTGTTAGTTAAGGTGCGATTTTTGATTTCGAACGTATCAATTTTGTCATGCATTGCTTGAATTGAATGATATGTAATTTCATTGACGGCTTGTTGTATTTTTTGGGATGCATCAAAAATGGAATCAGCGTTCTTTGATATTACTTCTATTTGCTTCTTTAAGGCATTTATCGGCTTATCCAAATACGTTATTTTGAACTGCTCGAAACTTTCAAAAATTTCTCTACTGCTAGAAAGTGTTTCATATTCTTCTCTTTCAGCCAACAATAAGGACTGGTACTTTTTTGCTAATGAAGAGATTAAAGACAAGAAAGTAATAAAATATGTTGGCCTCACTACATACATATTACTATATTCATTTACTTTTTTTATTGGAGAATCATTTACTGAATCCCATTCAAGTTCGCTTACAAGTAATGAGTATTGGCATTTCTTTAGATCTCTATCTTTATCAAGTTTTTTATAATATTCGAAATTCTTATGTTTAATTGATGAAGTGGGGGATTCGTTTTTCATTTCTAAACAGACCGACATTAAGAGTTGATCGCTTTTCTTACTCTCATCAGCATATACTCTGAATATATAATCTGCTTTTGAACCTTTTTCTTCCCCGGCTTCTGTAACTACCTTATTATCTTTCTCCCAATTGCATTCTTTGAATCCATTGATAGCATAGGACTCATATTCGGAAGTACACCATTTTTCGAGTTCTTCACCTAACATCTTAATTTGAAGATTCGATTTCATCATCTGTAATTGCGATAATTGTTGTTCCTTTTCAGCGAGTTGTTCTTTGTATTTTGATTCAACCTTAATTTTTTCATTTTCGATTAACAGTTTAAGCTCGTCATCTTTAGAGGTTAATCTTTGATTCAAAAGATCAATCTCTGTTTTTTTATTTGACAGCATCTCTACACCAGTTTTTTTGGATTTCTCTGCCTCAAGTTCCAAGTTCCCAATTCGCTTTTCATAATCCAATTTTAGGCTTTCTATTTCTCTTTCTTTTTTTACTATCGTATCACCAAAAACACTTTCTTGAGTTCTTTTCTCTTTCTCAATTAGTAATTCTTGGTTAGTCCGGATACTTTCAATGCTATCAATTAATTTTGCAATTTCTATTTCTTTGGCAATGAAAGTTTTTTGATATTCATCCTGTATTTTTTTTATTTCAAGGTTTTTTTGTCTAAGTGCCTCATCAAATGATTTTTGTTTTTCAAATTCAATTTCGCGTTTCAAAGCATCAATTGTTTGTGCTAATCTTTCTTTCTCATTGTTAAGAATAGACACTATAGAAGCGTGTTCTCCATCATTATGGGATAAGGCATTCTGCTTAATTAGATCTTGTTTAGCAATTTCATCTTGCAGCATTTTAGTATATATTTCGTCTCTTTTTTGCGTAATTGCATCAAATATTGCAGTGTCGTCGACCGAATGAAGTTCTTTTAAATCAATAATGTCTCCTTGAAGACCATTTTCCAGCAATTTTAATGTCAATTGATCAATAATCTGAACTTTTAATTTTCTCATTTTTTTACCCCCTAATTTTCATTTAATGAAAGCCAAAGCAATTTATAATCGTAAATATACAGTTTCTTCATTACAATATTAAGTATTGTTGTTGATTGATTTTTTATGTTTCTAAACAAAATAATTATAACATAAATAAAATATCATTGTATATCGTTTTTTATAAAATCGGATACGCCTAACCTTTTATCCTTCCTTTCAAGAACAATTACAGTATATATGAAATACAGTATAAATGTGTATAATCTATTCCAAACGATTTGCCGACTTAGAATATTCTTAATAATCTTCATTTGTAATGGAATCTCTATGCTATTAAAAAAAGCCCATCTTTAGACGGGAAAAACAAATAAAACACAATTTCTCATTATACACAACAATCAAAACAACAAAATGAAATCGATTGAGTAGGAGAAATGGAGAGAACTCATTCTAGTCTTCAAAAATAGGCTCATACCATCTTCTGAAAAACATTGTATGTAAGTCAACTTCATTGAATTCGGAATCAAATTTCTGAAATGTTAACGATCCAAGTTCTTCATCATTTATTTCATCAATTGAAAAACTACTATGATCGTGTCCGATAGAGTATGATTTGATTTCATAGAAAGTATCATATGAAAGTCCGTGACTATTAATAATACTCGTTAACTCAGGATCTTCGACTTGCAGAAATTTTAGGTAGTACTTATAATCCAATATTCGCTTTTTATTTTCGTCGAAAAAATCCAAGTTATTAATATCGATATATTTTTCTAGTCCTTCTAATTTGGCAGCACTCCATGTAGAACCATTTGCCAATTTATCAACAGAATGGTAGTTGGTTTGATAATCTCTAATTGTCATCTTGTCTCTAAGAAAATCTCTTGTTTCTTTTTTAAGTTTTGCATATATAGGTCTTCCCCTAAATACTGATTTTGCATCTCCGTACAAATAAAATAATGTCATTTAACCAACTCCCTTAAAAATATAATGTATTAATAATATCAACTCATGCAACCTAAAATTGAGGAAAAACAATTCTGAATTAAGTGGTTTTTAATCAGATACTTTCTATGCATATGGAATAATCCATTTGTTCATTTTTCATACCAATCCACTTTACTTCGACATCAATTGATCATAACATACTTTCTTGTTTTTTAACGTCACTTTTCCAATATCCCATAAGGTTGTAAACTACCAAATATGCACACAAAATAAAGTACAACTAAATATCGTTTATACTATTTGTGATGCAGTCGTAGTTGCACCTATAATTGCACCTTATTTTTTCTGCTTTGTCAATGATGGAATCACAATCTACTGTATAAAACATTTTCTCTCTTTTAATCTTAAACTAAGTAACACTCTACAATGTGAATAAACGTAAAACTGCTGTCTATATTTTGGTATATTCCTCATTTTACATGTTATTTAATGGGTAATTTCCCTTTATAATATAATTGTAAAAACGATGTTTATCAGTATTAAGACAAAAGTTTTTAGGATTATTATTTTTGTAGTTTTCAGTTCTTTATTGTTTTTTTCAAGTTTTGGCAATAGCTCGTTCTTTTGTGTCTCAAATAAAATATATAGATCATGTTGAAGTCTTGTAATAGGGATTTTCTTTTTGCTATCATATATTTGGCTTGTTCGGAATTATATCGGGAAAATTCTATCTCATTCTAGTAAGACAAACTCGAATATAGAAACGTCATTTTATGCAACATTATTACCGATTTTGGCAAGATCGTTTCCACATATTCTACATTTCATACTTTCCACTTGGCATTTGACGATTTCTTATTCAATTCCAAGTGCTTTGATAACCGCATCTTCAGGACTACTATAAAATGAAATTTGAAACTTGGCGAACAATTCGCTGGGAACAGAAGGAATGTCTGCCGCGGATGACATTGGCATTAGTACCTTTTTTGCCCCTGCATCGAAACAGACTTGAAGTGTGTTTGCAAGTTCATCGACTTTTAGAATCGTTCCTCCGATGCTCATTGATCCCAGAATAGCAAGTTGCGATAGTATCGTTTTATTAAGAGCACCCCCACAAAGTGCAATTAGAGTTGCTAACGCGATATTTGAATCTATGCCAACTCCCTGAACATCCTGAACGTGCATGAGGAAATCGTGAGATTCTGTAGATATGGAAGCGCTGATCTGCTTTGCATTGGCTTTGAAGTAGTTCTGTGCGGTTTTGACCGATTCTTTTATTTCTTTAGATGAACCAGCTCCGGTAACATCGAATTTTCCACTTCCGTTTTGAGTAATCTGACTCTCAATTTTAACGAGTCCAATCATTCCGTTCGTTCCGTGGGCAATCGTATAAACATGCCCTGGCTTTAGCGTTCCTTCCGCAATCAGTTTTCCTCCACCTTGTTCCAATACTGGGACAAAGAACTCTTCCATATTTGACAGTCTAATATAAGAGAACTGGACATCGTAAAATTCCATACCACCAATCTTCTTAAGTTGTTCCTTGACTCTTCTACGCCCTTCCATTGCGTACCGCAAAATTTCTTCGACATCTTTCTCGGAAAATAATCCATCCGGATATAGTATTTTTGTGAGTCCGGATACCATTTTTCTGACTGCGATGACATCACGTTGATTCAAGCATCGACCCAACTTGAAATACTTGTCGAACGCATCAGTAAAGGGAACTTTACGCATTTCCCTAAAAAATTCAGCAATATAGTCGGTAATAAATCCAAAGTTATCTGTGAAATGCTCTGGTCTAAGTTTCGGAATTTCCCAACCAGGTATGTAACAATGCATCCGGTCAAAGAACGCTGCGTCAATCATCTCCCCGGGGAACGGTTCAAACAAATGTGAAGTTTTGAGGAGTGACTCCATGCTTTGATTGATGTTACCAACAAAGACCATCGAAGCATTGGCTTGTATGGCATCCTTTCCTCTTGAAAACGATCCGGAAGCCATATAATCCTTCATGATCTGTACACCATCATTATCTTTGAAAGTAATCCCAGCGACTTCATCGAATGCAACGGTATCCCATACTCCAACAAGCCCGACTTGTCTTCTTCCCATATTATAAAAAAGATTAGCGACTGTCGTTTGTCCTCCTGAAACCAGAATGGAGTTGGGAGAAATTTCTTTGTATACATGTGATTTCCCTGTGTTTCGCGGACCCAGTTCACACAGATTAACATTATTTTCAACCAGAGGAACCAATCTGGCTAACAGATGCCATTTAACCCGATATTCGAATTGTGTTGGTTCCATTCCAATTGATCGCAGAATGAGGTCAATCCATTCTTCTTTGGTAAACTTGCTTCTTCCATGGATAATCTCGTTTTTATCTAGATTCGGCATTTGAATGGGGGTAATGTCTTCGATGATGAACGGGGAATTTTTAGCTTCATCTTCATCAAAGTAATAACTCATGCTTACTATGCACCAAATTCCACCAGCAAGCAGTTTTTCAAAATCTTTGATAAAATTCTCTCTCACTTTTACATTCTTGATACCCAAAAAAGCAAACTCCGCATCAAACGTATCTGTTTTCTCATTGAGTTTCACAGAGAGTTTATCAATAATAGTATAGGATCCGTTTTCCTTAATTTTAGCTTTAATTTTCTCTGCTTCATCGGGACGGACATAATTGTCAGAAAGGATTTTCTTGACTTGATTGATCGCAAGATCGATGTCTTCATCTTTTTCAGATGTCGAATACATGCCAAGCAAATACTCCAAGACGTAAGTCGGTACATTGGCGCTATTCTTTATTTTCTTTGTGGCTCCCTTTTTTACGACCCGTCCGCTGAAAACTTCCAGTGTTAACTTATCTAATTGATCCATATTTGTGCCCCCTTAAAATGCCGGTTTAATGTTTATCAAGTCTATGACGAATGGGATTCGATCAAATTCCTCATCTTTTTCCTGATCAAACAATACTAAATCATATTGCTTGTTTCGACTAAAATCAATATTTTCGAGTGAAAAACGTACACTGGACACACGTGTCATCAGATTATCATCGTTGCTATTGGCGTTAAATTGATATTTTCCAGAGACGGTTTTACCTGTTCTATCGACAAAATATACAAGAACCATACGTTCGGTTTTCTTTTCTTCCACTTTTTCATATTGTTCAAATTCAAGACTGAATGTTCGAGCTGTCAGTTTTCGAGTAATGCTTTTCAGCCTGACTCCTACTGGCCCTATTTGGTTTTTATCGATTCTACTTCGTAATTCAGATATCTGGATCACAGGGACAATGATTTCCTGCAATGAGGTTCCTCCATGAATAAAGTTTAAACCCCCACCTTGGGTTTTGAAGGTGTCATATCCGTATGCAGTAACTGCTTCGTGCTTGTTATCACCTAGGTAATCGAGTTTGAAAGTGTGTGTATAATCAATGGAAATTCCGCCATCAGAAATAAGATAACGCTTTGAGGTTTCTATTGCTTTCAACCCGACAATATTACTATACTTTTCGGATTCTTGAATAATCTGTCTGCGATACATAAATCCATGGTCGGCAGTAATAACATAGTTCGTTATCTGTAGGTTGTTATAAAGTTTCTTAACTAAATTGATGATGTCTTGAATGCTTTCATCTGCAACTTGAAAGACTTTGTGTTCATCACTTTCGCCCATTGAGTCAATTACGTCATGATAAATATAAACTAGAGTTTTGTCAGACATGAAGTGACGAAGTTCTTTTTGATTCATCTGCATGATAGTGCTGAAGTTGACTGCCGCGTTAGAGGCTGCTCGCGTTTTCAAAATCTTCTCTCGCGAACCCACGCCGAGAGAAACCAACCCATCGACATAGACTTTTCCATCATAGAACTCAATTTTATTGTTCGGAAGCAAGCTCGCCATACCAAATTTGGTAATTGACGGAACCGGACAGATGGCATAATCCAAAACAGCATTTCCACGAAGCACAGGATTAATGTTTATTTGTTCAAATAATTCCAAACCAATTTCATAACGAAGCGCATCCGAGATAATGACAAACATTTTATTGTTTTTGCCCTCGAGTCGATCATAAAATTTTTGACTCGTCAAAGTGTTTTTAAAATCCCATTTACTATTTAAACCGGTCAATGCCGGGTTAAAGCATCGGGAAAGTCTCGATAAGTAGATTGTTTCATAATCAAGATTGATTTTCTTCTCGAGTTCGGCCATGAGATCTGAAGGTTCGTTAACGAGATTGTAGTGATTTAGTGAGTGTCGGAAATAGAGATCAATTTTATAGTAGATCTTAGTATAATTAGTTACATATTCCTCAGCAGATAAATCAAATGGAATCTCGATATCAATCGATTTGAAGAAACTTATTGCTGCATCTAGCATCTGGTACTGATGTTCATATTTTTTCCACCAAATGGAGACTTTTCGATTATCGTTGATTATCTGATGAAGAAAATCATAATCGCAGGTCCCATTAACCAATATTTCGCAGATTCGCGAGATGACAATGATGTCTATTTCTTCGAATATATCACATTGTTTGAAATCAATGATATTATTTCTTTTGAAATATTCAAAAAAATTGAACTTTTTTGAATAGTCATATTGCATTTCAGGATATCGTTCATCATTCTTGATGCGTTCGATGAAAATTTCGGCGTCTTCGGAATTATCTTTCATAACAAATGAATTGTAACTAGATGGCATCCCATTCTCAAGTTTAGTGCTTCTGGTAAAAGCAGTGATGAAAAATGTACGTACGAAATTGTCGAGTTTTTCTAATCCTGTATACCCGTAATACTTGTTGATTTCCTGCCATAGAAACTTTTCAAATCCATATTTCATTATGTCATTATATTTGGACTTATCAAAGTCAAATACAAGTTCTCTTAATATTTCTTCGAGTTTTGAACGATTAGCTTTTGATAAAACTGCCATCATGCCATACAGCAAATCATTTTCCCTCATTGAATCACTGATTGGAACAAGCAATTGGAGTTTATTTCGTCTAATCAAATTATCATAAAAATTAATGTGTTGCTCGATGATTTGTCGTAAATCTGTGTTTGAAAGCCCAAGCTGCCTCATCGTCAAAGCGACTCTGTCAGCATAGTATTCCTCGCTATACATCAAAATATCCAGAAGCCAATTTTCCGAGTTGCGGGGTTTCGCACAAGGAAAATAGACAAGGTAATTATTTGAGACATCAACCTTTTCGAGAAGATACTTAATATAGATGGGATTGTTATCAAAAATAACGACTTTTGCGTTTTCATATGTGTCTTTTTGGACATCATCAAAAAAGGTTTTGGCTTCATCGTACCAAAAAACAATCTTGCGATGATTATCTGTATCACGCACGGACAATATTTTTTGTATCTCTTTCTTTGCCTCAATATAATCAATGCTGGCCATTATAGTTACCCCCTTGCGGATTACTTGATTGGAACCAATAAATCTTTTGTAACTTTTGGACCGCTGTTTGTAGCGATTCCGACATTTTGAAACTTCTCGTAATTGACCTTGACTCCGTCATCGAGATCGAGTTGTATGTATTCAAGAGCTTTGTGTGCAAGCACTTCTCCATACTCCTCCATTTCTGCTTTTTGAGCAGTATATGTCTTTTTAAGTCTTTCAAGTTTGACTTGTTCACTACCTGTTGAATGTTTTATGCGGATATCCAGACTTTCAAGTTCGCTCTTGATACGATATGAATGAAAAAGAAAGTGTTTGCTGTTAATATTCGCAAGCGTATTTTCATCATATCGATGCAAGTAAACAAGAGCTTGGAATGCGTTGTTTTTCCCGCTGTTAAACATCCAATAAATCGGCCGTTTTTGATAGAATTTCAAGTGATCAAAATAAAAATCGTTTATCAAATATCGTTGTATTGTTTCATATGCTGACTCACTTGATCTTCTTCCAAGTGCCTCAGCGATAAAATTCAAATTTTCTTTAAAATAATCGTTTCCATAAACAATCATAACTAGGTCCATTACTTTGTTTGTCAGATCATTTTTTATGCCATCCATATTGAATAAAGGAACAATTCCATTCTCGACAGGCTGGTATAATCCATATTTATAATCATCGAAAATTCCTCCTGCGAAAATTAGACCTTCTTGAGTAAGCGAGTATCTTCCCATAATGATGCCAACAAAATATGAAATTAGGGATTTGATATCACGTTTTAAGTCCGCTTTTCTCAACGTGATATATTTCTCTTCAACCTTTGGCGAAAGTTCATCTTGTAGGTTGTATATTTCGATGAAAATTTGATTGATAAATTCTTCATTTTGCTTGAGTTTAGTAAACTGATTACCAGAAAATATTTCCCAGCGTTCATATGCACTTGAGATCAATTCTTCTGAAAACTTCATCATTAATGGATGTTTCTTGAACTCCCGGGATACTTCATACGAATCCCAATCCGTGATAGATATCGCGATGTTTCTTTCGACCAAATCGCTTACTCTTGTGACCGTTTCATCACACAGAATAACTGGTAGAGATGCTATTTGTCCACCTTCAAAATTAAGTGTAGGGGAAATAATCTTCAATAGATGTTCGATTACAACCGAGTTCAATAGTCCATGAAGATAATTGAAGTATTTGTCATCTGAAAAATAACAAGCTCCAGCAACATCAAAAATAGAGTGGTTTTTTCTTCGAAAAGCAATTTTCCCCGAAGACACCTTTGACCAACTGATGCATTTTAGAAAGTAATACTCGGTGTTTGGAACAGTGGATCTGATCCTTCCTTCCGAAGTAGCAAACTTTTTTATCGCTTCGCCGTTGTTTTTCCAAAGAACAATATATTCCTCGTTTCCATACCATTTCCGAAATGTTCCCCCTTTGTTGTAGGGAACCCAATTCGTCGTTAATCTAATAGAATCTTCAAGCGATTTTATGTTAAAAGAAATTGAAGTACTATTTACCTCAAACCATAAACGCAAAAATCTATCGTTACTTCCGGTCGTCATCCCAAGGCGGGTTATGCCATAATCCTGAAGTGAGCGGTTTACCGTGAATAAATCTCTTTCCCTTTTTGATACCCAATATGCAATAGGACTTCCTGGAATAGATTGAAAATCAGAGGTTTTTGCTGTAAATCGGCTTGTGCATGTTTGCATTAATGTAAAAACTTGCGGAATGTCATTAATCATGTCTTTGGTCGTGACTTTATAATAGGATCCTGAATATCCTAAATCAAGAGAATTTTTCCAAATTGTAGCATTTGTTCCAAAAGCAATACCCATGACCATGTTCCCCATATGACACATAGAAATGAGCTGCTTGTGATTTATGATCGATTTTCTAAATTTTTCATAACTTGAAAGAAACATCCAACTCTGCATAGTAACGAGTGATGAGAATCCGTTACTTTTTACATCGTTAAAACTTTTTTCAATAAACATCGCAAACATGTCAGCCTTGCTGGAGGGATAGTGCTTTTTGGCATAGTCTTTAACTTTTTTCTCCATGTCGGAAATCGGCAAATATGGTGGGTTAGTAATCATTACATCGACCTTAGTTGACATTATTGTCGCTTGCTTCAGTAATCGAATCATAACTGGAATTTTTGAATATATCGCATCATCGGAAAATATTGTAAACTTGTTTTCTAGATTCACGGGTGACATTGCTACTTCGAGTTGATTAATTGTGGATTGATAATCCTTTTTTTCAACAATTGTTAACGATCCAAGTTCTTTTGCATCGCGGAAAGTATCTCTTACGTATTCTAGTACAGCAAAATTTAAGTTATTCACGAGAGATAAGGACTTTATCTCCGAAAAGAAATTTGTTGGAATTGATTTGCTGCTAATAATTTCGTAAATTTTAGGTTCACAGATCCGTTCCTTAGCAAAAAATTTGGGGTCATATTTCAGAGCTTTCATTGACAATGCAAAAGAAGCAAGTTGACTTGCTCTTTTATCAATGTCAAATCCAATCAAATTGTTTTGAAGAATGAGCCTTGGAATATCCCTTAATGAATAGCCTGACTCAAGATACATGTCCTTCAATAAATCAAAAGCATAAACCAATATATGCCCACTGCCACAGCACGGATCCAAGACCGTGATTTTAGTAGGGTTTGATACTCGATATATATTTAGTTCAAGTTGTTTTTGAACTCCTGGTTCTTGCGGAGCATCGTCGATGAAGTATTTCATGCTCTGTTTGAGACTTGAAGTGGGGCGCGCTTCTGTCCAAAGTCTCCCAAGGGAGTTCTCTGTTAAGTACCGGACAATCCACTCGGGTGTAAACAACTGAGTAACCGCAGCAATTTCATCTTTTGTGATTGTTTTTTTACTTGCATAAATTTCATCTTTTTTTGCTGAGATGTAATACTGATAGAGCCAACCAATGACTTCAACGTCATCCAAAAAATAGGATTCAGGTATGGCCACCAGTTTGGTTATGATTGTCTCACCTTTAAGCAAAGTTTTAGGAAGCAATAATTCTAGATAATCAAATTCCGCGCTAAAAAGCATTGGCAATATACTGGCCAAAGCTTTGCATTGTTGGAACAATACGTACCTATACAGTTCTTCGATGCGTTCTTTTTCTTTTAGTGATTGACAGTATAGCAAATCAAGCGCAAGTTCTTTGGCAACAAGCTGTAAATTTTTGATGATATCCGGTTCAAACCCGTTTGATTTGCTTGAAAGGACACGGAATCCGTGCGGTAAGTAATCATGGACTTCCATAAAGCGAAGAGCAATCAAACGATTGAACCATGTATACGACAGTTCTTCAATAGTATGATCAAACCCTTCGCGTTTGATAAGGTCGATGATTTGTTTTCGTTTTCCAAAAACATCTTTCTCGAACGAGTTCGGGTTTCCTTCAATAATGGTGATGTCTCCCTGTAAAGTCGCTGTTTTGATATCGTTCGCACTGTTGATTCCAAGCAATTTCAAAGATTGGGCGATTTGACGCTCCAGTTCGCTTTTTGCCCCAGAGGCAAATGTTTTGAGTGCGCTCTTTTCCATGGAATTCTCCCTCTACTCAATTTCCAAATAATCAACATCTTCAAGTTCTTTTTCCAGTTTCATTCTGATTTCAGTGATTACTTTTTCGATATCGGCTTTAGAAGAAACCTTTTTGTTCGCCACAGAAATCGACTTGGATAAAGAAATGCGTTTTCCCCGGGAAGGTTCTGGGCCTTGCCCCGTGCCGATATTCATCAGGGACATAATTTTGTTTCGAAATTTTGTCACATTATTTATACTTGCGGACACGTAACTATCTACATTTGCGGTTGTAATAGAAATGGTTCCAAGCCACTCATCGTAGGTTATCCTATATTCCTCAAACAATAGTTTGATTTCATCTTTTCCAGATAGCGAAATATCTGCGGATTTCAAAGCATTCTCAAGCTCTTTGGAAATATCCGAAAAATCAGTTTGAAGAGTCTTTTTTGCCTTTTCAGCTTTTTTTGTGAGAATGCCCTCCTTGACCTGATTGCCCTTAAAAGCCAATGAGGCAAGTTCTGGTATCCGCTCAAATGGGGAATCAAGTTTTATGATGGCATAGATATCGTCGATAATCAGCTCCAATTCATTCAACTCTTCGACCATGCGGTTCTGCTGATACCAGTTGATTAGAGCTATGCTGTCAAGGTAGTTACGCATTTGTGCACTATTATCGGCAAAAAAGGACTCTAGTTTGTCGAGCATCTCTCCGTCAGCGATTAATAGTGCTTGTTGTGAAATGATATCATTAAACAGTGTTGACGTGTCACCAGTATTGGCCAGACGATCAAAACGTTTATATATTTCCTTTAGTGAGGTCTTTCCAGGATATTCCGGTGCGTTCTTGGTATCGATATCGTGGAGAACTCCAGACTTTTTTTTGAAGAATAGCAATATGTCATCTTTCAACATTTCTTCATTTGGATCAAAATTTTGATTGAATGCATTTTTCATGATTTTCTTGACCAAACCAATAATCTGTATATCAATTTTTTCTTGCGGCAAAACAACCATGTTGTCTTCATTATCTCGACGGATAAAATCAAACTTGAAAGAAGAGTCGTTTTTTTGTGTTGGCGTGTTATGAACAAGAATTTTGAAAACTCCATCATACCAAAGTTTCGCGATGAGAGCTCGGATGTCCAGTTCTTTCCAGCCATAAGGTTGTCTCATAAAACCAAGAATGATTGATTTGACAGTTACTTTGCGTTGAAGGTTTTTAGCGTTATAGACGTATTCAATTAGTTCGTTAAATGCCGATTGATTGGCTTCAATCGCAGACTCGATCATTCCACTTGAGTCACGGCCGTCAAGAATAGCGCTTATATCTTTTGAGTCGCTTGTGAAAACCTTGATATAATCAAGCTTGAAGTAGATAATGCCAACGGCATAATCCAAAGCCTCAAAGAGACGGTCTCTTCCGTCTTTAACTTTGATATCCAGCGAGCTACCATTACAGAAAATGTTTGCACTGCGTAATGCTTGTTTGATAAGGTCTTCTGCCCGAGTACGTCTTTCAACAGCTTCGCGCTCTTTCTTAGCCATGATTTCAGTGAACGATCCACCTTTTCCGACTGCATTATTTCGCTTAAAAGTTTCAATTTTCGTGACTTTAATGAGTTCATCCAAGAAAAAGCCTTTTCGCAAATCGACAATGACCATGTTAGTACGCATCGACTCGACTGATAATTCGGTTTCGTCGGCGATTTCTGAATAGTTCGTAATTATTTTGATATTGATGTTGTCTGAGTTCTGATTTCCCTTGAGGTCATAATCAACATATCGATTCAACCCAAAATCATATCGATTTCTGTATTTAAACCTATTGGTTTCTAGAACTTTCTCAAATACCGCATCGCTAACTTTGCGAATGACGTCTCCTTCATTGATTGATGTATTGTTGACTTGTCGATTGATGTCTTGTTCTTCATTGGTTAGAAAATCATACTTTTCGCCGTTTTTTTGAATTAACGTTTCATCTTCGAGTAGTTTCAATGCTTCTGCAATGCTGTTTTTTAGTGCAAGTTTATCTTCGTAAATGCTCGATACCATCAAAGTGGTAATTCTTTCAAGTGTGGCAGGCATAGCTTCGACGTGTTTAATCATAAACAGAATTTTAAGCACCTCAACAGCTAAAGTAGAGATGCTAGTCCTTCTTGAGGCAGACACAATGGAAAATTTGATGTCATCGTCAATAAACCTCTCAACTGTACGATAAAAACTGTTGAATGGTACAAGAACTCCGACTTGTTCGTTTTGAACGTTAACTAATGATTCTTGAAAAGCAGAAAGCAAAGATCTTTCTCCCTTGGCTAGACTCTGACCACTCATGCCATGTTCTCGCACAGCATTAAAAACGTTCTGCACTAAATCGAATTGATAAGGAACAAACGGATATACTTCAGAAAACTCTTTGCTATCTTTGTATCCGTTCCAGCTCGGAGCAAGTTGAAACAAAATAAGTTGAGAAATTCGACTCTTTTCTGCTTCAAAGACTGCCATCAGCGGTGTTTTTGCATTAGTATTTTTTTCCAATATTCTTTGCTTGATGACTTCGTCAGCATTACTACTCGAAAGCAATAATCGATTTGCGAATCTTCCTTGAATTTTCGAAAAGTCAAGTTTTTTCATTTTAGATTCTTCAAGAGTTTCAGTCAATTGTTGTTGCGAAGTTACAATGACCCAGGCTTTTCCGGCACAATGAACCATAAATGACTGTGTAACGGCCTGAAGGTCAAGCATTAGTGCGCTTTGCGAGCCAATATATGCACCCATTTCATCCACCAAAAACACAACATTGGTCTTGTTCTTTGAACAGTATTCCGAAACGATTTTTGCAAATGTATCGGCGTCCATATGAAAATTTTGTTGAGGGTTATCAAAGAATTTTATTGCTGATTCTGATGAAATACTTAGCGAGGATTCTAATGCTTTGATAATTTTATCTCGTTGCAGCAAAGAAAGATTTCGTCCTTTTTCCCAGGAGATAGACGAGATTTCTTCGAAAGCTTTAGTAAATTTGTCATAGGATTGGCTGTTAATAAGCATTCTTTCAAAATCGGCGACCCAAAGAATCGTAGAGCATAACCCAACTCGCTCATTAAAACGCCTCAGCATGCTTTCAAGTACAGCAGTTGGATTTGTCTGAGACTCCACTTTAACTCTTGTTGAAATATCATACAAAACAACAGTGTTTGAATGTGTTGCTCCCGCTAAAATGTCAGCTTTTACAATTTCATCAGCAATTTTAGCATCAAAATAACTTAAGGCTTTTATTCCTTTGACTTCCTTGTTTTCCAAAATATATGATAGAATTTTCAAAAAATGAGATTTTCCACTTCCAAAAAAGCCAGTAATCCATACTCCAATGCGATCGGTAGGCGACTTAAAACTCGTTCTATATGCTCTGAAAAAATCGCGGAGATTATCGCGAAGTTCTTTTGTGATAACATATTCTTCAAGTTCCTGCTGAATTTGATCCTCAGATTCATTTCCGATTGTGATGACTGGTCGAATATCTCGATTGATGTCTTTATTAAATAGTTCATTAATCTTCATATAGCTATTTACCCTCTCTTTCAACTATTGGAAATCCACGGTAGTAGTTGGTGTCCTCAATTTTATCAAACAAACTCATTGACATTTTGTGCTTGTTTTCATACTTCCCCGGATAAAACATGACAACAGAGTTCTTTGAAAAAATGCTATGAAGCTCATTCAATACCATATGGCCCCTAATTATCGGAAATACAGACCCGACTCCAGTAATGAGTATTATTTTTTTTCCGTTGTCAGGCAAATTCTTAAAATATTGAAAAAATAGAGAATTTTGTTCGTCAATTGCAAGGAGAGGGAATAAAACTTGCTCAAGCATGATATGCAACGGTTGTGTTTTTTCTAAAGAAAAGATATTATCCAAGTATCCCTCTTTAGAGAATACTCCCAATACCAAATCGTAAAGATTCATTTCAATGATGTCGGGATTTAGACGAAGTAATTTTAAAACTTCATCGCGAACAAGAAGTTCATCTTTGGCAAAATAATCAAAAATAAAAAACTTCAAATCCCTAGAAATTCCATAAATCGAAAGTGACTCGACACTTCGCAAACGTTCTTCTAAGTCATTGAAACGGTCTTGAAGCTTCCTTTCTGTCATTTTGACTCCCCCCCCAATATAGAATTCAAGAAATACTGGTCTCCAAAGTCCTTGATGTGTGCTAGAATGTCGGGATGGACAATTTGGGAGACGACAAGAATGTTTTTCTTATTGCTTTCCCCAAATCCCGATTCCTTTAAAACATTCCGATATGCTTTTGATATTTGCGTTAGTGTGTAATGACCCCAAGATGCAACCTTTTCATTTGATTCACCTTTGACTCTGAAATAATGCTCGAAGTCATCGGTAGAGAGATATTTCTTGTTGTTCAAAATAGCTTCACGGTAGACTTCAAACATAAATTCAAAAAACAATCTATCTTGCTTCATAATCGCATATAACAAAATGAACTTGGATGTAATTGTGTCACTATGAATAAAAGCATCGAGAAGAACATCATCCAGATATGACAATCGGTCATATATTTTAGATGCAACTTCTTTCGTTCTATCAAGTGACCCGACTGGTAAAATGTTGTTTTCAACACAAAATGACATAAGTTCTTTTTCATGCTTCCCACTTTGAATCAAACGAGCAATTTTCTTCGAGTTGTAATACATATATGGAATCGTTTTAATAGTAGATGAGTAGATTTGCCTTTTCATCAAAATACCCCCATTTCCGGTACGCTTTTATTATAACACTATAAAGAATAAAAAGAAAATACATAATAGAAAAATTTGTTTTTATATTTTTTCTTTTTTGTAGCTGTCCTTTTTATCTCGCATACATTGTAAATATTTTTAATCATATCTTCGTTTCAAGTATATTTCACTTTCCAAAAACACCGAAAACCCCTTAAACCCCTCTGTTTATTTGAGAGAATACACAGTAGAACCTATTAAAACCGGCAAAAATGAAATGCAGTTTCGAGTCAAAACCTGATAGTCCAAGACAAAAACCGAAAAGCTGCACAATAAAGGTTCGTTTATTATGTTGGGGCTACCAAATATTGCCAAAAATGCAACAATAAAAGTCGTATTTCCTTGGTGATTCAAGAAATACGACGCGGATGCCTTTGGTAGCCCGTACGGGGTTCGAACCCGTGAATGCCGCCTTGAGAGGGCGGTGAGTTAACCGTTTCTCCAACGGGCCATATAAATCAGCCTTATAAAAGACTGATTGTCTTGCTGATTCTTGTTTTGATTCTTTCAATTCCTAAAATCTTTAATACATGATAAAAATTAGGTGTGTTTTTTCTGCCTGATACAGCAATTCTGATAATTTCTGCGAAATCACCGATATGGCCTAAATACATGTCGGGATTTTTTTTATATTCTTTTGGTTTTTGTGCGTAATTGCGTGAAGAAGCAATCGCTTTAAGATTTTCGAACCATTCTTCTTCAGATAAATCCAATCCAGGATTATTCAAATATGCTTCAAGCACTTCCACGACTTGAGTCTTGGTAAATCTTTCTTGAAATGGTCTTTCAGTTATGATTGATTCATTGAATACATCATCATACATGAAATTGATGATAGGATAGATATCACTGTATTTTTCATAGTCTTTTCTGGGTTTGTCTCCGCCACGTTCGATATTTAATATCGATTTGAAATATTCAAAATCGCTATTGATCGCTTTTGCAAATGCTTCATCATAAGTATTTGCCCAAGTTAAAGCTTTCGTAGCTATTTCTTCTGCATCCATTTTACCTAAACGTTCTTTAGAGATATAATTGACTTTTTCCAAATCAAACAATGCTCCATCCAGACTCATCTTGGAAAAATCAAGTTTAAAATCAAAAATATCTGCGTCTTGATTTTCTAGTCGCCATTCTTCAAAATTAGTATTGGCAATTGTCATTAAGTATTCAAGGAAACCTTCGATTGGATAACCTTTTTCCAAGAAGTATTTGACTGAAGCTTCTTCGTCTTTTCTTTTTGATAGTTTTCTTCTTTTGTCTCCATCCATCTTCATGATTACAGGAAGATGAGCATAGATGGGTCTCGTCCAACCGATAGCATCAAACATCTGCAAGTGCACGGGGACAGATGCCATCCATTCCTCACCTCTGGTGATATGGGTGGGACGCATAAAGTGGTCATCTACTAGATGGGCAAAGTGATATGTTGGCAGTCCGTCGCCTTTCATGATTACTATATCTTGAACGTTTTCAGGAAATTCGATATGGCCTCTGATAACATCATCTAAGGCAACTTTGTTTTCTTCATTGCCTGGTGATTTGAAACGGATAACATAGGGCATGCCTTGTTCGATTCTTTCAATCAAATCTAGAGTTGAAAGAAATCTGCATTTGGCATATTTCCCATAATATCCGGAATTGATTTTTTGTTCTTCCTGGGTTTTACGGATCTCATCAAGTTCCTCATGCGTACAAAAGCACGGATAGGCGAGTCCTTGTTCAATAAGATGTTTGATGACAATGTCATAGATCCATTTGCGTTCGCTTTGAACATAAGGACCATATGCACCTTGAACAAGAAAGCTTTCATCGGGAACGATGCCAAAATATGCGAGTTCTTCCAATACTTTATCGCCAGAACCGGTTATTTCACGCTTTTGATCGGTATCTTCCAAACGGCAGAAAAAAACTCCCTTGGTTTGTAAGGCATAACGCCAGGAAACCAAAGACGCAAAGAGTGAGCCGGTATGCAAAAAACCTGTCGGAGATGGTGCGAATCTAGTAACGATCGCATCTTCTGGCAAATTTCTTAAGGGATAAATTTGTTCCAAGTCGGCAATCGTTTTATCGACACTTGGAAATATAAGTCTAGCAAGTTTTTGCTTGTCTGTCATTGGATCTCCTAACTTTCTTTAGGAATATTTTATCATGGTTTATGTAAAAACGCCACAAGTAATTATGCCCATTACCTTCCTCTTCAAAAAATGTAGATAAAGCGTATTATTCAGTATCCACCATTGTCACGAAGCGACAATAACACAGGTGTTGTTTTTCAATCTTTCCATCTTTTTTTGAGACCAGCAATAGTTTCTGGATTTGCCTGTCGCCCACTGGGATTACCATCTTGCCACCAATAGTTAGTTGATCCAATAGTTTCTGTGGGATCTCAAAAGCACAGGCTGTGACAATGATTTTATCATATGGCGCAAACTGTTCCCACCCGAGATATCCGTTTCCGGTATGATATTTAATCTTGTCATAGCCTAAGCTTTCCAATCTGGAGATTGCCTGTTTTTGTAAGCTTGGAATTCGTTCAATCGTAAAAACCTGTTTCGTGATTTCAGCGAGGATTGCACTCTGATACCCAGACCCAGTCCCAATCTCGAGCACTTTGTCTGAAGGTAACAAGTCCAGAGCATCAGTCATCAAAGCCACGATATATGGTTGTGAAATGGTTTGATTGCATCCGATCGAGAGCGGGTAATCCTCATATGCCCAAGGCCTGGATTCTTGATCGACAAAATGGTGCCTTGGCACTTTTAAAAAGGCATTGATCACGACTTTGGAATCAATCCCCCGTCTGATGATTTGTTCCGTGACCATCTTGTTGCGATGAGTTTCATATAATTCTTCTTTCATAACGATCCCTTCAGAAACTGAGATGAAGCCAGACTGTACTGTATAACATAATCTTATCACTATTTTGCTTCTATTCCTATATGCTTGGCAAAAAACAAATAAAACATCTCCAAAAATTTGGAGATGTTTATCGTATCTTGAATTATTCAATTGAAATCAGTTGTTGATTGTAATGTCTCCTGAGATCGAACTTTTCTTGATGATCTCGATTACGGTTTTTTCTTTGTTTGTAATCGAGATGTCACCACTGATTGCTTTCAGTGTGACTTTTTTAGGATAGAATTCTTTTCCATTGACATCGCCGCTTACGGTATGAAGATCCAATTCGTCACAACTTGAATCGGTTAGGTTCATGTCGCCACTGACCGTATTGACTCTAAAGGCACCAGCGATATTAACATGGTTGAATTCGATGTCGCCGCTTACTTGTGAAGAGGATAGTGATTTTAATTCCGCATTGGAAAGAATGATGTCGCCATTTACCGTGTTCCATTTGACATCGCCAAATTTAACATCTTTGATTTCCAAATCGCCGTTGGTGGTGGAAATAATAAAGTTATTGGCCTTGATTCCGGAAAATTCGCAATCGGCGTTGACACTTCTGAATTTAAATTCATCGGCAGTCATGTTTTCAGGAATTTCGAACGTGAATTTCACATTCTTGGATTTTAGGTTAAAAAACATACTTATGTGTTTGGGGCCAATGAATGTTAACAGGTCGTTTTCATACTTCAAAGTAAATTTGTCTTCGGAAAGTTTGCCAGAATAATAGACGTTGATCATTTTGTCTTTGGAAGGTCTGAAGCAAACATCTTCTTGTGTTAGCGACACGTCGACATTGAAAGTGTCCTTATTGACTTCAAATGATTTCCAAAGTTTATAGTCTTCGCCGCAACAATCGTCGTCATTTTCTTCAGAATTCTTCTGCTTACTGACATCTGCCAAGTCTTTAGCTAAGTTTTTTGGCTCGCCGAATTTTTCCATGATTTGGGCCTCGCTCAAGCCTTCTTCCATTGCGTTTTGGATCATTTCCTCGTGATCAGAGATTATATCCTTGATTTCTTCACTCTTCATGTGTTTCTTTTGTAATTCTTTTTGCAAATCTTCTAAAAATTTCTTCATTCTTTTTTCCTCCTTGATTAATGATTTGGTAGACTCCTCCGATAAAGGAATCCCATTCTTCTCTTAACTTAAGATAATAGATAAAACCTTTTTCTGTCATTTGGTAGTATTTTCTTGGGGCACCTTCGGTCGAAGCTTCCAAATATGTGTGAAAGTATCCATCCAGGGTCAGACGTCTCATGATCGGATAGATAGTGTTTTCATTCACATCGATAAATTCAGATAATTTATTGATGATCAGATACCCATACATATCTTTTTCAGCTAAAACCGATAAAACACATAATTCGATAATACCTCTTTTGAATTGCGCATTCATTGAATCACTCCCTAAACAAATTTCAGTACCACTTGTAACACAGTACCTATTATTACACAGCAGCTTGACAAATGCAAGCATTTTTTTGAAAAATATATAATTATTAAAAAGAACAGACAATTTGTCTGTTCTAAAAAAATAATAATTAGTCGGTTGATTGATATTTAAATCGTTTCTTCCGCTCGACAGTGTCAAGGATCTTTTTTCTCAGCCTGATACTATAAGGTGTAATCTCAACCAATTCGTCATCATTGATAAATTCAAGACAGCCTTCAAGGCTGAGACTTCTAGGCCTTTTCAACACTGTAGTCTGATCTTTTGAGCTTGAGCGCATGTTTGTCATTTGCTTTTCCTTGACGACGTTGATTGCCAAATCGAATTCCTTGTTTGCTTCGCCGACAATCATGCCTTCGTATACTTTTGTCCTCGGCTCGACAAACAGGATACCTCTGTCTTCAATCGCTCCCAGTGAATAGGCGGTTGTTAGCCCTTCTGCCATTGAGACAAGCACGCCAAGTTTTCTGTTTCCAACCGTTGAGGATTCTTTTTTTCTATATTCGAGATATGTATGATTTATGACTCCATAGCCTTTGGTTACGGTCATGAAATCGGTCATCAAACCGATTAAGCCTCTTGAAGGCATCGTATATAAAAGCCTGGTATGTGTGACATTTTGATTCATGGACTCCATCGTTCCCCGACGGTTGCCCATCAATTCGATTACTGCCCCGATTACATCGTTTGGCACATCGACTTGTACAGATTCATACGGTTCACAGGAGACTCCGTCGATTTCCTTGATGATTACGCGCGGACGCGAAACCTGGAATTCATAGCCTTCGCGACGCATATTTTCAATCAAAATTCCCAGATGCAGTTCTCCGCGTCCAGAGACGACCCATTCATCGGCGGTCTCACCTCTGTCGACAATCAGACTGACATCTTTCTGGACTTCACGAAAAAGTCTTTCGTCTAGTTTGCTTGAAGTTACAAATTTGCCTTCGGTTCCGGCCAGTGGTCCGGTATTGATGCCAAAAGTCATTTGTACGGTGGGCTTGTCGATATGAATCTTTGGGAGAGCTTGTTCAAAACCGATGTTGCAGATGGTTTCACCGACATGAATGTCGGGCAAGCCTGCAACGGCGACAATATCGCCGGCATAAGCTTCTTCAACTTCGATTTTGTTTAAGCCTAAAAAGCCATATAGTTTCTGAATCCGGAATGGTTTGAATGTGCCGTCTAGTCTCGCGCAACTCACCATTTCATTGACTCTGAAAGTTCCCTGGATGATCTTGCCGATTCCGATTCTGCCAACGTACTCGTTGTAATCTAGCAAAGACGGTTGAAAAAGCAAAGGTTTATCCGGCTCGCTGACTGGGGCCGGAATATATTTGATAATTGTATCAAGCAAAGGTTTCATATTTTCTGCATCATCGAATTTGTGACTAAAACTTGCAAGTCCGTTCAATCCGGATGCATAAAGAATCGGAAAATCAAGTTGTTTATCCGTTGCTTCAAGCTCCAAGAACAGATCGATTACCTGATTGACGATATCTAATGGTTTGGAATGTTCCCTGTCGACTTTGTTGATGACAACAATTGGCAACACACCAGATTCCAAAGCCTTATTCAAAACAAACCTGGTCTGGGGCATAGTCCCTTCGAAGGCATCAACTAACAAAATCACTCCGTCGACCATGTTCATGATGCGTTCGACTTCACCGCCGAAATCGGCGTGTCCGGGAGTGTCTAAGATATTTATTCTGATGCCTTTGTAATTGATTGCGGTGTTCTTTGCCAAAATGGTAATTCCGCGTTCTCTTTCCAAGGCATTCGTGTCCATGGCTCTTTCTTCCAAGACAAAATTTTCCCTTAATGTGTCCGATTGACGGAATAAACTGTCCACTAGCGTGGTCTTACCATGATCGACATGGGCAATAATTGCAATGTTTCTGATTTCCATACATTTCCTCATTACTTTCAACCTCGTTATTATACCACATAATTGATGGTTTGCACGAGTTTTCAACTTGGCGTAAGCGTTATTATTTACACAAATATGTAATATTCAACCATTAATTATGGATTGGTTCTTTTTCTATTTATATCTGGCTGTTTTTTTGGTATACTTATAGTATCGATTAATATTCGAAAGGAGTTTCAAGTCGTTTAGGCTTGGATATACTATGGATAAAAGAACTGCTTTGGCAGAAAAATTAAAACAAAAAGACCCATCAACTCTAAACATGGTGCTAGGTTTTGACGGCTTCGTTGACGAGATCATCCACGTTGTCGACAAGCGTCTGGACAGTGAAACTTATACGCGGATGGAAAAAATTGAAGACCTGGCGAAGCGTATTGATAGGGCAAGTGGCTTATCGACCAATATCGAGTTTTTTCCAATCCAAAAGAAAATCGGTGGAAATGGCCCAATTATGTGCAATTCCCTCACTAAGTACAACGCGAATATCACCTATATCGGTGCATTGGGAGTTCCCGTTATTGATCCGGTTTTCAACGAAATGGCAGAAAATGCGACGCTTTTTTCGATCGCTAATAATGGTCATACTGATGCCTTGGAATTCGATGATGGCAAACTGTTGCTGGGAAAAATGTCCTCTTTAAATGATGTTACCTATGAAAAATTAATCCACGCCTTGGGCAAGGATTTATTGCTCGAATTGCTTGGTAATTGTGATTTGTTTGCGAGTGTCAACTGGTCGATGATACCTTACATGACTGACCTTTGGGGCAAGTTGTTGAAAGAAATTGTTCCTTTGCTTCCAACAAAAACAAAACGTCCGATTTTCTTCGTTGATCTAGCCGATCCGGAAAAGCGGGAAAATGTTGAGATCAAGGCTTGTCTTGATCTTTTGAAATCATTTACCAACAAGTTTTTTGTTGTCTTGGGGCTCAATAAAAAAGAAGCCTACGACATTGCCAATGTTTTGCAGTTATTTGATTCAGAAAGTCTGGAACACATGCAGATTTCACTGGAAGATTTGAGTGAGTCACTATGCGAGTATCTGAAAATAGATGCTTTGGTAATCCATCCGGTCGACAGGTCATGTACCAGAATCGGCAAGGCATACTACGAAGAACTTGGACCCTATGTCAAAAAACCAAAACTAACAACCGGTGCCGGCGATAATTTCAATTCCGGCTACGTTCTCGGTCTGATGTTGGGTCTAAATCCCGATGAAGCCTTACTGACTGGCATGGCGACAAGTGGTTTCTATGTCAGAAACGGTATAAGTCCCACATATCAGGAATTAATAGCTTTTATTGAAGCATGGGCATCAAATAGTCTCTAAACACTACATAATCCATACCAAGAGGTGACCTATGACAACATTTCCATATACAGATGAGTTCTTTCAAATCCTCAAGGAAGAATTAGTTCCTGCCTTAGGATGTACAGAACCAATCGCAATCGCATTTGCCGGGGCCAAAGGCCGCGAGATTTTAGGCAAGATGCCAGAAAAGGTCACAGTCAAATGCAGTGGCAGCCTAATCAAGAATATCCGGTGCGTAACTGTGCCAAACACGTGTAATCTTGTCGGCATCGAGGCAAGTGCCCTATCAGGGATTGTTGGCGGCGACGCTTCAAAAGGCATGGAAGTCCTTGGCGGCCTGAATGAGGAACATCTGGTTATTGTTAGGGAATTGTTGTATAAGAACATCTGCAAAGCTGAGTTATTAAAGACCCCTCTTAACCTCCATTTCATCATGAGGTTGGATACAAGTGATGAATCGTGTGAAATCGAAATCAAGAACTTGCATACAAATATCACTAAAATAACCAAAAACAATCAAGTGCTGTTTCAAAAGGAAGAAAGATCCGGAAAATACTTCGGCGTGTTGACTGACAGAAAAATCTTGACAGTTGAAAGAATTGTTGAGTTTGCCAAAACGGCAGATTATCCCAAACTGAAAGAAATCCTTACCCCACAGGTTGAGTGCAACATGGCGATAGCAACTGAAGGTCTTCAAAAAGATTATGGAGTCTCAATTGGAAAAGCAATCATCAAAAACGACACTTCGATTTATGGATTAATGAAAGCATATTCAGCTGCGGCCTCAGAAGCAAGGATGTGCGGCTGCGACCTAGCTGTCATCACCAATTCGGGCAGTGGAAATCAAGGCATTGCTACTTCTGTTCCGGTAATCTTGTACGCCAAAGAAATCAATGCTTCCCAAGAAAAGATGTACAGGGCTCTGGCTCTATCAAATTTGCTAACCATCTATCAAAAAAGCTATATCGGCAGGTTATCCGCATTTTGCGGAGCTATCAGCGCCTGTTGTGCAAGCGGGGCTGCCATAACTTATCTAGACGGTGGCAATTCTGAACAGGTGAAGATGACTGTGATCAATGCCTTAGCCGACGTCTCCGGCATTGTCTGCGATGGTGCGAAGGCATCATGCGCATCCAAGATTGCAACCGGACTCGATGCCAGTTTTATCGGACACTATTTAGCGATGGAAGGACATTGTTACAATCCACTCACAGGCATTCTCGGCAAGGACGTAGATGAAACGATTACGACCGTCGGACGGATTGCCTGCGATGGTATGAAAGATACCGACAGAGTAATTCTGAAAATCATGATGGAAAAATAATTACAACATATAAAAAAGAGTTAGGAAAATTTTCCTAACTCTTCAGAGTGTAGACAAAACGACCTTAGTTGAGTAAACTGAAGGTCTTTTTTTGGTATTTTGGCCACTTTTTGATTAAATATCGAATAAACAAGGATAATGATG
>Ga0268281_1000023_pt1 | contig 125819 bp, 128 predicted proteins | sample saktaG_10_FD_190134 | JGI IMG/M metagenome (GOLD analysis project Ga0268281, IMG submission 190134) | Saline water microbial communities from Sakinaw Lake, British Columbia, Canada - sak_2011_5_24_50m | ecosystem: Environmental > Aquatic > Non-marine Saline and Alkaline > Saline ...
AGTCCCCCATGGAGTGAAACCGATTAGATCTTCCTATATTAATATTGAGATTGATGCAACAAATGATGATGCCCTGGCAATAGGAACAGGCCCCTATGTTACCCCAGAAATTCTACAGAGGCTCAAAGCCAACCAATAACCTTTAGAAATCCTAAGTTGGATTCATCTTGCGATAAAGAAGCTATTTCAAACATATTTCAGGTTGATGAAAAACAGAGCAGGATTTTCTCCTGCCCTTAAATGTTTTAGCAATCCTTTTTGCGATTCTTAATCTTCTGTAATCCGCGCTCCTCGTCAGCGGATTCTATAAGAGAAAAAAGTTTTTTTAAAATCCGAAGTCTTATATACGTAGGGAAAATTTTGGAAAGGAGAGGCGATTAAAATGATAAAGGATAGTTGTTGCAAATGGAGTTTTTTGGTCATTGCGAACCCTGCAAATCAGGATGAAGCAATCTTGTTTTTGTATTTGTCTTTTCTTTTGCCTTCAGAAAGTAGTACCGAGTGAACCCACCCCTTAGTGGTTAAGAGTTAGAGCCTCGTATGTTTCGAAACTTATTTATCTGGTTTGCTTTGTCAAAAATTTTTATAAATGATTTCGTTTAAGAGATGTATAAACAATTTTGGAAGAGGACAATAATATTTTAAAAGGCAGGAGCACTGTCCTGCCTTTTAAATAAATAAACCTGAAAAACAAGTATTTACGGAGCTGGCGCCTCTGGAATATAATCTTCTATCCCTGGTGCCACCACTGAATCACTGGGTCCCATATTCGACATCAACACTTCCCCTTTCTGTAAATCCACAGTAGTTCCTATTGCATAGCCGTTTGGAGAAGACACCATGGGGTCTGCTTTATTAGATTTAACTTTTATCCATGCAAACTTTCCGTCGTCGTTAGGAAACGCCAACCCTTTAATTTCCAAAATCTCCACATTTGAAGGGTCAATATAACCATTCTTTTCTAAATCTTTAACGTTAGGTGAGTTTCTGAAGATTTCAACTGCCTTGTTCTTTTCTTCCTCTGTAAGAGAAACTGGTTTAGATTTTATAACATCTAAAATAATGGCTTTCGAAGTATCTACATTAATTTTCAGACCATTTATTATAGTTGTTGCTACGTCACCTTCAACTGTGATATCTTTACCATCCACTTTTAAATGTAAGGTATCCTCTATAACATTCTGTGCAACCTGCTTTGCATTTGCAACTTTTATTGTAGGCACAATCACTGCTGATAAAATAACTGCAGCAACTACTACAGCAACCGTTGCAAACACAACCTTTCTTCTGTAATTCTTCATGCATATCACTCTCCTTTCTTGAACAATTTGGGGGAAGGAACTTCTCACTTTTTTAATTAGTTCTTCTTCAGACTGGAGAACCGTTTCTTCGTCAGGCTCCGGAGTTTTGACGCTTTTAAGTTGTTTTAATAATTCTTCTTTCTTCATTCCGATTCCTCCTCTTCGTTATTTTGGCGGGTAAAAGCTGGCCACTCTTTTACCTCTCCACAATATAGGCGTAAAATGTTCAGATCTGTTACATCACTTTCCAGTTCTTTTTTTAAGGCATTCAGCGCTCTATACTGAGTAACCCTTACTCCCACAGGTGATTTATGCATAATTTCACATATTTCCTTTGTTTTCCTATTCTCAAAGAACTTTAAAGTGATAATCGTTTGGTAAGAGATAGGAAGACACTCAAGATGCTTATAAATAATGCTGTATGCATTGGGCTCCCCTGTTGGGTCGTCAGTTAGTAAGCTGGATAATGATTGTTCCATTTCTTCCGTCAGCTCCGAATATTTATTTTCCTTCCTATAGTAGTCTGCTATAAAACTCGTAGCAATTCTTAAAATCCATACAATAAAAAGGGATTTTCTTTTAAATGAGGCAAGATGCTTCAATGCGTATAGAAATACTTCCTGGGTAAGATCCTCCGTGATATCCTTGCTGAAAGTCCTTTTGTAAATATATCTGTACACCTCTTTATAATGAAGGCGTATAAGTTCCTCTGCTGCTTCTCTATTATTTAATGCTTCTTCTATCAGTTTATTTTCATCCATCTCTATATTATAGGCGTAAAATCGGCAAAAATGTTACAGTAAATTGCCTTATCGAAGATATATATGAAATGATCCGTTATTTTACGTAAAAATTCTTTGAAAATGATGGAACTTTTTTCAAGTTTGTGAGTCTATATATATGAGAGAAGAATTTTTTTAAGAGAATATGAGAGCTAATATTTAACGATATAGCAATTAATATTGTTATTTTAAGGAAGTAGTGCAATATGAGGGCAATGTACCAATGGCTAAAAAGACAAATGAGTATAACAATGGTTACAAATTCAGGGAATTGACTTTTCTTTTAAGTGTATTATAATATTAGTACACTGATACAGTAGGAGGAGAGAGAAAATTGGATGAAAAAAAGAAGATTAAGGTTTTTATAAATGCAAACTCTGGCATTCCAATCTATTTGCAGATTGCGGATGCACTGAAGTATTCCATTGCGACAGGTTTATTAAAAAGGGGAGATAAACTTCCCAGTGTAAGAGAACTCGCAGCGCAAATTCCCGCAAATCCTAATACAGTTGCAAAAGCATACCAAAGACTGATAAATGAAAACGTGTTGGAAATGCGCAGAGGTATAGGGACATTTGTAAAGAATAGTTCTGTAAAGAAGAATGAATTGAAAAAGCTTGCAAAATTTTTTGTTGAAAAGGCAAAGTCTGTAGGACTAACCAAGGAAGAAATTATAAAAATTGTGGAGGAGGAAATAAAAAATGGAAAACAGCATAATTGAGCTAAGAGAAGTAAAAAAGAATTTCGGTGTGTTCCCGGCACTTAAAGAAGTTTCTTTTTCTGTTCCTCAAGGTTCCATTACGGGATTTGTAGGGAGAAACGGTGCGGGAAAAACAACAACTATACGCACCGTAATGGGATTAATGAATTATGAGGGGAGTGTAAAAGTAAAAGGAAAAGAGGTAAGGGAAGGTTATGCGCTTCTGCGTGAAGGAATAGGCTATATGCCTGAAACGTTTTCTCTTTATCCATATTTTAGCTGCAAAGAAATGATAAAATTTAACGGAAAGTTTTTTGGAAAAATAGATTACAACAGGGCAAAAGAGTATGCAGAAATTTTTGAATTGGATTTGAACAAAAAAATAAAGTTTCTTTCAAAGGGTCTAAAACAAGCTTTGAGTTTTATCATCGCAGTTTCTACAAATCCTGAAATCCTCATTTTAGACGAGCCAGTTTCGGGAATGGACCCTATTGCACGGAACAATTTCCTTAAAATTCTCAGTGAGCAATGCGGTAAGAATGGAACAACAATATTTTATTCTTCCCACATATTGGAAGATTTAGAGAAGATTGCAGATAGAATCGTCATTATTCATAAAGGAAAAATACTGCTTGAAGGAGAATTGGATAACTTAAAAGAGAATTACAAAAGAATTGCCGTTGTATTCAAAGATGCAATAAACAAAAAAGATATTGAACGAATAGAAGGAATAAAGAGGGTGGAAGAAGATGGAAACGGATTTTTGATCATTGCAAAACGTAATCCCAAAAATGTGTTGGAACAGCTAAACAAATTAAATCCTTTGTCAATGGATACATACGATATGAACTTAAACGACATATTCAAAGAAATAGTAGGAGGGAAAGATGAAAGCACTAATTAAAAAGGAAATTAGAGAGCATAAATGGATGATAATAACAGGAACTATTATCACAGTTTTGTATTCTTTTGTAACAGCTTTACTTAGAGCAAAGACTATTATGGGTTGTGTTACAGACACTATTGCAAAGAATCCAAATCTAACTCTCAGCCAGCTTTCTCAAATTGAAAAATCATCCGAGTTAATGATATACTTTTCAAAAACTTTTTTTAGCTCGGTTTTTATCAATAGCTTCCCTATCGTTTTAATTATTGCTATTGCTCTTGGTGTTTCTGTAATCTCTTACGAAGAAAAAAATAATACATTTGAATATCTGCTTACAAGGCCTGTAAATAATGCAAAGATTCTTGCTTCTAAGTTTACAGCCGGTATCATTGCAATCTCCTTGATGGTATTAACTCCTGTGCTTTTGTATCCTGCAGGAATGAGATGTATAGTGAAAACATTTATCTCAAAACGTGTAGTGTCAATTATCGGAACATCTAAAATAGACCCTGCCAGCGCAATAGCGTTCATAAAAGGCAACATAAAAGCATTTCCTGTTTCTCTCTCTGCGCTTTTATATGCATCTGTTCCATATATTTTGGGTTTTTCAATTATATTCGCCTTTGCGTTGCTTGGAGGGATCTTGCTTAGAAAACACAGTTCGTTCCTCAAAGCATCAATTGCAATTATTGTATATGTCGTGTGGGCTATCCTCTGGGCATATGCTTTCGGTACTCCCGGTGCAAATGGAAAGTTTGCTACAGGATTAATAAAACTTCCCATAAATTCTACTCTGAGAAAATTTGGTTTTAATGTCCTGTTTCTGAATTCAAATTATTACAACTTACACCACATACCCCTGCTACCAACAATATTTGGCATTATAGCACTTGTTGGCCTGTTCTTTATATCACATTTTGTTATAGTCCATAGAGATAAAATTTAGGGAGGCAATAGACTAAAATGATCAATCTAAGAAAAGGTTTTGGTAAAGTGCTTGCTATAAATAATCTGAACCCTATGTGAAATATTAATTTAAGAAGAGGAGAATAAAATGTCTAATCGACAGAAAATAGCATATACTTTAATCGCTTTAGTTGCCATAATTTGTGTGATTTTTTCTTTGAAAAATGCCTTCCCGACGCAGGATACTAATACAGAAAAAGAAGGGAAAACATCTATTTGCATAGATTTACGGCCTGTTTTGAGCATATCATTCAATCCGGAGAAGCGTAATATCGTCTACGCAAGTTGCGGTTATTTTTATGGCGTAAATAATGCGGTTGTGAAATCTTCAAATTATGGGAAAAGCTTCAGGAGATTAAGAAATGGTTTAGTAGTAACAACAAACCCTATAAATCCGGATACGGTTTTTGTTACCACGAGAAAAGAGCTATTCAGATCAACGGACTCCGGAAAAAGCTGGAGCAAAATAGAATTAAAGGGTTTGGAATATGTCGAGATACGTGATATAAAGGTCTCGCAGAAAACAGGAGCAGTATATCTTCTTACCAGTAGAGGGCTTTTTATGTCAGAGGATAATGGAATACACTTTACAAACATCGGGCTGGATAATGTTGCACAGTACAAAATTTTTCTCGGGACAGGGAAGGATAATACAATCTACGCATGTGTGGGGGATAACGGTCATCTGCTTTTGAGGTCTTCCGATAATGGAAAAAGCTGGAAGGAAATTGACGAGGGCTTGAATCGTCATCTTGTTACTGCGCTTGCAGTAAGCCCGAAGGATGAAAACACAATTCTTGTGGGTACATCAATCACTACTGGAGAGTCAGGGAGTCCACACAAAGAAACAGGCATTTTCAAATCAACAGATGGAGGGCTGCACTGGAAAAATGTAGGGCTGTACGATTTTGTTTATGCATTAACTGTAGATCCTAACAATACGAACATAGTCTATGCAGGTACAGATAAAGGCTTGTTCAAATCTATCGATTGCGGAGAAATGTGGAAAGAAGTAAAGCTAAGCGATACAGAGAATCCTATTTATTCTATAACAATTGATCCTTATTCTCATATTGTTTATTTAGGAACAAGAGGAGCGATTTATAGGATAAAAGAGGATATTGGAAAATGATGGCAAGAGATCCTCGCCACTAAATAAAAATTAGGAGATAAATAAAATGTTAAAAGAGGAATTTCGTAGAGCATTTTTTAGCTGGTCGTTTTTGTTAGCGATTGCAATTACCTTTGCGGCTGCCATAGTTGGTTTGCTAGAATATGGGCCACCGGTATCTCCTTTTAGCAATCCTGCAGAATACCCTTTTGTCAATAACGCTTTTGATGCTTTTATTTACGGAGCATACTATTGGGTGCTTCCTGCTCTTGCGCCTCTAATCGCAGTGCTTCCGTTTGGAGATTCTCTTATCACAGACCGCTCTTCCGGGTATATCTCATTTATCCTCTCAAGAACTTCTTTCCGAAAGTACATCACTTCTAAATTTTTTGCAAACCTTCTTGCAGGTGGAATAAGTCTGTCCATTCCACTTCTTATTATGTATGGGGTTATAAACATTTTTTATCTACGGGGCTTTGGACCTGTGCCTACGCCCGGTGAGGCATGGGTAGGTGGACGTATTCCATATGCAGCTCTTCCGGGGCCTATGGGTAATTTCTATCGCGTGAAACCTGACTTATATGTATCTTTCCTCATTGGCTTATCCTTTATCTTTGGGGCTGTATATGCTTCATTAGGATTGGCTTTATCCTTATTTCTCCATAATAGATATGTTGCACTTGCAACTCCATTTATTCTGTATCAGATTGGTTCCTTTGCAATGAATATATTAGGTAAAGCAGAGTGGAGCACTGTAATGACTTTGATGCCATTTTCCTATAAGACAACATCATGGCTAACTGTATTTGGAGAATTAGGAGCTATTTTCCTGATAAGTGCAATATGCATATTTAAGTTTGCAAAGAAGAAAAGGGTTTATGAATAAAAAACTTAAAGATACCCTGCATATATTCAGCTTTGAGTTTCAAAGATTTATCTTTTATAAAAGATGGATGCTGATATCTCTATTTCTAATAGTTTTGTTCTTTACGTACCTTATAGGTGATAGAGTTCTGACGTTTACTATTAATCAGAAAATATCAGCAAATGTATGGGATGCTGTATTTAGCACCCTGGCAAGTGGCAGTATGTTATTTTTAGTTTTAACTCCCGTTCTTCTCCTTTTCATAAGCGACATTCCAGTTGCTATAGACTTTGATAAATTTGTTCTTCTTCGTCTCAACTCCCGCAACAAATGGCTATGGAATAAAATTTTAATTCTAACGGTATCCGTGATTCTTTACCTTATAATACTCCTTATTATCATTTTTGTTACAACTTCCTTTGCACTTCCCTTAAACAATGCGTGGAGTGAAATGGCTCTGAACTACTCCCGTTACAGTTATTTGAACCCTCAGATACCGGCAACCCTCTCTGTAACTTCTGCATTTATCAAGCTTATTGTGCTTTTGATACTGGGATGGTTCGGTGTAGGGCTTGCAACTATAACTGCATCTCTATTCTTTAACAGCGCATCTCTGGGATTTTTGTTCGGAGTGTTTATTAACCTTGGTGGATACTTTGCCTTTAAGGGCAACGTTCCCTACCGTTTTGTAAATCTCTTTATCTCTAACCACATTCTCCTTGACTTTCACAGCTTTGGTGCAAAAGGTTCTCTTGACCCTCCTTATTCTCTCTCAATTGTTTACTGGGCAATATGGATCATATTTTTTATGGTGCTGGCATTCAGAATATGCACGAGAAAAGATTTTATATTGAAAAAGGCTTTCTGAGGTGAAGCTATGGGAAAAGTGCCATTTTCAAGAGTAATTCGCATAAATTTTAAAACAACCTTACGTATGAAAGATTTAATTTTAACGGTTGTCATCTTTTCCTTAATTGGATTGTTTAGTGTATACGGTATTGCAACTTTCCCCTCATCCTATTCAAAGAATGTATGGGATGCCCTTCTCGTTTCATTTGCAGGCCCGCCTCTTTCCAGTGATTCTCTGTTTAATTTTGTTTTTTGGTTTTTGCCTTATCTCATCTTCTTCTACCTGTTCGGAAACATTGCAGAGGAAGAACTATCACAAAGGGGAGTTTCTGTTATCCCTCTCATTGGCTCACGAAGGAAGTGGTGGCTTGGAAAAACCGTCACGCTTTTTATACTCTCAATTATCTATGTGGTGATAAGTATTGTAATCATTTTAGTAGTCAGTTCGTTCTTCTTGCCTTTATCAAATCAGATAAGCCCATTTTTGCTTTCCGGTACGCTGCAGTACATTCCAGAAGGCATTACTGTGGTGATTTTAATAAAATGGGTGTTTCTGTTATATCTCAGCACACTATTTGCATTATCATTCATTCAAATGGCATTCTCAGTAATATGGAGGAATTCATTTACTGCTTTAATTCTTGTGAGTGCTGTTATGATCCTCTCGTGGCTTTTTGGCATCGGGCACTCATACATCGTTCGGTGGTTGCCTGGCTCTCAATCAATGCTTATCAGGCATACATTCTTTGACTCAAGTGTTTATAGTTTTTCTTTAAGTTTTTCACTTATTTACAATGCAGTAATTGTTTTAATAATTTTAGCGGTGAGTTCCGTCTATATCCGCAGGATGGATATATTTAAAAAAATTTCAGAAATTCATAAGGAGGCATAAACAATGAAAGAAAAAAATGAAACAAATGAAAAACCTGTAGTGTTTTTAAAAAACGTTACAAAAGTAATTCGCAGACGCACCATTTTAGATGACATTTCCTTTCAGGTTCCTTACTCAAAAATATATGGGCTCACAGGTCCTAACGGTTCGGGAAAGAGTATGCTGCTCAGAGCAATCTGCGGCCTCATCTACACTACAAAAGGCAGCGTTTCTGTTTTTGGAAAAGAAGTTGGAAAGGATGTCGAGTTTCCGGATAAAACAGGTGTTTTAATTGAAAAGCCAGGGTTTCTCACTTACCTCAGCGGGATGAGAAACCTTGAACTCCTTGCCTCAATCAGAAACGAAATCGGAAAAGAGGAAATTCGAGAAGTGATTAAATTGGTGGGGCTGGACCCTAATGACAAACGGCCTGTCAGGGCATACTCAACAGGAATGATTCAAAGGTTAGGCCTCGCACAGGCACTGATGGAACATCCTGAGTTATTGCTTCTTGACGAACCGACGAGTAACTTAGATCGTCAAGGAATAGCAAGCATCCATAACCTCATTAAAGACTTGAATAGCAATGGCACAACAATTATCTTAACAAGCCCTAACGAGAAAGAGCTTGAGCATATCTGCGACAGGATCTTCTGGATTGAGAACGGACATCTGGAACAGGAGCCAATGCAGATGTAATATACTTCTTTGAGGGATAAATATATTTTAACTGGTAAACATAAGAAAGAAATCCTTGGCAAATTCTCAAAAAATATGGAACTTTTTTGCCTCTCTAACATTTTGTCTCTTCGATACCTCTAATAATACTGAATAATACTGCAAGAATTTTTTAGAGTTTTGAATGAGTAGTAAATAGTTCTTGACACTGAACTTCGATTTTATATAATTAAAGCAAGGAGCAAAAGGAGGTTTTATTATATGAATATGAATAAATATACAAGAGCAGCGTTACTTTTTATAACATTATCAGCATTATGTTTTATTTTTGCTGGATGCAGTATTAAACAGAATGATTCTTTACAGGCATTAGAAACAAAGAAAATTGCTGAATCCTATATACAATCCTTCAATGAGGGGAATGCAGATGCATGTATAGGCCTTTTAAGTAGAGATATCGTTATAGAATCAACGGGCGTGCAAAACGTTGAAAGCCAAGATGAGAGATCCATTCATGAGTCAATCAAAAGTAGTATTGGATTGAAACATAATTTGAAAATCATGGCGTATCTTAACAATACTGAAAACAGTATAACTATTCGTATTGAAGAAACTGGAGAGGATATAAAACTTGCAGGTGTTGACTCTATAGGTTCTGAAATTACATTTGAGGTAAAGAACGGAAAAATCGCGAAAGTAATTACGGTAATAGATAAAAAGACATTAGAACAAATAGCAAAAAATACTGCTGGAGGTATCGGTGTTGGTACTGATATAAAACCAGACAGAGTAATAATAACAAGTGTCGCTGCCAATTCTCCAGCTGAAAAAGCGGGTTTGAAGCAGGGGTATGAAATTATGGCAATAGATGGCATTAAGTGCTCTGATATGAAGCAGGGAGAGCAGCTCATAAGAATCAGAGGCCCTGTCGATAGTAAGGTTTTGTTAGAGGTTAGACGTCCTGATAAACAAGAAACATATGATGTCGAATTGATAAGGGCAGACCTTTCAAAGCTTAATTCCAATTAAAAGTTAATTTATAATCTACAGTTTTTATTTCTGCCTTTTGCGATAATATTTTTTTCAGTTTTTCTACAGAATTCTCACTATAAATAGATTCCTCGCTTAGAGTCAAAGAGTTTGGAGGCACTCCTTATGTTTATTTTCACTCCCCCAGACTCGTGGAACGAAGAAACAAAAACTGTTACAACCCACTTTGCTATCTTTAACTTACACCCAAAAACCGAAGAAAATTATACTATGGTTATAGGAAAAGAAGATAGAGAGAACATACTTCCTCCGCCTTTTTATTATAAAGAAGACTTTGTTCTTGGAGAAGACGAATATTGCTACAGGATACTCTATATGAAAGATGGACTTCTCTTCTCAAGATTTGAGCCAGAACTCTCAACAACCACATATCAATACAGATTTATCAAATTTGTTCAACATTTTGGAAGTCAATAGATATTAGGAATCTCAGAGGTGATTTGTCTCCCTCACTTTAAGTAAGGGAGACATTTTTTACAATCCTTAACAAACATTCTTTTCTATAAAAATGGTAGAAAATTTTCCGACTTATGGATCTAAATATACGAGAGAGGTAAAATTTTAAAAATTCTTTGAAAAATATGAAACTTTTTTGCGAGTTAGGTGTCTAATATATGAAGAGAAAAAAAATTTAAAAATTCTTTCAAAAAAGTGTAACATTTTTTGAAAAACTTGAGTCTTATATATAGAGAATAAAAATTTCTCGGAAAGGAGATGATAGAGTATGAATAAATTAATCAAAAGCAAAAAACTTAGAGTTCTTTTGCTGATACTTATTGTTGCAGGGCTTGGTATAGTCATTTATGGCATTCCCACTATGTTAATGAAAAATAAATCTGCTAACAATGGTGTTACAAACCAGGACACAATATCAAATGAGCCAACAGGATACAGTGAAGCCGTTTATTTAATGCCTGTAACCTCCGGACAGATTACCAGGGAGGACTTAAATGCCCACCCGGAGATTTTACCAGTAACTGATTTTGCGTCCCTGGCTTCTCAAACCAATAGGCACATCGCTATATGGATTGATAAGGATGCGGTAGACCTATTGCCCGAAGGATGGCTTAACCGGGAGCCACAAAAGTATTATCCGATTGTTTTGATTGGCTATAACAATGCGCTTTATTCTATGCGTGAAAAATTGCATTTTCCAATTCATGGACCCTGGATTGATTGGAGTAAACAGAAATTAGAGCCTGGTTTTAGCGCCTGGGTGATAGAAAGAGACGACCCCAGTGGGATGTGTCTGCTTTTATGAAAGGTTATGCAGAGCCTATAACATCTGAACGCATTTTAGAGGTAAGCAATGAGCTCCTCAAGAAGAGCTTCTCAATTATTGAGTATGAGAATACTCAATACGGTTTTACTTTTTCGTTACCTTTAACCTGGCAAGGTTATTCCATTGTAGAAGATAAATGGGAAGGCGTTGCATTAGGTGGCGATGTGGTTATTGAGCAAGGACCAATAATACTCATAAGGAATCCTAAATGGACTTCCATAAATCCAATGCAGGATATACCAATTATGGTTTTTACAATTAACCAGTGGGTTTCGCTTAAACAGGAAAAATTCCACATTGGCGCAGCGCCAATCGGTCCTACAGAACTTGGGCGCAACAGCAAATACGTTTTTGCACTTCCTGCACGCTACAATTATGCATTCTTACCAGGGTTTGAAGAAGTTGAGCAGATTTTTGAGAATAACCCTCTTAAAGCATTCTGAAGATTCTTTAATATAGTGTTTAATTATAAAAGTGATAAAATATAAGCAAAAGGAGATGATTTTATGAAAAAAGTTGCAGTCACGATAATTTTAGTTGTGCTTTTTACCACTTTCATTACGGTTGTTACCCCTTTAAACAGTGTAACTGCAAACATGGCTGCACCCTTTGGATATGGAGGCAGTGGAGGAAATTTCATAGTTAATCCTAAAAGTGTCCTTGAGGTAAACAAAGAGGATATTGTATTTGAAATAGGAGGAATTGCTATAGTAAATGGCAAAGACTACGAGCAGCCGAATTACATATTCGCTCACATCACCTACCAAATTGTAAATTCCGGAGATGATGCAGAGTTTACATTCATTTTCCCTGCCCTTGACCCTATTAAGATTGGCGATAATAAATATGATTTTAAAGTTACATCCTCAGAAAAAGAAATCTCTTATGAGGCTAAAAATGCGTATGAATTGAAAAATCTTTTTGAGGACGAGGCCGAATACGCAAAAATAGTAGAACTAACATCTTTTAACGATAGGGTTTATTTTGACCCGTTAACAGGTGAAGGGTATCTGCCTCAATTTAAAGGAGGGAATTTTGAAAAAGTATTTTTTGTTTTTAATATCTTCCTTAAAAAAGGAATTACAACTGAAGTAAAAGTTGACTTTAAAAGTTATGCAGGTTTTGACAATAGGAGGTATCAGAAACAAATCTACCATTATTTTTACTTTCTTAATGTGAATGATTTTTACAAGAAATTTGAAAATATAAAAATATCAATCATCTACCCAAAAGACTACCCTCTTAAAGCAAATTTTGCAGGAGATATTGTAGAAAGCGGCAACAAAAAGATTCTCACGATAGTACTCAAAAGAAATTTCAGTAATCTCTCCTTCTCCTATATGCAAGGGAAAATATCTAAAGTTGGAATTTTTTTCTACAAACATTTTCCGTTCTTTTATGGCGAAGGTTTCGGTTTTCTGTTACTCCTTGTTATATTTCCGCTTTTAATAATTGTAAGTGTGGCTTTTATTATCTATCGTCTGGTTAAGGTGAGGAAAAATGAAAAACGTTAAAACTTGCTTTACCAGCGTTTTGTCCATTTTTACAGTTAATGAACAGGGAAAGTGCATTTATTTAATAAAAATTTTTATTTCTTAACGTAGAAATGGAATAAAAAAGGGGATGATTTTATGAAAAAGGTCTTCTTGGTAGTAACCGTAGTTGTTTTTTTGATGAGTTTTACAGGGTGTGGTGTTAAGCAAACAGGCAACACACCAAGTAACCCAATTCCTCAAGAACAAACGAAGATTGTAAAATTTGACTCTACACCTCAGGGGGCAGAGATATTTGTTGATAGCCAGCCCATTGGAGAAACGCCTCTTGAATATGAACTTTCCATTGGTACGAACAATATCCTTATCCGTAAAGATGGCTTTGAGTATTATTATGTAAATATCGAAGTGCTAAACGATGGGAAAGAGCAATCAGTTATGGCAGTGCTTAATAAAGAGTTTCTACGGGGAGGAGAAGTTATTCATTTTATTGATAAACCAGCGATTTGCACTAATGGAAGCGTTCTTAACTTAACCTACTCTGGTATTTATCCGAATGATACTGTGGAAATAAATGGCTACACAGTATTAGATTCATTTGACATTGTTTTCCCCTCAGGTAAAAAGGCTCATTTTGATACGGAGCCTACAGGTGATAAGGATGCATGGGGCAAAGATATAAAAAAATTCTCTAAAAAGGTAACATTCGACGAAATTGGAGAATACAGGGTAATGCATAATGACGAAATTGTAACCCCCACAGTAGGAGGCTACGCCGAATATAAATTTCAGGTACTCTACAAAGCAAAAGTCTTGAACGGGACAACAATGGGAAGTTTAAATGGAAATCCCAAAGATGACACTACAGTTTTACTTCCGATAGGGGAGCCTCTGGATTTAAAGCTTCTCTTAACTGATGGTAACGGTAACATTGCAAAAAATAAACCAATTGGCCTTGATAACTTAAAAACCGATGATAATGGTGTAGTCTCAATCAGAGTTGAAAGCGACGGAACCGGCGAAAGCCCGTTTGTAGTTTATGGAGATGTGGCGTGCTGGGCTTGCGAGTATACAAAATTCGATACAAACGGCAACCTTATTAAATCATGCTTCATGAGACCTAACCAGAAGGGCGAACTTGTTCAAGCTATCCCTGAGAAAGTTCCCCAAAAAACTTTTATAAAAATTGAAAACGGGCATATCTATATGCCTTTTGATTGTTCGGGACTTTCCCTGTCTGATTTAGGCTTTAGAGGACACTGTGCTTCGCTTTTAATTCATCCTGAAAATCCTTCAATTATTTATACAAATTCACTTGTTTCAAAAGATGGTGGGAAGAGTTTTGAAAACTTTGGTGATGATTTGTCGTTTCATGTTGTTGCAATAGACCCAAGCAATCCCGAAGTTGTTTACGGATTCCTACCTGTGCACCCGACTATGGGGAGTGGCTTATTTAAATCCACTAACTACGGTAAAACTTTTAGAAAAATCGCAGACTTCAAGGTTATTGTTTCAATTGTCGTTGACCCTAAAAATTCCAGGATAATATACATTACTACTGACAAGGAATTATTGAAATCAAGTGATGACGGAAAGACATGGAAAACTTTCTTTAGTTGTTTTGCAATTCCCTGGATAAATCATCATAATACAGATGTAATTTTGACTACTGTCTGTAATTTTGCAGGGACAAAAGATGGGGGCAAAAGCTGGGCAAATCTAAACTTTTTTAAGGATAGACCGAGGGAGTGGAACGAGCCTGTTGCATTTGCTTTCGACCCTGTGAATCAGAATGTTGTTTATGGAATAACACATTCTCACCTTTTTAAGTCCGAAGACAATGGCGATACCTGGACTATGCTTACATCAAAATACTTTTTCGATTTGTGGAGTATAGCGATTGACCCTACAGACCCACAAAAAATATATTTAGGATGCAATGATGGAATTTTAGCATCAGTTAATGGTGGTAAAACTTTCAGTAATCTCACTAACCCAGGACCTTATGTAGGCGTAAACTTTAGTGTTTCCGTAATTGTGGATGCAAATGGAAATGTTTATTCAAATAATATATGTGGGATACCTCTGAAACTCAGTGAAAGCAGCAATTGGTTGCCTTTAAACAGTGATTTTATTGACGAAGGCCCCCAATGGAAGGTTATCAATGGAGTATTTTATGTTGACGTAAAGACAATTAAATCTGATACTGCTGTCGTAGAGATTACTAAAGATAGGATAACATTCTACAGGCTCAGCTATATGGGACCGTAGATAAATGGAGTGATTTTATGAAAAAGATTTTTGCAGTTTTAATCATGGTTGTGCTTTTAATGAGTTTATCAGGGTGTGGGGCGAAGCAAACAAGCGTTACTCCAAGCAATCCCAACCCTCAACCGCAAACAAAAATTATTAAAATTGATTCAGACCCGCAGGGTGCAACCGTTTATATCGATAATAACCCTCCTGTTACAACTCCTGCTGATGTGAAACTTGCCGTGGGATGGCACTATGTTGAATTTAGAAAAGATGGTTATCAAAGCTATGTTATTAAGGATTTTGAAGTAAAAGAAGGTGCCACAGTAATTAAAGCAAAACTTGAAAAAGTTCCTTCTGGGGGCACTTTGGGTGTTGTTGGAAACATTGCATTTGATACTGTTCCACACATTGCCTGTTGCAGTGCTGCAGCAATTGCATATTCCAACATTTTTTATGGTGGCACTTATACGGTAAGCGGTGTAACATCCCTGAATTCGTTTGATATTGTATTTCCTTCAGGGAAAAAGGTGCATTTTGATACTAAGGTTGCAAGTGTTGAGAGGAGAAGATTTTCAAAAGATGTTACGTTTAACGAAATTGGTGTTTATAAAGTTGTTTCAAAATCTGGGCAGGAAAACGCCTTTGAAGTGTGTTACAAACCAACGATACTTTCGCCAACGCCACAAATGAATGATATATTTGTTGATGGTGATAAAAATGCAATTGCAGTGCCCGTAGGTAGCGAAGTTGATGCAAAAGTCCTTATAACAGATGTAAAGGGAAACCCTATAAGGAATACCGCACTTGGAGTTTATGGATTGAAAACTGATAAAGACGGCATTGCGAACTTCAAAGCAAAAGTTGAAAGAAAAGATTCATACGCATACGAAATTTATGTAAATGGAAAGAGCGCACCTGTAAAAGCTTATGCTAATTTGCTTATCTTTGGATACGATTATGCAAAATTTACCAAAGATGGCACGCTTGTTGAATCCACCACAAAAAACGTAAAGGCAACAGTCCAGCCAGCGCTTTTACCTGTGTTCAAAAGTGGCAAAGTGATTGAAGAAAATAACCACATTTATATGCCGTATGGCACGTTTGGCACAAAGATTATTGAGATCTATAAAGGGGCAGGCACAGGAGGCGACACCATTATTTCTCATCCAAAAGACCCGTCCGTTATCTATACAAACGCCTTTATCTCAAAAGATGGAGGTAATACTTTCGAAAAATTAGGTGAAAAACTTGATGCAATTGCAGTTGACCCAGAAAATCCAAACATTGTCCTGGGTTGGAGCAGATTTGAGCCTAAATATATCCTCAAATCAAAAGATTACGGTTTGCACTTTGAAAAGCTTGCAAATGTGAATATTAATTTAGTAAACAATTTTGTAGTTCAAATCCTCATTGACCCTAAAAATCCTAAAAGAGTTTATGTTGCAACCTGGAAAGGATTATACGTATCAAACGATGGAGCAGATACGTTTGAACCTGTGAACGGGCAGTTTGGTATTGTTGATTCAATTGCAATCAGCACAAAAGATTCTAATCTTCTACTTGTAGGTTGCGAAAAGGGTATAATGAGGTCGGAAGATAGCGGTAAAACATGGAGCATTACAAGAAAAAACCCTAATGTGAATTTTATGAAATGCATTGTTTTCGACCTAAAAAATCCTGATACTATTTATGCAAACAGTATGTACGATGGCTTACTTGCTTCTAACGACAGCGGGAAAACCTGGCAATCTTTGCATAGATTTGACCTTGAAGATCCGCAGAGCATAGCAGTAAACCCACTAAATAGCAACATCATTTATGTTGCTTCTTTCAGAGACGGCATATACAGATCCGTTGACTACGGAAAGACTTTTGAGAAATTAGATTTTCCTGTGGGAAGCGAAACAGGCATAACTTTTGGAAGTGACGGCAAGCTGTACGTTATTGACGATGGCGTTCCGTTTACCTTGAGCAATTCCGGGAAGTTTGTGCCGCTTGACGGAAAGAGATTTCTCATTGGAGGTCCTGATTGGAAAATCATTGATAATGAACTTTTTATCGATATAAGTAGTATTAAAACGGATGGTATGAGGTGTAAAATAGGAAAAGACTACATAGAGTTTTACAAAGTATGCGATATGGTACCGTAAAGGAGTAGCTATGAATAAAAAAGTTTTAATTGGCATTCTGGTGGTGGTAGTGGGAATTTCTGCAATTGGGTTAACTTACTTTTTATCAAGAGCAAACCAACCAAAAGAATATCTTCTTACCGTATCTAATGGTGCTATTTACAGGATTAGCGCCGATGGAAAAGAAATAAAAGAGCTGGGAGAAAGTATGGATGGAGAAGTTCAGGTTTATTCTTTTTCCCCGGACGGAAAGAAAATTCTATTTAGTTATCGCCCTTTCTATAAGTTTCAAGCAACTTCTCTCTGGATAATGGACTCGGATGGAATCAATAGAGAGAAGCTGATTGACGCGATAGATGATGGATTTGCAGATGCTTACTTTTCTAAGGATGGGCAAAAGATTCTGTTTAGAACAGCTATCAATAAAAATATTGAATCTTCCGAGACTTCTTTAACTATTTATTCCCTCTGGATGATGAACCTGGACGGAAGCAATAGAAAGAAGCTGATTGATGGAACAAACGAAAGTGCTGAAGGCGTTTCTTTTTCTCCGGATGGAAGGAAGATCCTGCTCTTAATTAATGAAACTGCACCGACTAAGACTCTTCAAAAAATTGAATCATTAGATTCTTATTCCTTCTGGATAATGGACTCGTATGGAAACAATAAGAAAAACTTAGGAGTGACAGCTAAGGGGTATATATGGAACATCTCATTTTCTTCAAATGGAGAAGAAATTCTGTTCATTGCTGCAAATTCAGAGGGTAAATCTCTCTGGATGATGGACTCGTATGGGAACAACAGGAAGAAAATAACCGGAGGCGCAAATACGGAAGTGTATGAAGCCCGATTTTCTCCCGATGGGAACAAAATTTATTTTGTAACAGAGGAAACTAAACCGGAGCCTGGATATTCTTCCTGGTATCTTTGGGTAGAAAATATTGACGGAACCGGCAAAAAGAATCTTACAGAAGATATAAACGAAAATTCTATTTATTTTTCTATTTCTTCTGACGGTAACAGGATTGCATTTTTAGTTGCATCATCATCGGATGAACGTTCTCTATGGATAATGAACCCAGACGGAACCGACAAGAAAAATCTTATGGGAGAAACAAGAGGTATCTGGATATCAGATTCGTCGTTTTCTCCTACAGGAAAGGAAATTTTATTGAATGATTCCTCAACCTGGGTAGTAAATCTTGATGGTAGAAGAAAAATAGATTTAGATAAAGCAACCGGAATGGATCTTTCTCCCGGTTATACTATGTGGTTTCCTCAAAAACAGGAATAGATAACAAAAATGAAAATTATTTTTGTAATTAAATATGACATCGTAAAGGAGGACCTTTATGAATAAAAAAGTTTTAATTGGCATTCTGGTGGTAGTGTTAGTGGGCTTAGTTGTTGCGGGACTTATTTTAAGTACTAAAATGCCTCGACAATTGAATGTGCAGGAAAAACAGGAAATAACAACTTTTGTTGAAGTCTTTGGGATAACGCTTAAAAAAGTTGATATGGTTGCTCCTGAGAAGGATGTCTCTGAAAACATAAAAGAAGTTTATGTACCACTTTTAACGGACAACTTGCTTTTGGAATGGACTTTTGACCCTTTGAAGGCACTGGGGAGAGTCGGTTCAAGCCCGTGGCCTGATAGAATAGAAATCCTTTCAATGGCGAAATTAGATGAATACACTGTAAAGGTGAAGGGTTATGTCGTATGGGTTGCAAGCGGTGGAGAAAACAAACTTGAGATAACAGAAAAAGTGCCTGTTGTTCTTATACTCCGGAAAGATCCAGATCCTTCTTCAACTCAGAAATTCCTCATTGATAGAGTTTATAACAATGAGTATGCTTTCTATGATGGAAAAGAACTTTTAAAGATGCTTAAGGGAGCATTCCCGGATATGAATATAATTGGTGAAAGGTATGAGCCTTATGTTGCAGAAGAAATTTACATAGCAAGCTCTTCTATGCCTGTTGCGTTTGTCGATATGGGTACAGGCGGTGCATATGTGGAGTATTACACAATATGCGTACCTACGAATGGGCATCTCGAAGTTGCAAATTTTAAAGATAAGGATGGAAATATTGCACCACTATTTTTTGATGAAGGTGCCTCCGTAAAACACGAAGTAAAATTCAGCAGTTTTAGTGATGGCAAAGGCAACAACATTTTGTATCAGTCTGTCGTACAAAGAAACGACTCAGGAGAGGTAAGCTCTATAGAAGTTGATGCATACAAGTGGAACTCCGAGACAAAAATGTTCGAATACAGCAAAGAATTTTCAGAAGAAATTAAGCATAATTTAAAGGATAAACTAATTCCAGAAATTCCAGAAATGGTGAGTCTTGCAGATTTGAAATTTAAGGAAATAAGAAGTAAATATTCTGCAATCAGGAGTGTTGCAGTTTACAATGAGAAAGTTGCTTTCTCTGCAGGAAGCGGTCATATGGAGATAAATGATCCAAAGAGTGCAAATCCCAATCATATCTTAGTTTGTGATGCGAAGAGTGGAAAAGTTGAATATTCTACTCAAGTAAGTAAAGACTGGGTAAGCATTGATGATGTGCAGATGAATAATAACTGGATAGTTCTTAGAGTGGTAGAGGATCCTGCTGGTGCGCCTGCAGAGTGCTTTGTGATCAATAGAAAAACAGGTAAACTTATAAAACTCCTTCAAAACTACAGTTGGGATGGAAATAGTTCAAGCATAGATAAGGATTTCACAGTTGACTACGTACTTCTTCAAGGCGACTATGCTTACCTTGTTTTAAACGGCATAAAAATTGGAAATGTTGGTAAAACACTTTCTGATACAGCGGAATCAAGACTTATTAGAATAAACTTAAACGATGGAACGATGCAAAACTTTTTTAAAGAGGAGTTAATGTCCTTTGGGGTATTTCATTTATGGGTACTTGGTGACGATGCTATTGCATTTAGCGCATCAGAGATAACACAGCCCGGCAACGAGAAACAGTATGTATATCTTTATAACTTTGAAGGGAGAAGTTCAGACTCTGTTACTCTTCCAGACTACATCCACCTTTATGCATTAACCCTAGACGAACATATAATTTACTTTCGGAGCGGGAAAATTGTCATTGCGCCGTTGAGGAAACCTGAGGATTTTGAAGAAACTGGTCTTGAATCTCCTAATGATTTTATGCTTGTTGGCTCTACTGTCGCTTCCAATGATTACATTGTTGCAAGACTTGATAATGGGAATATCTTTGTGTTTAATAGGAAAACAAAAGAAAGAAGGATTATCACAGGAGGAGATGTAAGAAGTGAAATTGCTCTTAATGGTGCTGAGCTTTGTGTTATCAAACACCCTGAAAATGCACCGGACAGCATTATCCATATAGATTTAAAGGAAAATGGATTTTAAGAAAGGCAATCAGAAGATGAAACGCAAGATAGTAATTAGTATATTTTTGGTTTTAGTCATTGCAGCCGCAGGAATTGTTATCGGAGTAAAATGGTTTTACTACGTACCGGAGCTTTCGATGACAGACATCACTTTCATGCCCGAGGATCCGATTGTGAATGTAGATACAGAAACATTCAATACAAAAATACAGAACACAGGGAAGGTTGAGGCAGGAAGTTTTGATATATGCCTTTTCGACAATGGAAAGCTTGTTGATTCAAAAGTAATTGACGGGCTTGATAAAGAAAAGTTTGTTGATATAACTTTTAATTACATATTCAGCACTATTGGCCATCACACAATAGATTTGATTGTAGATTGCAATGGGAAGATTCGAGAGAAGGTTAAACTTAATAACAAAGTTACTTTTGATATTGAAATAAAGGAATCACCTGTTTCAGAAACATCATTAAACCCCTCGCAAGCACCTCCTACAATTACAGCAACTGTTTTTAAGAAGCAACTCGGAAGCGATTGGTTCGCTTCAAACTATGGTGGTTCCTCACCTGCAATCCATAACGGGAAAGTATATGTGGGAGGAAAGAATCAATATTTCTTTTGCCTCAACAAAGATACGGGAGAGGAAATCTGGAAATATGAAGTAAAGAGTGCAGGATTACACCCTGGCATTTATTCGGAACCTGTTTTTTACAATGGAAACGTTTATTTCGGTTCGACAGGCTCAAATCTCATTGAAAGTGGTGGTCATGTCTTTGCACTCAATGCAGAAAACGGAAGCCTAGCGTGGGAATATAAAACAGATTCTGACGTGTATTCGCTATCCTTAAGTAACGGAGAAATATTTGCGGCATCCCAGAACGGTGCAATCTGTAGAATAGATGCCTCAAGTGGAAAACTCGTAAGAAAGTACGCAGTTCCTGAAGGCATTTCCATGTCTTCTTCCATTGTTGTATCCAAAGGGAAAATTTACATATTAGGCGAAACAACTCTATTTTGCATTGATGCAGAAACCGGAAATACTTTATGGACTTTCAAGGGAGAAAAATATATAATTTCAACTCCTATTGTTTATGATGAAAAAGTCTATCTTGACGGAAGATACTGTCTTGACGGGGACACGGGGAGTTTAATATGGGAGAACAAGGAAGTAGAAAGAGGTTCTCAAGTGCTCGACGGAGATCTGTTTGCTGTAACAGTTGATGGCAAGATTCTTTGCATAGATGCAGTAAATGGACAAACGATATGGAAACGAACAATGGAGTCTTCAGTAGCACCTCCGTTTATCTACAATCAAAGGATGTACATAGGAACAACTACCAATAAAGTCTACTGCATAGGAGAATATTCCGGTGATACAATTGCAATTTATAAAACAAAAGACGTTATTACCACAAGGTCTTTAGCTTATAAAGGTAAGATTTATGTGGTTGCAGATGACGGATATCTTTATTGCTTTGAAGAGAAATAAGGAGGCGATATGAACAAAAAGGTTTTAGTAAGCTTGCTTGTTACAATATTTATTTTTAGCATTTTTGCAGTTGCAAAGGCAAGGATGTTTGATGTACGCACGGATAAAATTTCCAAAGAAGGTGCTGAAATTTCTTTTGACAATTTACCACACCTTCAGGAAAACGCTTATTCTGGAATCTACGTAGGCGATAGTGTAAAAATTTCCGGGAGAAGTGTTAACGGTAGAGAAGTTAAAATCGTTTTTCCTTCAGGTAAAAGTATCACTTTAACAATTATAGATACAACGAAAAACTATTTTGAAAAGACAATTACCTTTGATGAAGAAGGAACTTATAAAATTGAGCCTATGAAAGACAAATGCTTCGAAGTTTGCTATAGGGCAATTTCACTTAATGCAATTTTTCTTAAAGACATTGTAGGTGAGAGAGTTACAAATGATGACTATGATAAAAACTTTGTAAACTGGAACAATGCAGTTGCATCATCATTAGGGATGAGTGTGTTGCTCGGGGAGCCACTGCCTACTTTTTCACTGCTTATCACTGATAGTAATGGCAACCCTCTTCCCAACCTCAAAGCAAATAAATTTACAACAAATGAATCTGGCATTGCAACGATTGCTGGAAATCCGGATGATTCGATAATCTATGGGGGTGTAAGAATTATCAGGTATAAAAAGTTTATTTTTGATAAAGATGGACATTTTATTTATTGTTCAAGCGGACAAAAATTAAACGATGGATTTTTTGACAATGGAAAACTTTTTATTGACGCAAAAAATTTTATAAGTAATAACTTCTCAGTCGATTATGCAAACGATATTACAATGGCAGATAACTACATAATGTTTCGGAATGGTGTTGCATATCCCGCAATTGTGAAGGATAAGAATAGTGTCAAATATGTGAACGCAGAATCTGTATTGGCATCTATCAATACGCGTTCTCTGGGCATTATGGGGACTGCAATTGAATACGGGAACGATAAAACGATTTTGTACGTTGCACTTTCAGGCGTGAGGTAGAGACGATGAAAAAGATTATCATTATTCTTTTAATTTTGTCGCTCATTCCTCTGGAAGGATGCTTTATTAACAGCAAGTCTATAAAAATTGAATCAATTTCCGAATATGTAAACGATACTGCCAAAGTCTCTATTGATGGCGTTGAAGTAGGCACTGCTCCTTTAACCTATCGCATATCTTACGGAAAACACAAGTTTGCCTTCAATAATGTCAATAATGAATTTGAATCTAATGAAAAAGAAATAAATATTGACAGATACACGGAATCAATTACATACAATACATATACCACTACTATTGCTGTGACATCTAAAAGTAGTGGCCCTTTCAATATAAATATTGAGGGAGAAGATCTTTATTACAGCATTGGATACACCGTTTATCTTGATGATGAGTTTACCGGTAAAACGTTGCCTGCAGCACTCACAGGCGTAAGCAAAGGACCTCATAAGATTAAGCTTGTTGGCCTCGGAGCTAACCATAAAGTTTCGCTGGATGTAAAAGGTGACACGTTCTTGAATATAAGAGGATTTAATCCAACCAATTCGGAAGATCATCCTATAACTATAAGGTACTTCAGGCATGATGAATCATTTAGTGCATACAAGGTTATTTTTGATCATCTTCCGGTAATTGATATATGCTGTTCTCCTGCTGCAATTGCTTATTCTGGCGTTTTCGTTAAGGACAAAATCATCGTTACGGGAAAAACCACGCTCAAAGAATTTTACTTCCAATATCCCTCGGGCAAGTTAGTGCTCTTCGGGACAAAACCATTCAAAAATGAATGGAGAGAATTTTCAAAGGAAGTTTTGTTTGATGAAATGGGGGAATACAAAATACTTGATGAAGGCAAAAAACAATTTGACCAATTTGAAGTGCTTTACAAAGCGATACCACTTCCTCCTACAAAAACGGTTTCTGAAATCTTTGGTGTACAGGCGTATTCGGCAAGATTAAGCGATGCTGTTGCAATTAAAGCAGGTGAAGAAAACACAATAAAGCTTTTAATAGTGGACGCCAACAGAAATCCAATTAAAAACAAACCTATCGGGGCATATAACGCCAGGACAGACGATAGAGGCATTGTTGTTTTGAAAGTAAAAGGAGCAGAGGATACAAATCCTATCGGAAATTTTATTGTAAATAGAAAAGAAGGCGGCGGAATCTTTTATGGGGACTTGCTTGCAGGTGTTTACGACTATACTATATTCAATAGAGACGGCAACATTCTTTCTACATCAATGCAATTTTTAAAGCTTCAGGGAGATGTAAAGTTTGATATAAGATACGAGGGCGACGATATCTACATGCCTTTTGGGGTAATCAGTAGTTTCAATTTAAAAGGTGGGAAAACAAAAGTTTTTGATAACCAAACCTGTGTAGCAGTAAACACAATCGTGTCTGCTTCCGACACTGCCATTATAATAACAGATGAAACTATTGAATTTTATAAACTGAAGGGTATAATGCCATGAAAAAAATTATTTATTTAGTAATCATAATTTTACTTCTTTCAGGATGCGGACGGGTACAAACTAACAACTTGCCGCAAACATTCAACTATCCACCAAAGATAGTTTACGATAAGATTGAACCCTCAGGTACACCACTATTTGTTGACGAGGAAAAAAAGATTTTTATTATAAAAGAAGGCGCTGGGGTATCTACAGAAATTAAGTTTGGAAGGAACTCAGATTCTTTAAAGACAGTCCTTGCAGGTGATGGAAAGCTATTTGTTAATCCGTTAGATGAACGCATAATGTACTTTACAAAAGATGATGGAACTTATTTAAGCGAAAATTATGGCGGAAGCTTCCAGAAGATCACCGATAGCACAATGAAGATTGTTTCGATAGGGTTTAACTACAATGGAGACGTGTTTGCGGTAGTAAATTGTTATCTTCCAACAAAGGCTGGGTATTTCCTTTATAAAGTTGTGGATAAAGAGAAACTTGTAGAGAGTCCGGCAATTGATGCGGGTTCATTCTTTGGAGGACCAGAATTTATTTTTAACCCGGAAAATCCAGAACAATTTATGGTGGGCGGCTTAATAACCAATGATGGAGGAAAAACATTTGTACAATCCGATAAGTTATCAGGAAGCCCGATTGCATTCAATCCATATAAAAACAATGAGATATACGAATATCTTGACAGATACGCTCCTATTCTTTTGGTAAATCTTGATTCGAAAGATTTTGAATGGCAAAAGATTTATCCGGTAAATCCCGCAATTACTCATCAGAATTTTGAGCAGTTTTATACCGATTTCAAACACAAAATCACCTATGCAATTGATAATTACAATACCCTATTTGCGCTCATTGATAGAAAGGTTTTCAAAATTGCAAGGTTCGATTCTGATGCTCAACTCAAAATGGAATTTACTGATGGAAGTGGAACATTTTATTTGCTACCTTCCGACGAAAATTTCTATTACAAAGTGAAAATTTTAGGAGAGGATAAGGAAAATAAAAACATTGGTGTTATTAAGGAAAAAGTGGAAGTCCCTGAAGTTACGTACGAAGTACCTTTTGCAAAACTAAAAAGCACGTATGTGGATATAGGACAAGGATTAAATCACGGCCTAAATACTGTTGCGATGTCGTCAGATGCCTTTGCATATGTTGATATAATATCAAAGTCTGATAGTATCCTCGGCGAGACTCTTAAACTTTATAATATAAATACGGGAAGAACTGAAAACGTTTATACTGCAAATTCAAATGAGCTAAGTTTTGACCTGAACGGTCAGATAAACAAAGATTGGCTTTTGTACTCAACTATTCCGCAGAATGAGAGAGATGATGCGTCAACAGACCCTGAGTCATTTAAAATTTACGTCTACAACAGAAAGTTGCATAGTAACAAGCTTATTTTTATTTTACAATACTCTGATTTCAAAAAATTATTTTCTTCACTTCTTAAAGAAAATTATAAATTTGATGGTGTTAATACATATCTTGCTCTTTCGGGAAATGCAGTACTTGTCGGGATAAATGCAGAGATATCAAATATTATCAAGTTGCAAGATTCAGAGCGCATAGAACGTATCAGTGAATGTGTTGCAATCATAAAAGTTGACCTTCTTTCAAATGAAAACAGTGTTATTTTTACTGAATCGATCCCTCCGTCAGAGGCTCGAATGATTACCAAAATTTCTGCAAACAAAGAATATGTCGCTTTTACTTATGCTGGGCAAGACAATGAAATTGTATATCTTTACTCGCTAAAGGACAGAAAGCTCAATAAAATTCTTGAGGCAAGAGGTTACGATGCAAAAATTACAGAGGATAACAATCTTATATTTGTGGACGATGGCGTTGCTTATATTGCCCCAGTTAAAAACCCAGGCGAAAGAACTCCCATAACTTTTTTAACAGGTGCTTTATTTAATTGCGTTGCTTCATCCAATTACATTGCATATTATAAAGGATACGAGGAAACCACTTTGGTCAATGACACAAAAACTTATACTTACCACTCTGGTACAGAAATTTATAATAGGGCTACTCATACAAAATCACTCATTAAAGATTGTTTCATCTACAATGCTTTTATCGATAAAGACACGCTCATTATTTTTGAATGCGATTCCAAACACCCCAATAGACTTTATTTCATCAATTTAAAGGAAAACGGATTATAGAAAAGAGATGCACGAAAAATAAAAACAATGACTTTGAAAGAAGCGAGGAAATGATAATTGCTGTTTTTCAGATGGATACTTTATCTTATGAAAAAACAGAAGAAAGTGTTTTATAAAATACAATTTGGAGAAAGGGAAAATGACTAAGAAGAGAATTGTTTTGTTTGTTGTTGCAATTAGTTTAGTTGTGATTGCTATTTTTACTTTGGTTATCTTGATTAATGTTCCCTATAAATCTTTTACACTTTTAAAAACTTACGTGATAGATGAAAAAACCTTCTTAAATTAGTGGAACTTTTTTTAAGATAACCTGCTGTGATTCAAAGTTCAATTTCTGAGGAGGAAATGAGTGATGAAAATTTTTTTTGAGAGCATAAAAAGAAGCTTTAAAGAAGTAGCAGGTAGATGGTGGTTCCTGTTTGCATTTTTATCTATGCATATGATCGGAATCCTAACCTCTTTGGTGGGGATTTTCCTAATGCTCGTTACAGGCAGTGATGCTTATTCAGGTATAAATTATGGGTGGGCTGTATATATGCTGAAATCTCCCTTTTCTATGCCTCGCATACTGGAACAATCGGCAGTTGCAGCAATCCCGTGGATTTTGCATAGGTCTTTCCTACTTTTAGCCCTTTACTTACTTGCTTATTATTTTCTTGGTGTCGTCCCTTCAAAAACAAGAAATGATTTAAGCATCAGGAAAATTCTTCGGAATACTGCTACTGTATTTTTTGTAGTCAACGTGATTGTAACAATTGTTGCTGCAGTCATTGTTACGTATGTTACCCACAGTGTCTTTGCTCATTTGCCTTCATTGGAGTATCTTGTTTCCACCTTTTCTTTTTTAAATTACGTACTTATAGGAGCTCTTTTAAATGCAAAAGATAGCGAGTGTGACAACAAGATTGTTTTAAGGCTTATCGCTTTTATGTGTTTGCTGCTTGTGGTACAGGGAGTGGCTTACCAATTCATTGTAAGATTCTTCCCGACTGGGAATGCAACCAGCACTGTAGTTAGAGAACCAATGTTCGCAGCCGGGACCTCTGTTATTGCAAATTTTATTTTTTCCTTCCTTTTATTTGTCTTCTCCCTTTTTGTATACGCTCACATTACAGATAATAAGAAATTCCTTCCGTCTATATCAAAAGGTGTAACCTTTACTTTCAAGCACCTTCAATATGCGCTCATATTGGGCTTTGTGGCGTATATTTTCACAGACTTAGCGAGACAATATATATGGATGGATCTTCTGCATCTCCCCTGGTTTAGCAGGTATGATATTTATATGGGGTTTGTTCCAATCTTTCATCAATATCTCAGGATAGCAGCGGTTATCATCGCTTTTAATTTCTACAGGTTAAAGAAGGTAATACAGTAGAAAATCCTCAATTTTCCTCATCAAACATTATATATTAGAGGAATACTTTGCGAAAAAATGAAAAAATTCTTTCAAAAAAATGGAACTTTTTTGCTAGTTAGGCGTCTAATATATAGGAGGATAAATTTCTAAAGAAGATGCTAAAAAAATAATAGGAAATTCTTATGAAGAATATAAAAAATTTGCAAGTTTATGAGTCTTACATATAGAGGTAAAATTTTGATGAGAAGAGCAAGAAAAAGAAATTTAAAAATTCTCCCAAAAAAGTGTAACATTTTTTGAAGTTTAAGAGTCTATATATATGAGAGGAAAAGTTTTTTTAAAAATTCTTTCAAAAAAACGGAACTTTTTTGGAGTTTGAGAGTCTATTATATAGAGAAAGATAAATCTGCTGAGAAGAGCGCAGATTACAGAGGAGTAAAAAAACCTATTGCAAAAAAAACGATTAAGCTATTAGTAGAGGAGGAATAAATCCTGAAACAAGTTCAGGACAGGTTTTAACCCTTTGAAGGGAGGTGATGGTTGTGCGAGAGGGAATAGTTCCTCGAAGGCAAGCAGGAGGTGAGAATTTGAAAAACTGCGAAAAGAGAATTAAATGGATTTACGCAACAGAAAAGCTTTGCCAATTAAAAACAAAAATAAAATTATAAAGAGGCAAAAATGAAGAAAATTAAAGTTTTGATTTCTTTGCTTGTAGTCTTGTCAATGACTATTGGGTTTACTTTATCGTTAAAATCCAATCAAAATGTACTTTCAAACACTCAATCTTCAGTAATTGATGAGGTTTCAAAAAGCGTAGAGAAATGGGTTCAAGTTAGAGAATCGCCATTCTATAAGAACATCTCAGTAAAATCTGTTCTGATTGAAAGTAATATCCAGCCAGGTTCGCTTTCTGAGGTTATCTTTAACGTCAATGAGCAACAAACCTTAAAGGCACAATCACCGGAAGAGCTTCCAATGATAAAAGGTATGATAAACTGCCTTAATTCTAAAAAGCCGAACCTTAAACAATCTCAGATTGACTATGCAAATAGACAGCTTGAAGACCAGCTAAAAGAATTAAGAGGATATATTAATGAGGTAGAAGAGTGGAATGAGACAATCAAAGTTACATTCAATACAGACTCTAATTGCAACATAAAACCAGATTCAATTAATTTGTATGTGGCAGATAACCCATTTGGAGGAAATAGCTTTGTAGATGCAGATACTTGTAAATTAGAAACTGCTGAGGAAATGGAGCAACGTGGTTACAAAGATATGGAGGAAATAATTAACAAAAGTGGCAAGGATAATTCACCTTGTGTAGCACTTACACTCGTTGATGTGTATGACAGGGTAAAGGCTGGCGATTATGCTGATAAGTGGACATCAGAGCTTGCATCTGATGTGGATAAATCAAAATGGAAAGTCGGAAAACCTACAAACCCAAGCGATGACCCAGAAAATGATGGTGAGTTTAAGTTTTCACTGAATATCCAGCAAGATTGTGCGGATTACGTATCCCAGGCACTCTACAAAGGGGGGATACCTATGGATATTTACACGGGTATATCTTATTGGCGTTGTGAGAGATACACTATGACAACTCCAGTTAACGGCTCTCCCTGGGTTTATGTGCCAAAACTGGAAAGCTATATGATTAACAATCACTACTTCGAGCAATCAAATTTCGATCTTGCAAATAAAGGAAGCGTAATTGTTTTTCATTGCTATCAGGATGCTAATTACGTCTGGCATCCAACAACTGATGGTCAGCATGTCGTGATGATCACCTTGAATAATACAGTTACAAGAACATTTTCTGCCCACAATACTGATAGGAAGAAACACCCATATCATTCTTATGATGGATGGGTTCCTTATTCCAAGTTTTATAAGGTTCACTTTTATGTAAATGGTGGATATTATTAAACCTTGTTCTTTTGAATAATTTAAAACTTGTACAGCAAGAGAAATGCTTACTCTTAGTTAATATTTTTACTTGTAGCAGTTTACGGCGGCTTATTTGTTTACCAAATTTTTAGATTATCAAGTCTTCAGGTGCATATACTTAGGCTGGAGAGCCCTGGAGGCTTGTGAGGAGTTGCTAATTTTGTTTAGTGGAGTTTGATATATACTAAGGAAAGAAAAAGGAGATAGATAAAACGGTGAATAAAAATAGGTTGGTAATTTTTATAGCGATGGCAATAGTAGTAGTTGTTGCTATCGGGATTTTTTTGTATATCAGGAGTTTAGAATGGACTATTCCAATCACTTCAAATCCAACAGGTGCAGGCGTCTATATTAATGACGAGTACAAAGGAGTCACACCTCTAAAAGTTACACTTTACCCAAAAGTTAATTATTCTGTCTATCATTTCAAATTGAAAAAAGAAGGTTACAAAGATGTAGTCCGTGGTATTTCTAAGATGGATTTAAAAGATAACAGCATATTAGTAGAGCTTATAAGAACTGAAGAAAAGGCAGTTATATGGAAATTTAACTTAGGGTTTGAGGTAGTTGATTCCTCGCCTATAATCTCAGGCGGAAAGGTTTATATAGGTTCATACGACCATTATCTTTACTGTCTTGATGTAAATGATGGAGATGTTGTCTGGAAGTATAAGACTGGACATGTGATTCGCTCAACCCCTGCAGTCTCTGATGGGAAGGTCTATATAAGTTCATTTGATTCTTATCTCTACTGTCTCAATGCAAATAATGGAAATTTTATCTGGAAGTCCAAAGTGGCAATCTATAAAAGTAGTGATTGGAAGAAACACATAGGAATTTCTGATTCTTCACCTGCAATTTCCAATGGCAAAGTTTATATAGGCTCAAGTGATTCTTATATTTATTGTCTTAATGCAGATAACGGAAATATACTCTGGAAGTATAAAACAGGAGGAGCAATTTACTCAACACCTTCAATTTCTGATGAAAAGATTTATATAAGTTCATTTGATTCATATCTCTACTGCCTTAATGCGGATAATGGTAGTGTAATATGGAAGTATAAGACAGAAGGAATGGGTTACTCTTCGCCTGCAGTATCTAACGGAAAAGTTTATATAGGGCCAAAAAACTCGGGTTTCTACTGTTTCAATGCAAACAGCGGGAATGTTATATGGAAGTACAACATAGGTATAAATTATTCTTCACCCACAGTTTACGATGGGAAGGTTTATATAGGCTTATATGGCCCTACACTTTACTGCTTTAATTCAGATAACGGAAGCATACTCTGGAAGTATGACAGAGGGGGAGGAATTCCTCCAGATTCATTTTTTTCGCCTGTAGTCTCGTACGGTAAAATTTACATAGGCTCAGATGATAACTGTATTTACTGTTTCAATGCAGATAATGGAAATTTCATCTGGAAGTACGAAGTAGGAGGTCCGATTCGTACAATTCCTGCAGTTTCTGATAAAAAAGTTTACGTAAGTTCGGAAATCTATTTAGGAAGCTCTTATGTTTCTTATCTTTACTGCCTGAGTGCCGATAATTAAAAATTGATTATTCTCTTTTTAGATGAGGAGTAAAATCTCTTTCAAAAAGGAAGGCGATGGTTGTGAAGAGGGAATAGTTCCTCAAGATAAGAAAGGGGAGTGAGTGGCTGAAAAAAAATGCGAAAGGGTTTCAGGAAGTCTTTAGTCCTGAACTTGTTTCAGGATTTTGGCAAGCAGAATCTCTTCAAGGCATATTTAAAAGTTTTTAGAAGATATATAAAATTTATCCAAGGAGGATAAAAAATGAAAAAAAGATTGATTTTATCCGCGTTAGTTCTGGCTTTGTTATTTAGTATCTTTGGTATAGGTATAAAAGTTTTTTCGGCAGATGATTACGCCATTGGTAAACAGGAGATTGTAAGATACATTGATTCCAAAGGACTTAATCTAAAAGAAGGTACTCCTGAATATTTTGATTTTTTGAATAACTTACTGTGGGGTGAGTATAATAAAGATTTGCAAACCTCTCCCTATTTTAGGAAAATTTTGAAATATGCTGCATATTACTACGCACATCCAGAGATCCTGTATCCTGAACAATGCAAAGATTGTTTGGGTGATGTTATTACAGATTACAACATTCAGAGTACTACATGGGTATATAATCCGTCTTCGGCAGTCAGCTATGCCTATCAGTATTCGATTGAAGGTGGTTATGGTCAAAATCCAAATTTTCCTAGTTTTAGAACTAGCGGAGGTGACTGTACTAATTTTGCAAGTCAGGTGGTAAATGCAGGGAATGTTCCAATTGATGGAAGTGGTACTTGCTCAAGCTATTCGACTATCACAAAATGGTATGTAAACAGAGCGCAGTGGTGGTGTGTACAATCAAGATGGGCATGGTCTACTTCTTGGTCTGTTGTAGGAGCTTTCTATACATATCAAAGCCAGTACAAAAATAATGCGACTCCTACAGTATTTGCAGTAAGTCAAGCTAATTCTCTGAGAGCTTCTGCTGTTCCAGGAGATATTATCCACCTTGAAACTGGTGGTACCAAATGGCATTCAACAACTGTAACCAAAAAGCAAAATGGAGAGATATATTTGACTTATCACTCTGGACCTAATGGATATGACTGCGTTGATCATTCCTTACAGGCAATAATTGATAACCCTGATAATAACATTGACCACTTTTTCCTTTTACATTTCCACTAGCATAAGGGGGTATAATTAAAAAATGGTTAAAAAAGTTCTTATTTTTGGTATTATTATCTTTCTACTTTTGATGGGTATGTCGTACCTGTTTCCTTGCTCTGCTAAGGTTGAAAGTGTAAAGGTATACAGTTTAACCAATGATACTGAGGTGCTTAATTATTGCTTAAAAGAGAGTAAATGGAATTTTAATCCTCAAAAAAAATATCTTCGTCTTTTCTATACAGTATCTGTGCATCCGCACTTACCTTTTTCGTTTCAATTCAAAGAAATAACTTTTAAACTATTAAGAGACGACTTTAGTGTAGCTCTTTTACCGCCCCCCATACCACGTCAGGAAGAAGCAGGGCTTTTCAAAGAAAAATATATAGAGTTTGGTATTGTGGTTGAAAGTCCTAAAGACATGAGTCCAAGAATAATAATAAGTAATACTGATTTTAAGCTCCATGCTTATAGGTTGGTTAAAAATTCAGAATGGGAAAAGAACCCAGAACATACTAATTTTTATCTCTCATATCCAAGCTGGCCTATTTTAAGAGTTGAGATCCCCAAAAACCTGAGCATTGAGGTGCACTAAATACATTAAAGATAGATGATACTGTTGTTCATATTCGATTAGTTTTATGAAAAAGTGTAACATTTTTTGAAGTTTAAGAGTCTATATATATGAGAGGAGAAATTTTTTTAAAAAATTCTTTCAAAAAAACGGAACTTTTTTGCCTCTCAACTGTCTAATATATAGGAGAAGTTAAAAAAATTTCCCTGAGATGGGAAAACAGGAGGTTAAAATGAGTAAAAAAGTGTTGTTAGTTCTGGTGCTTACGGTGTTGTTAGGCACACTTGTTATTGGTGGAAAGACGCTCCCAAGAGGAGTGGCAGTTGCCCAGAGCGATGAAATGAACCACACGATTTCTGTCACAGGATGTGGCACTGTTGAGGTAAGTCCTGACATTGCTTATTTGAATGTGGGTGTTGCTGTCGAAAATAAAGATCCCGCACAGGCAATGGACGATCTAACGGTGAAGGCAAATGCAATTGTTGAAGCTCTAAAGAAAGCGGGTGTCATGAAAGAGGAGATAAAAACAACAGGTTTATCACTCTATCCAGTCTATAGCTATGACTCTGACACAGGTAAACAGACTCTTGAGGGTTACAGGGCAAGCGAGTCTTTCTCTATCAAGGCGGAGTTATCAAATGCGGGAAAACTTCTTACGATTGCAAGCAAAAACGGTGCAACTGATATTCAGGGTATTATTTTTGATGTTTCAAACAAGGATGAACTGAAACTCAAGGCGATCGAAAATGCCATGAAAGATGCAAGAGCAAAGGCTGATGCAGCTCTTATAGGAACAAGCTATAAGATTACGGGGATAAAGACCATCTCTGTTGAATCTGCCCCCGTCTATCCTGCTGTTTATAGAGATATGTTGGTAAGTGAAGCAGGAGCAGCTAATGTACCTGTTGAAGGTGGAACAATTGGTGTCGACGCAAATGTCAGTGTAGTGTTTATATTCGATTAGTTTTATGAAAAAGTTTAACTTTTTTGGTGTCATTGCGAGGACGTACTTTTTGCGCCCGTGGCAATCTCTAACCTATTGATTTATATAGAGGCGATTGCTTCGCCTTCGGCTCGCAAAGACAATGCGCTGGGGTTTTGTGAGAGACCTCGTTTATATTCGATTAGTTTTATGAAAATTTTTATGGAAAAGTGTAACTTTTTTTGAAGTTTTGGATATTATATGTGGAGGGGGGATTCTCCTCTATATTGCAAGTAAAGAGTTAATGAGAGATGATTAATCCTCAGAAAACTCTAATTTTATAAGGAGGTTTTTATGAAAAAAGCATTAGTTTTATTGCTTGTGTTAGCGGTTATGCTAACAGGTTTCTATGGAAAGGTAAAGGCACTAACGGCTGCTTCTGTCAGTGCTAACCCAAATACAACAGGTTCGGTCACAGCATATACTTTCACGATTACTTTAGGTTCAAATTTAACTACATCTGACGATGTCTATATTGTTTTTCCAACAGAGTTCACTGTACCTTTAGGAAGTATAACTAGCTCGGTTACCATTGGCGGATCCCCTGTTACTTCTGCAGACTGTTCTTCACAAACTGTGACTATCAGGCCTTCAGGGTCAATTTCTGGTACAATCACACTTGTTATTAGCAGTTTTGCAGTGATAAGGAATCCTTACACTTTACCAGGCAGTGCTTCATCTTATACTTATACTGATTTTAAAATTTCAACATCAAAGGAAACAACTCAATATTATTTTCCCCTTGCAATCTATCAAGGAGTTCGTGATTTGGGCCTTACAGTTACACCTAGTTCTGCAGGTGACATTGCAAACTACTATATAACTTTTACTCCAAATATTAATCATGTTGCTGGTGATTACGTATTTATTGACTTCCCAAGTGACACAACCATTCCTTCCACTTTTCAACCATCATATATATATGTAAATAGTTCTCAATGCTCGAATGTTACAAGGTGGTCGTCAACTAGACTGCAAATAGTTTTACCTACACCATTAAATGCTGGTGCCCCAGCAAACATAAATATTTACTTAGGTTTTGGGATTCATAACCCTTCAACTGGAGGAACCTATACATGGCAGATGTCGACAAGCAGAGAGCCTTATAATGTTTTAAAAACCTTCCCAATCGTGGGTAGCAACATCACATCTCTTTATGTGAATTTAAGCTCATACATTGCTAATTCATTATCTGATTATAACATTTCTTTCGTTACTGGTCCTTCTCTGGGTCCTCTTGCTTATGGTGACTGGATAAAAATAGAGTTCCCTTCAGGAACTGTTGTTCCAAACAATACAAGTGCAGGTTATATTACAATTAATGGCAGAAGCTGCACAAATAGATCTGTTAGTGGAACAACCCTCACGGCTTATATTCCGTCAACACTTAACATCCCTAACAGTTCCAGTGTTTATGTTACAATTGCAGATTCCTTTGGTATTGTTAACCCAACAACTATTGGAAGTTACTATACCCTTAAAGTCTCAACAAGTAAAGATACAATTGCTGCAACTTCAAATACATATTCAATCACCGGTACCTCTGTTTCCAACTTCACTGTTTCTGCCGACCCAACTACTCAAACATCCACAGCGGCATATACCCTTAATTTCAGAACCTCTTCCTCTGGCGCCTTGTCAAGAAGTGCCTCTGATAAAATTTACATTCAGTTTCCAACAGAGTTCACGGTGCCTTCCTCTATTTCAGGAAGCTATGTAACAGTTAATGGCACTCCTTGCACCACAAATATTTCGGTTTCAAGCGATAAACTTACCATAACAACACCTGTAGACATTGGAAACTCCTCAAGCAGCATACCAATTGTTATTTCTCAAAACGCAAATATTAACAACCCATCTTCTTCAGGTACGTATACATTCTCTATCTCAACAACAAAGGACGTTGTGCCAGCAACTGCAAACCTGACAATCGTTAAATCAACGATTACAAAACCAATTATTCAACTTACAGGATACTCGGTAAACGAGATTATAGGTGTTACCGTTACGTTCCAAACAGGCTCGGGCGGAGCACTCACAAAAAACTCTGACAAAATTAGCATTGTTTTCCCTGCGGGCTTCGTGCTTCCTTCAACGATTTCAAAGCAGTATGTAAAGGTGAATAACTACAATGCAACAAGCGTAACAAAGTCAGGGCAAAGAATTGATATTACTCCTTCAACCGACATTTCTCCTAATGCAAACATAGTGGTTGTTATTGATAAAGCAGCAAACATTAAGAACCCGGGAAGTCAGAGTGATTATAAACTGTCAGTTTATACCTCTAAAGAAACAACCCAAATCGAATCAGATATATTTAAGATTGTTATACTTCCAACGACCACATTCTCTGTTACTCCTCAAAACCCGGATGGTCAGAATGGATATTATATAACAACTCCAAAGGTTACCCTCACTGCAACAAGCCCTGTTGATACAAACCCAACTATATATTACTACTTTGATTCAGGTAACCCAATTGTCTACAGTGGCGTACCTGTATCGGTGATAGAGGGCTCACATACACTTTACTTCTACGCAATAGATCATCAGGGAAACACCGAACAGGCACAGTCAAAGCAGTTTAAAGTTGATATAACGCCACCAGAAGTTACCAGTCTCTCTCCACAGGATAACAGCATACTAAACACAAAAGAGTGCACAATAACAGGTAAAACTGAAAGCAGTGCAACTGTCACAATAAACAACAAAGCTGTTTCGGTTGATGCAAATGGCAATTTTAGCTATAGTGGCACAATCAGTGAAGAAACAACGTTCACGATTATTGCAGAAGATATTGCTGGTAACAAAACAACGGTGAAATTGCACCTCTCACTCGATACTACTCCTCCAAAATTACAGGTTACAGAACCTTACGCATTTCAGGAAATTCACACACAAACTGTAATAGTCAAAGGGACTACAGAACAAGATGCTACGGTAAAAATAAATAATCAACCAGTACAACTTACTGCTGAATACACATTTTCTTATGCACTCATGCTCACAAATGAAGGACTAAACAGCATTAATGTTACTGCAACAGACCTTGCTGGTAATGAGGCAAAAGTATCCATCCCTGTTAATTTCATCCCGAAAACAAATATTATGCTTCAAATAGGCAATAGTGTGGCAGTGATAAATGGAAAAACCATCCAACTCGATTCTCCACCCATTATCATAAAGGCTAGAACATTAGTTCCGTTGCGATTTATTTCAGAGGCATTTGGTGCTAAGGTGGAATGGAACTCGGTTTTCAGACTTGTATCCATTAAAATGGGGGAGAAAGAAATTATCGTTCAGATTGGTACACCTTACTCTTCGATTAATGGTATAAAGGTTTTATTGGATTCACCTCCGCTCATCGTAAAAGACCGTACAATGGTGCCACTTCGTTTCATTGCAGAGGCATTAGGCGCAGAAGTTACCTGGGATGAAACTACAAAAACCATAACGATTATTTATCCAGGGGGATAATAAATGCAATGGCTCCCGATTAAACACCGGGAGCCACAAAATAATCTTTTAAAAGGAAAAAAGGTTTTCATGCAATACCTACATCTTGATTTGCAGAACACTATAACAACAAAAGAGGTAAGGCTTACGCCTTACCTCACAAGTTCATATTAAAAACAAAAATTAACGTTTGCGATACTGACGCGCTTTTCTTGCGCGATGTAATCCGTATTTCTTTCTTTCTTTTTTCCTTGCGTCCCTGGTCAAAAACCCTTCTTTTTTTAAGGTACTCCTTAATGTTTCATCAAATAGTAAAAGAGCTCTTGCTATGCCATGTTTTACTGCATCAGCCTGACTACTAAATCCGCCACCAACAACGTTCACAAGGATATCAAACTTCCCCTCTGTATCCGTTGCTTTAAGAGGCAAAAACATAGAATTCATAATTGCTTTTACAGAAAAATATTCTCCAGCTGATTTTCCATTTATTTTTACTTCACCAGGTCCAGGAATAAGTCTAACTCTTGCAACAGCTGTTTTCCTTCTCCCAGTCGCAGCGTATATTTCTTTTTCCACTTACTCCTCCTTATTTAATTTAGCTTTTTTAACTTCTTTAACTTTTTCTACTTTTTTAGTTTTCACAGTTTTTGTAGCCTCTTTGACTTTTACAACTTTTTTAATTTCTTTAGCTTTTCCCACTTTTTTAGTTTCTTTAGCTTTCGCAGCTTCTTCCATCTTCGGAACCTTTACAGTTTCTTTAACTTTTGCAGTTTTTGGAGTTTCTTTAACTTTTTCTATTTTTTTAGTTACTTTAGCCTTCGCAGTTTCTTCCATCTTTGGAGCCTTAATAGTTTCTTCTACTTTGACAGCTTTTGCAGTTTCTTTAACTGTTACAACTTCTTTAGTTTCTTCAGTTTTTGGAGTTTCTTTAACTTCTGGAGCTTTGATAGCTTCTTCTACTTTGACAGCTTTTGCAGTTTCTTCAGCTTTGGGAGTTTCTTTAACTTTTTCAATTTTTACAGTTTCTTTAACTACTGGAGTTTTGATATCTTCTTCTACTTTGACGGTTTTTGGAGCTTCTTTAACTTTTACAATTTCTTCAATTTTTGTAATCTTTATTTCTTGAGGGTACTTGTCATCTCTATACACTCTTAGACCCTTAAGCATTTTTCTTCCAAGTTTATTTTTGGGAAGCATCAACCGCACAGCATGCTCTATAGCAAATTGAGGTTTGTCGTCTAATATATTTTCCAGCGTAAACTTTTTTAAGTTGCCGACATAATTCGTAGCATGTCTATAATAAAGCTTATTAGCAAGTTTTCTTCCCGTTACCTTTACTTTAGCAGCATTAATTACAATGACATTATCGCCCATATTAATATTTGGCGTAAATGTAGGTTTATTTTTGCCTCTCAAAATTTTTGCTACTTCAACAGCAACTCTACCTACAGCCCGCCCTTTTGCGTCGATTAAATACCACTTTTTATTCACATCTTTTGAGTTAACAAATTTCGTAATCCTTTCCATAATTATTACTCCTCCTATAATACGCAGTCACTGCAAAAGATAATAGCATATTTTAAAATTTAGTCAATGAATTGTAGACAACATTTACTAAAAAAAGCGGTTCTGGTGAAAGTACTTGTCTTGTGTACGGAATGTCACTTACATTAAATGGATCTTCCAGATAATCCTTTTTTATAGCGCCTTCTCCTGCTTTTATCAAATAGTACACCATTCTACGCACCATGTGGTATAGAAATCGATTACCCAAAAAATAAAAAACAAGCAAACCATTTTTTTCTATAAAACCAACTTCGAACAACTCACAAATATTATTTCTGTGTTGAATAGACCTATCTCTATTTGCAAAAATAGAAAAATCATGTTTTCCTTTTAATCCTTTCATTGCCAGATTAAGAAGGTCTTTATTAAACTCGCTATAGTGAAAATATACATACGGCGAAAGAAAAAAATCTCTCTCACGACAACTAGAAAGAATATAAGTATACACCTTCCCTTTTGCTGATTTTCTCGAATGAAACTTTATATCGACTTCTCGTACCTCTTTTATTATTATGCCTTTTTGTGCAAGCAAAGAGTTAATCTTTTTCTTAAGCTTACCCGGATCAATTTCTCCATCAAAATAAAAATTAACATACTGATTAAATGCATTTACCCCTCTGTCAGTCCTTGAAGCGCCATTCACACTTATGGGCACTCTAAGAATCCTTGTTAAAGCTTCTTCCGTGCTGCCTTGAATAGTAGGTAGATCTCTTTGCTTTTGGAACCCGTAAAAATTTCTTCCGATATATTCCATTCTCAAAATATAGTTTTTCATATTCTTTTTACCATAATAGAAGCAGCCATAATTAATATGAATAGAAAAATAAAAAATAAATCAATTTTCTTAATCCGCATTTCACGATATTTGGTACGCGCTTTCCCCACCACAAATCCTCTTGCTTCCATCGCAATTGCCAATTGGTCAGCCCTATTAAATGCATTGAGCAACAAAGGAAGCAGTAATGGCAAGAAGCTTCTTGCGCGCTGCATTAAACTGCCCTTATTAAATAACACCCCTCGTGAGGTTTGCGCTTTCATAATTCTAGTAGCCTCTTCAAAAAGCACAGGCACAAAACGCATAGCAATAGAAATCATTAAAGCAACATCCTCTGTAGGAAACCGTACAATCTTAAGCGGAGAGATCACTGCTTCAAAACCATCAGTAAGTTCAATATTAGATGTAGTGGCAGTGAGCACAAAAGTAAAAAACGAAAGTAGTATAAGTCTCATTGCAATATAAGTAGCAAGGTATATGCCTTCGCTTGTAACCTTAAAAAAGAAAAAAGAGTAAACTACTTTTCCAGGAGTAAAAAATAACTGGAAAAGTACCGTAAACAAAAGAAGAAAGAGAATAGGCGCTAAAGAGCGAAACACATCAGAAATTTTTGACTTTGCAAGCAGGATAAGGAAAATAGAAAATAGTAAAAGAAGCATATATCCCGGAATAGTCTTCACAAAAAAGAGGAATACTACAATAGAAAACACGAGCACAATTTTAACACGCGGGTCTAATTTGCATAACAAAGAGTCAGAAAAATTATATTGTCCAAAAAAACTTCTTTTTCTCAATGTCTGTACCTCTTTTTAAGATATGAAGCAATCTCCATTGGGGTTCTGCAAAATGGAATGTCAGAGTAATATTTTTTCAATTTATTGCGCATCCTCACAACTGAAGGAATATCAATTCCAATTTTCTCGATAAGCTTTTCGTCAGAAAAAAAATCTCTAACGCTACCGTCAAATACTTTCTTGCCACCGTCCAAAGCAATGACTCTATCAGCAATTTCTAACAGTTCTTCCATATTATGCGTAACAAAAACAACCGTTCTGCCATTCTTTATTTCATTTTTGATATATTTAATGAGTTTTTCTTTTCCATTAAAATCCATTCCAGCCATAGGTTCGTCTAAAACAAGTATATCAGGATTCATTGATATTATACTTGCTATGGCTACTCTTCTCTTTTCACCGCCACTTAAAGAAAATGGTGAACGCTGCGCTATCTTCTCCGAAGAAAATCCCATATCTTTAAGAGCCGAAAATACAGCATCCTTTAATTCAGTTTCACGCATCCCCATATTTTTAGGTCCAAACGCAACTTCCGCAAATACAGTTTCTGCAAAAAACTGCTCTTCGGGATATTGAAAAACAATCCCTACTTTCTTTCTTACTTTCCTAATGTCAACCTGCTTACTATTTATATCATCATTGTCTAACAACACTATGCCATTATCCGGCTTAATTAATCCGTTAAAAAGTTGTATAAGCGTCGATTTACCGGAGCCTATGCGACCAACAATGCCTACTGATTCATTTTTTTTAATCATCAAAGAAATGTCGACAAGAGCATTACTCATAAAAATTGTGTTTGGGTCATACGTCACAAAAACATTTTTTAATTCGAGCATAATGAACCTATAAGATCCTCCTCGTCTACAAAAGAAGCGCTAATAATACCATGTTTTCTGAGATCTTCTGATATAATCACTGAAGGGAGTGAAGCAACTCCTGCAGAACGCAAAAGTTTCATGTCCTGCAAAATAACCGCTGGTGCCCCTTCTTTTATCTTTTCTCCTTTATGAAGCACCAAAACCTTATCGCTTTTTATCACTTCTTCCGTAATATGAGTAATATATAGTACGCCAATATTTTTATTTTCTACTACCGAATGAACAAGATTAAGCACCTCCTTTCTACTCACGGGGTCCAGAAGAGCAGTGATTTCGTCCATAACAAGATAATCAGGCCGCATTACCAGAACACTTGCAATAGCAACTTTTTGCTTTTCTCCGCCTGAAAGGTAAGAAGGAGAACCATGAAGATATTTATCTATACCAAGTAATGATGAAATCTGGTCTATCCTTGCTTTTGCCTCCACTCTTTCGACCCCAATATTTTCTAATCCAAACGCAATATCTTCCTCGACAGTAGTTCCAACAAACTGATTATCAGGATTTTGAAACACAATTCCAACTTTTTCTTTTATAAGGAATTCGTCTTTTTTCGCACGAGAATCCATCTCGTCCACAAAAACACTTCCCTCTTGAGGTAACAATAGCCCGTCTGATAAACGGGCTATTGTAGATTTGCCTGAGCCATTGCCTCCTATAATGGAGACAAACTCACCTTTATTTACAGTAAAATTTATATGCCTAACTGCCCACTTTCCTTCCTTGTAGGCAAAAGATACATCTTTGAAATGAATCATTCCTTAACGAATTCCAATATAGCAACTTGTGCTCCGTCTCCTCTTCTCTGCCCTGCTTTAAAAACCCTTGTGTAACCACCGTTTCTATCTGTATACTCTTTGTTTGCCATCTCAAAAAGTTTCTGAACGGCTTCTTTTTTAAAAAGAAAGCCATAAGCTTTTCTTCGTGTATTAAGATTGTCATTTTTAGCCATTGTAATAAATTTTTCGACAATTTTTCTTACTTCTTTTGCCTTAGCTTCAGTAGTTTCTATTCTTCCTGAAAGTATCAAAGAAGTCGAAAGATTTCTCAGCACACTTTTTCTATAGCCACTATACATCCCCAATTTTCTTTGCTTTATCTGATGATTCATATCAATAACCTCCTTATTCTTTTAACTTCAGGTTCAGTTTCTTAAGAGAAGCTTCTACGCTTTCTAGCGATTTTGTCCCAAATTTATCAAGTTTCATAAGCTCGTCTTTTGTATACTCCAACAATTTGCCGACTGTTAAAATCTCATTTTGCTCCAGCACATTAAAAGCCCGTTCCGCCAATTTAAGATCCTTAATGTTGACTTTCCCTACAGATTCCGCAACATCATCTTTTTCCATTTCATTGCCAGAAATGATGAAATCAAACCTTTCTGAATAATTTATGAGAATTTTTACAGTCTCTTTTAGTGAATCAAGTGGTGTTTTATTACCTTTTGTTGAAATACCTATTATAAGTTTATCAAAATTAACTGATTCTTCAAATCGCATTGGCTCAACATGAAAACTAACTTTAAGTACAGGAGAAAAATAAGCATCAATGGGTATTACTGTCTCAGGAAAATCACTCTCTTCGACAATTTCTTCTTCTAACTTATATCCCTTGCCTCTCCTTACATAGATAGATCCTTTAAAATAATTTCTTGACGAAGAAATTGTTGCGATGTGCAAATCAGGATTAAGAATGGTCACTTCGCTACTACCTTTAAGGTCGGATGCTTTTACATCTTTCTCGCCTTTTTCATTAAAGGTAAGAACTGTATCATCTAGCCCCTCAAGAGAAACGATAAGTTTTTTGACGTTCAATATTATTTCCTCAACATCTTCTACAACACCATCGACAGTAGAAAATTCATGGATTACACCCTCTATGGCAATACCAACAGGTGCTATGCCTTCTATTGAAGAGAGAAGAATCCTTCTCAGAGCAGTGCCAAGTGTAATCCCGTAACCACTTTCTAAGGGACCAAAACTATACTTTCCATAATGCTTTTTTTCCTCTTCTATTGTAAATTTCATATTATCAAGATTCCACATATCAGATCGCTCCTTATTTAGAATAAAGTTCTACAATAAGAACTGGGTTTACGCCTAAACCAAGTTCGGGAATATTTGGGATAGACACAACTGTTCCTTTGTAAGATTCTTTATTTACTTCCAACCATGCTGGGACTTGGACATCAGCCTCGATAGAATCTTTTATCAATAGTATTTGCCTGCTGCTTTCATTAATTTCCACCACATCCTGTACCTTTGCTATAAAAGATGGAACATTAACTTTTTTCCCATTTACTCTAACATGCCTATGGAGAACTAATTGTCTTGCTGCCCTTCTGTTGGGAGCAAAACCCATCCGGAATACTACATTATCCAGTCTTCTCTCGAGAGTTTCCATAAGTTTATCACCAGTAGTAATTTCTTTTTGCCGTGTAGCCTTTTCGAAATATTTTCTAAATTGTCTCTCCAGAACACCGTACATATTTTTTACGCGCTGTTTTTCCTGTAAATGAATTTTATAATCAGAGGGTTTACTAAAATGCAGAGTAACTTGCTTTTGTCCAGGGATACCTCTGCCTTTCTCCAATGCACATTTTTTTGTATAACACCTTTCCCCTTTAAGAAAAAGTTTTTTCCCTTGTGCTCTGCATTTCCTGCAAACAGGATCTATATATCTTGCCACTTTACCGCCTCCTTATACTCTTCTTAACTTTCTTGGTCTACAACCATTATGTGGAATTGGAGTAATATCCTTGATTTCTTCAATTTCAAGTCCTGCAGATTGAAGTGCACGTATAGCAACTTCTCTCCCAGAACCACCACCTTTTACATAAACAGATACTGTTTTTGCCCCAAGGTCAATAGCTCTTTCTGCCGCCTTTTGTGCAGTTAGCTGAGCAGCAAATGGAGTTCCTTTTTTACTCCCCTTAAAACCAGCAGATCCTGCAGATGCCCACGTTGCAACATTGCCTTGTAGGTCAGTTATAGCAACAATTGTATTGTTAAATGTAGAATATATACATACTTTCGCTTTACCCGTAATTTTACGTGCTCTTTTTTTAGCACCTTTTCTACTTTTCTTTTTCATTACTCCTCCTCAAATTATATTCCTTTCCTTTTTGACCCAATAGTCTTTTTAGGCCCTTTTCGGGTTCTTGCATTAGTACGAGTACGCTGACCTCTTACAGGCAAACCTCTTTTATGTCTTATCCCTCTGTAACAATTAATTTCCATTAGCTTTTTAATATTGGTAGCAACCAGTTTTCTTAGATCTCCTTCAACCATATAGTCGCTTTTAATAACTCTTTCAATTGCTGTAATTTCCTCTGAAGTGAGATCTTTCACTTTCTTCAAAGGAACTTTTGCTTTTACTAAAACATCTTTCGCGTTGTGCTTTCCTACACCATATATATGGAAAAGCGCAACATCAATTCTTTTATCTTTTGGTAGATCAACACCACTAATTCTTGCCACAGTCCAACCTCCTATTTTTGCCGTTGCTTATGCTTTGGATTCTCACATATCACCATTATTTTACCCTTTCTCTTAACAATTTTACATTTTGGGCACATTTTTTTCACTGATGCTCTTATTTTCATCTTTTTATACTCCTTTCCTACAGTCTGTAAACAATTCTTGCAGAAGAAAGATCATAAGGTGTGAACTCAAGCCTTACTCTATCTCCTGGTAATATTCTAATAAAATGAAGCCTCATCTTACCACTAATATGGGCAAGCACTATTTTACCATTAGCAAGTTTTACTTTAAACCTGGTGCCAGGTAGAGTTTCAATAACCACACCTTCGGTTTCTATTACTTGCTTTTTATTCACGCTTATCTTCTCTCTTCATAATGTAAGAATTTCTGGTACATTTTTAGTTACAACAATAGTATGTTCAAAATGAGCTGCATTAGAATGATCGGCAGTCTTGACAGTCCATCCATCTTTTTCTGTGTACACCTCAAAGCCTCCTTTACAAACCATAGGTTCTATTGCAATACATAAACCTTCTCTCAATTCTATCCCGCTATTTCTGGTCACAAAATTCGGCACACTAGGATCTTCATGCAAATGCTTCCCAATTCCATGTCCCGTATAATCCCTCACAACAGAAAAATTATTACTCTCAACATACCGCTGAACTGCTAGCGATATATCACTAACTTTATTGCCAATCCTTGCCTGTTCAATACCTATATACAATGCTCTCTCTGTTATTTCAATTAATTTTTTATCTTCATCGTTTTTTTCTTTTTCCACAACTACTGTAATCGCTGAATCAGCATACCAACCATCAAGGAGCACCGCTGAATCAAAAGAAACTAAATCTCCTTCTTTTAGTTTTCTTGTGCCTGGAATTCCATGCACTACTTCATCGTTGACAGAAATACAAACAGCAGCAGGAAAGCCTCCATATCCTTTAATTGCAGGGATGGCGCCAGTAGAAAGAATAAACTCTTCAGCCAAGTTGCTTAATTCGCTTGTAGTGATCTCTGCACGTACATTTTTTCCCAACAAAGCAAGTGTTTGCTGGAGTATTTTACCAGATTTTTTTATTTTTTCAATCTCTTCTGGAGTTTTAAGCTCTATCACTCAACACCTCTTTTATGCACTTGGACACATCTTCTACTGTCCCCAGAGCATTCACTTCAATAAGTAAGCCTTTCTTTTTATAATAAACAATCAAAGGTTCGGTTTTTTCTTCATAAACCTCTATCCTTCTAATCACTACTTCTTCCTTATCATCTTCTCTTTGCACAAGATTCCCGCCACATCTCTCACATTTTGTAACATCTTTAAGAGAATTGAAATAGATATTATAAACAGCGTTGCAATGCTCACAAGTTCTTCTTCCGCTTATCCTTTCGACAATCTCTTCTTTGGGAATTAAGAAAAAAATCACTGCATCAAGATTCACATTAATCTTGCTAAGATAAATATTTAAAAACTCAGCCTGATGAATAGTACGAGGAAAACCATCTAAAATAAAACCTTTGTCAAGAGTATGTTGATCCAATATTTTGCCCATAAATTCCTCTACAACAATGTCTGGAACAAGTTCACCATTCTTTATAAAAGAATACATTTTCTCAGCTATTTCACTTTTTTTATTTACCCCTTCGCGTAATGCATCACCAGAAGAAATAAAAGGTATTCCAAGATCTTTACTCAAAAACTGCCCTTGAGTTCCTTTTCCTGCCCCTGGAGGGCCAAATAAAACAAGGTGCGTTTTCATTATTTCAAAAAACCTTTGTAGTGCCTCATAAGAAGATATGCCTCAATTTCTCTCATTGTTTCGAGTGAAACGCCAATAATAATAAGCACCGAAGTTCCTCCAAAAACAAAAGATGAGACTGCCATATTTCTGAAAATTAAATTAGGAACTACTGCGACAAGTCCAAGAAAAATAGAAGTAGGCAAAACAATTTTATTCAGTACTCCTGCAATATACTCAGCAGTCCTCATACCGGGACGAATACCGGGGATAAATCCACCATATTTTTGCAAATCATCTCCAAGTTTTATCGGATCGTACGTAAGAGATGTATAGAAATAAGTGAAGAAAACAATCAGGCAGAAATAAATTAAGTTGTACCTAAAACCTGAGGGGTTTCCAAAAAAAGGAATTGCAATATGAAGTGTAAGCCAAGACGTAGGCCAAAATTGACCAAGTGTTTGAGGGAACATCATAACAGATACAGCAAAAATGATAGGAAGCACGCCTGCTTGTACAAGACGCAGTGGAATATATGTGGATTGCCCACCATACACTTTTCTTCCTACAATTCTCTTAGCATACTGCACAGGAATCCTTCGCTCAGCCTGATAAGCAAATATTACAACTACTATCAGAATAAGCATACCAAGGATTTCTCCTATTATTGATCCAATGCCTAAAGAATGTGCAAAGTATAATTGCTTCATCTCAATAACTCCTACAGGTAGCCTGCTTACAATCCCTGCAAATATAATTAAAGATACACCATTGCCTATACCTTTATCTGTCATTATTTCTCCGAGCCACAAAACAATATAAGAGCCCGCAACAAGACCTGTAATGATGACGAACTTCAACAATAAGCTGTTGCTTATAAGGTAGTTTTGAAACATAACAACAATAGAGAATGCTTGAAGTGCAGCAAGAAAAAGAGTGAGCTGCCTTGTATAACGTGCCATTTTTTTCTGCCCTGCTTCGCCTTCTTTTGCAAGTCGTTCAAGAGCAGGAATAACGGCAGTAAGGAGTTGAAGTATAATAGATGCATTAATATAAGGAAAAACACTCAATGCAAAAATAGAGAAGTTCCCAAAACCACCGCCGGAAAACAAATCAAGTAAAGCAAGGAATCCTCCCTTTTGTACTAAAGCTTGAATAGCAGCACGGTCAATTCCAAGAACTGGGATATATGTTCCAAGTCTAAAAAGAATAAAAAGAAACAGTGTAATCCAAATTCTTTTCCTCAGCTCTTTAAGTCTAAAAGCTCTTTTTATTGTTTCCCACATATCAGGTTACCTCAGCTTTTCCCTGAATCTTTTCAATTTTCTCTTTCGCCGTCTTTGAAAACTTGGATGCTTTTACAATAAGTGCCTTATTCACATCTCCTCTACCAAGTACTTTAACTCTTGCATTAAATAGTTCATTTAAATTTATTTCATTTGCATCACCAGAAAATTTCTCAAGTTTTTCAACATTTACTTCAATATATTCCACTCTATTTAACGATTTGAAACCTTTTAGTTTAGGGAGTCTTCGATAGAGAGGCGTCTGCCCTCCTTCAAAACCTTTCTTTTTGGTTCCTCCAGAACGAGCCTTGGCACCCTTACAACCTCGCGTCGAATAAGTGCCTCTTCCAGATCCATCTCCTCTTCCTACAATACGCTTTTTTCTCGTTGAGTTAGCTTTTGGTTTAAAATTCTGTATTTTCATTTTCACCTCTCGCTATTTCTCTCTTCATCATTTCTTTTCTGTGGATTATTGTATCCATATCTCTGAACGCTGCAAGCATTGCGTTAGCTACATTTAACGGATTAGCTGTTCCAAGAGTTTTCGAAAGAAGGTCTTCTATTCCTGCCTTTTCTGCAATTGCTTTCACCACTCTTCCAGCTACAATGCCGGTACCTTTAACTGCTGGTGCAAGAAATACATACCCTGCCCCAGATTTTGATGTAATTCTCATGGGTATCGTGTTATTTTTAATGGGGACAGTAACAAGGTTTCTTTTTGCATCAGCAATACCTTTTTTAATCGCTGACGGTATTTCTCTGGCTTTACCAATACCAATACCAACTCTTCCTTTTTTGTCACCTATTACCATAGTTACCCTGAATTTTAAAATCTTTCCCCCCTTAACGACTTTCGTTACCCTATCTATCTGGAGAACGCCTTCCTCAAACTCTTTATGTTCCTCTACTCTGCCTCTTCTTCTATACACCTCTACCTCCTAAAAGTTTAATCCGGCTTCTCTTGCGCTTTCAGCAAGTGCCTTGACTTTTCCATGATATGCAAAACCACCTCTATCAAAAGCAACTTCTTTTATCCCTTTCTCCAATGCTTTTTTCCCGATAAGAGTCCCTACAGCTTTTGCAGCTTCGATATTCTTCTTTCCTCCAAATTTATCTACTATTTCTTTTTCTTTCGTAGAAGCAGCTACAAGAGTAATTCCTTTAGTATCATCTATAATCTGAACATAAATATTTTTAAGACTTATAAAAACAGCAAGCCTTGGTCTTTCAGAAGTACCTGAGAGATTTTTTCTTAATCGCTTATGTCTTATATCTCTTAACTCTTTTTTATTCTTTAATTTAATCATATCCCACTCTCCCTACTTAGCTCCAGCAGCAATTGCTTTTCCTGCTTTTCGTCTAATTTTCTCACCAACATATATAATGCCTTTTGCTTTATATGGGTCCACTTTTCTTAAATGACGAATCTTTTGAGCAAAAGCTCCAACAGATTCTTTATTAATTCCAGAAACAGTAATGACACGCTTCTCTATTATGACATAAATATCTTCCGGAATATCCAGAATGATTGGATGAGAAAATCCCAAATTAAATGTAACTTTTTTATCCTGCACTTCTCCTTTGTATGTTTTCTCATTAAGCTGCAACTGTTTTGAGTAACCGTTTGTAACACCCGTAACCATATTGCTTATAAGTGCACGAGTAGTACCATGAAGAGCTCTGTAAAAAGGTCTATCCGAAGGTCTCACAACAGTGACTATATCATTTTCTAAAATAATTTTTATTTCAGAATGAAAACTTCTTTTCAACTCACCCTTAGGTCCTTCAACGGTTACAAAATTATCTTCGTCTATTGTTATCTTTACCTCTTTAGGAACAATAATTGGTTTTTTCCCAATTCTAGACATTTATACACCTCCTACCAGATGAAACAGATAACTTCTCCGCCCTGTTCTTCTTTACGAGCTTCTTTATCTGTCATTAAGCCTTTCGGGGTAGAAATTACTGCTGTTCCAAAACCATCTAACACGCGCGGAACCCTGTCTTTACCAACATATATTCGCCTACCAGGTTTACTGATTCGCTTAATACCCAAGATAAATTTCTCCCTTTTGTTCCCGTATTTCAAATAAATCCTCAACATTTTTTTACCATCAACCTCTTGTTCCTCAACATTTCCAACATATCCCTCATTCTTCATAATATTTAAAATGCCTCTGTTTACATTTGAATAAGGAATAAGCAGAGATTTGTGATACATAGTACTTGCATTTTTAATTCTTATTAATGTATCAGAAATTGGATCGCTTACCATAATCTCCTCCTACCAACTTGCCTTTTTGACACCGGGAAGCTTGCCTTCCAGTGCTAATTTTCGTAGACAGTGCCTGCAAAGACCAAATCTACCATAATAAGCTCTTGGTCTTCCACAAACCTTACACCTGTTATGACTTCTCACATTGAACTTAGGCTTTTTATTTGCTTTTTCAATCATTGCCTTTCTTGCCATTCTAACACCTACCTTTCCCTAAAAGGAAAACCCATAAACTCAAGAAGTGCTCTTGCTTCTTCGTCAGTTTTAGCAGTTGTGGTAATTGTAACATTAAATCCACGAACTCTATCAATCGCGTCATAATCAATCTCGGGAAAAATCAACTGCTCTCTTATGCCAAATGTATAGTTGCCTCTACCATCAAATGAATTAGGTGAAAGCCCCTTAAAATCTCTAATTCTTGGAAGAGCTACATTCACAAGCTTCTCCATAAACGTATACATCGCGTTTTTACGCAATGTTGCCCTGCATCCAATAGGCACACCTTCACGAATCTTAAATGAAGCAATAGATTTTTTTGCTCGGGTAACAGTAGGCCGTTGATGGGTAACTAAAATGAATTCACTTATAGTTTTCTCCATCGCCTTTGGATATTGAGAAATATCACCTACTCCTCTGTTAAGAGAAATTTTTACAATTTTAGGTGCTTGCATCACATTTTTATAATTAAACTTTTCCATTAACCTCTTCTTTACTTCTTTCTCGTACTTCTCTTTTAAGGGAGAAGAAGCAAGTTTCTCTTCTAAAAGTTTTTCAAGTCCTTTATCTAATTTAGCTCCTGACTTTGTTTTTATCATATCCACCTCTCGTTAGACCTTATCAATTACTTCATGACAGTTTTTGCATACCCGAACACTTTTCCCATTTCCAAGAATTTTATGAGCAATGCGGGTCTTCTCATGACAATGAGGGCAAACTAACTGCACTTTACTTACATACAAAGGAGCTTCTCTCCTTGTAATTTTACCTTGTGGCATATCCCGTGTAGGACGAAGAAAATTTGTTTGCATATTTACACCGTCAACAAACACTTTTCCTTTATCAGGAATTGTCCTAATAATCTTGCCTTTCTTCCCTTTATCCTTTCCAGACAGTACTATAACCACATCGCCTTTTCTTAATTCTATTTTTGGTTTTATTTTATTATCAACTTTCATAAATTCCTCCTACAAAACCTCTGGGGCAAGCGAAACTATCTTTAAATATCCTTGCTTTCTCAACTCTCTTGCCACGGGACCAAAAATTCTAGTCCCTTTTGGATTTCCATCTTCATCAATAATTACAGCTGCATTTTGATCAAATCTAATTATGCTCCCGTCTGCTCTTTTTAAAGGATATTTTGTTCTTACAACAATCGCCCTCACCACACTACCTTTAGGTGTAGCACTGTTTGGTACTGCCTTTTTAACTGAAGCAACAATTTTATCGCCCACAGTAGCTGATCCTCTTTTCCCGACATGAAGCACTGTTATACAAGAAATTTCTTTTGCTCCACTGTTATCTGCAACAACAAGCCGTGAATAATCTCTAATCATTTTTCACCTCCGCCAATAACCTCTACAACTCTCCATCGTTTCAATTTACTGACCGGTTTCGTTTCTCTAATCCTAACAACATCACCAACTTTTGCCTTCATATCTTCATCGTGTGCATAAAATTTTGATGTCCTATTTATAATTTTAATGTAAAGGGGGTGTGGCACACGCCTATTTATCTGAACAACAACAGTTTTTTGATAAGTACTAATAACTTTTCCGGTAATTTCTTTTTTAGCCATAATTACACCTCTTCTTTGTTAAGTTCTCGCTCTCTTCTTATGGTAAGAAGCCTTGCTATATCCCTTCTCACAAGTCTTAAACGTGCAGGATTATTTAGCTGATGAGTAGCAAATTGGAAACGCAAATTAAAAAGCTCCTTTCGAAGGCTTTTTAACTGCTCTTCTATTTCAGCATCAGTCATGTCTCTAACTTTTTCTACTTTCATAACTAAACAACCTCCTCACGCTTAACAAGTCTGACTTTAATAGGAAGTTTAAATCCGACCTGCTTTGCAAGTTTTGTTGCCTCTTCTTCGTGGATCCCTGTCATTTCAAAGAGAATTCTTCCTGGTTTTACAACAGCCACCCAGTGATCAAGATCTCCTTTTCCACTACCCATTCTGGTTTCTGCGGGTTTCTTCGTTACAGGTTTGTCCGGAAAAATCCTTATCCAAAGCTTTCCTGTTTTTCTTACTGCCTGTATCAAAACAAGTCTTGCTGCTTCAATTTGTCTGGAAGTAATATAAGAAGGTTCCATCGCTTGTATTCCATAATCACCAAATGCAACAAAATTACCTCGCGTAGCTTTTCCTCGCATTCTACCTCGCTGCTGTTTTCTATGTTTAACTTTTTCTGGCATTAACATAATCATCCACCTCCATTATCTCTCAATAGTAAAGAAAATAACTTTCTTTACATCACCTTTATATACCCAAACTTTTATCCCAATTCTTCCGAATTTAATCAAAGCAGGCAGTTCAGCATAATCGATATCAGCTTTTAAGGTATGAAGAGGAACTCTTCCCTCCCTATACCATTCAGTTCGTGCAATTTCAGCTCCACCAAGCCTACCAGATACTTGAATCTTTATTCCTTTCACACCAGATCGCATTGCCCTACCTATAGCTTGCTTAATTGCTCGTTTGTGTGAAACTTTTTGTTCGATCTTGCTTACAATATTTTGAGCAATAAGTTGAGCATTTGTTTCGGGGCGCTTTACTTCCTTTACTTCTATCCCTATTTTCATATTAGAATTATTAATTGCACGCATTAATTTATTCTGCAGTTTAGAAATCTCTGTCCCCTTCTTTCCAATTATCATACCGGGCCTTGCACTATGGATAATCACTTTTACTTCGCCGCCAGTTTCTCCTCCTTTTCTAATAATCTCAACATGAGAAATAGCTGCATCAATTCCTAATTTATCCAATTCCTTTCTTATTATAATATCCTCCATGACAAAATTGGAGTAATTTTTTTTACTTGCATACCACTTACTTACCCAATCTTTCGTTATACCTACCCTAAATCCAGAAGGATGTACTTTCTGTCCCACTCTATACCTCCCCTTTGTTTTTTACCACTATAGTAATCTGGCTTACAGGTTTTCTTTGTATATCAGCTCTACCCATTCCTCTCATAAATATCCTCTTCATAGGGCCTTCGGATTCAATATATGCCCTGTGAACATATAATGAGTCTTTATTCATATCAAAATTATTTTCAGCATTCGCAACAGCTGACCTGAGAGTTTTCTCCAGATAGCCAGCAGCTTTTTGAGGAAGAACCTTTAAAATTGCAAATGCTTCGTCAATGTCTTTGCCTTTTATAAGCTCAGCTACAAGTCGTGCTTTAGTAGCAGATAATCTTAAATGTTTAGATTTAGCATACGCTTCCATAATATTCCTCCTTAAGTTTTAGTAACAACTCTTGCAGTAGGAACTTTATGACCACGAAAGGTACGAGTTGCAGCAAATTCACCAAGTCTATGTCCCACCATATCCTGTGTAATATAAACAGGAATATGTATTTTTCCATTATGCACTGCAATTGTATGTCCTAACATTTCTTTAGTAATTGCAGACCTCCGGCACCATACCTTTATCACTTTCTTTTCGCCTTTTTTGTTTAAATTCTGGATCTTTTCAAGAAGCTTTGGATCCACAAACATATTTTTCTTACTCATCCTTACTTCCTCCTTCTAACAATATATTTACCGGAAGTTTTATTTTTCTTTCTCGTTCTATAGCCAAGAGTAGGCTTTCCCCAGGGAGTCAAAGGACCAGGATGGCCAATAGGAGATTTGCCCTCGCCTCCACCATGTGGATGATCCACTGGATTCATAACTACGCCTCTTACACTAGGCCTAATTCCAAGATGTCTACTAGTACCTGCTTTCCCAAGGTTAATATTCCCATGATCTACATTACTTACCTGGCCAATAGTTGCCCAACAATTTAAATTGATCATCCTTACTTCCCCAGATGAAAGCTTTACATGTGCATATTTACCCTCTTTAGCAAGCAATTGAGCGCCTCCACCGGCAGATCGCACTAACATAGCTCCCCTTCCTGGAAACAACTCTATATTATGAATAATTGAACCTAATGGTATATTTTTTATTGGAAGCGCATTACCAATCTTTATTTCAGCATTTTCTCCTGCTGTTACTGTATCACCCACTTTTAACCCTACCGGAGCAATAATATATCTTTTCGCGCCGTCGTTATAAGTAAGCAAAGCAATATGTGCCGATCTATTTGGATCATACTCTATTGCCTTTACCTTTGCGGGTATATCTCTTTTATCGCGCTTAAAATCAATAATACGATACAGCCTTTTATGGCCACCACCTCTCCGTCTCATTGTAATTTTGCCAGTATTATTCCTTCCAGCCTTTTTCCTTAGCCCTACAACTAATGATTTTTCTGGTTTTTTCTTTGTTACTTCTTCATGTCTCTGAACTGATTTTCCTCTAAAACCAGGAGTTGTAGGTTTATACTCTTTTATTCCCATCCTATACCTCCGCTATACATGATGCATTAAATCAATCTTATGACCAGGATAGAGAGTAACGATTGCCTTTTTGTACGAAGGCGTTTTTTTAAACGCATATTTTACTCTCTTCCTTTTTCCAAATACTTTGCCTATATTGACGTCTTTTACTTTCACAGAGAAAAACCCTTCTACAGCGTCTTTCACCATACGTGCGTTTGCACGCTTATCTACAAGAAATACATACTTACCTTTTTCGGCAAGAGCAGTAGCTTTCTCTGTAACAAGAGGTCTAATTAAAACTTCTATATTACTCATTTTTCCACCATCCTTGCATTTCTTCCACTGCTTCCTTAGTAAATAGAATCGCTTCATATACGACAATATCGTAAACATTAAGAAACTTAAAGTTTAATGGTTTGCAATATGGAATATTATTTGCTGCTAATTCAACTTCACCATTCATATCTGAATAAACAAGCAGTATAGTACCTAGTTCCTTTTTTAAATTATCACTAACACCATTAAATAACTGGATAATTTCTTTAGTTTTCCCAGTAATTTTTACTTCCTCAACAATGTGCACATTTCCTTCTCTAAATTTCGATGAAAGAGCGGAAAAAATAGCGACTCTTTTTTCATTTTTATTCAATTTTATGTGATATGTTTTGGGATGAGGACCAAATGCCACAGCCCCTCCTTTCCAGATATTAGATGTCCTGGCACCCTGCCTGGAACGGCCACTTCCTTTTTGTGGCCTCATTTTTTTAGTACTGTAACTAACATCTCCTCTTTGCTGCGTTGATGCAGTACCTCTTCTTTTATTAGTACGCTGCGTCCTTATAGCAGAATAAATAAGATGCTTTTTTTCAGGAACAGAAAAAAATCCCTCAGGCAAATTTATTTCACTAATAGTTTTTGAATTAACATTCAGAACATTTCCTTTCATACTAACCTCCTGCCCTTACAACAACAAAGTTTTTATCGGGGCCGGGAACATTTCCTTTTACAAGGATTAAATCCTTTTCAGGAATAATCTTAACTACTCTAAGTCTTTGCACTGTCGTCTGATTAACCCCAAGATGCCCAGCCATAGGATGTCCTTTAAAAACTTTTCCAGGTGTGGTACCTGCTCCAATAGAACCGGGTCTCCTGAGTCCAATAGAACCATGCGTTTTCGGCCAACCACCGAAACCCCATCTTTTAACTACACCGGAAAATCCTTTTCCTTTAGAAACACCAGAAACACTAACGAACTGAGAATCTTTAAAAATTTCCACAGTTATTTTATCTCCAATTTCACCATCCATGTCTCTAAATTCTTTCAAATACCTGAACATAGATAATTTTTTTGCCTTAAAAACACCTGCTTCGGGTTTATTTAATTTTTCAGGCTTAACTTCCGTAAATCCCAACTGTACTGCATTATACCCATTTTTCTCTTTGGTCATTTTATTTGTAATCATACATGGACCTGCTTTTAGTACAGTAACAGCAACCAATTTATCACCTTCATACACAGAAGTCATACCCAATTTTATACCCAGTATTCCTTTCACCATAGCATCCTCCATTATATCTTGATTTCGACCTCTACCCCTTGAGGAATATCCATATTCGCAAGTTTTTGTGTTATTTCAGGAGTTGCATTTTTTATTTCCACAAGTCTCTTATGCACACAAATTTCAAACTCTTCCTGAGAATCCTTATCCACATTAGGAGATCTTAAAACGTTAAATATTGTACGTTTTGTCGGGAGTGGTATAGGCCCTACAACATTAGCTCCACTTTTCTTTGCTGTATCAACAATTTTGGCGGCCCATATATCCAAAATTTCATGATCAAATGCTTTCAATTTTATCTTCAGCTTTTCTTTTTTCATTTCATCTCACCTTCAATTAATTTATTCCATCACTGCAGTAATGACACCTGCTCCTACTGTTCTACCGCCTTCACGGATAGCAAACCTCTGAGTTTCTTCAAGTGCAACAGGATAGATCAGTTCAACTTCTATATCGACATTATCGCCAGGCATTGCCATCTGCATGCCTTCGGGAAGTTTAATGCTGCCTGTTACGTCAGTGGTACGAAGGAAGAACTGAGGCTTGTAACCGGTAAAGAATGGTTTATGTCTACCACCTTCCTCTTTGGAAAGGATATATACTCTGCCATTAAACTTCATGTAAGGATGAATAGAACCAGGTGCTGAAAGGACCTGACCTTTCTTTACGCCTTCATGAGCAATACCTCTCAGAAGAACGCCAACATTCTCTCCGGCTCTACCTTCATCAAGAATCTTTCTGAACATTTCAACACTTGTTGCGACTGTTTTTGTCTTTTCAGCTGAAAGACCAACAATCTCTACAGGGTCACCTATTTTTACAACGCCTCTTTCAACTCTTCCCGTAACAACAGTTCCTCTACCTGTAATGGTAAATACATCTTCGATGGGGAGAAGGAATGGTTTGTCAATAGGTCTTTCAGGTGTTGGGATGTATGAATCTACTGCATCCATAAGTTCCCATAATGAATTTGTCCATTCGTTTTTGCCTCTTCCAACATCACCTTCTGCTTCAAGAGCTTTAAGAGCTGAACCTCTAACTACTGGAAGTTCTTCTCCCGGGAAACCGTATTTGGTGAGAAGTTCCCTTGTTTCCATCTCTACAAGGTCTATCAGTTCAGGATCATCTACCATATCTGTCTTGTTGATGTATACAACAATACGCGGTACGTTTACCTGACGTGCGAGAAGGATATGCTCCCTTGTCTGGGGCATAGGTCCATCAGTTGCTGCTACGACAAGAATTGCTCCATCCATTTGAGCTGCACCGGTGATCATGTTTTTGATATAGTCAGCATGTCCGGGGCAGTCAATATGTGCATAGTGTCTTTGTTCTGTTTCGTATTCGCAATGGTGAACGTTAATTGTAACCCCTCTTGCTTTTTCTTCAGGTGCGTTGTCAATTTCATCAAACTTCATTTCTTTAGTACCACCAAGAGTAGCTAATATCTTGGTAATAGCTGCGGTGAGAGTTGTTTTGCCATGGTCAATATGACCAATGGTGCCAATGTTTACATGCGGCTTAGTTCTCTCAAATTTTTCTTTTGCCATGTTAAACCTCCTTAAATTTCTCCCTTTGCTTTTTTAATAATCTCTTCCTGCACTGCAGCAGGAACCCTATCATATGAATTAAATGCCATAGAAAATGATCCTCTTCCTTGCGTAATAGTACGCAAAATAGTTGAATACCCAAACATATTGGAAAGTGGTACAAGAGTTCTTATAATAGCAATATGTCCTTTTTCAGTAATTCCACTTATACTGCCTCTCTTTGAACTTAAGTTAGAAACAACATCACCCATAAATTTAATTGGGGCAACCACTTCCACCTCCATTATAGGCTCAAGCAAATACGGCAAGCCTTTTCTCATAGCATTTCTGAAAGCTTTAGCGCCTGCAATTCTAAATGCAAGCTCTGAAGAATCTACTGGATGGTAAGAACCATCAATAAGCTCTACTTCAACATCTACCACAGGATATCCAAGCAACGGTCCTGATTCTTTCGCATTTTCAATTCCCTTCTTAATTGCAGGGATAAATTCCTTTGGTACTACGCCTCCCTTTGTTCTATCAATAAAATTAAAGCCTTTTCCTTTTACACTCGGTTTTGCCACAAGAACAACATGACCATATTGTCCGTGTCCACCTGTCTGCTTTGCATATTTTTCTTCACCTTTACTCGCTCTATCAATAGTTTCTTTATATGCAACCTGAGGTTTACCTATCCTGGCCTCAACTTTATACTCTCTTAACAATCTATCTACAATAATTTCAAGATGCAATTCTCCCATACCAGATATTATCGTTTCAGAAGTATCTTCGTCAAATTTAATCTTAAATGTTGGATCCTCTATAGCAAACCTTGCAAGTGCAGCAGAAAGTTTAGATTGATCTGCCCTCGTTTTGGGCTCAACAGCTACAGAAATAACAGGTTCAGGAAAACTCATTTTTTCAAGAAATACAGGATGAGACATATCACAAAGTGTGTGCCCCGTGTACGAATCCTTCAATCCAACAATAGCACCAAGTCCTCCTGCTTTAATATAATCTATATCCTCTTTTTTATTAGCATGCATTCTGAGCAACCGTGCAATTCTCTGTTTTTTCTCAATAGTAGAATCTAACACATAGCTTCCTTTTGTAAGTGTACCAGAGTACACGCGAACAAAAGTGAGCGTACCAACATAAGGATCAGACATTACTTTAAACACAAGAGCAGCAAGTGGTGCATCCTGATCAGGTAAACATTCAACCTTTTCCTCGGTTTTTAAATCTTTAGCCATCACAGACTTAACATCTAAGGGAGAAGGTAAATATGTACAAACAGCATCAAGAACCATTTGAACACCCTTATTTTTGTATGATGAACCTATCAAAACAGGATAAGCAAGATTATCTATAGCAGCGTGTCTTATTGCCTTTTTTAACGTTTCTTTTGGGATATTCTCTGTATTAAGATAGATTTTTAACGCTTCTTCGTCAACATCTGCTATTGTTTCAAAAAGTTCTTCTTTTCTGCTATTTACCTCAGTTCTATATTCTTCAGGAATATCTTCAATATCATATTTCTCACCAGAAGGATCCCTGAATATGTACGCCTTTTCTTCTATTATATCAATGATCCCTACAAACTTTTCTTCCTCTCCTATAGGAATCTCTAAAACAAGCGGTTTTACATTAAGTCGCTCTTTTATAGTCTCTAAAGTACCATTAAATGACGCACCTAATCTGTCCATTTTATTAATGTAAATAATTCTCGGCACATGATATCTATTGGCCTGTCTCCACACTGCTTCTGATTGTGCCTCAACTCCTTCTACCGCAGAAAAAATAACAAGTGCTCCATCAAGTACTCTAAGAGACCTTTCTACCTCTCCAGTAAAGTCAACGTGGCCGGGCGTATCTATAATGTTAATCTGAAAATCTTTCCAAAAACATGTGGTAACTGCAGAAGTTATAGTAATACCCCTCTCTTTTTCTTGTTCCATCCAGTCCATTACTGTATTGCCATCATCTACATTACCTAAACGATAGGTACGACCAGTATAGTACAAGACTCTTTCAGTTGTAGTTGTCTTGCCTGCATCAATATGTGCAATAATTCCAATATTTCTAACTTTACCTAATGGGGTATCTATGCTCATATATATTTATTTACCTCTACCATCTAAAATGCGAGTAGGAACGGTTTGCCTCAGCAATCTTATGCACATCTATCTTCTTCTTATAGGCTCCACCTGTCTCATTAGCGGCATCTATAATTTCTTGTGCAAGTTTTTCTATCATAGATTTACCCGTCCTAGCTCTTGCAGCCCTTACGATCCATTTTAAACTAACTTTTTCTCCTCTTCCTTTTTCGACTTCCGAAGGTATCTGGTAAGTAGATCCTCCAACTCTCCTTGGTTTAACCTCTACTAAAGGCCTTACATTAGAAAGAGCTAATTCAAAAACCTCCAAAGGGTCTTTCTTCATTTTTTCTTTAATAATATCAAATGCTCCATAAACAATTGTTTGAGATAAACTTTTTTTACCATCTAACATTACATTGTTTATTAGCCTGGATAGTTTCACGCTATTATATACTGGATCTCCTAAAATTTTCTTACTCTTTATAACTCCTCTGCGAGGCATCAGGCACCTCCTTTAATATCTTTCGGTTTTTTTGTGCCATACTTGGATCTACCTCTTTTCCTATCTGCAACACCGGCAGCATCAAGGGCTCCACGCACAATATGATATCTAACGCCAGGAAGGTCTTTTATTCTTCCGCCTCTCACCAAAACCATTGAGTGCTCCTGCAAGTTATGTCCTACACCCCCAATATATGCAGTTACTTCAGCTCCATTAGTAAGCCTTACCCTTGCTATTTTTCTTAAAGCAGAATTAGGCTTTTTGGGAGTTGCAGTTTTCACTTGCACACAAACCCCGCGCTTTTGAGGACATCCTCTTAAAGCAGGGGTTTTACCCTTCTCTTTTTTACTCTTTCGCGGCTTCCTTACTAACTGATTAAATGTAAACATTAAATAATCCTCCTACTAATTTTTATTTCACACGAAAAGTAATTATAGCAAAACAACTTTTCTTGTCAAGCAAAACCATTTAAGAGATGAGATATGGCTCATTCCTCAAATTTAAAATTTGTACCTGCAGGAATCTTCTTCCCAACAATAATAGATTCTTTCATCCCTCTGAGTAGATCAATCTTTCCTTTAATTGCAGCTTCGGCCAGAACTCTTGGAGTTTCCTGAAATGATGCAGCAGAAAGAAAACTATCGGAAGAGAGTGCGGCTTTTGTTATTCCCTGAATTAAAAATTTGAAACATGCGATATTTCCACCACGCGACTTAGCAATCCGATTGGCAGTAAGTACAGAATCAATAGCAGCTATTTCACCTTCATAATAATTAGTATCTCCTGCGCTAACTATTTTGACTCTGTTAAACATTTGCTTTACCACAAGTTCTATATGTTTAACATTAATATCCACACCCTGCGATTTGTATACTTTTTCGATTTCTTGAATTAAATAACGTGCTGCTGAAATTACTCCCTCAACTTCAAGAATTTCGCTAGGATCGAATGGTCCCTTGCTTAACACATCACCAACTTTTACAATATCCCCTGTATTTACATTGAGCTTTTTATCACCTGCAGTAACAAGTTTTGCTTTTTCATTTTTCTCATTTGTGATTGTAATTGTTTTCTTTGCCTTATCCTCTTTAATTTCCACCAGTCCTGTAAGTGAAGCAATAAGAGCTTTGCCTCTTGGGCTACGAGCACTAAATAGTTCTTCAATCCTTGGCAATCCAGTTGTAATATCCGCAACAGCCGCACCACCAGCATGAAATGTCCTCAAAGTAAGCTGAGTTCCTGGTTCCCCAATAGATTCAGCAGCAACAACACCAACTGCTTCCCCGATATTTACCATCTTGCGAGAAGAAAGGTCTAATCCATAACACTTTTCACATACACCATGATCAGAGTGACAGGTAATAGGAGAACGAACTTTTACCTTGGTAATTCCAAATTTTTCTATCTCTTCTACTTTCTGTTTATCAATAAGTTCATTTCTTTTTACAATAACACGAGGTTTACCGGTAAATACTTTTGCCTTTTTTATTTTATGTTTCTTCATTTTATTCAACATCGTTTTATTAATTACGTCCTCTGCTTGCACAAAAATTTCCCCGGTAGCTTTATCGATAATACTTTCGGAAGCAACAGCATTTACTGCGTCATCACTATCCACAGAAATTTCCTTTATTTTCTGCGGGACTATAACATCCTCTGCAGCATATCTACCCCAAATTTGTTCCCCTAAAGATACGACAACGGAGTCTCCTTCTAAAATTGGTGTCACTGCCACTCCATTTATGTAGTTCTCCACCAAAATCTTTTGTATGTCAAACTTGTCGAGCAATTCAGCCTGGTCATGATTTAGCATATCGCCTTTGTGAATAAAAATGTCGTGTGTATAAGGATTTTTTACATCCTCAGCAGCTATTTTCCCGGCAGCTCTTCCAGAAAGAGATTCTACTATTTCATCTCCTATTCGTATAGGCTCTATCACCTGCAGAGCACAATCTTTTTCTTTAACAATTAATTCGTGAGTTACATCAACGAGTCTTCTGGTAAGATAGCCTGAGTTAGCAGTTTTAAGCGCAGTATCTGCTTGTCCTTTTCTCGCTCCGTGCGTAGAAAGGAAATACTCAAGAACAGTAAGTCCTTCACGAAGATTCGACTTAATTGGAAATTCGATGATTCTACCAGTAGGACCAGCCATAAGGCCCCTGATTCCTGCCATCTGAGTAATCTGATCTTTATTTCCTCTTGCACCGGAATTTGCCATCATGTATAAACTATTAAGCGGGGCAAAATAAGAAAATACAGCAGTTTTAACATTATCAGCAACCTCTAACCATACATCAATAATTTTCCTATATCGTTCGCTTTCTGAGAGCAAGCCTTGATTATACTCATTATTGATTTTATTCGTTCGAATTGTTCCATTCTCAATAAGCTCTTTTCTTTTGGGCGGTATTTTTACATCGTCCATCCCGATACTTATTCCAGCGTACGTTGAATATTTAAAACCAAGATCTTTTAAATTATCAAGAAAAATACCTGTTTTTACAAGTCCAAATTCAGAATAAAAATCAGATATAATTTTATCCAACTGTTGTTTTCCTAGGGTCTCGTTGATAAATTTAAACCGTTTTGTTTTTTCATCATCACTGAAAATATTTTCAATAATCTTATCATTAAATAATACTCTACCAACTGTAGTTTCTATCTTTTCTCCATCAACAAAGTATTTAATTGCGTCATGCAAACCCAATTTTTTTCTTTCATACAAAAGCTCTGCTTCCGCAGGATTATCTAATAAATGAGAGTACACTTTTTTACTTTTGCTTCCGAATGTCAGATAATATAAACCTAAAACCATATCTTGAACAGGTCCATTGATGGGAGAGCTATTCGCAGGAGAAAGAACATTGTGAGAAGAAAGTAAAAGTAAACGCGCCTCGGTCTGTGCTTCAAATGAGATAGGTAAATGAATTGCCATCTGATCTCCATCAAAATCTGCATTAAAAGGAGTACATACAAGTGGAGAAAGCTGTATTGCTTTCCCTTCCGTAAGAATTGGCTTAAATGCCTGGATGCTTAATCGGTGCAATGTAGGAGCTCTGTTAAGGAGTACTACATAATTTTTTGATATGTCCTCTAATGCTTTCCATACTTCAGGCGTAGGGTTTTCAAGAAGCTCCTTAGCCCTCCTCTTATTGTACCCTAATTTAGAAAGTTCATATATAATAAATGGCTTGAACAGTTCAAGTGCCATTTCCTTTGGAACACCACATTGATCAAGATTGAGATCTGGCCCAATAACAATAACAGCCCTACCAGAATAATCTACACGCTTTCCTAAAAGATTTTCTCTGAACCGTCCTTCTTTTCCTTTCAAAATATCAGTCAAGGAACGAAGTGGTCTCTTCGAAGAATTTAATACAGGATAAGTTCTCCTCCCATTGTCAAACAAAGCATCCACGGATTCCTGTAACATTCTTCTCTCATTTTGTAGCATAATATCTGGAGCATTTACTTCTATAAGCCTTTTTAATCTGTTGTTTCTATTTATAACTCTTCTATAAAGCTCATTCAAATCATCTGATGCGTATTTTCCACCCTCAAGTGGCACAAGTGGTCTAAGATCTGGGGGGATAACAGGAACGACATCGAGTACAATATCTTCCGGCCTTCTATTGTTTTGAATGAGACCTTCAACAACACCTAAGAGTCTTACAGCATAGATTTTTTCCTGTTTAGTTCCGTTTTTAATTTTTTCCACTGCGCTTTCACGCATCTTCTCCAAATCAACCATTTTTAATAAATCCTTAATAGCCTCGCCGCCTTTTTTGGCAACGAAATCATAGCCCTCTCCTTTATATATTCTGTATTCTTCATCTGAAAGTAGCTGTTTCATTCTGAGTTTTGTTTGCTTTGGATCTATTACAATATATGAAACAAAATATACAACCTTCTCAATGGCCTTTGCTTGTAAACCTAAGAGGAGCCCAACATAATTAATATTATTTTTAAAATACCAAATATGCACTACAGGCGAGGCAAGTTTAATGATCCCGAATCTTTCTCTTCTTACACTTGAAGGAAGTACTTCAACACCACACCTGGGACAAGTTAACCCTTTATATTGAATTCCTTTTAATTTACCACAATGGCACTGATAATTTCGTACAGGACCAAATATTTTTTCGCAAAACAAACCATCAGGCTCTGGAGAATATGTCCTGTAACTATATGTCTCAGCCCTTTTAACTTCACCATGAGACCATTTCTCTACATCTTCCCGGGAGGCAAGTAACACTTTAAGTGCTTCTATCTCATTATGTTTCAAAAATGCACCTCCTTTTTATTCCTTCTCTTCTATTTTAGAGCTCTGAATTACCTTTTCGATCACTTTAAGGGGGGCAGATTCATAGGAAGAATGTTGTTGTGTAAATGCGCCAGTTCCTTGTGTAATAGAATTAAGATCATTCGAATAGCTTAAAATCTCAGCAAGCGGGACTAGCGCTTCTATTATCTGTTTCTCATTATCCGATTTCATACCCAGAACTTTACCACGTTTACTATTTATATCTCCTATTACTTCTCCCATATATTGCTCGTCAACAACAATTTCTATCTTCTCGATTGGTTCAAGAATAATTGGATTACACTGTTCTAATGCCTTTTTCAGAGCCATTGAGCCTGCAACTTTAAATGCCATTTCAGAAGAATCCACAGGATGGTATGAGCCATCAACAACTGTCACCTTAATATTCACAACAGGATAACCGGCAAGCATACCATGTCTCATTGCTTCTCTTATACCTTTCTCCACTGCGGGAACATACTGCTTAGGAATGGCTCCACCAAAAATTTTATTAAGAAATTCAAATTCTTTTCCTTTCGGAAGAGGTTCAACTTCTAGCCAACAATGTCCATATTGTCCATGTCCACCAGTCTGCTTTTTGTATTTCCCTTCTACTTTTATTTTTCCTGTTATTGTTTCTCTATATGGCACCTTCGGAACAGTAAGCTCTATATTAACATTATACCGCTTTTTTAACTTCTCCATAATAATAGAGAGATGCGTCTCTCCAACTCCGGATATAATCTGTTCATTGGTTTCGACATTCTTCGTAACAATTATAGTAGGGTCTTCATCTATAATTTTAGATAGACCTATACTCATTCTATCCTCATCTGCCTTACTTTTTGGCCGCATTGCCCGCGATAGCATCGGGTTTGGAAAAACAATTTTAGAAAATACAATAGGCATATTTTTATCGGATAGCGTATCGTTTGTCTGTGTTACTGAAAGTTTAGTTATAATGCCCATATCGCCTGCAACAATTTTATCAGCAGGAATTTGTTCAGAACCCCTCACAAAGAGTAGCTGCGATACCTTCTCTGAAGCGCCTTTCGAACTATTATATGCCGTACTGTTTGAGTTTAACACACCTGAATATACTTTTATAAAAGAAAGCTTTCCAACATAAGGATCACTCACTGTTTTAAAAACAAAAGCTGAAAAATTATCATCTGCAGAAATTTTTCTTTCCTCTTCTTCATTAGTCTTAGGGTTTATTTCTTTGACAACACCAAAAAAATCCGGTGAAACCATATAATCAGCAATAAAATCTATAAGTTCATCAATCCCAAGAAGTGTAAGCGCAGAACCTACAAGAATAGGAAAAAATTCGCCTCTACTTAGCGATCCCTTTAAACCTTGTTTAATTTCTGCTGGGGTAAGCCCTTCTCCGCCAAGGTATTTTTCAAGTAATGCATCCTCTCCTTCAGCTGCAATTTCAACCAACTCTTTTTTAAGCTCAGAAACGTTAGATATTACTCCATCTGGTGTTTCTTTGTCAGAAAGCAAATTGTATACTCCGGTTACCGTTTTGCCATCCATTATTGGAACAAAGATAGGGAAAACCTTCGAACCGAAAGTTTCCTTAATCTTGTCTACAATTTTACTAAATTCTACTCCTTCAACATCAATTTTATTGATAAAAAATGCACGCGGTTTGTTTATTTCCGCAAGATAATCCCAATACCTCTTCGTTTGAATCTCAACACCAGCTGTTGCGTTAATCACAATTAAACCATTGTCTCCTGCTCTTATTCCACTAAGTGCTTCCGCAATAAAATCCGAATAACCGGGTACATCAATGAAGTTAATTTTTACTTCTTTATGCTCAAAAGGAACTATAGACAAACCAATACTAATAGATTTCTCCTTTTCCTCTGGTTGATAATCAGATACAGTAGTTCCATCCTCCACTTTTCCCATCCTTGAAACAAGTTTTTTCTTAAATAGAATAGCTTCAGATAATGTCGTCTTCCCTGCATTACCATGACCAACTACAACAACATTTCTAATGTTCTCAGTTTCATATAACTTCACTGCTTTCTTCCTCCTTTTTCTTAAATGTGAGTTCTACCTTTTCCTTTTTAGGAATAATCTTTTCCTTCTTTGGTCTTTCTCCCTTCTTTTCGGGTAATACCTTTAAATCAAGAACCAGACCACGTAACTCGCGTTGAAGTACATTAAATGACTCGGGAATACCATGCATAAGTACTGTATTACCTTTTGAAATTTCTTCGTAAGCATGCTTTCTTCCTTCAAGATCATCAGATTTAATTGTAAGCATTTCATGTAAAAGTTCAGAAGCTCCATATGCCTCAAGCGCCCATACTTCCATCTCTCCTAATCTCTGACCACCAAATTGTGCTTTTCCACCAACCGGCTGCTGTGTTATAAGTGTGTATTTTCCCACAGATCGTGCATGCATTTTATCTTCTGCAAGGTGATTTAATTTTAGTAAATATGCATCACCAAGTGTTACTTTATAATCAAAAGGTTTACCAGTGCGTCCATCATACATAGTAAACTGTCCTGATTCAGGCAATTTTGCTTCCCTTAGCAAATCTTTAATTTCTTGTTCACCAGCCCCATTAAATATAGGGGTAATAACTCTCACATTAAGTTTTTTAGCAGCAATACCAATGTTAGCCTCGAGGATCTGTCCCAAATTCATTCTAGACGGTACACTTAATGGGCTTAATATCACATCCACTGTAGTTCCATCATCAAGATATGGGAGGTCCTCTTCAGGCAAAATATTGCTGACGACACCTTTGTTGCCATGACGCCCAGAAACCTTATCACCTACAATAATTTTTCTTTTCCTCGAAACGTGTACTTTAATGAGTTCTTTGACGCCCCTGGCAAGCTCATATCCATCTTCTTGCGCAAATCTCCTAACACTTACTACTACTCCTCCTTCACCGGGCGGCACTTTAAAAGAGCTATTTTTTATATTAGCAGGTCTATTATCAAATAAAGTTCTAAAAAGTCTTGCCTCACTTGTCTCATCTTCTTCTGGAAACGGAGTAGTTTTTCCTACAAGAATATCGCCTGGACCAACTTTGGACCCAACTCTTACAATACCATTTTCATCCAAGAATCGCTTGGCTTCGCTTGAAACATCTGGGGGATCAGCAGTAAGCTCTTCATCTCCATGGTCAGTCTCGTGTACATCAATATTATACTCTTTCACATGAATAGAAGTTAAGCGATCTTCACTTACAAGCCTTCTACTTATAACAACGGCGTCCTGGTAATTGTAACCATACCATGGAATGTATGCAACAAGAACATTTATGCCAAGAGCAAGTTCTGTATTTTTTGTAGCATAACTATCGGCAATAGGTTCTCCCTTTAGAACATGTTGTCCTTTCTTGACAATGGGATGTTCATTCCTGCAAGTATCCTGATTTGTTCTATAAAATTTCTTTAACTTATAAACTTTCCCTTTTTTTATTTTTATCTTAGTTATTCCTGCTTTAGCAAGTTTTTTCAGCATATCCGCAGTTATTATCTCTTCTTTATTTAATACATATTCCTTCTTTCTGCCTTTTTTAACAACATAATCTTTAGCTGCTATAAGATCCAAGACATCCAAATTTAATCTGCCAAGAAAAAAGGTCTTTATGTCGTCATTCGAATAAATGAGAAAATCTGTAATACCTTTTTCATAAAACTTCTTCAAAAGTTCTTCAGTGATTTCACTGCCAATATGTTTCGTCCTTTTTGTGTTTACAAACGTAACAAAAATCCACTTCCCTAAGATATTTTTTCCTATAACTGTAAGATTAATAGAAAACACAGGTTTGTTAACAACCTGATCACCTTCTTTTATTTTTACCTTTTTTATTTTGCTGTTAAAAAGCCTGCTCAATTTTGTATCAGATATTTTTTGCCCTTCCTCTATAATAGGTTTATTTTTTTTGCTCATTATTGTTTCAGCAGCAAGTTTGCCAACAATCTGTTCATTTTTTTCAAGCTCAAAACATTTCTTTATAGGAAACTTCTGTAATTTATCTACCTCAATTATGGATATCTCTTCTATTCCTTTTGTAATAAGGTTTTCAATAACCGAAGGCACAAGCCTATCACCCACATATTTATTAAGACTTTCAACCCTTGGTTTATAATCAAAGAGAAGAATTTCTTTTTGCTTCACCATATTTAAAAGATTTATTTTCAATTCCCTTGCTTCTTTATATACCGAAACCTCTTCGGCTTTCGCATCATCAGGCACTATGCAAATGTGACTCCCTGTTACAAGCGAAACAATGCCATCTTCCTCGGCAAGTTGAAGATCTCCATTATCAAGAGGAACCCTCTTTTCTACACCTGTTGCAACCCGAGGAGGATCAGGGTCAATTAATGGTACCGCCTGTCTCTGCATATTACATCCCATAAGAACTCTAGTCGCGTCATCATGTTCAAGAAAAGGAATAAGGGACGCAGATATACCTATAACTTGCTGTGGGACGATATCCATTAGCTCTACTTCGCTTCTAGCAACAGTTTGAGGAATGATTTCCCCAGATTCACTCTTTTCTCGAGCAATAACATTATCACCAATAATCATGCCTTTCTTGTCAACTGGGGTATTCGCCTGCGCAATAATATATTTTTCCTCATCAGCGGGAGTGAGTTCAATAATTTCATCTTTAACTCTACCCTTTTCTACCTTTCTGTAAGGAGCTGTAATAAAACCAAGATCATCAATCTTAGCATATGAAGCAAGTGAATTAATTAAACCTATATTTTGCCCTTCAGGTGTTTCAACAGGACAAATTCTACTATAATGTGAATGATGCACGTCCCTAACCTCGACACCTGCTCGTTTTCTGTGTAAACCACCTGGCCCTAGAGAGCTTAATCTTCTCTTATGGGCTATAGCAGAAAGAGGATTGGTCTCCTCCATAAATTGAGACAATTGATTAGTGCCGAAGAACTGCCTAAGCTGGCCAGATATTGTTTTTGCATTAATAATTTCAGAAAGTTTTATTCTATCTTTCTGGGAAATAGTAATTCTATCTTTTACATTTCTCTGTACCCTGATTAATCCTCTTTCTATTTCTTCTCCTATAAGTTCACCAACAGTTCTTACCCTTCTATTCATTAAATTATCTATGTCATCTTCTTTTTTAATTCCTTCTCTTATATCTATGAGATAATTAACTATATTTATAAAATCTTCCTTTGTAAGGTTCGAGCTATCTACATTTGTGCCAAATTTCATATTAATCTTGTAACGACCCACTGGGAGAAAGCTGTTTCTCGTCGGATTAATTAAGAGTCCCTCTACAAGTGACTTAGCGCCGTCTAATGTAATTCTTTCTTTGGGATGCACAATTTTATAAATATCCATCATAGCTTGCTCTGGAGTATTATTCCTATCTCTCTTGATTGTCTGCTCAATCCAATAATCTACACCCTTAAGTTTAAGTGTAATTCGTTCTATATTGTTTTTGGAAAGGATTTCTAAAGCCTTTTCCGTAAATCGTGTGCCCTTCTTAAGAAGTATTTTACCGTTTTTTTCATTTTTAACATCTTCTACAAGCACTTTCCCGAAAGCTACTTGATAAGAAGATTCTGCTTTTGTTATAATATTAATTGACATTACTCTATTAAAGGTGGAGAGTATTTCCTCATTAGATGAAAAACCTATCACTTTAAGAACTGTTGAAAGCGGGATTTTACGCATCTTCTTTTTAAGCCTCATATATATAACATTGTCTTTTCCCACTTCCATATCCATCCAGGTTCCATGGTCAGGAATTATAGTGACAACATAATTAATAATGCCAGAATCCTTTTCTCGATCTAATTGAAAAAATACACCGGGTGAACGTAGAAGTTGTTGTACCACAACTCTTTTCCTGCCATTAATGATAAAACACCCTTCGGAAGTCATCACAGGAATATCTGCAAGATATACTCTCTGCTCTATAATCTCCCCTGTTTCCTTGTAAGTCAATCTAAAGGTTGCATTTATACGCGCTTCATAAGTAGAACCAATACGCAGACAATCTTCCATGGACTTTATAGGGTCGCTAACGAAATAACTTATAAATTCAAGCGTAATCTTCTTTGTTTCAATCGGAAATATTTTTGCTAATATTTCCCCCAACTTCCTGTTCTTGAGATCCTCGTAAGATTCTTTTTGTACCTTGAGAAGATACGGCATTTCAATAGTTGGTTTCGTCTTGGAAAAATCTATTATGTTTTCCATTTACCCTCCTTCTTCTGAAAACACAGCAAAGAGATATTCTGCCATCTTTTTATTTTATGTCAAGCAAAAAGTTTTTCTTTATTTTTTTATAAAATGACCGCTTTCCCCGCCAAATTTTTCAATGAGATAAATCTCGTCAATTTTCATTTCTCTATCCATTGACTTGCACATATCATATATAGTAAGTGCGGCAACAGATACTGCAGTTAAAGCTTCCATCTCCACACCTGTTCTTCCCACAAGTTCAGCAGTTGCTTCAATTTCAATGGCAGAAGGGTTTTCAAGAATTTTAAAAGAAACATCCAAATGCGTAATGTTTAACGGATGACAGAGAGGAATCAATTCTCCTGTTTTTTTAGCTGCAAGAATGCCAGCAATTTTCGCGGCACTCAGTACATCACCTTTTTTGATCTCCCCGGCAATTATCACATCTAAAACATCTTTACGCATTTTTATTCGGGCATGCCCCCTGGCAAACCTAACGGTTTCCCTTTTTTCAGTGACATTCACCATTCTTACCCGACCATTTTTATCTATCTGACTCATTTTTTCAATCATCCCCCTAACTCTTTCATATTTTTAATGAACTGTTTATCATCTTTTCCAATAGCCTCATGCGCTACAGGTTTAATTTCAACAGATTTCTCAATAAGTTTGATCAACTCCTCGCTGTCTTGTAATTTGACTGCATCCCATATATCGATATTTTCATTGGAAAAGAGGCAAGGATATATCTTGCCCGTTGCAGTAATACGAATTCTGTTGCAAGTATCACAAAAGTGCTGACTCACAGGAGTAATAAAACCTATTTTCCCTTCACTCCCTACAATTTCATAATAATCTGCAATCTCTCCTTTGGCCCCTTTACCTACACTTAACTCATATTTTCTCTTTATTATATCCAATGCTTCTGCAAAGCTCATATAATGATCCTTCCAAAAACCATTCTTCCCTACGGGCATAAGTTCGATAAAGCGCACGATAACAGGATACTTCAAAGAAAGCTCTGCTATAGGAATAATATCTTCTTCGTTTATACCCTTCATCAGGACAGTATTAATTTTTAGCGGAGTAAGACCGACATTAATAGATGCGCTTATTCCATCCATCACATTTTCAAAAAAATCTCTCTGCGTAATTTCCTCAAACACTTCTCTCCGTAAAGTGTCCAGGCTAATATTCGCACGTGTAAGCCCTACATCTTTTAGGGGTTGGGCAAATTGTCTCAACAAAGATCCATTAGTAGTCAAAACAATTTCTTTTATGTTTTTATTAATACTGGCACTTTGCACAATATCAATGATGTCTTTGCGAAGTAAGGGTTCTCCACCTGTAATTCGCACTTTTTCGATTCCCAATTCAGACACTGTACGGAATAAAAATGCCATATCATCCTTAGTAAATTCTTCTGTTTTCTTACCTTCATCGGTATGCGAAACACAGTACATGCAATTAAAATTGCACCTTGAAGTAACAGAAAACCGTATATAAGTTATTTTGCGACTAAACCGATCAACTAAATAATTCAACTTGTTGTTCTCCTTCCATGTTTATTGTTAATTTGCCATATTCTCCATCATATCCAGCTTGTTTTACTACATTTCCGTTACGCATTGCAACGATAGTCTTTGCTACGTCTACATTAATTTTATCGAACAAAACTCTTTCGCTTTTAAAAATCAAGGCATCAAATTCTGTGTTTAATTCATTCAGCACATTTTGATATTCTCTCTCAACTGCTTTTGTTCCTTTCCCTTTTTGTAAGACCTGTGAGATAATTTCTTTGAGTGGAATGATGTGTACAAATGGAATTTTTCCATCACTCCTCTCTTCCTTCTTCCACCCTGCAAGATCCATTACCCTATGAAAAACCCCATAGGTGAGGGGTTTGCCACAAACAGGGCAAAAAATCTTTTTCCCATCTTCTGGTACAAAATGCACTCCACACTTCCTATGACCATCGCCAAAATATTTACCTTCCTCCGGGAAAAATTCAATCGTGAAAAGGAACTTTTTCATATCCTTATTCTTAATTGCGGTAAAAATTTCTTCATAAGAATAAACATTCTCCATCACATTTGCTTCTCTGCCAAGGTTTTCCAAAGAATGAGCATCGGAATTGGAAATCATTGTAAAACGGTCAATTTCTCGCACAAGATAATTCATGTAAGGATCGGAACTTAATCCTGTTTCCAGTGCAAAAATTTTATAAGTTTCATCGCCAAAACAATCTTCAATTCTATTAAAACCAGACTTTGAGCCAAATAACCCAAACCAGGGTGTCCAAACATGTGCAGGAATAACAAAAATTTTATTTGATATAGAAGAAATTAGTTTTAAAAGCTTCTCTCCCGAGATAAAAATCGTAGGGCGTCCATCAGAAAGAAGATTACCAAAACGCGCAAGTTCTGCATTCAAAACATTCAACAAATCAAAAGACGGTACAGTAAGAAGAATGTGTATTTTTCTTAATTTGCCATCTATGTTAAAAATAATATTTATCTCACCTGAAAGAATAAATTTTACGCCACTAAATTCAAATAACCCGTTTTTCAAATCTATAAGCTTCGTTTTGACCTCTTTCATCCACTCCGGGTGAGTAATGTCGCCTGTCCCAAGAATAGTAATCCCTTTCTTCTTTGCCCATTCTGCCATACCTTCTATATTTATGTTTTTGCTTGTTGCACGACTAAAGCGTGAATGCACATGTAAATCAAGTATTTCTCTCATTTGCACCTCCAGAAAAATAGCTTTACCACAAGAAATACAAATCTTGCAGGATCAACAAGCTGATTAATCTTGCTTTGTGCCTGGTATGTATATATTGTTTTAATGGGAACAAAACATATTTTAAATCCGCATTTTGCAACCTTTATAAGCATCTCTGTTTCTATTTGATATCTGCTAGAAGTAAAGCATATTTTTTCAAGTACACTTCTTCGAATAACTCTATAACCCGACTGGCTATCCAAAATTTTTGTACAAGTAACAAGGGAAGTAAGAAAAGAAGAAAAAACATTGGCAAGTATTCTACTCACTGGCATAAGCTTTCTATCAAATCTTCTTGCTCCTACTACGAGATCAAAACCTTCATGCATTTTATTCACAAACAGAGGAATTTCATCAGGATCATGCTGGCCATCAGCATCTAAAACAACAATAAAATCTGCGCCCTTCTTAAGTGTATACTTAAAACCAACATTCATTGCTCCTGCTTTCCCCTTATTCACTTTATTTCTTATAACAAACGCACCGCCTTGCCTGGCTTCTTCGCTTGTATTATCCTTAGATCCGTCATCTACTACAATAACAAAATCTGTATGCTGTAGAGTTTTTTTAACCACACTCCTTATATTTTTTTCTTCATTATAAGCAGGAATGACAGCTATTAACATTTGTACTCCTCAAAATAATCAAAAAAATGATACCAGCGATCTGGAAACTTTTTAACATATTCTTCCAGTAGTGATGCAAATTTTTTTACATATTCTTCTATAAACGCTTTTTCTCCTTTGCTTCTGTCAATAATAATTTCAGAACTAATACACGCTTTATACTTTTCTTTTTCTTTTACAGCAAATCCAAAAACACTTCTTGCTCCCGTCCTGTATGCAAGAAGAGCTGCTCCTCTGGGAAATGTCACGCATTTACCAAAAAATCTTGTTTTGATCCCATCCTTATTAATATCTCTATCACTCACTATTGAAGCGACTTCATTGTTTTTTAAAGCTTTATACACTCCAATAACTCCTCCGGGAAAGGGGTGAACAATAAGGTTCCCTTTTTCTCTCATTTTTTTATACAAATTTTCCATTCTTTCATCAGGCTGAGGAAGTCCAATACCATGCGCACGATAACCCATATACCCAAGGATAAAACCTGCCGCTTCCCAATTTCCAAGATGCGCAGTAGCAATAATGATTCCTTTTTTATCTGAAGCAAGCTCTTTCAGATTTTCATCTAATTCATCTACAATAAGCCTATCTTCAATCCATTTTTTTTCATGCGTGAATAATAAAAGATAATCAACTATATTTGTTACAAAATTCTTATAAAGATTGAAGGCCACACTTCTTATCTTTTTTTCATCTTCGTCTCTTAAGATACACCTTAGGTTTTTTAAAACCTTTCTTCTTTGTTTATAAAACAAAAGAAAACTCAACGTGGCAAAAAAATTACTAATCCAATAACACGCTTTTACAGGAAGATGAGAAACTAAAAACAATGCAAATAATGCTATATGGTATGAAAAATAGAACATTATCTATGTTTAAAAGCTGGGTGGTTCTTAAGATAAACAAAATCTGTGTCTGCTTCTGAAAATATTGTATGTTTCAAAACGAGTGGAGTAGTAGTATACCCAAAAATCCTCTTCAATTTTTCAAGGTCCGCATTACCAAAGAAAAAAAGATGGAAAGTAATCGAATGCCTGAGTGTGTGCGGTGTTACTTTCTTGTTTATGTCAGCTTCCTTTGCATATTTCTTCACTAAAAGATATATACTTTGCCTCGTTAATTTGTCGCCACTTCGATTCAAAAAGAGATACTCTGAGTCCTTTTTCCCCAATTTTACAAGAATCCTTTCCCTTGCTTTAAGATAATCTTTCAAAAAAGGAATTAATTCTTCACAAAAAGGAACCTCTCGCTTGCCAATATGATTCCTACAAATAAACAAATGGTTTTTCAAATCGAGATCACTAACCTTCGCCACACACACCTCGGATGCTTTAGCTCCTGCGCTATAAAGAAAAAGAAGCATTGCTTTGTCCCGCACCCCAAGAAACCCTCGGCCTTTAGCTGCGGCGGTCATTAATTTAACCTCGCGAACAGTAAGCACCTCTGGATAAGATTGCAACTCATTCTTAAAATATCCTATTTTTCTAAAATCCCTTTTTTCTATTAATTTTCTCTCATATAAATATTTATAAAGCTTTTTTAAGCTTGCAATATTTCGTTTGACGCTTGCCTCGCTCATATCTTTCTTAAGCTTGTTTAAATAGCGCTCGATAAATTTATTATCAACCGCACTCCATTTTGTTGCTCCTCTTTTTTCAACAAAGTGCAAAAACTTTGTAAGATCATTAGTATAAGCATAAACAGTGTTAACTGCTATTTTTTTATTAGAAGAAAGATACTCCAAAAACAAATTTACATTTTCTCTTAAAGTATTTTTATTCATTTCCTTTCATCACCTTCCAGTACAAGAGTCCTAAATATGTTTTAGCATCTCTGATTTTATTTGTACTTAAATAATTATCCACTTCTGAAACAGGTAAAAGTTTTACAGACAAATCTTCACCTGCATCAAGGTGTACACTGCCCTGTTTAAACTGATCTGCATAAAAAAGGTACATCTTTTCATCTGCAAAACCAGGGCTTGAGTAAAATTCCGCAATCTTTTTTATGTTTTGAGGAATAATACCTACTTCTTCCTCCAGCTCTCTTATAGCAGCTTCCTCGGGAAGCTCCCCTTTTTCAATCCTTCCTGCAGGTATTTCCAAAAGCTCCTCATCTACGGCTGGCCTAAATTGTGATACAAGAATAATATTTCCATTGTATTCAGCGACTATTGCCGCAGCATCTCCACCATAACTCACCACTTCTCGCTCCCACACAGTACCGTCCTCGTGCTGAACAGTTTTGTTATAAAGAGCAAGGAGCCTGCCGGCATATATTTTTTTAAATTTCAATATTTTCATTAGTGGCTTCTTATTGTATCCTTTATTTTAAGTAAACGGGCTATATTGCCTCTTTCCATCTCTTCTAATTTACCTGAAATATATTTAATTGTCTCTTTAAGATCGGGTATCATAATGTATTCAAGCGCATTAACTCTTCTGCGCGTTTTTGAAATTTCCTCAGCGATGCAATATAATTCCCTTTCAACAGAAGAAAGAGTGATAATTTCTTTAAGGATTTCTTTCATTTCTTTAAAAACAATATCTATTTCTTCATGAGTAAAAGTAATTGGATAAGAATAAGGAATGCCTTCTTCTTTTTCTTTAAACACAGGAAATTTTACATTCATAACCGATTTCTCTTCCACCGTCATATCTACTGAAAAACTGCTACCAAGCAATAGAGAAAACAGTTCATCAGTGGAAATATCTGCCACTGAAACATAAAAATTGCGCTGCAGATGCATAAACTTCTCATCAAGTTCTTTCCTGCTTTCTATAAACTTATTTGCAACGTCCAAAAAATCACGCATAAGTCCTTCAAACTTATCCTTTAAAAGCTTATGCCCCCTCTTTGCAAAAACATATCTCTCTTTAAGTTGAAGAAGCTCCATTCGAGTGGGATTTACATTAATCAGCATTTTTTGTGTCACCCTCGCTGGATGTTGTGTATCTACTCAAATATTTTTCAATATATTCAGGTCTGATCCGCTTTAATTCTCCCACGGGGAACATTGAGAGCAAACGCCAACCTATATCGAGTGTTTCTTCAATTGACCTGTTTTCATATTCGCCTTGCTTCACAAACTTCTGTTCAAATTCATCTGCAAAACGAACAAAGATAAGATCAGTTTTTGTAAGAGCAGATTCTCCTAACACAATTGCAAGTTCTCGCACTTCCCTTCCCCTTGCATATGCAGCAAAAAGCTGATTCAACACATCAGCATGATCTTCACGTGTTTTTCCTTTACCAATCCCTTTGTCCTTCAATCGTGACAAAGAAGGTAATACATCAATTGGAGGATAAATTGCCTGCTGAAACAGATTTCTACTAAGAAACATCTGCCCTTCAGTAATATACCCTGTAAGATCTGCTATGGGGTGAGTTTTATCATCCTCCGGCATTGTAAGAATGGGGATCTGTGTAATTGAGCCCTTTTTCTCTTTTATTCTTCCGGCTCTTTCGTACAGAGTTGCAAGATCCGTATACATATACCCCGGGTACCCTCGCCTTCCTGGTACTTCTTTTCGCGCTGCAGAGATTTCTCTTAAAGCTTCACAATAGTTAGTCATATCAGTTAAAATGACGAGAACATGCATACCTAAATCAAATGCAAGATATTCAGCAACAGTTAACCCAAATCTAGGCGTAGCAATTCGTTCAATAACAGGATCATTAGCAAGATTTATAAACATTACAGAACGCTCTAGCGCCCCTGTTTTTTTAAAATCTTCCATAAAATAGTTTGCCTCTTCAAACGTAATTCCCATAGATACAAACACAACTGCAAACTTCTCTTCTTTGCCTAATACCTTTGCTTGCCTGGCAATTTGAGCCGCTACCTTCGCATGCGGCAAACCAGACCCGGAAAAAATAGGAAGCTTTTGCCCCCTTACAAGCGTATTTAACCCATCAATAGCAGAAATGCCAGTCTGAATAAATTCTGACGGGTAATTTCTCGCATAAGGATTCAAAGGATTCCCATTAATATCCATTCGTTTCTCTGGAATAATAGCAGAACTCCCGTCAATAGGGACTCCTGATCCATTAAACATTCTTCCAAGGATAGATGGCGAAAGACCGACTTCAAGACCTTTACCCAAAAATTTTACTCGAGTTCCACCAAGACTCAAACCAGCAGTTCCTTCAAATACTTGTATCAAAGCCCTATCTCCGTCTACCTCAAGCACCTGACCATTTTTAATGCTGCCATCAACTGTTTTTATCTGTACAATTTCATTATACTTTGCTCCCTCGATATGATCAACAATAAGTAAGGGGCCTACTATTTCTCTCGTTGTTACATATTCTTTAGCCATTCTCCACCTCTTTTACAAGCACATTGAATAAACTGCTAATTTTCTCCTCTATAGCATCGAATTTCTTTAACTCTTTTTCGGGTATAAACTTTGCTCTCGAGATCTCAACTCGTACGGGGAGGGAAAGAATTTTATCCAATTCCACATTTTTATCCAATGCGTGAGCTGCAAGTTTATTAAACAAATGAATTAATTTCATCATTCTATACTGTTTCTTCAAAGAAGTATAAGTATCTGCATCCATAAATGCATTCTGCTGAAGGAAATCCTCCCGTATCGAACGGGCCGTTTCCATAATAAGTCTATCTTTTGAAGAAAGGGCATCTATTCCAATAAGCCGCACCATTTCCTGCAATTCTGCTTCTCTTCTTAATATCTTCATTGCCTCCTGCCGTATCTCAATCCACTCTTCTCCCATCTCCTTTTTGTAAAAATCAGAAAGCATATCTACATATAACGAATAACTTCTTAACCAATGAATAGAAGGAAAGTGCCGCGCATATGCAAGTTGTGCATCAAGAGACCAGAACACTCTTACTGTCCTGAGAGTTGCCTGTACAACAGGGTCAGAAAGATCTCCGCCTGGAGGAGAAACAGCACCGATAACGCTCAATGTCGCTTCTTTTTCACTTCCAAGAATAAAAACCCTTCCAGCTCTTTCGTAGAAACTTGCAATTCGAGAAGCAAGATATGCAGGATAACCCTCTTCGCCAGGCATTTCTTCAAGTCTTCCAGACATTTCTCTCATTGCTTCTGCCCAACGAGAAGTAGAATCTGCCATCAGTGCAACATTGTATCCCATATCCCTATAATATTCCCCGATTGTAATACCAGTAAATACAGACGCTTCCCTGGCAGCTACTGGCATATTAGATGTATTCGCAATAAGAACTGTCCTCTCCATCAATGGCCTGCCTGTACGTGGATCTTTTAACTCTGGAAACTCAATAAGCACATCAGTCATTTCATTTCCACGCTCTCCACAACCAATAAATATAATGATATCTGCATCAGACCATTTGGCGAGCTGATGCTGAACAACGGTTTTGCCACTGCCAAATGGGCCCGGCACACAAGCAGTACCACCTCTTGCTATAGGGAAAAAAGCATCTATGACCCTTTGTCCTGTAATAAGAGGATCAACTGGAGGAAGTCTTTTCAAAACAGGGCGTGCAATTCTAACTGGCCATTCCTGAAAAAGCTTTATCTCTTTCGTTCCTTCTGTAGTTTTTACTCGTGCTACAACCTCTTCCACTGTCACTTTCTTCTTTTCAATAATACTTATAATTTCTCCTTCTATGCCACTAGGAACAATTATTTTATGCATTATCACAGGTGTTTCCTGAACTTTTCCAATCACATTCCCAGTTTTTACAGTAGTTCCTTTGCTTACCGCAGGTTCAAATAACCATTCTTTTTTCCTGTTTAATGCTGGTTTATACGCTCCTCTTGAGATAAAATCTCCATACTCCTTGCGAAGTTCATCCAAAGGTCTCTGCACTCCATCATATATAGAGCCAATGAGTCCGGGACCAAGCTCCACGCTGAGTGGAAGTCCTGTAGAATAGACAGGTTCACCGGGACCAATACCGCTTGTATCCTCATAAACCTGTATAGAAGCTTTATTTCCTTTAATTTCTATTATTTCTCCAAAGAGTTTTTTATCGCTTACATACACCATTTCAAACATCTTCGCCTGAGGAATATTCTCAGCAATTACAAGCGGACCAGATACCTTAACAACTCTTCCTGTCTTATCTTTCATGCAGCACACTCCTTATTCATTCTTTTTTGAAAAAATATCTATACCTATTGCCTTCTCCACTGAGTATCGAACCCATTCAATACCAGTACCCTTATATTCTACGGGAGAAGGTAATACAAAAACTATAGGTAGTTCCTTACGTCGTTCCTCTACAAATTCCTTGATTCCGTCTACAAAATCTTCCGTTGTAACCACAATATAAAACTCCTTCTTTTTCACAATATCCGCAATCTGCTTAGCAGCTTCATTGCTGTCGCTTACGGCAAACACATCAAATCCAAAACTTTTAAAAAGGGTTCCTATTCGCTCTTCGCCCACAAAAGCAAGTTTATGCATAAGCAACATTTATCCTTTCGCCCACATCTTCTTTACTCATTCCCATACTTTTCCCTCTCGCGATCATAGAAATATTTTCAACTTCAAACTCAAGGAGCTTTAAATATGTAAATACAACTTCTATCCCCACATTTATAAACTTACCTTTCCTGAGGACTTTCGAAAGTTCTTTCCTGAACTCTTTATCCAAGGAATTGCTCAAAACAAGTGTAAATGGATATGAAGAATTTTCTTTTGAAAATTTTTTAAACATTTTAACATTTTTAACTCCTCTTAATTTTTTTACAGAAGGTACATCTGCAAAAAAATCGGAAACAAGTAGAAACATTTCCATAAAATCTTTTCCCTCAACTTCATGAGAAAGAACAAAATTACTTAATCTCTCAAGAAAAATAAATATCTTCCCCTCTGCATATGTCTCATAAAACTCTTTTATAAGAACACTTTTTGTTTCCTCTGCCGATTGCAGTAGATATTTGACATGAAATAAATCAATAAGCCAACCCACTTTAAAAGATTTATCCTTTTCTTTTTTCATCATATCAAAAGCTTCTTTAAAAAGTGGAGGAAAATCGCCTCTACCCGATTCTAAAAAATTCTTAAGTTCTTTATCCAACCCTTCAAACTCTTCATCAGAAGAAACAAGTACCCATTTCTTGAATTTTAAAAAAAACAATTTATCACGGAAAAACACATTTATAAAACCGTGAGGTATATATTTGCTTATATCTGAAATTTCAGATTCATATCTTGCAAAAATTGCTCCACTAATCGAATCGGCATCAGTTCCTGATAGGAACATCCTGTACGGTGTCTCCATCAACTCTTTATAGATACCAGAAATAGGAAGTGAAGCAGTCCTGTGTAATGTTTCAGCAGATAAAAGCGTAGTTTCAAGAACTTTTATCCTACCAGAGATATAACTATAGACATCAGTTTCCTTTGCTTCAATAAAAAACTCTTCTCTCATCCTGACTCCTTAAAAAGCTCTTTCGCCACATCTATTTCCTCTTTTTCTCTCAATTCCCCTACAAGAGAAGAAATGGAATCATCCACTTCTATTTCGCTTCCTTTTAAGATACACCCGCCCTTTATATCAATTACTTTTGTTGAAAGTTTTATACTTCTTTTGCTTTTTTTAAATTCTTTGTTTATATCATCTATGAATTTTTCGTTAATAAATTTATAATCACGCTTATTAACAAACAAAACAGACTCTCCAATCGGTGCATCTCTTAAAATTAGTTTCTTAATAAGATTTAAATATAAATCCTTCTTTATAGAAGAAATTCTATCTTCCACCTGCAAGAAAAGGGTGTCCAGAAGAATCCTTTTTTCTTCAAGAAGACTTCTTTCCAGCCTTCGCTCTTCCTGATCAATTTTCTTTTTTGCTTCACTTTCAATATCGTTGAGTAGCTTTTCAATCTTTATTAAAAACTCTTTGTTCTTAATCTCTTTGAACTTTTTAAGCTCCTCCAGATTTTTCTTCTTTTCGTTGTCTAAAAAGAGTTTTGCTTCTTCTGTGGCTTTATCTTCTATTCGCTTCTTCAGTTTTTCTATGCTCATAAGATAGCTTAAAAGGCCTTACCACCAACCCACAGAATGACAAGGAAAGCAACAAGAAAGGCAAGAACAGCGTACATTTCAACAAGCCCTGGTAAAAGAATTGCACGCCCACTTTCCTCAGGCCTTTTTCCGGTAAGATCTATCGAACCAATAGCAGATTGCCCCTGAGAAAGTGCAGATCTAAATTGCACTAACCCTATAATTATTCCCGTCACCAGCATCGATATACCCTGCCCAAGAGAAGCTTCTGGGTTGCTAGAAGTAAATCCAAATTTTTGCAACATAAGATATGCGATAATAAATGCATAGAATCCCTGCGTCCCAGGAAGAGCCATAAGTACGAGCAATTTGCCAAATAATTCCGGCTTTTCAGAAAGTACTCCCGCAGAGTGTGATGTCGTTCGGCCAAGAGCAATTGCAGAACCAATGCTCCCAAGTGCAGCAACAAACACGGCGCCCATTACCACCCATGCAGGACCAGTACTAAGACTTTGCCAGCCAAGATTTTCCATTATTTTTTACCTCCTCTTTCATTTGGTACTAACCGTATATTTTTCAATTCAAGGCCTAAAGGCATAAATTCAAGACCCCCAATGTCATAAAATCTACTAAAAAACTCAAGAAAATTCAAACGGATCGAATGAACAAATGCCCCGAGAGAATTCATTATTACAGTAAGACCATGCCCAAACAGTAGTAAAAACAATGTAATGAATACACCCAGAGGACCGAGCAATTCCCCCATCAGTTTGCTTACAAGATTAAAAGACGACGCAAGAATAGAAGTGCTGAGCCCCAGCACAAACAAACGAGAGTAAGAAAGTGCATCACCTAAAAAACTTACAATCCCATACGAGCTTCTGATACCATATATATTAACTACTGCAGCAATAGGCTTAAATAATGGCTGTCGCACAGAAATCCAGCCTCCGGCAAGTAAAAGAACAGATCCAATCGCAATAAGAGTATAATCTAACATTTTAATCTGCGGATACTGATTCACAAAAAATAGAAGAAGAATAGAAGGAATAAAAATAAGCCATCCAAGACCATTGAAAACTCCCTCTGCAATTCGCTTTCTCCTGAGTGAAATAATCATACTCAATAAAATTCCTATAAGTTGCATCAATATACCCAACCCAATAGAAAAAGCAATGAACTGCATAGAGCCGTCTGTTGAAGCAGGATCAATAATTTGCACACTGTAAAGCATCCTTGTAATGAGATGATTAGGAAAATATGTAAGAAAGAAATTGCCCGCAATAGAACCTGTTAAAAAACCTACAATAACAGCAATGGAACCTGCGTACAAAAATATTTTAAAGAATTTTTCTACTTCAGCATTTCCTCTGTACCGCTTCAAAAAGTACAGGCAGCCCAATACAATAAGTAGACCATAAAACGCATCTCCCAACGCAAGTCCAAAGAAAAGAGAAAAAAATATCGTGACAAATGGAGTAGCATCCATCGCAAAATAGGACGGAAGACCGAACATCTTAATAAGCATTTCAAAAGGCCTGAATAACGCATTGTTCTTGAGAGAAACCGGGACAGCATCATATACCGCAGGCTCTGTTACTGAAATAAAAGTATTATCAAATTCCTTTTCTATATGTTCAATTTTGCTACAATCGTTTTCTCTAACAAAGCCCCTTATAATACCAAAATTTTTGCCCTCTAATAAACAGCTTAACGCTCTTTCTTTTTTCGCATGAGAAAAGTAATAATCCCGCAATGCAAGAAGCTTTGCCTTTGAGCTATACAATTCCTTTACCTTATTGAATATTACTTTTCTCTCCTTAAGAATCTCCGCTTCTTCATTTAAAATACGTGCTACTTCTTCCTCAATAAAACCAGAAAAATTTGTTAATATCTGCATTTTTTCAATTGAGTACTTTTTAACAATCTTTTCAATTTTTTGCCCATCTTCTTTTAAATAAAGAAAAAACAGTTTTGTTTTACTTTTATCAGAAGAAAATGGATAAACAAATATCGTGTCAATAAACTGAGCTTCATTCAAAATAAGTTGCTTGTACTCCTTCTTAGTCATTACGCCAATAAATGATTCAGTCTGCTCTGTTCCGAAGAGTATGGAATAAGGAAATGGAAAATCTGAAATAGAGTTAATGTATGTTTTTTCTTCTTTTAATTTGTTCAATTTTTTTACAGATTCTGCTTCTCGGCCCAGTAACCCCTGAACTTCTTCATGAAGACCATTAAGATCAAAATCTTTAATAACCCTATTAAAATCGCTTTCGGTAAGTATCTCATCTTCTGGGAGAAAGGAAGAAATGAGCCCTTTATTCTCAATGTTAAAATTCTTAAAAATGGTAAAAATAGATTCAATTTTAAAAAGCACCTCATCATGGACGGGCTCAACAACAGGATGGACAAAATATTTTCTACCATCTTTTATATATTCTGGGGAAAGAGTATCTATATGGATAACATTTAACTTATACAGTTTATCAATGAGACCACTTTCTATCTCTTTAGGACAAACGATGTGAATTTTTTGAAGTTTTTCAATTGCCATTAATTTTCGATAACCTTCTCTGCAAGTTTTTTTGCTATTTGCTCAGCTTCTCGTGAAGCAATATTTTTCAATTCTTTTAATCTTTTTTCGTAAGATATCTTTATTTTTTTAACTTCTTCTTGCACTAACTTTTTATTTTTCTCTTCTTCTATTTTTTCCTTTTCAGCAAATTCTTCTTCCAACTTATTCAAAAAATCTTCTTGCTCTTTTACCATTTTTTGCCCGAGAAGAGCTGCTTCTTTTTCTGCTGTATTAAGAATCTGTTTGGCTTTTTTCTCTGCTTCACTCACCGAAATAAGTATATCTCTTTCAATCATATGCACCTTCCTCTTACTTATTGTAAATCATCCACAACTCTCACATAAATCTTACCATCTCGCATGATAGCCCCCTGGATCATGCCACCTTTGTTCGCCATTATACGGACAAAACTTATCGCTTCCTGTGATATTTCCATGCCAGGAGCAAGGACAGGAATGCCAGGAGGGTAAGGCGCAATAACTCCCCAGCTGACTTTATTTACTGCCTTGTCTAGCAACTCTATTTTATAATTCAAGTTAAACGCATCATTAGGCGAATAAACTTGCTTCCCGGCTACGGGGAAAGGTACCATTTTCCCCACTCTATCTGATTTCTTTTTCGCAGATCTTAAAACTTTTAAAAGGGATTTTACATCCTTCTTTTTCGTTCCAATTGTAACAAAAAGGAGTACATTTTGCAAATCAGAAAGTTCAATCTCTATATTATGTTTATTAAGGAAAAGCTCGAACTCAAACCCAGAAAAACCCATCTCTTCAACATTTATTACAAGTTTTATGGGGTCAATAGCATAAATGTCCTTACCATTTATAATGGAAGAGTCTACTATCCTAAAACCATCTATTTTTTTAATCTCTTCTCTTGCATAATCTGCCACTTCAATAGCTTTCTCCCATAGCTTTCTCCCGTTGATGGCCATCTCTCTTCTTACCACATCAAGAGAAGCCATAAATATATAGGATGGACTTGAACTTTCTATCGTAGCAAGTACTTGTTCCACAATATCTGTGTTAACCTTATCGCTTACAATATGAAGTAGAGAAGTCTGTGTGAATGTAGGAAGTGTCTTATGCGCGCTCTGGACAACTATATCCGCACCATATTCAATAGCGCTTGAAGGAAAAGAAGGATGAAATGGAAAATGCGCACCATGCGCCTCATCTACTAACGCATACATATTGTATTTGTGCACAATATCGATCATTTTTTTTAAATCGCCCTGAATTCCATAATAATTAGGTGTAGTTATTAACACCGCTTTCGCATCTAAATTATCTTGTATTTCCTTTTCAAGCTCAATAGGTGTAATGTTTGTAATAATACCAAAATCGTTGTTGAATTCTGGATACACAAATACCGGATTAGCCCCAGACTCAATAATGCCTCCTATGACAGACCTATGAGAATTTCTCCCCACTATAATTTTGTCACCTTCTTTGCAAGTAGCAAGTATCATAGCGTGAACTCCTGCTGTTGTTCCGTTTATTAAAAAAAATGTACTCTTTACTCCATAGAGGTCAGCTGCAAGTTCTTCCGCTTGCTTTATCACACCTTTTGCATAATGAAGGTAATCAAGGCCTGAGACTTCTGTAAGATCAAATTTGAATAAGTCATTACCGAAAAGTTTTTTGAGATAGCGAGGTACTCCTCTTCCATTTGAATGACCTGGCATATGAAAAGGAATCATATCCTTTTCAACGTATCTAAGAATAGCCTCATAAAGAGGAGCTTTACTTTGATTCACTATATTACACCCCTTAAATTATACTAAATGGTCGGGATGATGGGATTTGAACCCATGACCTCTTAGTCCCGAACCAAGCGCTCTACCAAGCTGAGCCACATCCCGATATAAAAAATGGTCGGGGCGAGAAGATTCGAACTTCCGACCCCCTGCACCCCATGCAGGTGCGCTAACCAAACTACGCCACGCCCCGAATCCTTCTTATTATAATGGTTTTCTAATGTGATGCAATAGTACGAATTGAATCATTAAAAAATCTATAAAAATAGAGAATAACGCATTTTCATCTGAAACAATAGGTTATTCTCTAAATGGATACTTTTCACTTTTAAAAAGCATAAAATAAAAATCAAACCATTCAGGACTCTTTCTTCGTCGGCCTCCGCATCAATTTTTGTAATTCTTCCTTCGGTGGTTTATGCTGGTAAACAATATTATAAATTGCAGTAGTTATCGGCATATCTATATTAAGCGTTTCTTTCAACGAGTATACTGATTTTACCGTGTATAACCCCTCAACTACTTGACTTGTAAACTCTTCTATTTCTTCTTTGCTTTTTCCTTTCCCGATCTCTTCACCTGCCCATCTATTTCTGCTCAGTTTACTAAAAGATGTGGCAATCAAATCTCCCATCCCGGATAATCCATAAAATGTCTCTTTTTTACCGCCAAGAACCGTGCCAAAACGAATAAGTTCGCTGACACCCCTCACAACAAGAGAGGATTTGCTACTATCACCAAAACCAAGTCCATCACTTATCCCAGCACCAACAGCAAGTACATTTTTTACAGAACCCCCCAATTCAACTCCCAAAAGGTCTGTTGTATAATACACTCTAAAATAATCTGTCAAAAAAACATCTTGCAGCCCTTTTAGAATAGATTCATCTTTTCCGCCTATTACTGTTGCAGCAGGCATTTTTCTTGCAATCTCGAAAGAAAAATTTGGTCCCGACAGAGAAGTAATGTTTTTAGAAGGTATACCAGTCCATATTTCGTGTATTACTTGAGACATACGTTTCCCAGAATTTATTTCTATCCCTTTTGCAAGATTAACAACAATAGGTGCATCAGAAGGAGATACATCCGAAATAACACTTCTTAATTTTTGTGCTGGCACAGCCAAAACAATAATTTCTGCGCTACTAAGAGCTTCATTAATATCCATTGTATATTTAGCAATAGAATGGAGCTTTACCCCTTTCAAGTAATAAATATTTTCGTTCCATTCTTTAATTGCATTAATAGTCTTTTTACTGTGTATCCATAGTGTCACATCAAAACCTTTTTCTCCTAAAAGTTCTGCAATAGTGGTACCCCACGCACCTGCACCAATAACAGATATTTTCATTTCCTAATCCTCCTTACTACTTTCTCAATAAGCCAATAGGGAGTAGACGTACCAGATGCAATCCCTATAATATTGAACCTTTCAAAAGGAACGATTATTAAATCATCTTCAGTTTGAATAAAATATGAATGTTTATTGATCTCCTTTACCATCTGGAATAATCTACATGAATTTGCGCTTGTTTTATCTCCAATTACAATCATGCAATCAGTTTTTTTTGCAATCTCTTTTGCCTCAGTCTGACGCCTCAATGTCTCCCTGCATACTGTATTAAAAAATCTTAATTCATCTGTGACCGTCACCAATTTGTTGACGATAGAAAAAAAAGTATCCTGGTCTATAGTAGATTGCGCTACCACGCCTATTTTTGATACCTTCAGTTCCTTCTTTATTTCATCCCTGTCCTGAAATACCCCAAGAAGATTGCAAGAAGCAGCATCTGAAAGCACTTTCACCTCGCGATGTCCTCTATCGCCTACAATCGCTATCTTATAATCCTCTTTTTTAAGTTCCTCAATAATCTGTACTGTCCTTAACACAAAAGGACAGACCGTATTAACTACCTTTTCAAAATTCTCGTCCGCTTTTTTCCGCTCTATAGCAGTAGAACCGTGAGCAGGAAGAAGTACTACTTTTCCTTTATACTTTAAACTAGTTAAAACAGAAACACCACTCTCTTTAAGTCTGCGCATCTCCTCTTCATTATGTAATAAGGCATCAAGTGTATAAACTTTTTTATACTGAGAGAGAGATTCTTCGGCAAGCTTTACTGCCCGCTCAACTCCAGAACAAAATCCAATATCTTTTGCAATTATAATTTTTCTTCTGCTAACTCCACACATTTTCCCATCTCTTTTCTAAGATATTCAGTTGATTTTTCATAAAAAGAATTATCTTTTGGGTCAAATAACTCCCATAGTTTAACAGGCTTTCCAAAAACAATTACTAAGTAGACTGGCTTTGGAAACTTTGCTTTTTTGTGCAATGCTTTCTCTGCGCCGGCAATTCCTACAGGTACAACAGGTACATGTGCTTTATAAGAAAGAAAGATAGCTCCTTTCTTTATATCACCAACTTCACGGGTTAATGATCGGGTACCTTCAGGAAATAGTAAAAGTAAATTGTTCCTTTTAAGCAAATCGATGGCAAGCCTTAATCCCTTTAGGTCCGCACTATCACGGTTAATAGAAATGGCTCCCAGTACACGATATAACCATGTAATTCTACTCTTACCAATAAATTCTTTTTTACTGAGTGTAAACATCCTTCTTGGCATAGCTGCTCCCACAATAGGAATATCTAAAAAACTTCTATGATTTGATGCAATAATTGCGCTTTCCTTGTCAGGAACGTTTTTCACGCCATAGACACTCAAATGAAAATACAGATTAAAAACCAATTTAGCAATTATGTGGGCCAATTTATATAACATATTCATGTCCTTTTAAAAATTGAATAATTTTACCAACAACTTGCTCAGGGGAAAGATAATTTGTGTCAATTACATAAGCATTATGAGGAATTGTAAGCGGAGAAATATCGCGATTAGAGTCCATTACATCTCTATTTTTTAAATTATCAAAAACTTCCTCAAATGTGATATTTACTGTCCTTCCAAAAAGTTCTTTATGCCGCCTTTTTGCACGAACCTCAATAGGGGCAGTAAGATAAATTTTAAGAAACGCATTTTTTAGTACAACAGATCCAATATCCCTTCCTACCATAACAACGTTCTTTGAATCTGCAATTTTTCTCAATTTCTCTGTTGCTATTTCTCTAATTTCTTTTACCGTAGATATGGGCGAAACAAGATCGTCTACTTCTTTTTTACGTAATTCTGCCTCATTAACAGCCTTCCCGTCGATATATATAACTCCTTTCTTTAAATCGCACTCAATGTTTTGTATGATATCCACCCATTCTCCCCTGTCGCTTTTACCTGCACATTTTTTTAAAACTGTGTATGCAAAAGCTCTATAAAGAAGTCCGCTATCGATAAATTCAAATTGTATTCTATCAGAAAGGAGTTTTCCCACGGTAGATTTTCCACTCCCTGCATCTCCATCAATTGCTACATCCTTATTTTTTCTCATAATTTATTATTTTGTCGACCCGTATCTTATGCCTGCCAGCCAAAAAAGAAGTATTAAGCCAAGCATTTACAATTTCTTTAGCAAGTTCTTCTTTTAAAACTCTTCCTGCCAGGCAAAGCACATTCGCATCATTATGCTCCCTTGCACAGCGAGCAGAATACTCACTGCCACAAAGGCTTGCACGAATACCTTTCACTTTATTTGCAGCAATTGACATCCCAATACCTGTGCCACAGATTAAAATTCCAAACTTTTCTTCACCCCTCGCAACACTTTCACCCAAAGGTATTGCATAATCAGGATAGTCAACACTCTCTTCTGAATATGTACCAAAATCCTTCACATCGATGCCTTTTTCTTGCAAAAATACCTTTAATTCTTCTTTTAATTGAAATCCAGCATGGTCAGAACCTATGGCTATCTTCATCTTTCCTCCTCATTTCTGTTTAAAAAATTATACCACATTGCGCCACTTATTCAATCTATTTGACATTGAAAAAAGTTTATCTAAAATATAACAACTAACCAGGAGGCAAAAATGATAACTTCATTAAAAAAGATAAAAGATGGAGCAGTAGAAATTATCAGCATAGATGAGCTTGAAAAACGGCTAGCAAGTGGGGGGAAACTCAGGATAAAGCTTGGAGCGGATCCAACAGCACCAGACCTTCATCTCGGTCACTATATTGTACTGAGAAAACTTAGAGATTTTCAAGAATTAGGCCATACAGTCGTATTCATTATAGGGGATTTTACAGCATTAATAGGCGACCCTTCCGGGCGATCTAAAACACGCCCCTCAATTTCCAGAGAACAGATAGAAGAAAATGCAAAAACATATTTTGAACAAGTATTTAAAATTCTTGATAAGGATAAAACAGAAATTCGTTTTAATTCCGAATGGCTATCAAAAATCTCACTTAAGCAATGGATTCGCACTGCATCAAAATTCACTATTGCAAGAATTTTGGAAAGAGATGATTTTTTGACAAGATATGAATCAGGTATTCCTATTTTTTTTCATGAGTTCTTCTACCCGGTAATGCAAGCATATGATTCTGTTGCTATAAAAGCAGACATAGAGCTGGGAGGAACTGACCAAAAATTTAATTTACTAATGGGCCGAAAACTACAAGAATCAATGAATATGGCACCACAAATCGCAATCATTCTGCCAATCTTAAGGGGAACAGACGGAACAAAAAAAATGAGCAAAAGTCTCAAGAATTACATAGGGATAACAGAAAACCCCGGTGCAATGTTTGGAAAAGTGATGTCCATACCAGACACATTAATATCAGAATATTATTCTCTAATCCTGCAGAAACCAAAAAAGGAATCAAAAGAAATAGATAAAATTATACAAGATGGAAAAGAAAATCCAATGAAGTTAAAGATGCTGCTTGCAAAAGAAATTGTAACTTTATTTCACTCACAAGAAAATGCAAACATAGCAGAAGAAAATTTTAAAAATGTCTTCAGCAAAAAAGAAATGCCAGAAAATATGGAAGAACTTGACATATCAAAATTCATTCGCGATGGCAAAGTAAACATTGTCGTAATACTTAACGAAAAAGGTATTGTAAAATCAAAATCAGATGCAAAAAGACTTATCCAGCAGGGAGGACTACAAATAAACGGAGAAAAAGTAAAGGACTTTAAAAACCCGATGCCATTAAAAAAAGGAGACGTAATAAAAGTAGGCAAATTAAAATTTTTCAGAATCACTGTATAAACAAACTAATTCACTATTTTTACATAATTTTAATTTGCAAAAGAAATGATAAAATAACATCGTAAAAGGAGAAATTTATGATTAAGACAGTAAAAGGCTGCAAAGATATATACGAAAAAGATATCAAGCTCTTTCAGTATAGCAAAAGAGTTTTGTCAGAAACTGCAGAACAATATGGTTATACAGAAATAGTAACACCCATCATTGAGTACACGGAGCTCTTTCAACGTTCAGTTGGACAAGATACTGATATCGTAGAAAAAGAAATGTATACATTTGAAGATAAAGGCGGAAGGAGCCTCACTTTGAGACCTGAAATTACTGCATCCATAGCAAGAAGTTACGTTGAACACCACTTTGAAACCATACCTTCTCCGCTAAGATTGTATTATATAGGCCCATGTTTTAGATATGAAAAACCACAAAAAGGTAGATACAGAGAATTCTATCAATTCGGGGTAGAAGCCATTGGCGACATTTCACCACTACTTGATGCAGAAGTTATCTCGCTCGCATTTACTCTAGCAAAACGGTTCTCCCTTAAGGAAATAAAGGTTAAATTAAATAGCATAGGCTGCAAAAAGTGTAGACCATTATACAAAGATGCATTAAAAAATGCACTTAAACTACGCTACGATGACCTATGCGACGATTGTAAAAAAAGATTTTACACCAACCCATTGCGCATTCTAGACTGTAAAAAAGAAAGTAATGAACTAAAAAAATCCCTTCCCAAAATTGCTGATTATTTATGCGAAGAATGCAAGGAACATCTTGATACAGTAAAAAAACATTTAACGTTAATGGATATCCCATTCGAACTGGATAGCAGTCTTGTGAGAGGTCTTGACTATTATACAAAAACGGTATTTGAAGTTGTCTCAACGAATCTTGGCGCACAAAACGCACTGCTCGGGGGCGGCCGATATGATTATCTCATTGAAGAGCTAGGAGGACGCCATGTACCAGCAGTGGGCTTCGCAATGGGTATTGAACGGCTTATAACAATTTTAGAAGCACAGGAGAAAACAGTTGAAAAACAACCTATCATATATATAGCATATCAAGAAAATGCCCTAAAAGAAACAATGGACATTGCAAACATATTGCGGGATAACAGCTTTATCGTCCTAATGGACACAAAAGGTGGAAACTTCAAAAAACAACTTGAAAGAAGCGCAAAACAACATTCCCTCTACACAATTATTATTGGCGAAGAAGAAAAAGAAAAAAGAGTCCTGCAAATTAAAAACATGGAAACAAAAGAACAAAAAGAAATACCTTCAGACCAAATTATAACATTCCTCAAAGATCGCGCAAAAGGAGAAAAAAATGCTTAAAAGAACAATAAACTGCGCAGATATAACAGAAAAAGAAATAGGAAGCAGCGTTGTCATCAATGGCTGGATACAAAGAAAAAGAAACCTTGGCGGACTCCTTTTTTTAGATATTAGAGACAGGTCTGGAATTGTTCAGATCGTTCTAAACCCCGATACAGTAAACAAAGCACTGTTTAAAAAATTCCAAACACTGAAAACAGAATCAGTAGTAGGAATTAAGGGTGCAGTTAAAAAACGTGAAACAGAAAATCCAAATCTTAAAACAGGAAAAATAGAAATCAAGATAGAAACTGCAGAAATTTTTTCAGAAGCAGAAGATCTTCCATTTAATCCATTTGTTGGACAGGATGTTGACGAAATAGTAAGATTAAAATACAGATATCTTGATTTGAGAAAACCTGAAGTAAGAAAAACTTTTGAATTAAGAGCAAAAATAGTTCAAAGCATCAGAAACTATCTAATTCAAAAGGATTTCATAGATGTTGAGACACCAATTCTCACAAAAAGCACGCCAGAAGGAGCAAGAGATTTTATCGTGCCATCCAGATTGAACAAAGGAAAATTCTATGCACTTCCACAATCCCCTCAGCTCTTCAAGCAAATCCTTATGGTGGGAGGTTTTGAAAAATATTTTCAGATTGCACGGTGTTTCAGAGATGAAGATTTAAGACAGGATAGACAGCCGGAATTCACACAAATTGATATTGAAATGTCGTTCGTAGACCAGGAGGATATAATGCTCCTTACCGAAAGTATGTACAAAAAAACGTTTAAAGATGTACTGGATGCAGACATTGTCACTCCGTTTCCGCGGATAAAATATGCTGAAGCAATGCTCCGTTACGGCTCTGACAAACCAGATACACGTTTCGCAATGGAGATAAAAGATCTAACAAATTTCTTCAAAGAAAGCAAGTTTAATTTAATTAAAAACAGTATAGAAAAAGGACAAAAAATTCTTGCATTATTTGTGCCCGGCGGTGCAACACTTTCAAGAAAAGAAATTGATACCCTGAAAGAAGAGATAAAAGAACAAGGAGTAGCTGGGTTCTTGGAGTTTAAAATAAATGACGAAATATCTTCCTCCTATGCAAAATATCTTAACGAAACGGAAAAAGAAATACTTCTTAAAAATGGTAAAAATAATGATATTGCGCTACTCTTTATTGTAAATAAAGAAAATGGATTTGAAATGGTAGGAAAGATCAGACTTTTCCTTGCAAGAAAATTTGACCTCATTCCAAAAGAAAAATGGAACTTTATATGGATCACAGATTTTCCATTTTTTTCATTTAACAAAGAAGAAAATCGATATGAAACAGAACATCATCCCTTTACTATGCCAAACCCTGAAGAATTAGACAAAATAGATGGAGACAAAGACAATCTTCATGCCCTTGCTTACGATTTGGCCTTAAATGGTAATGAAATAGGCGGAGGAAGTATCAGAATTCACAACCCAATCCTTCAAAAACGTGTCTTCAATGCAATAGGGCTTACCGAACAAGAAGCGGAAGATAAATTTGGCTTTCTCCTCAAAGCGCTGAAACTGGGAGCCCCTCCACATGGAGGCATTGCTTTTGGCCTTGACAGACTTGTATGGATTATGAGTAACGCAAAAAGTTTAAGAGATGTAATTGCTTTTCCTAAAACAACAGCAGGAATATCTCCTCTGACAGATGCGCCCAACAGAGTTAAAAAAGAACAGCTAGAAGAGCTTGATATTCAAATTAAAAAAAGAAGCAAGCCGCAGAATGACCATTTTTAATCGCTACACAGGCCTGCTTATACGAAGAGAACTACAGAAGAAATTCGTATGGTTTTGCTAAAAATCTTTCAAGGATCATCGTTGTAGCCCCTAAAAAACAATTATTTCCGGTTAACCTTGAATTTACAATAGGAATTTTATACATTTTCAAATCTAACAAGTGGAAACAAAATGTATTTATCTATTTATAATTCGCCTGCTGATATCTTTTCTTAAAATTCTCGTAGAACTCAAGAAAATTATCATACTCAATAGACTTTCTTATATCCATGATTAATTTTTGAAGAAAAAAAAGATTATGAATTGTAGCCAGTCTTCCTGCAAGAAATTCTCTTGCTTTAAATAGATGATTTAAGTATGCTTTTGTAAATGTCCTGCAAGTATAGCAATCACAATCGTCCTCTATTGGAGTGAAATCTTCCCTATAAATTGCTTTTGTTATTTTTATAGGACCGTTCTTTGTAAAAAGAGTACGATTACGAGCAACACGCGTAGGAAGAACACAATCAAACATATCTACTCCGAGTTTCACATACTCAAGAATACTAATTGGGTCACCCACACCCATAAGATACCGTGGTTTATCCTCAGGTAAAATCGAAACAGTATAATCAGCCATTTCTCTTGTGAGTTCTTTATCTTCGCCCACACTTAAACCCCCAAGTGTTACTCCAGGGAAATCTAATGACAAAATACCATCCACTGCTTTTTTTCTCAAATCTTTATAAAAACTACCCTGGATAACACCAAACATAATTTGGTCATCCCTGGTTTTTGCTTTCAAACTCCTTCCGGACCAATCAAGTGTAATATCAAGCTCCCTGTCAGCCAGAGTCCGGTTTGAGGGATATGTTCCGCATATATCAAGAGGAATAATAATGTCTGCTCCAATCTTTTCTTCAATATCTATAACCTTTTCCGGAGTGAAATAATGCTTTGAACCATCAATAAATGAACGAAACATTACACCACCCTTTTCAATCTTTCTTATCTCTTTTAGCGACAATACCTGAAAACCCCCACTATCCGTAAGTATTGCATGTTTCCAATTCATAAACTTATGCAACCCACCTGCCTTTTTTATTACATCTGCGCCAGGCTGCAAGTAAAGATGATATGTATTGCCAAGTATAATTTTAAACCCCATATCATCAATTTCATCTGAAGTAAGAGTTTTAACGGTTGCTTGCGTTCCAACAGGCATAAAAACAGGAGTTTCAATGATAGAATGCGCCGTTTCAAAATTTGTTATGCGTGCTCTCATTTCACTGCTTTTTTTAACAATCTCAAACTTAATATCTCCCACTTTTATCTTCTCCTATATAATGAGCATTGCGTCACCAAAACTATAAAATCTATAACATTCCTTCACGGCAACATTGTATGCATCAAGAATAAAATCTCTCCCAGCAAATGCAGCAACAAGCATAAGAAGCGTTGTGCGAGGAAAATGAAAATTCGTGATAATTGCATCGACAACTTTAAAAGGATATCCAGGTTTTATAAACAACCGCGTCTTGCCCTTTATTGGCTTTAAAATTCCTTCAAAAGTAGCAGCTGTTTCTAATGATCTTACTGTCGTTGTTCCGCATGCAAACACTCTTCCTCCTGCTGACTTTGATTCATTAATAATTCGTGCTGTTCCTTCAGAAATGAAAAATTCTTCCCTGTGCATTTTATGCTTTTCAATTTCCCCTTTCACAGGCCTGAATGTACCCAGGCCTACATGCAGAGTGATGTATACCACCTTTACGCCTTTTTCTTTTACTTTCTCTAAAAGATCTTCCGTAAAATGTAACCCTGCAGTAGGCGCTGCAACTGCTCCATCTTTTTCTGAAAAAACAGTTTGATATTCCTCTTCATTGACAATTTTTCCTTTTATATACGGAGGAAGAGGTATATTACCTACAGTTTTCAAAATCTCCTCCATTGACAACCCGGTTGTTTCAAACCGTACAACATTTTCTCCGTCCAGTCCTCTCTCTTCTATCTCAACGTATATTCCACTATCTTTATCTATAAGAATTCTATCACCCTTATGTGTCCGCTTGGCAGGACTAACAAGAGCTTTCCACCGAAAATCACCTAAATAACTTAAAAGAAAAACTTCTCTTTTTCCTTTTGTCCCTTCCTTCAACCCTTTCACTCGCGCTCGTATCACTCTTGTATCGTTAAGTACAAGTACATCGCCCTTGCTGAGATATTGAATAATGTCATAAAATCGACGATGACAAATGCTTTTGTTTTTCCTGTTCAGTACCATAAGTTTTGCATAATCTCTTGGATACATAGGATGCTGTGCAATAAGATTCTCTGGCAAATTATAATTAAAATCTTCTATCTTCATAAAAAATTATTGACCGGCGGAAACAATAAGAAGAATGATCTTTTCTTTTATTATTGGGAAAATCTTTACACCAATTGTATAAAATTTTGATGTTTCTATTTGATAAATAAATGCACTCTCTGTAAGATGCAGATAGCCATAGGTAGAAAGAATTACCTGTATAATAATAAATACAATCGCATATGTAAAAACAAATTTCAGCAAAGCTCCAAAAAGTGAATCAAACCATTTTAAAAAAGGACTCACTCTAACTATTCTTCTAACAATTATTCCTGCCACCCTAAATAGTATGAATACCCCAAGCAGAATAACAAGAAAAGCAATGCCTGTAACAATGCTCTGTGAAATCCTGCTTGCCAAAAACTGCTGCACTGTAAATCCGGAAGGAATTGTCCCTTCAAAAAAAAGATTCTGTAAAAAGGAAGGGAAATGCAATGCTTTAATCACATTGAGAACAGTTGTATTGTCTGCAGGCAAACTGCCTACTTCTGGTGGAAGCTTCACAATGTTAAATACTTTATCATAAAAATATGAACCTATATTGAATCGGCTATCCAGATAAATGCCAAACACAAAAGCATTAGCTCTTGCAATAAACCATCCCGCAACAAGCCCTACAATATCAAAAATAGGAATTACAATACCCTTTCTTATTCCCTGAACAACAGCAATAAGAAGAAGAATAAATATTACCACATCTACATAATTTATGCCGCTCATAAACTAAATTTTATACATAAAAAAAAGATTTTCAAGGAAATACAAAAAACTGCTTAAATTTTTCCACATTTTCTTTAAATCCCTCGATAGCGAGGTAGACTCCGTCTTCGATATCTCTCCGTTCCAATACTCTCGTTTCCTTATAAGCCATCGCAAGAATCTTTTGCTCTGTATAAGGAACAAGTATAGTATGCCTTATAAAGAGCAGTGAAAGCTCTTTTCTAGTTCTATCCTTGAGATCGTCTATTCCTTCCCCGTTCAGCGCAGAAATAAAAACAGCTTCTTTAAACAAGTTTTTATATTGCAGAAGTTTCTCATCCGAAATTTTGTCAACTTTATTAAAAACAAGTATTCGCGGAATATGTGAAGCTTTTAACTCTATTAAAGTTTTCACTACAGAATCAATTTTTTCTCTAAAATCTGGTACAGATATATCCACAACATGCAAAATAATCCATGCATCTAAAACCTCTTCGAGAGTAGAATGGAAAGCATATATCAAAGGATGCGGAAAATCCCTTATAAAACCAATTGTGTCCACAAATAATACTTCTGTACCGTCATTTAAATTGCCCTTTCTTACAAGAGTATCAAGGGTTGAAAAAAGCATGTTTTCAACATGTGTACTAGATGAAGTAATCCTATTTAAAAGCATAGATTTGCCGCTATTTGTGTATCCTACAATGGCAATTATCGGTATGTTGCTTTTCCTTCTCCTCCTCCTTCTTAATTCCCTCTGTTTTCCAATAGTTAATAGCTTCTTTTCTAAAACTTTAATTCGACGCTCAACAAATCTCCGCCTAACCTCTATATTTTTTTCTCCAGGTCCTTTTAATCCAAGCTCTGAGCCTACCTGCTGGTCAAGAAATTTCTCACTGTGCACAATATCGGGAAGACGCATTTTTAATTCAGAAAGTTCTATTTGTAACTTTCCTTCTCTTGTTTTGGCTCTCATACTAAATATCATAAGAATAAGATGAGCCCTATCAATGCAAGGAACGCCAATCTCTGCGGAAATATTTTTAAGTTGAAGGTATGTAAGTGTAACGTTAACAAAAACATATTTAGGCTCAAGCAGTTTCACAATCTGCTTAATCTCATTCAGTTTGCCCTTACCAATAAAAAATGCATAATTGGGGTGTTTTACGATTTGTGTTGTCTCTGCAGCAATTTCAAGGTTTAACGTTTGAACAAGCGTTCGAAATTCTTCAAAAGAATCTAAAGAAATTTCCCTTTTACCTGGCTCTGCAATTTCAACTAATATAGCTTTATCCTGTTCTTTCAAGCAATTCTCCGTCTTGGAAACAATACATGCATAATAATCATACTCACAATCGACAAAAGAATAGATCCCCATATAGCTGTCCAAAAAGAAGCAAGTGAAAATCCTGGAACAATTGCCGCTACAATTTCAAGCATTATACCGTTGATAATGATAAGGAATAGACCCAGTGTAAGTACACTTATAGGAAAGGAAATGACAATAAAAAGTGGTTTCAGTATAGCGTTTACAATGCCGAGTACAATACCTGCCAACAATACGCTCACAAAATTCTCAAATTGCATTCCCATTACAATTTGACTCACAATAAAAAATGAAATAGCATTGATAATCCAAGAAGTTATAATTCTTCTTTTCATGCTTACGCCTCCCTTAACATAGATTTTTTGTGCACTTTTTGAAAATATGCTTTTGCAAAGCGATGAGATTCATCTCTGACGCGCTGCAAAAGCATAAGCTCCTCTGAATCTCTTGAGAGTTTTATGGGTTCACTTCTCCCTTCTACAAAAATTAGTTCTTCTTTTTTTGCAATGGATGCAACGAATACTTTTAATTTCATCAACTTTTTAATTTTTATTGCCGCACTTAATTGCCCCTTCCCACCATCAATCAGAATAATATCAGGATCTTTCTTAAAAGAAGCTGAATCGTTTTTGAACCTTCTGAACAATACTTCTTTTAGCATAGCATAATCATCAGGCCCTTCTACATATTTAATTCGAAATTTTCTGTATTCATTTTTGTCCGGCTTTCCTTCCGTAAAAACGACCATAGAACCTACGGCATCTTTCCCTGCAATATTAGAAATGTCGTACCCTTCAATACGCATAGGAAGCTCTTTGAGATGAAAAATGCCTCTCAGCCCATTGAGTGCTTTTTTATTTCTTGACCCCTTGCGCTTTTCTATATAATTTTTTAGATGCGTAGACGCATTTTCCTGTGCTACAGATAAAATATCTTTCTGAAGTTTTCCACGTGGAGTAGCAATCTGAATTTTAAATCCTTTTGTTTCTTTCACAAATTCCTTTACTAATTCTTTATCGGGAAGAATTGATTCCACGTAAATTTTACTGCTATTAAGGTGAAAGGGATGCATAAAAAAAAACTCCTGCATAATCTCTCCCTTTTCCTTCTGCATAGGAACACTAAGTATAAAAGGGTAAGAATAAATAATTCTCCCGTTCCTCACGCTTACTTCGGTAATACAACCTAATTCACTCTCTATTTTTAGAGCAAATAAATCAAAAGACACATTTTTTTCACTAACTACTCTTTGCTTCTCCAAAATCGATAAAATCCCCTTCAATTCATCTCTAAATATAGCTGCTCTTTCAAAGTCAAGATCGTTTTTTGCTTTTTCCATCTCTTTTTTAAATGTTTCAACAATTTTATCTCCTTCTCCTCTTAAGAAAAGCTTCAGCGATCCGACAATTTTATTGTATTCTTTTGCAGTAATCTTGTGTGCACATGGCGCAGAGCAAAGTCCCATATGGTATAAAAGACACGGCTCTATTTTTTTACCATCAGATATCTTTATGTTGCATGTCCTTACGGGAAATACTTTTCTAAGTGCCCTTATGCTGAGCTGTATTGCTTTTCCATGAGGGAATGGTCCAAAATATTCACCATTTTTACCTCTCCTTCTGTACACTTTCAAAAACCTGGGGTATTTTTCATCTGTTATCTTTATATAAGGGTAGTTTACATCATCCACAAGCACTATATTAAACCATGGTTTATACTTTTTGATAAGATTGCTCTCTAGAAGAAGCGCCTCAGATCCCGAATTTACTACAATAAAATCAACAGTCTTTACTTTCTTGACCAAGACAGTCGTTTTAGGATCAGAGGGACGTAAATATGATTGAACTCTTTTTTTAAGAATATTTGCCTTACCTACATAAAGTATCTCCCCTTTAATGCCCTTCATAATATACACTCCGGGGCAAGAGGGGAGATACTTTATTTCCTCTGGAAATAAGAGGCTATTTTGCATAATCTATATAACGAGTTTCTCTTACAACTGTTACTTTTATAATGCCTGGGTAAACAACTTCCTCCTCTATCTGTTTTGCCACATCGTGGGAGATTGTTAATGCTTTTTCTTCACCTATATCTTCAGGGTTTACCATTATTCTAAGTTCCCTGCCGGCCTGTACAACATAAGCCTTTTTTACTCCCTTAACTGACATTGCAATCTTTTCAATATCTTCAAGTCGTTTTATATACAATTCCAGATTTTCTCTCCTTGCTCCTGGCCTTGTTGCAGAAACCGTATCAGCTATTTGTATCATTACATCCAAAACAGTTTCAGCCTTTACCTCATTATGATGGGCAGATACAGCATGAACTACAGCAGGATCTTCATTATAACGCTTGAGTAAATCCGCACCAATCAACGCATGAGGGCCTTCGATCTCACTTGCCATTACTTTTCCGATATCGTGCAGTAAACCAGCTCTTCTTGTAAGTGCAGGATTTTCGCCAAGCTCAGAAGCTAAAATCCCTGCAATAGTTGCAACTTCAATAGAATGCCTCATAAGATTTTGACCATAGCTTGTTCTAAATTTCATTTTTCCTATAAGCTTTTTTAACTCAATAGGAATATTATGAACAGAAAGTGACACTAAAACATCTTCTGCCTCTTTCAATAGATCCTGCTCCACTTCTTTTTCAGCTTCTTGAACAAACTCTTCTATTCTTGCAGGATGTATCCTTCCATCTATAATTAGGTGCTCTAATGCTTTTCTTGCCACTTCCCTTCTAATAGGATCGAAACAAGAAAGCGTCACAGCCTCTGGAGTATCATCTACAAGTATATCTACGCCTGTCAACGTTTCAAAAGTCCGGATATTCCTTCCTTCCCTTCCAATAATTCTTCCCTTTAATTCATCGGATGGTAAAGGAACAACGGAAACTGTTGTTTCTGACACATAATCTGCAGCACATTTCTCCATCGCACCTGATAGAATTTCCTTCGACTTTCTCTCAACAACCTCTCGTAAATCTTCTTCTTTTTCACTTATTTTCTTAGCATATTCCTGTTCCAGGGCCTTGTCCATTCTATCTAAAATAATCTTCCTTGCTTCCTCTATTGAAAGACCCGCAACACGGGAAAGCTCCTGATCTATTTTTTGAGCACTTCCTTTTAATTCCTGCTCTAGCTGGCCAAGTTCTTTTTCTTTATATGAAAGCTCTTTTTCTTTTTTCTCCAGAGTTAAAAATTTTCTATCTGCAGCTTCTTCTTTTCGGATAAGTCGATCTTCAATTTCCTGAAGTTCTTTTTGCTTTAAACGAAATTTATTTTCAAGTTCTTCTTGTTTTCTTTCAACCTCTTCCTTAAATTGTATTCTCTGCTCTCTTTTCTCTGCCTGAATTTCTCGCTCTGCTTCCTCTTTCTTTTTCTTTGCATACTCATCAAGAGAGCCAATCTTCGTTCTATATATATACGATCCAAACACATATCCTAGAACCACACCCAAGACAAGCATCACGATACTAATTGTAAGATAAACAATGTATGGTACTTCTCCTCTTAACAAAATCCTCACCTCCTATTCTTTTTCCAAAAGGGCAAGGACTTTCCGAACAATATATGAACGATAACCTCTACTTAAGAGATATTTCTCCAGCTTCTCACGTGGCCTTTTAAATGCAATAGATAGAGCATTTTCTTCTTCTTTAGCCTCAGTATAAATCTCACTTAGAAGATTTTCATAAACTTCTTTTTTCAGACCACGCTTATGGAGCTCTTGCTCCACTTTAAAATATCCATATTTCTTAATACTCCCATATCTTCTTATTATCTTTTCCACATATTGCTTATCAGAAAGCAGCCCTTTCTCCTTTAATTTTGCGATAGTGTTATCAATAAAACAAACATCAAATTTACCTGCTAATTTCTTTCTTAATTCATATTCAGAATAATCTTTAAATGAAAGTAAATATAACGAATAGTTGAATGCCGATTGCTCGTCATTGTGCATTCGTTGCATTCTTAGGGAAGAATTTGCCCTTCACTTCTCTCTCTATTTTATCAAATAGTTCCGGATGCATTTTTACAAATTGAAGTGAATTATCTCTTCCCTGCCCTAGTTTTACCTCTCCATAGGAATAAAAAGAACCAGCCTTTGTAATAATATCAGCATTTACTCCTATATCAAATAAATCTCCTTCTCTGCTCACGCCTTTGCCAAAAATTAAATCGACAAGAGCTTCCTTATAGGGTGGAGCAACTTTGTTTTTCACCACCTTAATCTTCAATCTATTTCCATATGTCTCGCCTTTATCTTTTAATCTCTCCACTCTCCTCACGTCTATCCTCACGGATGAATAAAATTTTAAAGCCCTGCCACCCGGAGTCACCTCGGGATTACCAAAAAAAACCCCGATCTTCTCTCTTAACTGATTAATAAATATTACACAGGTTTTTGATTTACTAATTGAACCGGTGAGTTTTCTTAAAGCTTGAGACATCAAACGGGCCTGAAGACCCATATAAGAATCACCCATATCTCCCTCAAGCTCTACTTTTGGTACAAGTGCCGCGACGGAATCCAGCACGCAAATATCCACTGCGGCCGACCTTACAAACATATCAATAATGTCAAGTGCTTGTTCTGCATAATCGGGCTGAGAAACAATCAAGTTATCCACATCAATTCCCAGATTTGCAGCATATTCGGGCGAAAAAGCATGTTCCACATCCACAAAAAGTGCTTTCCCCCCCAATCTCTGTGCAGACGCAATTGCTTCAAGTGCAAGCGTTGTTTTGCCTGTTCCCTCCGGTCCAAAAATTTCAACAACTCTTCCCCTTGGAAAACCTCCAACACCAAGTGCAATGTCAAGTGAGTAAATTCCAGTGGGAATTACATCCATGCCAAAACTGACTCGTTTGTCACCCAAACGCATCACAGCGCCTTTACCAAATTCCTTTTCAGCTTGTGCCATAACAAGTTTTAAGGCGTTGTCTTTGTTAATCTGCTCTTTTTCAAATTTATCCTTACTTCCTGCCATATCGTTACCTCTCTTTTCTAATAAATTTGCTTCTACTATTATAGTTTATTTTTTAACTGAAACCAAATTTATATATTGATGTATAAATCGGCCCAAACTTTGTAAGCTCGCTTTTAATAATTTCGATGCCGGTAGCATGCCCCATTACAGGAGGAAAATTATTTTTGCTGTCAATCTTAAGATTGACAGTTCCAAATTTTACCCTTCCAACAGTAAGATGGGGAACATAACTTTTTTCGCGTTTAAACCCCATCTTACAGGTTTCTTCATCTAATTTTATCATAATTTCCTTAATTTCTTTTGCTCCCTTATCCAACCCGACAAATATAACTCGAGCCGCTTCTTCTTTTGGAAATCCCGATATTCTCGAAAAAGAAAAATCAAATTCTTTGCACTGACTTCCTATGTCAACAATGGTCTCTTTTATTAATTCAAATTTTACCTTATCAACGTCACCCAAAAATTTTAGCGTAAGATGAAGATTATCTTTTTTAACCCATCTGACATCTGTAATTTGTTTTTTTAATTCTTCCTCTCTTTCAAATATTTGCTCCTGAATAGGAGTAGTCATTAAGGCAATAAATAATCTCATAGAACCCTTCCTATCAACACATGTTCTTTAACATTTTCTACTACAATGTCTTGAATCTCTCCTACCTTAACAGCACCTTTTGCTAAGACAATATTGTCAATTTCCGGAGCATCATATTTAGTCCTTCCAACAAACGCTTCTTTTTCCCCATCGTAATAATCTATAATAACAGGAATAGTTCGATCTATAAATGTTTTGTTCCTGTTTAAGGATATCTTCTCCTGAATAGACTTGATAGCTTCTTCCCTTCTTTCTTTAACAGCTTCCTCAACCTGATTTTCCATAGTATAACTTTTAGTTTCTTCTTCTCTGAAATATTTAAACACACCAAGGTGAGCAAATTTCATTTCCTCCACAAATTCCCTGAGCTCTTCAAACTCTTTTTCACCTTCCCCTGGAAAACCCACTATTAAAGTAGTTCTCACCGCTATATTATTCCTTCTAAAGAGTCCCACTATTTTTTCAATGTCTTTCCTCTGCCCTATCCGATTCATATTTCTTAGTATTGTATCGTTAATATGCTGAATAGGCATATCTATATATGGAACAACCTTTTCGCTATTTCTAATATAAGACACAAGGTCTTCTGTTATTTCGCCAGGATATGTATAAAGCACACGTATCCATTCTATGCCCTTTATTTTCTCCAGATCCTTAAGAAGCGGTATAAGCATTGGCTTTCCATAAATATCTGCTCCATAATTTGTTGTATCCTGCGCAGTAATAATAATTTCTTTTACGCCATTATTAGCCAATCCTTCTGTCTCTTGAATAATAAATCCCCTTTCAAAACTATGAAGATTTCCTTTAATATTCGGTATAAGGCAAAAAGCGCACCTATGACTGCAACCGTCAGCTATCTTTAGGTATGCATAATGGGGAAGCGTTACAAGAAATCTCGACGGAAGAACAAGCTCGAAATTTCTTGAAAGAAATTGGCCTTTCCTGTCTGATTTTAAAGCATCGACAATATGATTAATATCATTTGTTCCGGTAATTGCATCTATTTCAGGAAATCTATCCATAAGACTACTTCCGCGAAGTGAAGGATAACAACCTGAGACTATGAGCTTTTTTGTAATGCCTTTTTTCTTTTTTTCAATAAATTCTTGAATTACCCCTTCTGATTCACTACGTGCAGATTGAAGAAAAGCACAAGTATTAATAATAATTGAATGTGCTTCTTCTAAGTTTAGCGTTATATGAATATTGTTTTCTAACAGTTTGCCCAGGATTCTTTCGCTATCCACAATATTTTTAGGGCATCCAAGACTTACAAGACCAACTGGCTCAAAAATTCGATTACGGTTTATATATAACCTCCACTACATCTTTATTTTCACTCACTTGCCCTATATTTTGTCCATTCTTTGTCACATAAACATGCCTTGCATTACCAAAAAGAATTTTTATGTACTCTTCCCCTTTAAATTCTCTATTTTCTCCTCCATTTATAAACAGTTGCGTATATTTCCCATCTATTGTCACGCCTACCCAGCATTTTGCATCTGCATAAACAATTATATTTATGCCCTCTATGACTTCTTCTACCGTTTCGTCAGGCATAATTGGCGTAGTTTCGTCAGGTTCTATCTCTTCCGCAGGAGTAACCGCCGGAGAATTATCTGGCTCTTGCAAAGGCACTTTCTTCATAGAAAAAAATATCGCAACAATCACAATCAGTACAATAGCAAGTGCAGCAATTATCATTCCTTTATAGTTTCTTCTTTTTAATATCGGCACAAATTGTTCCTTTGGCTCTTTCTCGGCACTGAAAAGCTCTTTATATGCAGTAGAAAGAGGAACAGGGTTCAGCCATAGAAATGTTGCATATTTGCGTATATACGCATGCATAAACCCGTCATAATTGTCAAATTCATTATTCTCTATTTTTTCAAGATAGTACTCACGTATCAGAGTCTGCTCTGCAACTTCGCGAATGGATAAACTTTTCTTCTCTCTTGCTTCACGCAAAACTTTGCCTATATCGACCATTTCACCTATCACCTTGCGTTCATTTCCTATTCCGTCACGCATTGTTTGATAAATTTTATTTATTCAAACACTTCATCAACAACTTCTTTCACATTATCAACAAATTTAAATACAAGTTTTTCTTTTACTTGTTGGGGAATTTTCTTTAAATCATTTTCATTCTGTTTTGGTAAAATAATTGTTTTGATCCCAGCTCTATATGCTCCCAATACTTTTTCTTTCACCCCACCAACAGGCAACACCCTGCCCCTTAGTGTAATTTCTCCTGTCATTGCTACATCCTTGTTAATAGGCTTTTCTCTAACTATTGAAATAAGAGCAGTAAAAATAGCAATTCCAGCAGAAGGACCCTCTTTCGGTACTGCTCCTTCAGGTACATGTATATGCACATCATATTTATCAGAAAAATCTTCCGGAGCGCCTAATTCTTTTGCATGAGCTCTTACATAACTTAATGCTGCATGAGCACTCTCTTTCATCACATCCCCTAGCTGTCCCGTAAGAATTAAATTTCCTTTCCCTGGCATTTTTATTGCCTCTATAAATACAATATCTCCTCCCGCTTGAGTTACTACCATTCCGCAAGCAACACCTATCTGGCTTTTCTTTTCTTTAATCCCTACCGCAAAAATTGGCTCTCCCAAATATTCATTCAGATTTTTGTCAGTAATCTTAACCTTCTTAAAATGCTTATCTACTTTCTTTTTTGCAACCTTCCTCATAATTTTCATTAAGGAGCGCTCTAAATTTCTCAACCCGGCTTCTCTTGTGTATTCTCCTATAATGCGAAGTACAGCTTTTTTCGAAATTTCTATATCCTCTTTTGAAAGCCCGTGAAATTTCAATTGTTTTGGAATAATAAATTCTGTTGCAATACGCAGCTTCTCTTCATCGATATACCCCGGAAGCGACATTATTTCCATTCTATCAAACAGTGCAGGAGGTATTGTATCTACAATATTAGCAGTGGTAATAAAGAGGACTTCCGAAAGGTCAAATGGCAATTCTATATAATGGTCAGAAAAAGAATTATTCTGCTCTGGATCCAGTCCTTCAAGAAGAGCTGCAGTAGGATCTCCCCGAAAATCTGCACCTACCTTGTCTATTTCATCAAGTAAAAATACAGGATTTTTAACGCCTGACTGTTTTATTCCTTGAATAATGCGCCCGGGCATTGCTCCTACATATGTTCTTCTATGGCCTCTTATTTCAGCTTCATCCCTTATTCCACCAAGAGACATCCGGACAAATTTTCTCCCTAATGCCTCCGCTATGGATTTTCCAAGGGATGTTTTGCCTACCCCTGGAGGCCCAACAAAACAAATAATAGGACCTTTCATGCTCTTCGTAAGTTGTCTAACTGCAAGAAATTCGAGTACCCTTTCTTTAACATCTTCCAGACCATAGTGATTTTTATTTAGTATTTTATTCGCTTCACTTATATTCACCTTATCCTGTGTCCGTTTATCCCACGGAAGTTCCAACAGCCAATCCAGGTAATTTCTTATTACTGCGCTCTCCGGACTTAAAACAGGAATTTTTTTAAGTCTCTCCAGTTCATCTTCAATTCTATCTTTAATATATGCAGGAAATTTTCTTCCTTTCATTTTCTTTTTGTACTCACCGATTTCCCCTACTTCTTCACCGGATTCTCCTAATTCCTTTTCAATTTCTTTAATTTTAGCTCGCAAGAAATATTCTTTTTGACTTTTTTCTATTGTACTTTTTACTTCTTCATCGATTTTTTTGCTAATTTCCAGAATCGTAACTTCTCTCTCGAGAATTTGTACAAGCTCTTTAAGTCTTTCATCAGGATTACTCATTGATAAAATTTGCTGCTTCTCTTCTACGCCAATGTTAAGGTTTGCTGCAACGACATCAGAAAATCTTCCCACATCATCTATATTGGAAAGACCTATCAGTATATCCTGTGACATTTTTTTATTAAAACCAATATATGCGGTAAACTTCTCCGCAATTAAACGCATCAAAGCATCTTGATAAATTGTTTTTTCAGTTTTTTCATCGGGAATAGTATCTACGCGAACTTCCAATAATTTATTAGACTTAACAAATTCAGTTATCTCCACATGCCGAAGACCCTCAATCAGAACTCTATACGAGCCGTCGGGTAATTTTAGAAGCTGCAATACCTCTGCTTTAACGCCAATATTATAAATATCATCTTCATCTGGATCCTCTACCAGCCCGTTCTTTTGTGTAGCAACAACGATCATTTTGTCTTTACTGAATGCTTGATCAATTGCAGCAACTGATTTTATTCTGCCAATAAATAAAGGCACCACCATATAAGGAAAGATTACAATATTTCTTAATGGAATAAATGGTAATTTATTGTTCTGTTTCAACCCTGTCTTCATCGTGCCTCCTAAGCAGTTTTACGTAAGTATACCCTACTATTCTTTTCGTCAAATAGCATTGCTTCCTCTCTGTTTGCCAAAAATTCTTTTGTAATAATACATCTTTTTACATTTTTCATTTCCGGTATTAGATACATCAATCCAACCATATACTGTTCCAATATAGATTTCAATCCTCTTGCTCCAATATCCAATTCAAGAGATTCATCTGCAATGCAACCAAGTGCTCCATCTTCAAACTCAAGTTCTACGCCGTCCATTGTAAAAAATTTCTTGTACTGGCCTATTAATGAATTTTTAGGCTCATATAGTATCCTGACAAGCTCATCTCTTGTTAATTCTTTAAGCTGCGCAATAACCGGAAACCTACCTATAAATTCAGGAATCATGCCAAATTTTAGCAAATCATGAGGCATTGGCTTTAATTTTTTGATATTTTTTTCGTCCTTTGCGGCAAAACCAATTTTTCTCTTCTTCACTCGTTCCTTTATAATTGAATCCAGACCATCAAACGTTCCACCGCCTATAAATAATATATCTTTTGTATTTACATGTATAAATTCTTGATAGGGATGCTTTCTTCCACCAGCAGGAGGGACATTTGCGACCGTTCCTTCAACAAGCTTAAGTAACGCCTGTTGAACACCCTCTCCGGATACATCTCGTGTGATAGAAGGGTTATCGCTTTTTCTTGCTATCTTATCTATCTCGTCTATGTATATAATACCTTGTTCCGCAAGCTGCACCTTATAATCAGTAGCCTGCAAAAGTTTCTGCACAATACTCTCGACATCCTCTCCAACATACCCTGCTTCAGTAAGAGATGTAGCATCCGAGATAGAAAGAGGTACGCCTATAATTTGAGAAAGTATCTTAGCAAATAAAGTCTTTCCAGATCCTGTAGGCCCTATCAACAAAATGTTGTTCTTTTCTACATCAAAATTTTCCTCATTTGCAATAATCCTCTTGTAATGATTATAAGCTGCTACGGAAATAACTTTTTTTGCCTCATTCTGTCCTATGATGTACTGATCTAAATAAGAATAAATCTCTGATGGTGTAGGTATATCCTTTAAAAACAGTTTATTTTTCTTTTTTTTTGTATCCTCTACAAGTTTATATGCCCGCTTTAAACATTCATCACAAATATACACACTACCTGGTCCCGCAATAAGCCTCTCCACCTCATCGTATTTCTTACCACAAAACGAGCACTTTGGTTCTTCTACTTCGTTCATTTTTTGCTCGCTCCTGTAATATCTTTTGATTTTACGATAATTTGATCAATAATCCCATATTCTTTAGCCTCTTCAGGAGACATATAAAAATCCCTTTCTGTGTCTTCCTGCACTTTTTTAATAGGCTGTCCGGTATGAGCCGCAAGTATCTCAATGCCAATTCGTTTTATTCTAATTATTTCCCTTGCCTGAATTTCTACATCTGTTGCCTGCCCTTGTGCCCCTCCCCAGGGCTGATGAATCATAATCCTCGAATGAGGCAAAGCATACCTTTTCCCCGCTTCGCCCGCTGCAAGAATAATTGCACCGAGAGACGCTGCTTGACCTAAGCAAATGGTTGAAACAGGCGATTTTAGATATTGCATGGTATCATAAATTGCCATCCCTGGCGTTACCTCTCCTCCAGGGCTGTTTATATAAAGGTATATATCTTGAGTGGGATCTTGCGATTCAAGAAAAAGCATTTCTGCAACAATAAGATCCGAAATATCCTCATTAATTGCTCCGGTGAGAAATATAATTCTATCTTTCAGCAGTCGGGAATAAATATCATAGCTTCTTTCGCCTCTGCCAGTATGTTCTATCACAAATGGAATCATTGGCATATTATTCATCTCCTTCTCTTTTTTTAATTATAGCATTTTCCTTTATGAATAAAATTGCTTTTTTGCGAAGAATATTATCTTTAATCGCCATCCGGATATTATCATTAAGTGGTACTTTTTTATCCGCTAATCCGTTAGCTTCAAGAAGCTTATTAAACTCTTCTTCTATTTCGTTATCATCGACGGTAACATTGCTCTTTTTTATAACCTCGTTCATAACAAGTTCGCTTTTAATATTTTCTACCACAACTTTTTTAACTTCTTCCCTCAAACTATCCATTGTTTTATTTTCTTCTTTTAACACATCTTCAATTTTTTTGCCTATCTTTAAATATTCATCTTGTGCCCTCTGAGTTCTCTCATCAATTTCCTTTTCAACAAGCTTGCCTGGAATTTCCACATCAAGTTTATTTGCAAGCACATTTAATGCCTTTAACCCTCGTTCCTCTTCGGCTTGAAGTCTGCTGTTTTCTTCAGCCTTTTCTCTAATTTTATTTTTTAGTTGCTCAAGATTTTCATATCCCGCCTGTTTTGCAAGGTCGTCATCAATAAGAACGATATGTTTTTCCTTCACTTCAAGCACATTTATCGCTATCTTTTCATCCTTAAAATCTATAGTAAAGCTATCGCCTTTTTTCTTTTCAATAATGTTTTCATCAAAATTTCCAATAAACTTATCTTTACCTATTTCAAGTGTATCATTCTTTGGCTCTTTGTCACGCCCTTCCACTTGCCAGGTTAACGACACCACGTCTCCGTTCTGTATAGCTCTCTCCACAGGCACAACCTCTGTAAAAGAATCTTGTAATTCATTGAGCTTTGCCTCTACATCTTTTTCTGTATCAGGTTTTTCATAAGGGACTTCAATTTTTTCCGAGAGATCTATATTAACCTCCGGTAAAAACTCGACAGTGTAGGTATAGATAAGTTCGTCTTCTTCCAATTTGTCTATTTTTACATCGGGCTGAACAACAGGATTTATTTTCTCTTTATCCAAAAAATCTACAAGGTTCTTTTCAAGTAATATATCTACCGCTTCTTCCAAAACTCTGCCCTCACCAACAAAAGAAACGCCCATTTCATAAGGAGCTTTTCCTTTTCTAAATCCGGGAACTATCACTTTCTGTGCAATCTTTTTGTATGCTTCCTTCTTTTCGTTTTCAATTTCTTCTCTGGTATTTTTTGTTGTAAAAATAATCTTTGAACCCGTTCTTTCCTTTATTGTAGATTCCATTCTCATATCTCCTTTCCAAATAAAAATGGTGCGAAGGGCGGGACTTGAACCCGCATGAGTTTCCTCACTGGATCCTAAGTCCAGCGCGTCTGCCAATTCCGCCACCCTCGCACTTTATATCTATACAACCACATAGGCAATTACCCTCAGAACTCAAAATTCATATTCATAAGTAAGAATCCATTAACTTTTCTATTTAAGACATGCAAAATGGCCTAAACTTCTACATAGCACACTCAACATCAGTCCATGCGCAAAATGGTGGGTCCTGCGGGACTCGAACCCGCAACCTACGGATTAAGAGTCCGTTGCTCTACCAATTGAGCCAAGGACCCCCTTTATACACATGGCGCGCCTAGCAGGATTTGAACCTGCAACCTACGGATCCGAAGTCCGTTGCTCTATCCAGTTGAGCTATAGGCGCCTTTGGTGCGCCCAACAGGATTTGAACCTGTGGCCTGCGGATTAGGAATCCACCGCTCTATCCTACTGAGCTATGGGCGCTTCCTTATTCAATACAAAAACAGACATCTATGGGGTGGGTGAGGAGATTTGAACCCCCAACATCCGGAGCCACAGTCCGGTACTCTAACCATTGAGCTACACCCACCATTCCTAAGTGGCGCGCCTAGCAGGATTTGAACCTGCGACCGACGGATTAGAAATCCGTTGCTCTATCCTACTGAGCTATAGGCGCAACCCAATCTAAACTTGGTCGGGGCGAGAGGATTCGAACCTCCGGTCTCATGGTCCCAAACCATGCGCGTTACCAAACTACGCCACACCCCGAGCATCACATATTGTATCTATAAATGTTAAAAAATCAAATATATTTGACCATTCCGACAAATTTAGACATCCAGTTTATGTACTTCTTTTGGAAAAATATCAAGAAACAGTTTGGCCTTGATAAGAAATTCTTCTGTCATTCCTGTTGTAAAAAACATCCTTGTGTTAATACTTAAAGATTTATTCATTAAACTATTTGCTTTTAAAAATTTTTCCAATTTCAGGACAAGTTCATCTGCTGGATCCACAACCTTAATATCTTTCCCCACAACACTCTTAACAACCTTGTCAAGAAATGGGAAATGCGTACAACCCAGCACAAGCGTATCTATTTTAGCAGAGATCACATTTTGCAATTTTCCTTCTACTAATTCATAGGCACGTTCGCGTGTTTTATTGCCATTTTCCACAAGATTCACCATTCTCTGAGAACCTATTTCAAACACTTCAATGCCATCATCTAATTTTTGTATCTCTCTTTTATATGCGTGAGAAGCAGCTGTAAGAGGAGTAGAAATCACACCAACTTTCTTATTTTTAGTTGTTTTCACTGCAAGGATTGCCCCGGATTGTATCATCCCAAAGACAGGTACAGGATAAGCTATCTCTTTCAGGAGAGGCATCGCAATTGAAGAAACAGTATTACAGGCAACAATTATTGCTTTAACATCTTTTTTTAATAAGAATTGCGTAATCCTTTCAGAAAATTGTGTAATCTGATTCTTTGCCTTTGTGCCATACGGGAAATTTTTTGAATCCGCAACATATACAAGGCTCTCATGCTCAAGCGCTCTCGAAATAGTGTTTACAACAGCAAGTCCTCCAATTCCGGAATCAAAAATACCAATAGAAGATCTGCTATCCACTGAAATATCTCTCTATCCCTTCTTTCAAAGCTTCTGCTATTTTATCCAAAAATGCAGAGTTTTTACACAACGATTCTTCATAAACATTTGAAACAAACAAAATTTCTGTCAGTATAGATGGCATTGTAGTAACATTTCTACACACGTAAAGGTAACCTTTCTTCACTCCTCTACTTGTGGTATTTAAATTTTTTAATAGCGAATCCTGAACAGCTTTAGCAAAATTGTAAGACTCGCTGTGCCAATAATATGTTTCTGTTCCTTGTGATGCTCTGTTGACTGACGCATTAAGGTGAATAGATATAAATAAATCTCCTCCTGAATTGTCCGCCATTGAACACCGCTCTGCAAGCGTTGGGTTATTAAGATCATCCAGAACTTCATGCGTAAGAATCACTGTGGCTCCCTCTTCTTCCAATAATTTCTTTAACCTCTTTGCAATGTCAAGAACAATTACAGCCTCCTTAATACCAGTAGGGCCTGTAGCGCCAATGTCCAGATAAGGTCCAGAATAACTTCCGTGCCCGGGGTCTATCACAATAATTCGCCCTGCAAGCGAGCCACTTTTACTCGCAGCAATGCTAACAGTAACTTTAGTGCCAGTTGTATTAATATCAACAGTTTCGCTGGCTTTGCCAACTTTAATCCTTATTTCAGGTGGATCATCACCATTTCTTGCCTTTGAATCAATCATATCAAATGTGCCACATTCTGCGTAGAAAATTAAATATAATGAATCACTTTTTTCCTTTTTGACCTTCGGTGGTGCAGAAAACGTAAACAAAAACTTTCCATCCTCTTCTTTGTACTCCGTTAGCACCGGATCAATATAAATTACCTTATCTGTGGAAACAACTGAAACATTTAATGTTTCTGAAAGAAGGTCTAACGAGATAAAAAATTCTCCGTCCTTTTCCAAAAGTTTACTCTTATCAACTACTGCTTCCCCTCCAAATAAACTTATGCTAACACCACCATCTTGCACAATAGGCTCTGTATTAAAATAATTCAAAAAATCGTTTAAGCTCAAATATTCCTTCTCATTTAAATTTTCCACAGAGACATAAATTCCCGTACTAGAAAAATCTATTCTCTTTTCACCAACTTTGGGCAATTCTAAATGCAGTATAAAAGTTTGGCTATCTTTCATCTCTTCTTTAAAGGGAATCCTGCTATTCAAGTCCGTAGTAACCGACACAGAACTACCTAATTGTTCCCACCGCACACGGATAATCGGAGGAAGGTTAATCAGAAGAGCATTCTCATTTTCCGCAATTGTGCCTGTAAAATTAGCTGTGAGTCTCACAGGATTCTCTAACATAGATAAAGAAGGAATTGATAAATTTTTGCCCGTCACCACAATATCTATTCCGTTAGAAACAATCGTCCAGGTTATTTTGTTTAGTTCACTTTTTCCTTTATCGCTAGTAATAACTAAGTCAGAATGAACCCATCCCGCTTCTCCATCGACATTTATTTCATACCAGACTTCCTTTTTTTCATTTTCTCCAACACCTCTAATCATTACACTTATTCCGGACTGCAACACAGCCTGCACGGAATAATTTGTGGAGGGGCCTCCCCTGACATTGACAACATCCTCTATTTTTCCTTCGCTTCCTATTTTAGATAGGTCTAGCAGAGGAGACGAAACAACATCAAAAAGAGGGGCATATACCCATCCAATTTTGCCTTCGTGCTGAACCTCCAGCCAAATTTCTGTCTCCCCATTTCTTGCAATGCCCACAACAGGTAATTCACTTCCTTTATCGATCAGGTCTATTCTCGCATAGTCAAGCGATGGTCCTTCCCTGAGGTTTATATAGTACAAAGCCGTTGCTTTAGAAGTTCCATCACCAGTTTCAGGAGGAGTTTCGGGAGTTTTTTCTACCTTTTTAGCATACCAGCCTGCAATATATCTATACTCCCCACTTTTATCCTGATACCTGTACCATGTTTCTCCATCTGATCTCCTTATAATCCGCTGCACGCTAACCGCATTGCCCTCATTCAATACATCTACCATAGCAAATCCCACACCCGGTCCTACCCTCACGTTTAACACATCCGCAATGACCTCCACGTCAAAATCTGCATCCTCACCCTGTATCGTAACATTTGTATTGCGCGTGAGCCATGAGGCAATGTATCCTGTAGTGTTTTTATTAAAATCATACACCCTGTACCACTTTTCGCCTTTAGCATTATTTTGAGTAAAAAGAAGTTCCAACAAACTTCCTTTATCTGCCCGATATAAAATGTTACTTTCTGTTCCCGGTCCACTTCTTATATTTACAGAAGAGACACTAACCTCTATCAAATAATATCCAGCAGCATTGGCTATCGGAGCTGATGTGAAAATAATCATAATGAATAAAATGATAGCTAATATCTTTTTCATATCAATCTCCTTGTCTTGCGCATTTCTATTTTTATTCTTTTCTCCTCTACTTTTCTCTTGTCGCCAAACAGTTTTTTAGAGCGCACAAGTGCGATTTTCACCTTTATCCGATTGTGCGCTGTATGAACATCAAGAGGAATAATTGTATATCCCTTCTCTTTTACTCTTGAACTCCATTTAATAATTTCATACTCGTGAAGCAAAAGCTTCCTCCGTCGCCTCTCATCTTTTACATTGTGCGCCGAAGGATTTGTCGCGATAAACATCTTATATATAAAAAATTCGCCGTTTTTTTCTTTTATAAAACTGCCATGCAAATTCACCTTTCCAGCCCTCACAGATTTCGTCTCGTATCCTTCTAACTGAATACCGGCTTCCTTTGTGTCAATAATTTCATAATTTCTCGCAACACGTTTGTTTGTAGCAATTATTTTTTCTTCTTCCATTTATTCCTCAGCTCTTTGAGCACCTCTCTCAGCTCCTCCGGCAACATGGCATATGCCACAATTTTTCTCTTTATTATAGGATGAATGAAAGAAATTTCATAAGCATGTAAAAAATGCCGCGTGAGAGAAATATCTGCGTTCGTTTTCCCGCCGTATAAATAATCTCCAACAACAGGATGTCCGAGGTACGCAAAATGCACACGAATTTGATGGGTTCTTCCAGTTTCAAGGCCTACAGCAACAAGTGTATAAGGCCCTATCTCTTCAATAACCCTGTAATGGGTTACAGCACGCCTGCCAGATGGAAAAATCCCCATCTTTATTTCGTCTTTATTCTTTCGTCCGATGGGCAGATTTATTACGCCTTTCTTGTCCTTTAAGTTTCCTTTTAAAAGAGCTATATAGTTTTTTTCAATTTTGTGCTCTTTAAGTAACTCCGATAATTTCAAATGCGCTTCATTTGTTTTGGCAACGACAAGAAGACCTGATGTATCTTTATCAAGCCTATGTACAATGCCCGGCCTTATAACTCCACCTATCGCTGAAAGGTCTTTTAAATGGAACAAGAGCCTGTTAACAAGTGTATTTTCCTTCTGCCTTCCCACCGGATGCACTACAACACCTGCTGTTTTATTTACAATTGCAAGATATTTATCCTGATAAACAATTTCAAGCGGTTTGTCTTCCTTGGGGATGGACAATTCGGTGGGTTCTTTCACCTGCAATTCAATTAAATCATCTTCCGTAAGCATATGTGAGGGCTTAACTACCTGCCCGTTAACCGTTACGAAACCTTCTTTTATAAGTTTTTGCAGATAAGAACGCGTATAATCGAGCTTCTGAGAAAGAAAAAGGTCCAGCCTCTTTCTTTCATCCGCTTTAAGAATGTGCTTTTCCATAAAAGAACAGTATATAAAGCACTATCATTGCAGTACCTATGTTTACAAAGGAATCTGCAAGGTTAAAAACAGGCCATATTCTAAAATCTATAAAATCTGTCACATGTCCGATGAATATCCTGTCAAGTAAATTTCCTATGATTCCGCCAAAGAGAAAACCGCTTCCAAGTAAAAGAAAACGGGTTGAAGTAAGAAAATTAAGAAAATACAAAATAACAATTAGAGAAATTATGCCAATAACTATAATAAAAATACGTCCATTTTGCAAAATTCCAAATGCAGCACCAGTATTTTTGATATGTGAAAAATAAACAATGCGGTCAATTACCGGCACACTTGCCCCAACAGCAAGCTTTTGCCTTACTAAGTACTTAGTCAGTTGATCGGCAAATGTAACAAAAAAAGCCACCGTAAGAAAAATAACATTTCTATTCATCAATTTCTACCGCCTTTCCAATATCTACTCCCCTAACTTCCACTTTTTTGATGTGGGCTGCAGCCCCTTTTAATATTGTAATATTGCTCTTTCGCACATTAAAAAATTTAGCTAAAAACTCTACAAGTTTCTTATTTGCTTTGCCTTGAATAGGAAGTGCATTAAGCTTTATCACAAGCTTTCCGTCTCTTTTCCCTACTACTTCATTTTTCTTTGCATTTGTAATTACCTTTATATCCAGTATTATATCCCTTTTCATCTTGCATAATCTTACTACAATATCGAGCAAAATCAAGCATAAGACCGAACATAACTAATTTTATAGCAAAAATCAAAATCATCCCTTTATAGGTTGCATTTTCCAGTAAGTTTAATATAATAACTATGTGGAGGAGAGATGGCCGAGTAGGCTGAAGGCACTCGCCTGCTAAGCGAGTGAAGGAGTTAAATCTTTCCGTGGGTTCGAATCCCACTCTCTCCGCCAATTAACTCCCTCCAAACATATCAATCAAACGATCAAATGGAGAAGCTATTCCCCTTTGCTTCTCCATTTCTATTTTAAAATGATCCCAAAGTGTTCGCCTGGTGCCAGGCACCACTTGAACACTTTCAAAAAAAGTATATAATAAATAATCTATGGGAAGAGAAAAAAGAATAGAGTACAAAGGTGCTATATATCACATCATTTCAAAAACAGTAAGCAGCGAAAATGCTTTTACGGGAGAAAAAGATTACAAGCATTTTATAAAACTTACCTGTAATGCCTTTTCAAAATATCAGGCAATACTTCTTTCCTTTGCATTAATGAAAAACCACTATCATCTTCTACTAAAAACAGAAAATGCCAATCTTTCACAAATAATGCATGAAATTAATTCAAAATATGCACATTATTTTAATTCTGTGCATATAAGAAAAGGCCACCTCTTTCAGGATAGATATAGAAGTTACTTAATTACAAACGATGAGTATTTTATAAATGCCTTTGTATACATTAATTTAAATCCATTAGAAGCACAATTAGTGGAACAGCTTGAAGACTATAAATGGTGCAGTTATAGATATTTTGAGGATAAAAATAATGCTCCGAAATGTTTAAACTTAGAAGAAATTCATAACCTCTCAGGCGTTGAAATCTCCAGGTTTACCCAATTCATAATGTCGAAAGCATCCGTATATGAAAAGTATGAGCAAGAAATAAATGATCACAATTCTGAAAAAGAGATAAAAAAAATCAAAGAAATATTTACAAAAATCCAAAATAAATATGGTAGCATCGTTGAAAATAGAGAGCTTAAATATTTGCTTATATATGCTTTTTACCACAAAAAATTTAGGTCAGCGGATATATCTTTAGCATTAGAAATTCCAGCTTTCACAGTAAGAAGAATCAAAAACAAAGCAGAAAAAAGAATAGCTTCTGACGCTGCGTTTATTGAGTGGTTCAACGAAATAGACAAACAATTCTAACGACTTCCCTCCCCTTATCTGTTCATGTGGTGCCAGGCACCAGGTGAACAATTGGGAGAAAATAGGAATTTATGTATAATAAGGTATGATTAAGATACTTGTTGCAACAAAAAATAAAGGAAAAATAAAGGAAATCAGAGAAATTCTCAAGACCCTGCCAATTAAAATTATTGAGTTACCGGAAAATGACGAAGACACCGTCAAAGAAGACGGAGAAACATATCTTGAAAACGCACTTAAAAAAGCACAATATTATGCAAATAAATACAAACTCCCCACACTCTCAGATGACTCCGGTTTGGAAATCGATGCACTAGGTGGTGCGCCCGGGATAAATTCCGCACGTTTTCTTAACGAAAAAACTTCCTTTGATGAAAAAATGGAAAAAATCCTGGAACTGCTTAAAAACAATCCAAACCGCAAAGCACGGTTTAAAACTGTTGCTGTACTATACCTTCCAAGAGAGAAAAGGTATTTTACAACAGAAGGCATAGTAGAAGGAGAAATTTTAGAAGCACCGGAGAAAAAAGAGGGAAGTGGTTTTGGCTACGACCCCATCTTTAAGCCAATTGGTTTTAACAAAAGTTTTTCAATGCTCGGAAAAGAAGTTAAAAATAAAATAAGCCATAGAAGTAAAGCGCTTGATAAAATGAAAAGGATCATAGAAGAAAATTTTTTAGGAGGCAATAAAATGATAGAGATAAAAGTAAACGGAAAAAGATTTCCAGCAAATAAATATGTCTACGAAGTTTTTAAGTCTGTTATTTTTGCACTGATTAACACATTAAAAAATGTACCGGAGATAGATTCGGTAGAAATTACAATAAAGAAAGACAAAGAAAAAGAGATTTCTTAGGCAAATAACCGTCCCTTAACAAAAGTGTTTGCTCGGTGCCAGGCACTGAGCGAACACTTTTAGTGGGTTAGCGATTCAGCGGGTTAAGGGTTAGCGGTTTAATGGTTCAGCGGTTAACCCACTCAATACGGACTCTGCCAATCACAGATACCACCACTCGAATTTGCTTTGTCCCACTTCTATTTATCAGGTTAATATGTCCCGCACCTTTTTTAGATATCCCTCGATTATTAAAATTGAGATTAATCGTTGCAGTAGTCCCTGGCACGCTTAATGAACCAAATGTAATTGAATCGGGAACATTTTTCCCAAAATGTTTTGGGAATCCATAAGCATCGTTAAATTCTCTTGTTATTATTTTGCCCGAACCTAACACATAGTTTGCATCATAATCTGCTTCAATTTTGTAATTATTTTGTTCCGGATAAAAATGAATTCGAAAGTGCGCTGCACTATCGTTGCTGTGAACAATTGCAAGTTGCTGCACAAGCCGGATATCCTGCTGCACCTGCGCAGCAGCATTGTATAGCGAACGCTCTACAATGTAACTTGATGCCATAGGTGCAGCAACTGCCACCATAATAATAATTATTGCAATGGCTATGATAAGCTCGACAAGAGTAAATGCTTTACGAGAGTAAGTAATATTTGTCATACAACATTCTTCTTCAGGAACAAAACTTTTCTTTTGAGGTTGCAGTTCAAACTGAACTTCAACGATTGATTAACACCTAAATTCAAATAAGTGATAGAAATATGATTGATTACGAAAATTCTTTTAAGATATATTTGATTGCACTTTATCATCTATTTGCCGCAATTAAAGGCCTTACTGCTTCCCTGTTCCTCCCTTTTTGCAGAATAGATCATCTGAATTACGACAAAAATTATCTCGCATTACCTTTTAACCCATGTTATATTTATACGGCCAATGACCGAGACTTCAATCTTAATTATTTTGCTTCCCGATCCGTTTTGCAGATTAACATAACCGTCACCCGGATCAGGATGTCCAAGGTTGTCAAAATTGAGATCGATAGGAAACGTACTTGAACCACCAAACACGATAGAGTCAGAATCTGCTAAGCTGCTATCAAAATATTCTGGGAAACCTAAAGCATCGTTAAAATTCCTTGTAATAATTTTACTTCCGCCTTCGTTTGTTTCTACTGTTTCTACCGTGTAGAAATTGTTTGCCGGGTCAAAACTAATTTTAAATTCATCCGTTGTACTGTGCGTAATTGCAAGATTCTGCGCAAGCCGAATATCCTGCTGAACCTGCGCAGCAGTATTGTAAAGGGAACGCTCGACAATATAGTTTGAAGTCATAGGAGCAGCAACTCCCACCATAATAATAATTATGGCAACAACTATAACAACCTCGATAAGAGTAAATGCTTTACGGGCTTGAAAATTCTTCATATGATATTTCTTCCCAGGAGGATGGACTTTGCTCTGCCGTGTCTATCCCGTTTGTACCCTCAGTAATACCTCCCTCGATATCAAGGTTTGGCATATTAGCAATAGGAACATAATTCACTGTAAAATTTCCCCCAAGATCTATCGGGTCTCGTGTTACTATTGAACCGTTGCACTCGAAGGTACCAATACCAGTCATACCACCTGTTGCATAAAATAACCCCTCAAGCGATGCAGTGCCATTTGCTCTGATAATATCTCCATCAACCAAAATAGCAAGCCCGCCGTCATTAACAATTTCTGCGTTAGCGTTTATGCTGAGGTCGCCATTTATAACAATTGTACCCTGACACTCAAAATGCGCGTTAATTATAGCAATTCCAGTACCATCTCCAGGAGTAGGGTTAACATAATAAACAATGGAGTTTGCATAGGTCCATAATGTATCACGCTGAGCTCCATTTAAAGTACCAATTGCCCCTGAATAGTCCCTTAAATCGGCATAAAAAGTTTGTATTCCATCTATGGTATTGCCCGTATCGTCTAAACCAAGATAAATTTGAACAATAGATAAAACCTGCGGGTCAGTACAACTTGCGTAATTAAGCAAGTTACCCTCCTCATCATAGACAAGCGCCCCGTCATAAGGTGCATCTCCTGTTTTAAACTTATAAGCTAAATCTTTATAATAGTCAACATTTAGCTCAGGGAAAGTAATTTCGGGATAGTCTGGGAATATACCGCCAGTTGCCTGTCCCTTGTTGAATATTTGCCCATTAGCACGAGCTTCACCACCATTTACTCTTACTTTTGAGGGACTTGCCCCAAGATCTATATCACCCCCCCGCATAAATATTTCCATCTACCTCCTGCGCTCCTCCGCTAAAAATAATATCACCGCCAGAGAATAAGCCATAATTAAACGCTTCGGAGGAACTATCATAAGTAGTGTCGCTTTCTTTACTATAAACAACACAACATTCTGTGGTAACTACCCTTTTTGCAAGTATCTCTGCTTTCGTTGAATCACTGTATACAGTACCCAAAGAATAAATCTGCACAGGAATATTTCTTGCATCATAATCCTCAGTAGTAGTTGAGGGATTCCATACGGTATCATAATCTCCACTCAATCGCTTAATCTTTATGTGGTAAGTTACATAAGGCACATCAGTTGAATCAGAATATGCTTGCTCAGTACAATCAGCAACATCTCCCACATCATTTATTACAATACTTTTAATTTTATCTACCGTAAGATAAGTAAGATCAGTAGAAGGCGCTGTGGTATTGGTTATAAAATCTGCATTACGTAAATTAAACAAGGTTTGTGAAAGCCCTGTCTCTGCGGCAACCAAAGCTCTTTCAGAAGAAGAGCGAGCATTAGAAACTTTTTTCTCGGATATAACTTTTGCGCTTATCCCTATAATGGATATGAGAAAAAGAGCTGCAATAAGAACTACCGTAATTAATGCCATTCCTTTTCTTTTACGTAATATCATTTTAACCACCTCCTATGGTGATGATTATTCATTAGGAGAATTTCTTGAAAATACTAAAGAAGTAAAAGAAATTGTCCTTTCTTTACCAAAATATTCCAACCTTCCTACAACAATCATTATAACCTTACCACCAGAACGAACAAAGTATACCTTTACCAGCTGGTGCATATCTTCAGTAACTGGTTGTGGTGAATAGTCATCTACTTGCCTACAAATTGCATAAGTCCCCGAGCTTGTACCAGTACCAAGCTTATACGTCACAGTTTCAGTCCCACTATTAGTATTAAATTGTAGCTCTTCACCCATTGCGTTATCGCCTGGTTTAAGAATTATACCCCCGGTACCACTGTTTGCCTGCCTAAAATCATAAGCCATCTTGTCCAGTGCAAAACGGAAATTCTGCTGCAATATCATTTCCTGTTCCTGAGCACTCCTCATTGCAAAAAAGCGGGAAAGCGTTGAAAAAGAGATAGTGATTATTACAATGAAAACAGCCAGTGCAACAATTAACTCTACTAAGGTAAAACCTTTTCTACTATTCCTAACTGCTTCCTGCATAGCTCTTCTCCCCTGTAACTTTAATGCTTTTTTCAGTACTATTCACATTCCAATATACAGTAACTTCAATTGTAAAAATCTTATTTACATCAGTTAGTTCCGGGGTTTTATCTGTAATGATAATCTGTTTCCGGTAATTCGGAAATACTTCTTTATGCAAAATAAGAGTATAGTCCCAATAATCAGGACCATCTGGATTTATTACCCACACCGGCACAACCTCAATGCTGCCCGGCAAAAGTAGAGTTGGAAGAGTATCAGAATTCTCTATACCACAAATATTTATTAAATGCTCTATTCTAAATGAAGCATCTGCCATTTTTTCTGAGTCATAAATATAAGTCAGCGGATCTGTATCACCTGGATAGTTGGGAGTAGTATAAACCGTTGACCAACCTTTTGGTGGTGAGTTATTTGGATTATCTTTAACAAGATTAACAAGCACAGAAACAGCAAGGTTTTGAACATCTTCCAGTTGCAGCTGCGCAAGGTTCTGTCCAATTGTTTGAATGCGGAGGTCCACCATATTTCTGTAATAAGAGTAATAACTGGTTAGCAATCCAAGCACTACAATCATAAGGATAGCCAGTGCTATAATTACCTCAATTAAGCTAAACCCTTTTTTTGCATTGCAAAGACGCTTTATTCTCATCTCTCTCCTCTCCATTCCCCTTTATATATTATTTATTTTACAATAAAAATGCAAAAGTTAATAATATCTATTATTTAACCTTCTTCACATTTTCATTTTTTTAGCGTTTATTATTGTAAAATATTACTATTGCCTTAAATTATGTCAAGTAAATAAAAAAATAATTTAAAACCAGGATAGACAAATCCAGAATAATAAAACCAGGACAAACTATCTAACAAAGTTGTAAAAGAGGGGATTGCCGCGCCTTCGGCTCGCAAAGACGAAGAAAAGAAAAATGCAAAGACAAAGAAAAAGTAAAGATAAGATTCCGGACCAAGCCCGGAATGACAAAAAAATGAAATGACGAGGGGAAAAAGAATGTAGGGACAAAGAGAGATTGCCGCGTCACTGGCTCGTAAAGACGGGGAAAAAATGCAATGACTAGGGAAAAAGAAAGTATGGACAAAGAGAGATTGCCGCGCCTTTGGCTCGTAACGACGAAGAAAAAGCAAAGATAAGATTCCGGACCAAGGCCGGAATGACAAAAAAAAATGAAATGACTAGGGAAAAAGAATGTAGGGACAAAGAGAGATTGCTTCGGCTACAAAATGTAGCACTTGGCGTAATGCATGCCAAGGAAAAAAGCGCAATGACAGGGAAATACGGTGACAAAAAAGAAATAAAAAAAGCCCTGGCAACGACCTACTCTCCCGCACAGTTTCCCATGAAGTACCATCGGCCCAAAAGGGCTTAACTTCCGTATTCGGAATGGAAACGGGTGTTTCCCCTTCGGTATG
>Ga0268281_1000027_pt1 | contig 115099 bp, 96 predicted proteins | sample saktaG_10_FD_190134 | JGI IMG/M metagenome (GOLD analysis project Ga0268281, IMG submission 190134) | Saline water microbial communities from Sakinaw Lake, British Columbia, Canada - sak_2011_5_24_50m | ecosystem: Environmental > Aquatic > Non-marine Saline and Alkaline > Saline ...
AGTATCCTACATTTCAAAGAAAACAGGCTTGTTGGGAAGGGAAGGAGATTCTTTTTATATCTCTGAATATTTTAATATCATCTTTTTAATCGAAGTTCGGGCTTTTTATTCTGTTTTAAGTGCTTTAAAGAAGTATGAGAGGCAATTAAGGCAAATTTTTACTGCGACTGGCTTTTTAGACACCATGATCGCAGTAGCCTCTTATAGAGCTGGATTAGAATGCTTTGTAGAACCAAAATTTTTAAATTCAGGGTCCTTACTGAAGATTGAAGAAGTGGTGCATCCATTACTGAACAAGCCAATCCCAAATTCCATTTCTGTTGAATCAGACGGTGTATTAATAACGGGCTCGAATATGTCAGGGAAGACTACTTTTCTGAAAGCTATTGGAGTAAATGCAGTCTTAGCTCAAACTATATATACCTGTTTGGCAAAAGAATACCAATCAAGCTTCTTTCATATCATTACTTTGATTGGGAGAAAAGACAATGTTATTGAGGGGAAAAGTTATTATCTTGATGAGATTCGTGCTCTTCTTAGAATTATTAATGCATTAGAAAAAGATGTTCCTTGTCTTTGCTTATTGGATGAAGTCTTCCGGGGGACCAATTCACTTGAACGAATTTCAGCTTCAGCAGAAGTTCTCCTTTATTTGGCGAAACATTATTGCTTAATATTTGCTACAACTCACGACCTTGAGCTTACAGAACTTGTAGAAAGTTCCTACAGCAATTTTCACTTCCTGGAGAAAATAACAGAAGAAGGAATTTCATTTAACTATAAATTGATGAAGGGCCCATCGACTACTCGTAATGCGATTAAACTTTTACGTCATGTGGGTTATCCAAATGAAATTGCTGATGCAGCTGATACGAGAATTCAGAAGGAAATAGAGGATGAATAATTTCTTATGTGATCTTTAGGATTCTGTCTTCAAGGGATGAGCCGACTGGAAGCCAGAGGCCTTAAAGCCATCGCTTCCCAAGGTGAGAAAAGACAGATGAGCAGAATAGCGCCTAATTGAAAAATACGATAGAATGAAATAGAGATTCTTAATAAAGTAAGAGATTATGAAAAAATTTATTTATCTTGTTTTAATATTGTCTATATTTTTCTACTGTGCCCCAAAACAAGAAAAAGTTGAAAGATACATGGAAGATGGTGTCGAAGTAGTAGTAAATCAACTCAAGCCTTATGAGTCGGAGAGTAATTTCAATTATACATCAAAAAAAAAGATTTGTGATCGACCTGGAAAATCCAGACACAGCAGAGCTCGGCCTGACAAATATTTTTAGCTTTGATTTGGATGATGAGATGAATATTTATATTTTCCAATTCCCGAAGTCAGGAGATGATATTGTATTTAAGTTCGATGCTCAGGGACGTTTTATTAAATCGTTTGGAAAAATTGGGCAGGGGCCAGGGGAAATTCAAAACCTGAGAAATGCCGGTCTGACAAATGACAACATGGTAACCATTTATGATTACAATCAGAGAAGTCTCTTCTATTTTGATAAAAATGGAATTTTTTTTCGGTAGACCAAGTTGAACATAGTAATGCCTCCAGGTGGGCTCATTTTTCTAGATAATGGAAATTCTATCATACATAAACTCGAGGTTGATGAAAACCTAGTAATTGGAGATATTGTTGTCAGTATATATGATGCTCAATTTGAAAAAATAAAAAGACTTACTACATATAATCTTTTTAATGAAGAAATTAATATCCTTGAGGAGATTCCTGTTATTGGAGCTTCCTCAAGATTTATCTATATTTTCCATAAAAAGATGGGAGAAGATATTTTTGTTTATGACTTATTCGGCAATCCAGTTCGCAGGGTTAAGAAAGAGCATAAAAAAATCCCTGTTTCTAAAGAATACGAAAAGGAGATCATGTCTTTTATTCCTAAAGGAAGTCCTGATCGAGAAAAAATAAAGTTTCACGAATATTTTCCTGCTTACCAAAACTTCTTGACCGACAGTCAGGAAAGACTCTATGCTATGACATACGAAAAGGATAAATCAACTGGGGCTTATCTTTGCGATGTTTTTAACTCTCAAGGTGTTTTTGTTGGCTTTGTGGCAGCCGGATATATTGATCCAATCAAATCTCTTCAAAATGACAGTGCGAAAATCAAGGTAAATAATAGATATTTTTATTGGGTTAGAGAAAAAGACAATGGGTACAAGGTGTTTGAGTCCTATAGCATTCAGAAGAAATAAAAAAAAGGTGAAATTGATCTGATAAAAAAAATCTAATGTATAATAATCCATAAGTAATAATATGAACATAGAAAAATCTAAATATAAACAGGAAAAAGAAATTTTCAAAGTATCAGCCATTTAGGCTATAATTAAAAAAGCACTTAACGGAAGGATAGCGGATTTGTTAAGCTAGTAGTTAATAAGATGAATTGGGAATAGGGACTCCCGGACACCCACTCCAAAACAAAACCCTTTGAATTGACAGTAGAGCCTTGGCATTTTAAAATGGAGTCAGATTCTATCAAATGAAAAGGGGATGAAATATGAAAAACAGACTGTTTTATCTTTCTATTTGCATCTTATCATTTGTATTTCTCTTCAATTCCTGTGGACAACAAAAGTCTGAATGGAAAGGTTCCATTAAGTATGAAAACGGCGTAACTGTTGTCAAAAATCCAAAAAGACCGTTATATGATGAGGATGTCGTTGGAATAAAAGAAGTGCTATCCATTGGAAAAACAGAAGGCGAAGAAGAATATATGTTTTCTCAAGTAAGAGATATAGCCGTTGATGATGCAGGGAATATTTATGTGTTGGATATTAAGGAAGCCAATGTTAAAAAGTTTTCAAAAGACGGAAAGTATATTAAGTCCATTGGGAAGAAAGGACAAGGTCCTGGGGAAATTGGAATGCCGGCATTTATAACAATATCCAAGCAAAATGAAATTGTAGTTGAGGACCCCTTGAGCCGTAGGTTTGCTTTTTTTTCTTTTGATGGTGATTTTATAAAGAATCTATCTTTTGCAAAAATGAGCTTAGTCCAAATTGAATGTGATAAAGAAGGTAACATCATAGGTGGGACAGTTGATGTTGAAAAACAAGTTTATGAAGTAAGAAAAGTTAGCCCGGAGATAGATTTTATATGTTCCTATGGTTCTTCTCCATTTTCACGTAATCCTCAAATCTATAATCCTTTCAAGCCAGTGTTACGGTGGGCGGTGCTGTCAGATGATACTGTGATCTGTGGGAACGCTGAGGAGTATGTGCTTGAGGTGTATAATCCCAATGGAGAAATTATAAAAAAGATTTTAAAAGATTATGACCCCGTGAAAATTACGGAAGAAGAAATTGAAGAAAAAAAGAAGGAAGCCCGTCCGGGAAGAAAGCTAAAAATCCCAACACATCATGGTCCTTTTTATTGGTTTACAGTAGATGATGAAGGAAGAATATTTGTTAGAACCTATAAGAAGGCTTCAGACGGGAATGGATACTATTACAATATATTTGATAAAGATGGAAAATACATAGTAGATATTTTATTAATGGCATTACCCCATGTAATAAAAAATAATATGATTTACACAATCGAAGAAGATGATGATGGATATCAGTATGTTAAAAGATACAAAGTTACCTGGAAATATTAGCGAATTTAAGCTGACTGGAAGCCAGAGGCCTTAAAGCCATCGATTCCAAACTAGAAAGAAGATGGCAGAAGGAATTTAGAGCCTCGTAAAAAAGATGGTTCATATATAAAAAAATTATCAAGAAAGGAGAGTTAGATGAGAAAAAAGGTGTCCTGATCGATGTCTTTGACTTTGAAGGCAGCTATATCGATATTTTTTACCTGAAAACACCAGGCAAGTTCGATCCGATTCTTATCGGCTACAGTCCGATGGCGCTTTCAGAGAATTTTCTCTACATGAGAGTTCGGAATGAAGATGAGACAATCTCATTCAAAAAATATAGGATCGAGGACAAAGGTTCAAAATAATGTATGATATTAAGATAGACATGAATACAGAAGGTTATTATTCAGGTGGAATTAAATCTAGAGGAAGTTAGATAGAAAGTTAAATACTTGTATAAACTGAACACTTCATTTGACAACTATCTTGGTGGTAATTTTCTTCTGACATATTCAAGAAATCTTTTACAGTCTTTTAAGAGCTTTTCGGCTTCATATCTATGGACTAATCTTTCTTCATATTCGGCCATATTTTTTATGCGAAGTATTCTTAAGACTCTATTTGCATTTGTGTTTATTTCTTCATCATCGAATTTAATCGTCCTAAAAATGGTTACGGCATCGTTGTGACTTTCTCCAGCATGGCGCTTGCCTAAAAAATATATACAGATAGCATCGCAAGCGGAAATACAAGAATGAATAGCATTAATTGTAGCTGCATTCCATTCTTGTACAGCAAAGGAGTTTTTTGCCGCATGGAGGCATTCTTCAGCACGCTTAAAATAGTTAATGTATAATGACTTTTCAACATCTCTCGTTCTGAATTTAGGCGTCATAATTTATCCTTTCTTTCCCGAAAAGATTTCAATTCCTTTTTTAATTTCAGAAATAACCTTCAATCTTTTTTTCTGTTTCAATTCTTGTTCCGTTAAGATATAAGGAGCTAGTCTATTTCCATACATTTCAAAACATATATTTGATAATTTCTCTATTGAGGACTCAAGTTTCTCTTTGCTCTGTTTGTCTCTAGCCAAAACAAAAATATCTATATCGCTATTTGTCCTTTCCGAGCCTTTAGCTACGGAGCCAAAAAGAACTATTCTTTTAATCAAGGTCTTGGGTAGATTTTTTAATAATATCTTTTTTAGTTCCTCAATAGGCTCTTGGATTCCTGAAACGCCTTTAATCAATTCAGATAAAGCTCTAAAAGCATAACTTTTATGATTTACTCTCCATAAATGAGCTTTTCCAATAGTAACAAAATTTACGAAATTCAACTCAGCAAGCTCTCGCATTGTCCTATTAACACTCATATGAGAGACTTTCAAAATGGAAGCGATTTCCCTTTCACTCATAGAAGCTTCATGTGTTAGCAAGAATTTTATTATCTTTATCTTCGTTTTTGAGTTTAGTACATCCAATAGCGAGATGCGAAATTTCATATCATTCTCCTTTGTAACATTTCTGTTACAAGTGTAACATATTTAATAGAGATATCATATTATTTTTGCATACTCAGAATTCTCTTCCCAGAGTTGCATGAATCAACTCTAAATTTTTTTTAGATAATTGCATAGTTGACAAATAGCACAATATCTTTTGTCCAAATATTGCTGATACGTCACATTTGTAAAGAGAATATTGAATATATTTAGAGCCAAGTTACAATTTACGATAGAATGAAATAAAATTTAAGGAGGAGCTATGAAATCCAAATTTGTGCTTATTGGTTTCTTGTGTGTTTTATTCTTTTTATTTCAAAATTGTACCCAAAAAACACACTCCAAGAAATGGCAAGGAACAATTGAGGATAAAGAGGGAGTGAAAGTTGTTAAGAATCCGAAAGAGCCGATATATAATGAGGACATCTTTAGCTTGGAAGAGGAGTTAACTATCGAAGAGAAGCAAGGGAATGAAGATAATATGTTTTCTGCAGTTAATCATCTAACAGTGGATGATGATGAAAGGATTTATGTTCTTGACTATAAAAATGTTCAGGGCAAAGTTTTTGACAGGGATGGAAAATATTTGAGTACCTTTGGACAAAGAGGGCAGGGGCCAGGGAAGTTTTTCAGGCCAAGAGGGATTTATATTACATCTGAAGATGAAGATGGCTATCAGTATGTTAAAAGATACAAAGTTACCTGGAAATATTAACGAATTTAAGCCGACTGGAAGCCAGAGACCCCTAACGCCTTGGCTCCCCGAGGGTTGAGAAAATACGCTGAGCAAATTAGCATTTCAATAAATCAGACAGTTGAGGAGGAGAAAATGAAAAATAAAATCTATTCTTTTTTAGTCCTTTTCATCGTGGTTTTCTTCACACTAAATTATTTCCCAAAAGAGGCGCTTGCTGAAGATATGAATAGAATTCAAAAATCTGACAACGTCGTTGTTGTTTCCAATCCAAAGACCCCAGAATTGAAGATGCGGATTGTTTTTAAAGAGAAACTTTCTATAGGTGAAGTTGAGGGAGATGAAAATTATATGTTTGGCAGAAGCATTGGTTTTAACACAGATAATGAGGGAAATTTCTATGTGGCCGATTTTGATAATCATAGAATCTTCAAATACGATCCTGAAGGCAAATATCTCCTCACTATCGGCAGAGAAGGCCAGGGACCGGGAGAGTTCCAAAGTTTATCTGTACCTCGATTCGACAAAGACAACAATCTATACATCGCTGACTCATTAAACCGAAGAATTTCATTCTTTAACAAGGATGGTAATTATATCAGGCAAATACGCATGCAGGAAAGATATTTCAATCCTTTCATCAATTCACAGGGTTATTTCATTACCAATAAGTGGGAGTTGAATCAAGAAGGCAATGTCCAGAGGCAAACAAGTACTTATGGCCTTTTTAACAACAAATTCAATTTACTCGTAGAACTGTATAAAGACGAATTCGAAATGCCCATGCCCACAGGTAGAGACGAATCTGCAATAGCCGAATATCTTGCAAAGACATGGAGTAGAACGGCATTTAGACCTGCGGTCAGATATATTCTGGCAGATAATGATTTTATATATTTGGGTTGGCCAGATAAATATGAAATAAACGTTTATTCCCCTGAAGGAAAGCTTGTGAAACAAATCACCAGAGATTATGTTTCTATACCTGTAAGTGATAAAGACAAAGACGATTTTTTTGAAAGGATAAGTGAAAGTCTTTCCTCCATCCCGTTGTTTACTGAGAACCTGAAGAAAAAAGCTTTTCAGAAGATAAAATTCCCAAAATACAAACCTGCCTATCAAAATTTCACTTTGATGGAGAATGGATGGCTGGCCGTGACAGTTGATTCCGTTGAAGATGAATACACACTTTTCGACATTTTTGATCAAGAAGGAAGATACATTGCGCATTTCAAAACGCCGATGCCGGCTGAGGGAGCCTTCTCTGCATTTTTGTTCTTTAAGAACGGCAAAGCCTATGCTGTCGCTACCGAAAGTGGGTATAGATTTGTGAAAAGATACAATTTTGAAATTCAAGAATACAAAGATAATAAATGGGTAAGGAAAAAATAGTTAATATTACATCTTATAGTGGGGATATGCCTGGAAACCAGAGACCTTAAAGCCCTGGCTTCCCTTAGAGTCGAAACCTACCAGCTTCCGATCATTCAGGAGGAACAACACCTGCACTCCAAAGACTGGGCAGAGTTGATCAGGAAAGTCTTGAGATTGATCCTCTCATCTGTCCTACATGCGGTGGCCGGATGAGAGTGATCGCTTTCGTAACCGATTATTCCTCATTGGACAGGATCATCACCCTTCTCAAGCTCCTTTTTCATGCCGAACGCCCTCTCCCCCATCCCGAGTTCTACAGACGGAAGGAATTAGATTTAAATCTTTTTTAAGTTTCTTTGAGTATTCCATGTATTCTTCTATCAGTTTGAATTTTTTGTTCGAAAGATTTTTCAGGTCCAAATTAAATGTTTTACTGCCTTTCTCAACAACAGATGCGTAATCTTTTTTCAGCTTCTGAAAAGCTTCTTTCAATTCATGCAGTTTTTTCGACGTCTTTTCATATTCATTTTTTAAATTCACAATCCACTTGTCAGCCGCAGACTGTAATTCCCCTGTCAGTGAGAGCATGAGGTCTTTCACAGAGACGATCTCTTTTATGCGATAAGCATTCTCTCCGGCAAAGGCGAAACCCTTTTTCAGGTTCCCCAGGCGGGCATTATTTAGGGCAATGGAAATGCAGTAATTTGCCTTGTCGGCACCGCAGCTAGAAAGACATTGCCAGGGGCAGCGGAATGTCTCCCGCTTTCCACTTTGTACTCTTTCAAGAAAGGGGCTGGTGATGGCTCTCCCGGGAAGCCCGACAGGGCTTTTTATGATGATGATGTCTTCCTTTTTGCTTTTCAGGTAGGCTTCTTTAAATCGGATATCCGCATCGCACTCTTTGGTCGCCACAAAGCGGGATGCCATCTGAACACCCGCAGCTCCCATTTTGAGAAACTTGTGGATGTCCTTGCCGGTGAATATGCCCCCCGCGGCAATGACCGGGATCTTGCGGCTGAATGATTTTTCAAAATCCTTGAGTGCTTTGATAACATCCGGAACAAGGTTTTCGAGCCTGTAAGCCGGATCGCTTATCTGTTCTTGCTTAAACCCAAGATGCCCTCCAGCCTTTGGGCCTTCTACAACAACCCCATCCGGAATATCATGATACTTTTTTTGCCAGACGGAAAATATGAGTCTAACGGCTCTGCCGGAACTGACAATGGGTACGAGCTTCACGTTGGCTTTCCTCAGTGCATCGATCGGAATCCCTCTTACAGGAAGGCCGGCTCCGATAAATACAACATCCACTCTCTCTTCGATGCACACTTGCAAGAGATCAGGATAGTCATTTACGGCCACCATGATATTGACGCCGATAATCCCATCTGTTTTTTTTCTGGCTTTTCGGATTTCCTTTCTCAGCACCCGGATGTTGGCTTCTTTGCCGTTTTTAAAATAATCCCGCTCCACCATACCGATGGCATTGGCGGCGATGACACCGATCCCGCCTTGGTTAGCAACTGCTGATGCCAACCCGGAGAGGGAGATACCGACTCCCATTCCACCTTGAATAATGGGGATGTCAGCCGTGCTATCACCTATTTTTAATTTTGGAATTTTAAAGGATGGGAACTTCAGTTCAGGCAATTTCCATTTCGGCAATTCAACTTTAGGCAGCTTGATCGAACCCAGTTTAGGTAATTCCATAATAATTCTCCTAACAGTCCAGGCCCTTTCCATATTCCTTAGATAGTCCAGACTATCATGCTTATTATAGAGTAAACCCAGAAAGAATCAAGCCCAATCCTTCTGAAAATAAGCTGGCTTTTAGTCTGGTAATCCGGGAAAACTTTCTGTTTAGAAAAAATCACAATGACTCAAAAATGCAGGCTGACCTGCCTCAATTTGTGAATAGTTTTTATTGATTAGATTATGCTGTGCACATAGAGTCTTGCCATTATCAATATTATTTGTCCCACCCTTATCTTTAGGCCTTATATGGTCTGCACATGTTTCAACTCCGTCAGTATAATGGTTTTGTCGAGTCAGACCAGAATGGGTCGCAATTTTAGGTGTATCTCCTTACAATATAATAAGGAGGACACTATTGTGATGAGCGACAATTTTTTTAAGTTCGGACTATGCCGCACGATGTATTCGGTGAATATTGAAAATCCAGGACTTCAACCTGCATGCGGATGAATTCAATATTTTTAACCATTGGTTTAATTTCAGAGGAGAAATTCTATATAATTGGTTTTTATTGGAAAACAAATCCACTATGCATTGTAGGAAGACAAAATGAAAAATCTTGAAAAACTCTGGAAGAGAGGAAAGCAATTTCTGGGAGTTCGCTATCCCATCATTGCCGGAGCCATGACATGGATCTCGAACAGCTCTTTTGTTTCTTCTGTCTCCAATGCTCATGCCTTCGGATGTCTGGCTGCGGGAAATATGGAGCCGGCACTACTGGATTCGGAAATAAAAAAAACAAAAGCATCAACTTCCCATCCCTTTGCCGTGAACCTGATCACCATCGCTCCTAATTACAAGGACCACTTGAAAATTGCTGCACGAAACGGAATTCCGTTTATCGTTTTCGCGGGAAGCTTCCCGCGAGAACCGGAAATTCGTTTCGCCAAAGAAGGAGGGGCCAAGGTTCTGAGCTTCGCGTCATCGGAATCCGTCGCCCGCCGGCTCATCGACAGGGGCGTGGATGCTTTGATCCTGGAGGGCAATGAAGCCGGTGGACATGTCGGACACGTATCCCTTGGCATTCTCCTCCAACAGGTCCTGTTCAAAATCAATGAAGTCCCCGTGTTCGTAGCAGGAGGCATTGCCACAGGCAAGTACATCGCTCATCTCCTTCTTATGGGAGCATCGGGCGTTCAAATGGGGACATTTTTTGTCATGACAGACGAATGCCGAACACACCCTCGATTCAAGGACGCTTTCGCCAAAGCCAAAGCAAGGGACGCCGTAGCGACTCCCCAGATAGGATCAGAACTCAAGGTAGTGGCTGTCCGCGCCTTGAGAAACAAGGCACTCGATCAATTTTCCGAACTTCAGATCGAGCTCATCAAAAGAAGAAAGCTCAAAAAGATTTCCCATGAAGATGCCCAGTTCAGGATCGAGAAGTTCTGGACAGGGGCGCTTCGACGAGCGGTTAAAGAAGGAGATATCGTCGAGGGCTCGGTCATGGCGGGGCAAAGCGTCGGCCTCGTCAACGAGATCCGGCCTCTGAGAAAAGCGCTTCACGATTTACTGGACGAAGCGGAAAAGGAACTGATCAAAATAAAAGAAAAATTTTGACACGGATTGAAAAATCAACAGGGAGGATTTCCCCTGAATTTTCATTTTTTCAATTTCAGATTGCATGTTTGGCTCTCTGTAAAGAAGAATTGATTGATCTAATGATGATAGATCATGAACATCATTGAAAGGGATTTGGAAAATCTTTCATGCTGATGATAATATGTAATTCCTCAGAATGCGGCTGGTGAGCCGTGTCGTAATCTTTTTAAGGAGAAAATGGCATGTCTCACCTGTTGAATCGGATTGAATTGGAAATCGATAAGATCATCGCCCATCTCGATCTGACCTTTGAAGCTGACCGGCCACCTCCCCCTCATATTGTCCAGCAGGAACTTCTGATAGTAGCTGAATCTACCTTAAACTTGATGATTTGGAGGTTTCGGTTGATTTATTTCTCTTTTCTAGCCGTTGAACTTGTCGATTTGGATGTGATATAATTATTTAAAGATGGGAACATGAAATCAAAGAGCTTTCCTCTATTTGTCCATATTTTCTTTCTTTTGTGCTTATTTTTCACTTTCGCGTCTGCAAAAGATAAATCCAAGCTTCCCCCTCAATACAAAAAATGGATTGAGAAGGAGGTCGTCTATATCATTACACCTGCAGAGAAAGAAGTTTTTTATAAGCTGGAAACAGATAAAGAAAGGGATCTTTTCATAGAAGAATTTTGGCGGCAGAGAGATCCCACGCCCGGAACTCCTAAAAATGAGTTCAAAGAAGAACACTACAGAAGAATAGAGTATGTCAATACCACCAGAATGTGGGGACAGACCAGGCTGAAAAATAGTTGGAGAACAGATAGGGGAAGGATCTACATTACGTTAGGAGCGCCTCAGCAGATCGAACATTTCAGTACAGCAGAAATCTATCCTGCGGAAATTTGGTATTATAAGGGGAATCCTAGATACGGACAGCCAGCTCATTTCCGCCTCTTGTTTTTTAAGAGATACGGGGGAGGAGAATTTGTACTGTATAATCCGATTGCTGATGGCCCGAGAAATCTATCACCGCTTTCGTGGAAGTGCGGCAAATGTTCCACAGACGATGAATATGATACGTATGCTTATGGTTTAATAGCAGAGAGCGTGTCTGTCGAGTTGGCCGCGGCTTCTCTATCGTCTTTTCCCGGTCAAGGCATGACGCTGGCCAGCGGCTGGACGCTGCGGATGCCTTCTACCATTTTGGTGAGTGAGGCCCATACCTATCCCTACAGAAAAGTCGAGGATGACTATGCCTACGAGTTTCTGGAACGAAAGGCTTCCGTAGAGGTCAGCTATTCGGTCTATTATATCAGGAATCGATCAAGAGTTGATGTTGTCCAGGCATCCTCAGGGATATACTTTATCAATTATGCTATAGAACCTGAGACTCTTTCTGTTGATCTTTTTGAAAACAAGTATCTTGCCAACATTAAGGCTACCATCAGGGTGACGGACATTGAGGAAAGAACCATTTTTCAGCAGGAAAGGAATTTTCCGATTGAGATGAGAGGGGAACAGCTAAAGAAAATAAGAGAACGGCCCTTTCATCTTTACGATTCTTTTCCGTTAATTCCCGGGAATTACAGATTCAACCTCCTGCTGGAGAACACTGTCTCCAAGGAATTCACCTCTTTCGAAAAGGATGTACTAGTGCCAGAGTCAGGATCCTCTCTGATGGGCTCTCTGATCTTGGCGGACAGGGTGAATCAAGACTCGCCATACGGCCAATTTAACAAGGCCTTTAAGATAGGGAATCTTCAAGTCTACCCTTCGCTGAGAAAAAGATTTTCTCAAACGGATAAACTGTACATATTTTTTCAGGTTTATGGATTAAGCCCGGTTTTGCAGGAAAACGGAATTATGGAATTTGCATTCTATAGAGAAGGGGAGCCATTTCAGACGAGTAGAAAAAAGCTCGCTGAGTATGAAGATAAGCGATACATCTTTGAAGAAATCTCCTTAGAGCAATTTCCTGTTGGTGACTACACATTAACAGTGTCCCTTTTGGAAGAGGAAGGAAGAGGCATTCTTTCCAATAAAGAAGAATTTTCTGTTCATGCAAGACCATTACCTGAATCCTGGATACTGAATCAAACCTATCCCCCTTTAGATGATCCCTCATACTTATTTCTATTGGGCAGTCAGTACCTCAATAAGGGGGAAATGACAAGCGGTCGTGATGTGTTAGAAAAAGCATATAATGGAGATACGGATTCCCTTCAGTATGCTTTGAACTATGCCCGAGCGCTCTTATCTTTGAAGGAATACAAGAAAATTCAGGAAATTTTGATTCCTTTCCTGAATAGGCCCGTTGAAAAATATATCCTCTATAAATTTTTGGGCATTGCTCATCAAGGACTTGAAGAATATGAGAAAGCAATTGACTTTTATAAACAATACATTTCTCACGAAGGATCAAGCTTCGATATTTTGAATTCAATAGCCCTCTGCAATTATCAATCGGGCAATGACAAGGAGGCTTTAAGGGCTTGGGAGAAATCTTTGGAAATGAATCCTAAACAAGAAGAGCTTAAAGAGGTCATAAAGATTCTGAAGGAAAAAATAAGGAATAAGAGATGAAGCATCAAAACAGATTGTTTCCCATTTTTTTGGCGTGGTTAATTTTAATCCTTTCTTTGCAAGCTTCACCTCAAGATCTCAAAAGCCAGACAAAATTAGCCGATATTCTGGCAAAAGCCGGAAAATACTGTAAAAAATTGGAAAACGCAGCGTTTGACTTTGTATGTAAGGAAAACATAACAGAAAAAATTGATGTGAGCCCGGAGTGGGCTTCCGGGAACCGGGTACTGAAAATCGTCAAGAATTTGCCCGGAGCCTGGGGGCCAAGCAAAAAAATAAGAAAGAACACATTTGTGTATGATTACCAGTTGATTAAAAAAGGCAAGGATGTTGTGGAGACGAGAATATTATTAGAGGAAAACGGAAAAGAAAGACATGAAAAAAATGCCAAGTTGAAAACACAGATGTTTTATTTTGAAAAACCATTATTCGGCCCCATTGGTCTTCTGAGCACATACTGGCAGGATTATCTCGATTACAAAATACTCAAAAAAAAGACTCTAAAGGGAGAAAAGACACTTTTAATAGAAGCCGTACCTAAGCCATCATTGAGCCAAAAACACCTTTATGGAAAAATCTGGATAAGAGAGAGCGATTTTAGCATTCTGAAGATAGAATGGATTCCAGAATCCATGAGGGATTATGTGGAGATCGAAAAAACAGCAAAGAGATATAAAGCAAGACCGCAGATAACCTTCATCACAGAATACAACATCGATAAAAAAGGAATTCGGTTTCCCAGTAAAGTTTTTATTGAGGAAGCTTATTTCAGCAAAAAGGGAAAGTACATCAAATCGGAAACTACCATAAAGTATGAAGAATATAAATTTTTCACTGTTGAAACCAAAGTTAAGTATTAATTTAAAAAGTGACGGATTATTTGATGTACCCAACACTAGAGTTGCTTTTATTATTGCCACCCGTGCTTTTTAATAAGAGGTAAAGACTCCCCTGACATAAACAATATATTCTCAACATTTGGAACAGGATGGTAATCTTCGAGCTGTATCAAGTTGTTATTGTTTTTACTTTTATCAATTACCCAACGGCATTATTAGCATCGAAAGGATTTGAACCCCTGACCTTTGGATTCGAAGTCCACCGCTCTATATAAAAGGAAACAAGGATGAATTTAGAAAATTCATTAAAAGGACTATTTGAAGAATTATAATGGCTATTCTAAGATGTATTTTGTTAAATAAAAAAACCTCTGACAAAAAACTGTCGAAAATCCTTGACACAATACCCATTCACCTATTTTTTATATTTAATTAACATTCTTAAACTGCTGTTTTTGCGCCCAAAATCGCCAACAGAAAAATCACCAACGACCCCACTAGGCATTCTAATCAATCCTAGTCAAGACCCGGTCAGCGCGAGAAATTACTTAAAGGAGCATGGTAAACCAATCTATTCCCAGGATCTGAAGGACTTGAAACAAGACACAGAAAATGCATGAGATCATATTAGACTGCTGCTGCTTTTCCAATTTTGCCCTCTCCAAGTCCCTGTTCATCCTTAAAAACCTTTACAGTGACTCTGCTTTCGTTATAGAGTTTGTTTCTGCAGAAATCTTGAGAGGGATTCAAAGAGGACACAAAGATTTGGCGAAAATCCAGGATTCTCTGAAGGAAGGATGGCTCAAGGAGGTTGTCTTGAGCACTAAAAAGGAGAAATCCCTTTATGAAACGATTTCCGTCTCTCTCGGTCTTAGCGAGGCTTCCAGCATTGTTGTCGCAAAATCCAGAGGATTTTTCTTTGCATGTGATGATAGAACTGCAAGGAGAGAGGCCGGATTTTTGGACATAAAACTCACCGGTACGCTCGGTATCCTTAAAAAAGCCGTACGGAATAGAATTATCAGACTAAAAGACGGAAACCTCATTCTGGCCGAGATGATAGCAAAAGGATTTTATTCATCTGTGAGTTCTCTGAAAGAAATTTAAGATTGAAGCGCTGTCAGCCTCTTGCTGACCCTGGTATTGCTGAGGTTGAGGATGCCAGGAAGAGATTGGCTGGGCTGAAGAGCAAGTAATTTTCTAAATTGCTTTATTAGCTCATTTTACATAGAATAGGAAGCTTAAGGGATCAAAAGGACGCTAATGCTGATAATTGCCTCATAAGGGAAGACGAGTAAGTAGGAAGGAAAACGATATTACCAGAGAGAGAAAAAAATGCTACCTGTTTAGGGGTTAATTCAGCAAAGGGAGCTTATAATGGGCATTCTTCACAATGGGAAAGAAAAGTTTGAAAATATTATAAGAAGAACCAGAATGAAAAGGAGTGAACAGAAAAAGAGACCACCAAGAAAGAGCGAGAAAAATAAGCTTTTATTGCAACTAACGATCCCTTCCCGTCGGAGAAGAAGAAAAAAATGATTACAGTCCATGAGCTTGATTGAAAAAAGCAATTTAAGGTTTAGAGGAGGTTACAGTGAAAGAACTCGTTAAATTGATTGCCAAGTCATTAGTAGACAATCCGGACAAGGTGCAGGTTTCCCAATTAGACGGGGAACAGGCCTCGATCCTAGAATTAAAGGTTGCTCCTGAAGATATAGGCAAGGTTATTGGAAAACAGGGAAGAAACGTTCAGGCTATCAGAGTTATTCTCGGTGCTGCTGGAATGAAGCTGAAAAAGAGATTTATTCTCGAGATAATAGAAAAAGGATAATTTGATCAGCATAGAGAAACGATATCTATTTCCCTTTTTTCGACGGTCTCTTCTACAGGCTCAATATTCGACCTGTCTTTTCTAAAAAAACTGGATGATATAAAAAATAGGAAATGGGTATCATGTCCCCATTTTATTTAACGGGGCTGGCTGGGTTGAAAGGTTGTACTCGTTCAGATACATTAGTGACACTGTGGGAGGTACGATGCGTGGTAGAATAGGAGTTACTATGAGTAGATACGGATCAATTATTCCTGGGTCTAATTTTAAAAAACCCTTCCACCAAAAACAAGTTGTTTATGAGAGCTTGGGAGTTTGGTCTCAATATTCCATGTTTAAGGTTATTGGATAGATGGTTTTTTTACTTTTTGCCTGTTACTAAAGGCAGGAAATCTTCCATCAGCCAAAGCTCTACGTCTCCACCTTTTGAAGCAGAGAAAGCTATCTTTTTTCCATCGGGAGACCAGTCAATCTTGTCTGCCATTGAATCAAGACCTGTTTTGACCTCACTTGGCTCCCTTCCGTCTTTGGAAACCACCCAGATACTTCCCTTTGATGCATAGGCAATCTTCTTCCCATCGGACGACCAGGATAACTCATTATGCCTGCTTATGCTTTCTATTTTTACGACTTCCCTAGATTCTCCCCTTTCTACAGGGATAACTTTAATAGTTTTATCCTTGGAAAAATAAGCTATTGATTTTCCATCAGGTGACCAATCAATTGTTGACCATGCAACCTTATCCGATTCAGATGTAAGCTGTCTGGATTCTCCGCCATCTGCCGGAATTATAAAGATGTTATTAATAAATACTTGCTTTGATTTCCATTGTCTTGCTGGGAGAAGAATATCAAGGATTACTGGTAGTATCAAAGGCTCTAGCAGGCCTGTTTTCTCTAAAATTGTGAGATCTAGAGTTCGATTATTTCTTGGTGTTCCCTTTCGGCAGGAAATTCTCCATCACCCAGATTTCAGTGGGTTTCCGGGTTTGGCCCTTGGCAGAAAAGGCAATTTTCCGTCCCTCGGGATGGATACTCAAGTAAGAAATTACATGCATTGAGATTCCTAACTTCTCGGGATTTCCACCTTCTGCGGAGACTCTCATCAATTCACATTGACCCTCGGACTCCTCTGACCGACTTAAAGAAGAAAAGATGATAAAACGTCCATCTGAAGTCCACGTCAGGTCCATGATCATGTATTTATTAAGATCTAATATACAAATTTTTTGGGAATTCCCACCTGATACAGGAATAACATTGATTATATCTTTGTTTTGATTAGTATCTCTTTGGACAAAAAACAATTTTTTACCATCAGGAGAAATGCCAAAAAGCTCATGAGTTGAATTGACGGATTGAAATGCACCTATTTCTTTTTCTCGACCTGTCTCTAGATTGTGGTGAATAATCCGATTATTGAGTATGGTCGATCCTTCGGCAATCGCTTTTACCCTTAAATAATAGATGGAATTTCCACTTTCAGCCCAGCAGTGACCGCAAACATCGCTGTCTACTTCTGGCGGGATAACAGGTTCAACCTTTTTTGTTTGAGAATCGATGCTGTAAATAGCCCAATCCCATTCCTTGACGCATCCCATGACATGAATTTTGTTGCCGTCCGGAGCCCATCGCGGTTGTTGAAAAACTTTCAAATTCGGGCTGACTTCTGTATTCTCTCCGCTTTTAAGATTGTGAATGCAGAGAACCGGGTCAGTAAATTTTCGAAAAACACCACGATCCGAAATATACGCCAGGCGATCACCATCCGGAGAAAAGCAAGGATCGCTGTTATGTCCTTCAAAAGGCAGAGATAGCTTCTTTGGACCATCAATGATCCTTCCCGATTCAGGATCGAGTCCAGTAAGGTAAATAAAGAACAGATCATTCCTGAGGCCATAGTAAAGAGCCCCATCGTCGGTCACACCGAGAGGTATGATAGGCCCCATATTATCCCTGATCAACACTGGATCTTTATGGATTCCTTGTTCTGAGACTCGGATGGCCCATACTCCTATGGTTCCTGTGCGGTTGCTGGCAAAGAGCACATGCTTTCCATCTGGTGACCATCCCAAAAGATACTCTTCAGCGGGATGCCTGACCAGAGGAATCTCCTTTTTTTCATCAAGGGAGAAGAGAAAGATATCACCATGTATGGATTGGCCTGATTTTACTTCTTTTGTGTAGGTAATGGATCGACCGTCCGGTGAAAAATATCCTTCCTTCAAATGCATGTATGATTCTACAGATTTATATTTTTTCAGAGTTTGAATAGATCCATCTTTGATGGAAATCAATCTTAGTTCCTCAAAATCCAAAGGATTCTCATAAAAAAGGGCCAAAACATACTTTCCATCGGGGGACCAGTCATAAGGAATGGCGCCTACACCTTGCTTTTTAAATATAATCCGGGAACCGGATCCATTTAGTCCTGCCACTCTGATCTCGGTTGTGTTAATGTCTGACCAGTTAGTCCACGCGTATGCCAGATTTTTTCCGTCCGGGGACCATCTGGCGTCGTAAGCAAATCCTCCTTTATCCTCGGTGAGGATGCGGCTTTTTCCTGTGGCGAAATTTCGCACCGCAAGATTTCCACCTTTATTCCAATCCGGATAGGCATAATATCGCCCATCCGGAGAGACCGAGCTGTAGATAACGATTTGGCCTTCCAGGACTTTTCGAATTTTTAATTCCTTCACATCTGTTATTGCCCTTAAAAGAATGGATAGTTTTTCCCTGGCCATTTTGGCCATCTCCACTTGATCGGGATAGTCCTCGACGACCTTTTGAAAGGCCTTTCTGGCTTTTTCAAGGCCAAGTTTTTCATAGCATATCCCGATATGGAACTGTGCCTTTGCCGCGATTGGCCTGTTATCCGAAAACCTGGTGACGATTGTTTGATATACCTCAATCGCCTTTTCCAGTTCGCCCTTGATCTCTTCGAGCTGAATACCTTTTGAAATAAGATCCTCCGCCGTTTGGGCGAAAGACTGGTAGCTTCCCAATATCAGGCTAATCGCCATGATTGTTACAAGTGTCTTTCTACAGTTCATAATATCCTCCTTTTTTGATGAATGAAAAATCTTCACCTAAAAAGTACACCATGAAATGTTAAAAGTCGCAAAAAAAATGTAAAACGTTGTAAAATGTTGTTAGAGAAATTAAAAATCTTCCAGCGGTCTATATTTGAGGAATTTGTATCCTATGCCATGAATCGTAATAATTAGCTTTGGTTCTTCAGGCTTATCCTCGATTTTCTGACGAAGCTTTGCGATGTGGGCGTCGACGGTACGGGTGTTCGGGAAAGAATCATAGCCCCAGACCTGATTGAGGAGATCTTCACGTGAAACGATTTCTCCTTGCCTTTCAATGAAGCACTTAAGTATCTCATACTCCCGCGGCGAGAGTTTAAGTGATTTGCCTTTTTTTCGAGCGTAATATTTTCTAAAGTTGATTTCGAGATTACCAAATCGACACACTTCCGGGATAAGGGCGCCGGATTTTGCACGCCGGAAAACTGCCTTGATACGAGCAAGAAGTTCGAGGATACTGAAGGGCTTTGTGATGTAATCATCTGCCCCGAGCTCCAGACCTGTAACAATCTCAGCTTCTTGACTCTTTGCGGTTAGAATAATGATTGGAAGCTCAGGGATTTCTTCTTTCAGACTTTTACACACCTCGTAGCCGTTGCGCTTTGGCAGCATGAGGTCCAAAATCACAAGGTCAGGCTGTTCCTCGATTGCCTTCTGATAACCTGTCTCACCATCGTAGGCAGCGATGACAGCATAGTCTCGCGCCTCAAGGTTGAACTTCAAACCTGTAACCATGTCTTTTTCATCTTCAACGATGAGGATTTTTTTCATTTTAACTCCGAGATTTATTGCAATGGAATTCTTATCGTAAACTTGCTGCCCTTGCCAACCTCGCTTTCGGCTTCTATCCTCCCACCATGCGCCTCAATAATATGCTTTGCAAGTGTTAACCCTAATCCACTGCCTCGCGTCTTCTTTGCCTTAGTAGTTGGTACTCGATAGAATTTGTCAAAGATTCTCTTCAACTGCTCTTTCGATATCCCCACACCGTGATCCGTAACCGAAATCAAAGCTGAAGTTGAATCCTTGTGAACCTCTACTCGAATATATTTTCTGTCTTCCGAATACTTCACAGCATTGCTGAGCAAGTTCAGAAGTGCTTGCGAGATTGCATCCTTGTCAATCTTAGGCATCACTAATTCACCTAACAGTTCACTTTCAATTTCGAACCCGAGATCACGAATATGGAATTTATATGCCTCCAATGAGCTTCGAACAATCTCAATAAGATCGGCTTCTTCGAAGTTGTATTCTTTGACTCCAGTATCCATCCTGGAAAAATCAAGCACATTGTTGATGAGGTGCGTGAGGCGTTCACTTTCTTTCCTGATGATGCTGTAAAATTCCCGTCTCTTTCTCTCATCGGTAACTATTCCCGTATCAAGTGTTTCACCAAACATCCGGATGAGCGCGAGCGGTGTTTTGAGCTCGTGTGATACATTCGAGACAAACTCTGATTTCATACGTGAAACCTCTAACTCGTGGATTACTGCACGTACCGTAACAAAGACTCCAATGAGCATGACGGCAATGATTCCCACGAAAAGCGTCAGATAAAGTTGTTTCTCTCTTCCTACAAGCTGCTCAATCGATTTTCCATCCCGGTCAAACAGGGCCACCTTCCATGTGACAAAGAGTTGAGAGAAGTTTTCAGCTACAAGGTAATTCGAAATGTGGCGGTTGTGCCGGAGATACAGTAAGCTATCTTTTTCATCCAGAACGCCCACGAACACATCGCTTCCGAGCTCCACGGAAGCCAAAACTTCCGGAAACAAATTTGAAAGGATATAGTCCTTTTTAATTTGATAACCCAATGCTAACAATTGAGACTGTTGAAATGCTGATGGAAGTCTAAAGTAGCCGAGTTGAAGTGTCGAATTATTTTCTTGAAAAGAAATGTGCTGCGGTTGTAATTCGGAAGATGTTCCATGCTTGAGATCAGACTCTATTTCAGGGACAATATTTTTATGGACGAGCTCAATAAACCGAATTTGTTCAAGGAGCCTGCTTTCCCGGTTCATCAACTCCTCAGTGTTCTTTTCAGTAGAATTGATATTGATACTTGAAGCTCCGAATCTTCGAATTTCCGCACTGGTAGACTTCAGATAGTAGAGGTATTCACCTCCGGCGATGTCCCACGGATGGTTAATTAATCGTTGATAGAGTTCGAGTATGACATTATATTGTTCTTTAGAAACATTCAAAGCCTTATAGCCATCGGCAATCTGAGAGAGCGCAACTATCGAGGCGGGGATCAATCCTATGGTTATTTCCTCGTTTCCCAACCCCAGGATCTTCTTGTATTCGTTAATTCCTTCTTTATATTTGCCTATTTTAAAATAGCAGCGCCCAATCCGCGACTGAAGCAAAGCGCGCTCCTGAGAAGATGCTGTAGAAACCAGTGCCTTCTTGTAAAGTCCGATTGCATCAACAAAATCTTTCTTGATAAATTCGGCTTTTTCCGCCATATTAAAATTAGCTGCCATTTGCGGATTTCTAAAAGATTGAGATTTTCTCCATTTCTCCCATTCAAGTGAAACTGAGGTGGAGATCAAACCTCCATCTGCATTGACCAGGAATAGATGTTTGAAGGCGGGATTTTCTGATTCTATATTACGAATCCACTCTTTCAGTTCAACATTTCTGTCAAGTTTGGGGAATAGTTCAATGAGACTGTTTCGGAGATTCTCTTCAAGTTGAATAACTTCGCTCTCCAACTTGTCACGCACTAAATTAATAGTACCGCCATACTTTGTTCTGAGGTTTTCTGCATTTTGATCGATTGACTTTAAACCCAGATAGCTGAGGATAGCACTTGGAACCATAATTAAAATAAAAGCAAAAAAGAGAATTTTCTTCTTAGGACTGATATGTTTAAGAGATTCAATAATATACTAAATATAATATAATCGAAGAGTAAAAAACAATAAAGAAATTGTAAAAATATGTAAAATTATATTGAAAAATGTTGCCATCCCTTTTTTTTGAAAAATTGAAAATAAATCTATAATGTGTTAATTTGGCTTCAGGATGATAAAAAATCAGATTTCCCAGAAAGAAAAAAAATTAATCATAAAAGGAATTGCTTCTCGACTTAAAAAACGGAAATATATCATTTTTGCCTATATTTTTGGCTCATTTGTTCGAGATGAAAAATTCTCCGATATCGATATCGGAATATTTTGTAACGAAAAAATAAGTAAAGAACCTTTGACTTTTGAATTTGACCTGGAAAAGGAAATCAAATCATTCACTAAATTCCCTGTGGATGTCAGAATAATAAACCACGCTCCTCTATCATTTGTTTACCATGTGATAAAAGAAGGCATTCTGATAGCAGATAAAGACACTGGGAAAAGGACCGATTTTGAGGGAATGATCTTTAAGAAATATTTGGATTTTGCCTTTTTTCGAAGGCAATATTTGAAAGAGGTCATAAATGCCCCAATATGATTCAGATAGAATGCTGAAGCTCATTTCCCAGATGCGGGAAGCCCTGGGACATCTTAAAAGACTTAAAGAATGCAAAAAAGCAGTTTTCACAAGCGACCCCGATAAAATTGCGAGCGCAAAGTACAATTTTATAATTGCTATTGAAGCCGCAATTGATATGTGCAATCACATCATCTCTCGTAATGGTTACAGGGCTCCCGAAGATTATGCCGATGCTTTTGTGGTACTTGGAGAAAAAGGAGCTTTTGAAAAATCCTTTGTCGATGACTTAAAAGAAATGGCAAAGTTTAGAAATAGATTGGTCCATATCTATTGGGAAATTGATAAAAATCAGATCTATGATATTTTGCTAATTCGCTTAGGAGATTTTAAAACGTTTCTTGATCAGCTCTCCAAGTTTCTAAACTGGTCTGACATATCTTAATTAAAAAAATAAGATCCCTCACCAACTCCACATCAACTTTTATGAGCTTTTCATCTGTCGAATATTAGCGCGACTTATCTTTTTTATTGGTTTTTTCTTCTGGCAGGAAGTTTTCCATTACCCAGACTTCCTCGTCTACATTCCAGAGGGTAAAAGCGATAAGAGATCCTTCAGGATGGATATTCAAGTCTATTAAGCCGTTTGCCGCAAGCTCAAACTTCTCGGCTTTTCCTCCTTCGCTTGGAATCTGCCACAGCTCACATTTTCCAATCTTGCCGCCCTCTATTACCTTAGAAAAAAATATATCTTTCCCATCTGGAGACCAGGCCACACTATTGATGCCATCTTCCTCCTCCAATTTCAAAAGTACCTTGGGCTGACCTCCATCGACGGATATAAGCTTCAGGGTATTATCCTTTCCCTCCCAGAAGGCCAACTGTTTCCCGTCAGGTGAGACATCCATACGAAAGATTTGCCATTCGCTCCTATAAATTTCCTTCTTTTGTTGGGTGTCTAGATCATACATCAGGATTCGAAAAATCTTTTCCTTCCATAAATCAGCCTCATAGAAGATTTTTTTTCCATCAGGAGAGCATCCTGGAGCGTGATAACCAGAATCTCCTGTCACGATCAAAGCTGTCTCTCCGGTTTTAGCATCAACTTTGAAAAGTCCTCTTTGATCATTCTCATCGATTCCGCTGACCAGAAAGGATTTTCCATCGGGAAACCAGTTCAATTGTGCATAGCCTTTAAACTCAGGAAAAAGCTCGATCTCTTCTCCTGTATTCATGTTCATGATACAGATAGCCGTAGATTTCAGCCCTTCAGGCTCCCGGCTGGAAATATAAGCCAGGTATTGCCCATCAGGAGACCAGACCGGGTCACTATTAGAGCCCTCGAATCGCAAAGCAGCCTTTTTGGGTGGTCTTAAGATTTTGGTCTTCTCTGTGTCGAGTTCCGCAATATAAATATCCGCCAGCCACACCCGATCCCCGTAGTAAAAAGAACCATCCTGGGTGAATCTCATTGGAACTATCCCTAATCGATTCACTTGGCCAAAATCCCGCTTGACCAACATGGGATCGCCTTGAGGTTTCAGGTCCTTTACGGGAATAACCCATGCATCCCAGGTTCCTGACCGATCGCTTGAAAAGAGAATCCAATCGCTGTTTGGTGCCCAGCCAAGCAAACAATCGTCAGCAGGGTGTTTAACTAAAGAAATTTCACGGCTTCCGTCATCTGCTAAAAGGAAAATATCACGCTTCTCGGATTTTTCATCTTGAGGGAAATCATAAGCAATCCAGCGGCCATCTGAAGAGAGACTCAACCTCCCCGGGTTATTTTGGCCACATTCTTTAATGATTTGGACACTTCCATCGACAGCAGATACATACGCGACTTGATTAGTTTTATCTCTTTTTGTGAGAATTCCCAGAATATATTTTCCGTCTGGAGTCCAATCGCTGGGCCAGAAATAATATATCTCCTTTTCACTTAAGAGAATGCGCTGCCCTGAACCATCAACACTAATAATGCTGAAGTCAATCGTATCATCATCTTGCCACCTGGTGAATACGAGTTTTTTTCCATCTGGCGAAAATATGGACTGATTTACGAAATACCAAGATTTATCCCCGGGGGCCTTATGCGTGAGGCGCCGCTTCTCTCCGGTGGCTATCTCCATCACGGCAAGTTCACCATCCCCAGTGTCCCAGTCTACATAGGAGAACAAGCGTCCGTCTGGAGAAGGAGCACCTAAAATACCTAGTGACATGACTTTTTTGATTCTGAACTCTTTATCACCTTTTTCGACAACAGTTTGGGCTCTGAGGAGAAGGGATAGTTTTGCTTTAGCCACCTTGACTGCTTCGGTTTGTTCAGGATATTTGTCAATGACTGCTTGAAAAGCTTTTTGTGCTTGTTTTAATCCTAATTTCTCATAACAAATCCCTATTTGAAGCTGAGCTTTTGCAGCTATTTTTCTGTTATCAGGAAAGTCTGTTATAATCTTGAGAAAGAGTTGAACAGCTCCTTCTAAATTTCCTTCTGCTTCTTTTTTAAATAACGCGGCTTCATAAAGCTGCTCGGCTGATTCCTGTGAGAGAGCTTCTTGTGAAGGAAGCAAGAAAATCATAATCAATGATACTGCAAAAATCCAAAGAAAAATTTTCATTCTATTCATGATCAAACCTCCCTATAAAAAAATTTTTTCATAGGGAAATACTACCAAATTTTTTGCACCTAGTGGTTAAGCTTACGTTTAGATTGCAATGCGTTTTTGTTGTGATGATTTCAGCCATTAAATTTGTACCCAACACCTCTGATACTGATAATATATTCTGGATTTGCCGGATCGTCTTCTAATTTCTGTCTCAGGTGGACGATGTGCGGGTCTATTGTCCGGGGTGAGACAATGGCATCATCCCAAGTCTCATCGAGAATGTTGTCTCTTGTCACCACCTCTCCTTTATGTTCGACGAAAAACTTTAGCAGCTTAAATTCTAATGCTGTTAAGTGTAATTTCTCTCCGGCTTTTGTAACCTCGTGGCTTTTAAAATCCATGGATATGTCACTGAATTTATAAATCTCTCCAATCTCATCCTTTTGCCTTGTCCTTCTTAAGATTGCCTTCACTCGCGCCACCAACTCTCTCGAGCCTATGGGTTTTGTAACATAGTCGTCAGCTCCCAGTTCCAGCCCCATCACTTTATCCATCTCCTCGGTCCTCGCTGCTGTAAGCATCAGAATCGGCGTATTTACCTCTGCTTCTCTGAGCTTTTTACATACCTCGAAGCCATTAAGCTTCGGCAGCAATATATCAAGAACTATCAACTGGAACTCCTGATCCATTGCCTGCTTCAAACCCTGCTTGCCGTCAAAGGCTGTTGAGACTTTGTATCCTTCATACTCCAAATCATCTTTCAAACCCATGAGGATGGCTTTGTCATCCTCAATAATTAAAATCTTATCCATTTTCATCCACCATTTTATCCTTCTTTCGTTTTACGGGAAGCCTGATCTTAACCTTAGTCCCCTTTCCCAGCTTACTTTCCAACAGGACATCGCCACCATGAGCTTTGATAATATGGGCAACCAGTGTTAGACCTATGCCGCTTCCCTTGACGCTGGTATGGTGCACATCACCAGATCGATAAAACTTTTCAAATATTTTCGCCTGATCCTGCTTACTGATCCCAATTCCTTCATCTTTTACTTCTAAAAATATGTTCTCCTCATCAGACCACACCCGAAGATATGCCTTAAGGCTTCCCTCTGAATATTTAAAAGCATTATCGAGCAAATTAAACAGAGCTCGGGAGACTGCTTCCTTATCTACAAAAACTTTCGGCATTTGATTTGATATTTCTTGCTCTATGACAAACTTTTCACTAGCAACCTGTTCCCCGAATCGAGCAGCAACATCCTTTGCCAGTTTGGCCATATCTGTCTCCTCAAACTGATATTCTTTCATTCCTGCTTCTATTTTGGAAAAATCGAGGATGTTTTCTATGAGTCTGCTCAGGCGTTCGCTTTCATTAGTTATGGTTTCATAATACTGCTGGTTTTTATTCTCTTCCTGCACCCGTCCTCTCTGGAGTAATTCTGCCAGGTACCGAATAGAAGTCAAAGGCGTCCTGAATTAATGAGAAACTGTGGAAACAAACTCTGATTTTAATTTTGCTATTTGCAGTTCTTTGGCCATACTCCTAATCGCTAAAAATCCTCCAAAAAGTATTGCTGCAATTACAACCGCTACAGTGAGGATGTAGATATTTCGCCTCAGGTTAAATTGTCTTTCCGCTGAGCCTGGATCACTCTGATAAATATTGACCCTCCAAGGAGGAAAATCCTCTTCAAACCCTTGTGAATAGCTTAAAGGAGGAACCGGTTCTTTCAATTGAGTCATATCTTTGCCGGCCACCACATTCCCAAATTCATCTCTTACCTGGACAAGCCAATCTTCTCTCAACAGAAGCTTGCCTAATATTTGGGGGAGAAGCCGCTATGCCAGGACTTCTGAATTGATTCTAACTCCAAAGATTGAATTCTTTTCGAGAGGTGTATAGGAGACCAGATATATTTCTTTTCCGATTGTCTCAGAAATATGATAGAAACTTACGGGAACTGCACTGTCAGCAGACCTTTTTGTCTCTATAAAGGGAAAGACCTTTTGTATGAGATTTTCTATATGATTCATCCTTCCTAATTGTTCTTCCTCGTAGCGCTCTAACTCCTTCAATCTTTTCACAAGACCCTTTTCATCTTCTTGCTCATTTATTTCCGCCGTGGAAGTTTTAAGAATATCTTTGACTCTATTTCTGTAGAAATGAAATTGGCTCTTAGTCAACGGCCATCTGGATTCCAAAATGCTGCTGTATAGTTCGATGAATGCTTCGGCCCCATTTATTTTTCTATCTATCTTTAGGTAAATTGTTCCTATCTGATAAAGAGCTATTATTCCAAGGGGAATTCCATCAGAGCTTAACTCATTTGGACATTCTTTTAATATCTTTTGATAAGCTTCTATTGCCTTCAGATGCTTTCCAGATTTCGTGTAAGAGCGTCCAATATGATTCAAAAGTACGGCACGAGAGCCATTATCAGAAGCCGTATCCATCAGTTTTTGATAAGATCTTATTGCGAGAGGATAATTTTTCGTCTTGAATTCAGATGCTTCTGCACTTTTAAAAAGAGGATTAGCCTCGACCTTAATGAGCCCTTCTCTTATATTTTGTCTTTCCTCAGCAATAAAGAAAAGCGGCTTAAAGAGCGGAAAAATAACTTCCCCTTTCTCTCCGATAAGGAAAATCTCATCGACTATTTCCTCGCCCTCAGCTATCCTCCTGCAAAGTTCTGTGACTTCGTTTTCCCTAGACTGAACTTGAGAGCTGCTGATTTGCCTGATTATCCTCCCCCTCAGCCTCTGACATAACAGCTTTGACTTGATCGATGATGAGTTCTGCTGATCTTTGCTGTTCCTCCTCTATTTCCCTTTCCCTGACCAGCTTTTCTCTTTCCGCTTCTCGAATAGCAAATATGGTCAGGATAGCGCTCAAAAGCAATATTGTCGCAGCAAATATTATTATTGCCCTTTTCTGCCAATTCAGTGTTATCTTCACTAGTAGTAAGCCCCGGATATATTGTTTATTATGAAAAACCCTGTAGATTTTTACAAGCGGATAATACCAAATTCTTCAGAAGGAAAAGTTAAATTTTAGTTGAGTTTCGGTTAAGTTTCAGTTGAGATCTAATGAAAAAATGGGGATAAAAATCCTAAACTTGACAACTTAACATTTCACGCGTACTATTTAATTGATCTAAAAATTAGTCTAAAAATAGACCATTAAGGAGAGATAATTCAATGAATCTCTTAGAAACAATTCCTGCCAGCAAAGCAAAAACACATTTCTCTGAACTACTAAAAAGAACTAGGGAACATCATGAATCCTTTGCTATTACTCGAAGAGGCAAAATTGAAGGCGTATTAATTAACATTGAAGAATATGAAAGCCTTATCGAAACTCTTGAGATATTAAGCGATAGAGAACTAGTGGAAAGTATCAATCGAGGACTTAAAGACGAAAAAACAGGAAGACTTTATTCTCATGAAGATGTCTTTCAGGATTAATTGGAATTGAAGTCATTGAAAAAATATTCTATCAAATATACGAAAGAAGCAAAAAAGAAAATAGAAAAACTTGATAAGTCAATCAGGTTGGTTATTAAAAAAGCAATAGAATCTCTCTCATCAAATCCTTATAAAGGAAAACCATTATCTCATGAGCTGGCCGGTCTATACTCTTTAAGAACTTCTGATTACAGGATTATATACCGAATTAAGGAAAAGCAGCTCATAATCATAGTTGTCACTGTTGGACATAGAAGGGAAATCTACAAGAAATTAAAAGAACTGATTGGCTAAGATAAAGCACACTTAATTTTTATCCTTAAGCTGCGGGAGAAAGTTCTCCATCATCCAGAGGTCTATTTCGCCACCCTTTCTTATTGTAAAGGCTATTTTCCCTCCATCCGGTGACCAGGCGAGGGGTCCTGCTGGCTGAATATCCAAACCAGTTTTAATTTCTACCGGTTCTTCCCCATTGAGAGATATTGTCCAAATTTTCCCATTAGCAGTATATAGAATTTTCCCCCCACCAGGAGAAAAGGTAATCCAACTAGCCTGAATCCCTTTTTGTAATTCAGCTAAAACCTGAGGTTCTCCATTATCAACCGGAATAGTTTTGATCTTCCCGTCTTCATCGCAGTAATAGACAATTGATTTACCATCGGGCGACCAACACATGGACCTTGGGCTTATTTCTTTCATCAGACTATCTGGATCAGATATAAGCACTCTTACATCACCCCCTTCAGCAGGAACCAAGCATAGGCTAGATTTGACGGCATTCCCATCAGACGTCTTTTCATGGCGATAAAAACATATAGTCTTGCCATCAGGCGACCAGTGAGGGAAGGCATCTTCAATGAAGTCATCTTCAAAGAGACTCCGAATAACCTGTGTTGGTTCCCCTCCTTCTATTGGGGCGGTCCAGATGTGCATACCAGTAACTCCTTTTTTAAACCCATGAAAGAGTACCTTTTTCCCATCTGGAGAAACATAAGGGTAATTTACACCCTCCATTCCGGCAATAGGGCTTTCAGAGATTTCCCCTCCTTCTGAAGCGACTGAAGATAAATTATAATTATAGATGAAGTATATTCTCTTTCCATCAGGATTCCAACCCGGACAAAATGCATAGCCTCCTGCAGGCGTAACCTGAGTTGCTTTTCCGCCGGATGAAGGGACAGTATAGATTGCCTGGTTCACAGGACTTAACATAAAAATTCCGATCTTGTTATCGCTGGTCCATCCTGCTAAATTTAAAGATGCCTCTAATGGAAGTTCAATTCTTTTTGGTGGAACAGAGGATTCTCCTTCCGCCGATACAGGAACTAACCATATTTCTTTACATTCTTCATCAGGCTTTGGTTCCCGCAAAAAAGCAATCCAATCGCTATCGGGTGACCAGATAGGTGGCCCCCCTGCTCTCCCCCCCAGGTCACTGACTTTGACGGGCGTGCCGCCCTCAGCCGGAATGACCCAAATATCTGAAAACCAGGGGCCTTTTTCTTCAGGAAAATATGCTTTCATATAGGCGATTTTTTTGCCGTCAGGCGAAAATGCTGGCAGCCATGTTCTGCCATCGGTCAGCCGCTTGGCAACTCCACCATTCACAGGAATTGTGTAGATGTAAGATTCCTTTGGCTTATCTGGTTTTCCTTCTTCCTTCGATGCATAGGCCAAGACTTTTCCATCTGGCGATAAGCTGAGACTGTACTGAAACAAGTGAAAACTGCCGCCGCGATTCACAGGCACAGCGATCTTTGTAGGTTCACCGCCTGAAGAGGATATTACATGTATTTCATCAACAAAAATACCCTTCTCTCTATCATTTTTCATATAATTATAAGCAATCCACTTGCCATCTGCAGACCAGACATGGCCCCAAGCCCAAACCTTATCTTCTCCAATAAGCTTTTCAGGTTTACCTGCAATATCAGGGCCTACTTTCCCAGGAACCGGAACTGTCCAGATACTTCCCTCATACATCGTTGAGGAAAAAGTGAGCTTTTTCCCATCAGGGGATAATTGTGCTCCTCGAGCCAGCTTGACAGGGATTTGGATCTTTTTAAACTTGGGTTTGGAAGGAACTGGCTCCAATACTTTGGAAAGCCTAGCAATTCTTTCTTTCGCAGATTTAACGGCTTCGGACTGCCTGGGGTAATTATCGATCACTTTCTGGAAAGCTTCCTGCGCTTGTTTGATTTTATTTTGTCCCAACTTTTCATAACAGATCCCAATCTGGAGCTGTGCTTGGGCGGCAATTTCCTGGTTGTTTGGAAACCGCTCCACGATCTCACGGAAAATCTTTATGGCACCCTTCATGTCGCCATCGGCGTCCTTTTTGAAAACCGCCGCTTCATACAATTCCTGGGCGGACTGCTGCGCACTGGCAGCAAGGATCAGGCCAAGAGAAATCGCCAATAAAAGGACTCCCAAGAAAATTCTTGAAACTTTGACTTTGTTCAACAAATTCCTCCTTCAATTTTATTTCTAGGAGGATAATAACGTTTTTTTTTCGCTTTGTGGTTACGATTGAACAGATTTTGCATTGAGTTTCTGTGGAGATTTTTTCAACCCTCGAATCTATACCCGACTCCCCTGATACTGATGAGGTACTGAGGCCGGGATGGGTCCGGCTCGATCTTTTTCCTTAGATGAACGATGTGAGAATCGAGCGTCCGAGGAGAGATGATGACATCTCCCCAGGCCTCATCGAGAAGATCATTCCGGGTCACTACCTCCCCTTTTCTTTTGATAAAGAATTCCAGCAGCCTGAATTCCAGAGCAGTGAGATGAACCTCTTCTCCGGATTTGAGGACTTCATGGCGTCTGAAATCAACCGACACATCACCAAATTTGAAGATATCTTCAATCTTCTTCTCTTCCCCTGCTCGCCGCAGGATGGCCTTCACCCGGGCCACCATCTCCCGCGAACCCACAGGCTTTGTGACGTAGTCATCAGCACCCAGCTCCAATCCCATAACTTTATCTATCTCCTCTGTTCTGGCCGCGGTGAGCATCAAAATGGGGGTATTCACATCTTCCTCTCTCAGCTTTTTGCATATTTCAAAGCCGTTGAGCTCCGGAAGCAAAATATCGAGAATGATCAGCTGAAAATCTTGACTTCTGGCCAGCATGTATCCATCCTTCCCATTATCAGAGACAGCGACTTCATATCCTTCAAACTCCAGGTCATCCTTCAAACCCATGAGGATGGTCTCGTCATCCTCAACAATCAATATTTTAGCCATCTTGTCTCCCTTTCCGCAAAATCGGAAGTTTGAGTGTCACCCTGGTTCCCTGACCCAAATCGCTCTCCATCATCACTTGACCGCCGTGGGCTTTGATGATGTGGTCAACCAGGGTGAGGCCAATACCGCTTCCTTCAATGTTTTTAGAGGCGGGATCGGACGAACGGTAAAATTTCTCGAACACTTTTTTCTGATCGTCTTTACTGATTCCGGCACCCATGTCCTGGACTTCCAGAAACACCGCCTCTTCCTTGAGGAAGGCTCTCAAATGAATCATAGGATTTTTCCCCGAATATTTCACAGCGTTGTCGAGCAGGTTGAACAACGCCCTGGAGATCGCTTCTTTGTCCGCACGAATAGCCGGCAGGGTGTCCTGAATCTCACATTCCAAGGTCATTTTTTTATCCGCCATATATTCCTTGAACCTGCTTGAAACTTCCTTGACCATTTCTTTTACAGACAAATCTTCAAACTTGTATTCCTTCATCCCGGCCTCGATCTTTGAAAAATCGAGCATATTCTCGATGAGCCGGCTCAAGCGTTCGCTTTCTTTTTTGATCTTTCCGTAATAGATCTTTTTCCTCTCCTCCCCTTTAACCCGCCCCCCATCGAGCATCTCGGATAAATACCGGATGGACATAAGAGGAGTCCTGAATTCATGGGATACAGTGGAGACAAACTCCGATTTCAACCTGGCCAACTCTACCTTTTTGGCCGTGCTCCTTATGGCCATAAATCCACCGAAGAACAAAACCGCCATCACAACCGTCACAATCAGGATATAGACATTTCGCCTCAGGTTGTACTGCCTGTCCACGGAGCGAGGATATTTCTGGAAAATTCGGATTTGCCAGGGTGGGAAATCTTGATTGAATCCCAAAACAAAAGGTGCACCGAGATCGGCTTTCCCAGAAGCCGGATCTTCCTCTCCAGAGATTACTCGCCCGACGGGATCGACAATCTGAACAAGCCAATCCTCAGGGATCGGAATCCTGTCTTGAATCATGGGAAGTCGATCTTGAATCAGAACGGCGTTATCTACACGGATTCCCAGGACAGTATCCTTCTGAACAGTCGCGGCAGTGATGAGGAAAAGGGCATTGCCGATGATTTCGGAGAAACGGGAAAATTCCCGCCTTTTGCTTTCGAACTCGAATAATCTGGCTTGAACAAGGGGAATGATCTTTTTAATAAGATCCTCATCCGCTGTCAAAACTTCGAGTTTGGCATCCGCCTGCCTTTCAAGTTCATCCCAGCGGTTCCGGAAATCTCCGTTTTCATTGGCAACTTTGCGTTCGGATTTCCAAGTCTCGCCCATTTTTTGAATAATATCTCGATAAAATTGAAACTGCGCTTTGTCCAGAGGCCATTCAGAGTCCACCAGGCGGGAGTAGAATTCCAAAATGATCTGTCCGGCCTTCTCCGGCTCAGTCTTTAGGGTGATTCCTCCTATCCGGAAAAATGCGATGATCCCCAGGGGAACGCCATCGGAACTCAATTCATGGGAATGGTTATCGAGGATAGTGTTGTATATGTTCAAAGCCTGGTTCAAATCTCCTGATTTAAGATAGCATCTGGCAAGGCGGTTCAAAATTAGAGCCCTGGAAGAATCATCCGGGACTGAATTGAGCAGTGTTTCGTAGGACTGAATGGCCGGAGGCAGATCTATGGTTGCGAGCTCGGCCGATTCCGCTGTTCTAAAGAGTCCGATGCCCTCAATTTTTCCCAGATTTTTCGCGGCAAGGCGTCTCCTCTCTGATGTGAGATACAAGGGATTTTTGAGGGGGAAAACTAATTCACTATTCACCCCGGCTAGAAAGATGTCGCCAATGAGATCTTCATTTGCGGCACTCAGGCGGTAGATATCCGACAAGTTTTGCAGGCCCTGCTGTTTTTCCGAATCTGCTAAAGCGGAAGCCATTTCTTTTTCAACTTCTGAAAACAGAGAGTCGATCTCTTCTATGAACAGAGTGGCATATCTCTGCTGCTCTCTGGCCAGGTCCCTCTCCCGCGCCAGTTTTTCCCGCTCTGCCTCCCGGACGGCCAATGTGATCAGTATGAAGCCTATAGCCAGAGTGACTCCGGCCAGAATAATAGTGGATCTTCCCTGCCAGTTCAGTCTAAAGGCCATCCTCGGGAAGTATTATAGCACAAATGCATGCCTAATGTGTTGAGAACAAGTTGAGTTTGGGTGGAATTTACTGCTTTTGCAGCCTTATTTCTTGCTTTCGTTTTTAGGCAGGAAATTTTCCATCACCCAGTATTCCGGATAACCGTAGGTAAATCCTTCAGAATTAAACACAATCTCATGGCCGTTGGGATGCATTCTTGGATCGTCCGGGTCGACCATTGAGATGTCCAAAACTTCCAGTTCACCTCCTGAAAACGGCACGCGGCACAATTCCTGTTTCAATACAACTTTCTTTGCAGCATGAAAAAAAAGAATATATTTACAGTCAGGTGTCCAGGCCATTTCGATGGGGGCGCCCCCTTTTTGGCTGAACCTGCAGAGTACCCGTGACTCTCCGCCTTCAGATGGGATGACCCTTAGTTCTCTCTCAAAATCACGCCCCAGGAAGGCTATCCATCTGCCGTCGGGAGAAAGAGAAAATGTGCCCCAATTAGTATCCGTATGGTGAATGATCTCCTTTTTTCCCTCTTCCATATTGTAACGAAAAATCTTATCCTTTACTCCCCGCTGCATTTGAACAAAATAAAATGTCTTTCCATCAGGGGCCCAATCAATGATTGCATAGATGCCATCTTCGGCTCTGTTTCCTTCCGGAATAATTGGAAATACATTTCCGGTTTCCAGATTCACCTGGTATATCCCATGATGGTGAAGACGTGGAAGTGCTGTGACAAGAACAGCGCGGGCATCTGGAGACCAACGGGGATGGAGTGCTTTAAATTGCAGAGGATAGATCTGTTCATCACCTGTCTTGAGTGAGTAGATACGCAGGCTATATTTTTCCCGATGGCTGCTGAAATAAGCAAGATTCTCTCCGTCGGGCGAAAATGCAGGACATCCATTCCGACCTTGTTCAGGAAGATTTAATTTTATTGGCGCCCCCAAAATTTCTCCTGTTTTTGGATCGATGGAGGCTGTGTAGATGTCTTCCATGTATTTTGAAGTCATGTAGAAAAAAGAGCCTGTTTTGGTGAAACCAAGGGGTGAGCTCCCTCCGATGCCCTTTTTGACAAGCTCCGGGTCTCCTTCGACCTTGCCATCTTTAATCGGAACTAGCCAAGCATCAACAGACCCCAAACGAGAGCTTTGGACAAGAATCCTTTGGCCGTCAGGTGCCCATCCAAGAACTTCATCATTGGATGAATGATTGATCAATGGGATATCGATACCATCTTCAATCGAGTATATATAAACGTCGTATTCAGAACTACTTTCTTCTTGGAGTTTGTTATATGCGACAAAGCGACCGTCGGGAGCAATGCGGGCATTCATCTGTTGCCAGCCTTTTTTGATATTCTGTATTGTGCCGTCCTTCAAAGAAAGCAGGGCCAATTTGATTCCATTGTCTACATATCCCATTAATATATGTTCTCCATCGGGGCACCAGTCAAAAGGCCATGCCTCAGCTTTATTGAAAACTGTGTGGATTCTTCTCTCCTCTATGTCGATAATTCTCAGATCCACAAAGGATTTGCCATTCCACCAGTCATAGACAATTCTTTTTCCGTCCGGTGACCATCTGGAAAACAGTGGATATCCTTCCTCTTTGTTCTGATCGGTAAGGCGCTGCTTTTTGCCGGTTGTGAGATCTCTGATGGCCAAATCATTTGTCTCCCAATCCACTATCGAAACATATCGCCCGTCGGGAGAAACGGCGCCCAACCATCCGTCATAGAGAAGATCGGGACCTGATAATAGTTGCCGCTCTTTCAGTCCTTTGTCATCGGGAGCGGTCCGGACTCCTACAAGTGAGGTTAGTCTCTCTTTAGCTATCTTGACCTCTTCGGATTGAGTGGGGTAATTATCGATCACCTTCTGGAAGGCTTTCTGCGCCTGTTTGATGTTTTTTTGTCCCAACATCTCATAGCATAAACCGATTCTTAACTGGGCCTGGGCAGCGAGGCTTTCGTTTTTTCCTTCAACCACCACCCTGTTGTAAAGCTCTATGGCCTCCAGCAATTTCCCCTCGTTCCTCTCCAGGCGGAGTGCTTTCTGAAACAGGTCCTCGCCTGATTGAGAGAAAGCTCCCATTAGAGCCACTGTGAGAATAAGCCCTGTCACTACGAACCATGCTGATTTTTTTTTCATTGTCTGCCTCCTCGGATTGATTTCATTCCGAAGATACACTTTTTGAATCTCTGGATTGTCATGCACTTGTAAGAATTTTGTAATTATTTTGTAATGATCCAATCCTCATTTTTTTTCATCATCCAAAACCAATTTGTATCCGACTCCATGGACGGTGATCAGATTTTGAGGATCAGAGGGATTCTCTTCGATCTTGGAACGAAGCTGGGCAATATGATTATCTACAGTCCGGGTGGTTGGATACTTTTCGTATCCCCAGACTTCATCCAGGAGTTCATCCCGAGTAACGACATCACCCGCACGGGTTGCGAGATACCTTAAAACCCCAAACTCTTTGGGAGAAAGGCTCAACGGCAGTCCCTCCTTTAAAGCTTCGTACTTCTTGAAATCCAGGAAAATATTCCCAAATTTTATTGAATCCGGAGGTGCTTTCCCTGCTTCCTCTCCCGGCCTTCGTCTAAGGAGGGCTCTGACCCTTGCAAGGAGTTCCGGCAGTGAGAAAGGCTTGGTGACGTAGTCATCCGCTCCAAAATCCAGTCCCTGTACTTTATCCGGCTCTTCTCCCCTGGCGGTCAGCATTAAAACAGGGGTCATGTCTCCCTCGTCCCTCAGTTTTTTGCATAGAGTGAATCCATCCATCTTGGGAAGCATGATATCCAAAATGATGAGATCGGGGCTCTTTTCCACAGCCGTTTCATATCCCGACTCTCCATCGGTAGCAGTGAGAACATCATATGATTTGAAGATCAGCACATCTTTAAGTCCGTTCAGGATTGAAATGTCATCCTCGATGATCAAAATCCGTTTCATTTGGCCTCCAGGGGAAGAATAATGGAAAAGGTGCTTCCTTCTCCGGAGTGGCTGAAAACTTCCACCTTGCCTCCGTGGGACTTGGCGATATGGGAAACAATGGTCAGACCCAAGCCCGTTCCCGGAATTTTCTGGTTTTCGATCCCGGGCACTCTGAAGAATTTCCCGAAAATTTTACCTCTGTTCTCCTCCAATATTCCAACGCCGTGGTCGATGACATCGATGCAGGCCATATTTCCATTTCTGCGAAGTCTTAGGAGGATTTCCCGGCTCTCTCCTGAATACTTCATCGCGTTATGAAGAAGATTAAGGACTGCCTGTTCGAGGGCATCTCTGTCGGCAAGAATCGGGGGAATTCCTTTCTCCACTTCAACCTGCAGACTGAATCCCTTCTGATTCATCGGAAAGGCCATGGCCTTCTTTGCAGCATGGATGACCTCTTCGAGAGATGTGGTCTCAAAACAGTAGGTCCGAGTCCCTTGTTCGATCCTGGAGAAGTCCAAGACATTGTTGAGCAGCCGACTCAGGCGTTCGCTCTCGCTAATTATCGTTCTCAGATACTCCTTTTGCGCCTCAGGCCGCGTCTGCACTCCCATGGTCAAAGCCTCGGCAAACATGCGTATGGACGTCAGTGGGGTTTTGAGTTCGTGGGAAACACTGGCTGCAAAATGTGATCTCATTTCCGCAATCGCCAATTCTCGACTGATATCACGCCAGAGAAGATAACCTCCGAAGGCGGTGAATCCAACGACAATGATAAGGATCAGCCAATAAAGGATGGGGAACGGGAGGGAAGACTTGGACCAGGCAGACACTTCAGTCTCCTCAAAATGGAGCCGGAATCGCTCAAACAATCCTCCGGGTGGGATACCCTCTTCGTTGGGACTTACCGTTATCCGGCAGGAACCTGGAAAAGTTTCAGCCAAACCGGCCTCTTCAATCACCGCGCTCAAGACATGAGGTCCATGGAATGCGAGGAGGGCCTGCGATTGGTCCTCAATGGCATCACGAAGGCCGACGATCCAGGGAATGTCTCCGTGGGACTCCCAAGTTAATGAATCTTTAGACTGCTCCATGTAGCGGCGGCGAAGCATCCAGCTTGAGACAAAGCCTTTAAGTGACTTGAGTCTCTCAAGATCTTCCAGTGCATTCTCTATTGACTGCCTTAGATTCTCTATCCTATCCAAAAGGAGTGACTCCTGTGACCTTTCTTGAACCTGTGAGGCGATGTCCCTGATGAAATAAAGCGCACTGGAAGGAAGCCAGCGTATTTCTTCCATGAGACCTTCGAGCCGGTCCAAGATTGGCTCGACCTCTGAGCTCAAAACCGAAAGGCAATCGGCAGCATAGAGGGAAAAAGGGATCCCGTATTCATCGGTCAGATCACCCGATTGACCGAGAATATCTCCGTAAAGACGATGGGTTCCCTCCTCATCACCCAACTTTGACAGAACCCTTCCTTGCTGCAGCTGGACAAAACATTTCTGTGAAGACGAAGCCGCAGAGGATTGAGATAGATTCAATAAGGTCATTGCAAGCTGCAGATCGTTCTTTGCAAACTCGGCCTGCTGGGCCTGAAGAATGAGTTCTCCGGAACGGTCCCTTTCTGTGGAAAGTTTCTTCGCCTTGGATCCATCCCAAGGCATTAGGAGTTCTTCCTTTACTATGCGTCCCAAAAAGACCAATTCGGGATGTGTTCGGTAGACTGTTCGGATACTGGCGGGATCTAAGGCTAATTCTTGCAGAAGAATCCTTTCCGTTTTTTCCAGTCTATCCGCCAGGTGCCGACCGATCTCTTCGGCCTTTTGCTGTTTGGCCTCCACTGCCCTCTTTTTTCTCAGCTCGTTGTCCTGCCTGTTCATGCGGACTATGAAAACAAGGAGAACTAAGGCAGGCAGAAGGACAGATAATCCGAAAAGGACGACACGCTTGCGCAGACTTCTTTTTAAATGACCGGACGGAAGCGAAGGCATAGATTTATTCTATCATTTATGGATACTGAGTTGTCATAGAATTGTAAAGATTGTGATTATTTCACACGGTAAATCTGCGTCAGCTATTTCTCCTCCGACAAGAAGTCGCTGATAAGCCAGAACTCGTTTACGCCTCCGATCGATGCCACAAAAGCAATTTTATCCCCGTCCGGCGACCAGCCGAATTCACTGAGCTCAGCATCTTCGGGGAGACCTGTGCGCAGCTCTTCAGGTGCTCCTCCATCGAGCGGCGTTATCCAGATTTTGCCCCCAGCGTTGTGGGCAATCTTCGAGCCATCCGGGGAATAGGCCAACTGACTGTGCCTGCCGGACTTTACCTTTGCAACGAGTACTTCGGGTTGGCCACCTTCGAACGGGATCGTCTTTATCGCACCCCCAGAGAAGAACGCGATCCGTTCGCCGTCCGGTGAGAAGGCGATTGCACCACCGCTTAGGCTATCTGCCTCGGAAGTGATTTGTCTGATCTCTCCGCCTTCCGCAGGGATCACATATATGGCGTCAAAACTTTCGCCCACGGACTTCTCATGCCAATCGGTAAACGCGACCCACTGTCCGTCAGGAGACCAACACGGATAACCTTCGAAGGATCCATCGTAGGTCAGTCGAATCGGGCGCTCGCCGTTTACAGGGATCGTCCATACGTCGGCACCCTCCTTGGGGTCACACGGCTCCTGATAAGCGCTGACAACGATCATTTCGCCGTCCGGTGACATATTGAAGCCACCGCCCGGCACTATGGATACCAGCCGCCGTTCCGACTGCACAGAAACCTCAACAGGGTCACCGCCCGCAGCAGAGACATAGACTATCTTGACCTTCTCTTCGTTGACCGCTCTGAAGTAGATACGCTCTCCATCGGGAGACCATCTCGGATAGTAGGGCCATGGTGGTGCTTCAGGCGTTATCTGTACCGCTTTCCCTCCCGAAGCCGGCACGGTGTAGATGGCATAATGTTGCTCTGATTGAATGAAAACCCCGAGCTCGTTGTCCGGCGTCCAGCCTGCCAGAATATTCCAGCTTGATCGCGGAAGCGAAATCTTAATTGGCTCACTTGCACTGGATGCATCAGGTGACAATGGGTACACCCATATCTCTTTGCTGTCGTTATTACCTCCTGGCTCGTGGTGGGCAGCGATGTACTTGCCATCACGCGACCACACCGGCCCCCTCAACCGACCATCCAGGGTGGCGAGCTTGACCGGTGTGCCTCCGGCCGAAGGAGCGACCCAAAGGTCATGAGGATTGCGCTCTGTATTCTCCCGCCAATCATCCCGCTTACTTTTGCCCACATACGCGATAAACTTGCCGTCAGCGGAGAAGGATGGTAGCCGGCCCCAGCTCGACGAGACCTGTTTGGGCTCGCCTCCTGCTGTCGGGATCGTATAGATGTAGCGGTGGTTGGGATTGGGCACTTCCTCGCGTGTGCCAAGCTCGAGTGCCGAGATCGCTACCTTCTGTCCATCCGGAGAAAGGCTCAGGCGGTAGCTCCAGACGTGACCGCCGCGCTCGGGCATCCGAACGACGCGAGGATCGCCACCGGCCACCGGAATGACATAGACGGCGTCTTCGTCATCGGCTTTGCCATTGACAGCGATCCACTCCCCATTCGCCGACCAGGCCATCAGGCTCCCAATATCCCAAATCCCCGCCATATCAGCCAGTCGAACCGGCTCGCCGGCGATGTCAGGGTTTACCCTACCATGAAGTGGAACCACCCACACGGCGCCCTCGGAGATAAAGGCCAGCTTGTTTCCTTTAGGTGAAAGAACGCCATTCTGAGGCTTGCTGGCGATCTCTATCTTCCGAAACTTTGGCTGCCGCTCAAGCTTGACCAATGAACGCTCGATTCCAGCAAGCCTGTCTCGGGCCACCTTGACCACCTCCTTCTGTTCAGGAAAATCGTCAACGACTTTCTGGTAAGCTTTCTGGGCTTCCTTCAGCCCCAGCTTTTCGTAACAAAGACCAACATGCAGTTGAGCTTTGGCTGCGATTTCGCGGTTTTCTGGGAACTGTTTTAAGATCTGCTCATACAACTCGATGGCTTTTTGTAGGTCACCTTGGACGTCTTCGTAGTAAAAGGCTTTCTCGAAGTGTTCTGCTGCCGATTGCTGGGAGGTCAAATTCCCGAACACAAAAATAAGACACACAATGGTTAAGAATAAAGTTAAAAGAGTCTTTCGTCTGTTTCTCATATCGTTCCTCCTTTTCTTTTCATCAGTCTCAATATAATGCTTTTTCAACTCCTATGTGTTCAGGAAGTGTGAAGATATCAACAAGTTTCCGTGCAGTTATTTTAATCTATAAATTTATAGCCGACTCCGCGGATGCTGAGGATGTGCTTGGGATTTGATGGATCATCTTCTATCTTCTTTCTGATATTAGCTATGTGGCTGTCTATGGTCCGGTAGGAGACAGTAACATTATCCTCCCCCCAGATTCTGTCCAGGAAATAATCCCTTGAGATAGCTTTTCCCTTGCTCCGGATAAAAAGCCGCATCATGTGGAATTCCAAAGGTGTCAAGTAGAGCTTTTTCCCCTCCTTTTTTGCCTCATATTTCTCAAAATCGAGCTCGATATTTCCAAAGCTGTAATCCGTTAAATTCTTTACTTGCTCCTCAGTTCTGCGAAAGACCGCTTTCACCCGCGCTGTCAATTCCCGGAAGCTAAAAGGCTTTGTTACATAGTCATCAGCCCCAAGTTCTAAGCCCAACACTTTATCCACCTCTTCATCTTTGACAGTCAACATGATGATAGGAGTTGTGTCTCCCTCCATCCTCAGCTTCTTGCACACCTCATACCCATCCAGAACCGGCAGCATGATATCCAATATGATCAGATCTGGCTTCTCCCCTTTTGCTATTTCCAATCCTTTCTCCCCGTCTTCTGCTGCATGGACGATATATCCCTGCGACTCAAACTCATCCTTAAGGCTCACCAAAATACCCGGCTCGTCTTCTACGATAAGAATTTTTTTGGGCATACTAACCTCACTTTCATTTTCTCTGAATGGGAAGAGAAATAGAAAAGGTGCTTCCCTCCCCGATCTGACTCTTTACAGCAATCCTCCCCCCATGGGCTTCCACTGTGTGCTTGACCAGAGTCAATCCCAATCCCGTTCCCTTGACCGACTGACGGAGGGTGCTGCGTGCTTGATAGAATTTGTCGAAAATCTTGTCCAACTCCTGTGGAGGAATGCCAATCCCCCTATCCTTGACTTCTATGAAAACATTCGTGTTGTCCTTCCTGACATTGACCGTAATTTCTTTTCTGTCGGGCGAAAATTTTACAGCATTATCCAGAAGGTTATTGAGAGCCTGGGACAAGGCTTCTTTATCTATCTCGATACAAGGAATATCCTCAGATATCTGTGCTTGAATCTTTAATCCTTTAGAAAATTCACCGTTCTTAAAATCTTCTATCTGCTGTGTCACCAACTGAGCTACATCGGTTTCTACAAATTCATATTCCTTCTTCCCCTCCTCGATCTTGGAGAAGTCAAGGATATTTCTTACCAAACATGTCAGTCTGTCCACATCTTGAGTGATGAGAGAAAAATACTGTTTCATCTTCTCTGAATCCTTAACTTTTCCTTCCTTTAATCTGTCAGCCAAGGCTTTTATCGATGTAAGCGGACTTTTGAATTCATGAGACACAGAGGAGACAAAATCAGATTTAAGTTTGAGAACTGCCATCTCGTGAGCAATGGTCCTGGAGATAAGAACACCTCCAGAAATGAGAACCACGACAAGAGTGAGAATGGTCCAGAAATAAAAATTACGCTTAATATCCAAGGCTCCTAAGGTCCCTGTTTTACTTCGATAAAACTCTATTCTCCAGGGAGGAAAATTATCTTCGAAAAATTCATTAACTGTTTCAAGTTCAGCTGAGTGATTTTTCTGCCCAAGCAAAATTCTTCCCTGAAGATTAGAAACGGCAACATCAGACTCGACACTGAATTGGAAATCCCTTATCGTATCAGGCAGAACATTATTTAGTAAGTATTGGTCACTGACTTTAACACCCAGCATTCCCACAGTATGTTCCTCAGATGAATCTGGAATCTGGACAGCAGATATCAAAAAAGTCCTGTCTTTTATGGTCTTGGAATATTGGAGGGGATTTGTCCGGTACACGGATGGGTCTTCCATCTTTCGAAGCTCGGGAATGATCTCCTGTTTAATATCTTTGATAACTAACCACTGCTCGAGCCTCTTTTGATGCAGGCTTTTCAATCGATCAAATTCTTTTTTATATTCTTCAAGGGATAAGTTGTCCTGAATCTCAGAAAATATCTCATCAATGAGATCCTCTGTGAGAGAAGCATAGGTCCTAAACTGGGCCTCCCTCAGGTGCCAACGCATTCGAAGGGTGTCCTTATACAAATCCAAGGAACTCTGTAACGCGCTTTGATATTCTCCCAATTTCCGAAGACAGCTTGCCGCCTGTAGTCTGCTGACAAGGGCTAACGGCAGTCCGGTGGATGTAAAACTTTCAGGATAATCCTCACAGATCCTCCGATAGTTCTGGATGGCTCCGGTATAGTCTTCGGCCTTCATCAAACATCGGGAAATGTTGGCCAACATCTGAGCCTTGAAGTTTTTATCTTGAGACTGATCAGCAAGCCTTCTGTACAGAGAGATAGCGCTTCTGTAATTTCTTGCTTTGAATTCATAGGCCTCAGCTTTTTTCAGTCTCACCTGTAAGTTTTCTTCTGAAGTCAGCACGTAGGAAGCGGAAATCCTGCCAGGCACTGGCTGGAATAATGGAAATAACGGTTCTTCATTGCCAAATACGACAAATACCTGCTCTACCAAAGGATGTTCGGCGAGTTGAGCGTACAGTAGATTTTTTATGCCGGCATTTTCACTTTGCAAAAAAGCGCTCGATTGGGCCAGATTTTTAAGGATTGACCCGAGTTCTTCGAATTGAGAACCTATCTGAGATTTCAAGAATTCAGCCGCTCTTTTGTGATCATTCTCCAGCTGCTTGGCCAGACGGAATCTCTCGTTTCGAATGGCCCTGATGCCGAAAATACTGAGTGAGATGGATGGAAGAAAAATGGTCAGGAGGAAAATTGTGATTAGTCTTTTTTGTCTCTTGACGGCAAGTTTTAAATTCTCAAGCATCTCGGCCCAGGCGACGGCGGGATATTCCCCTCTTCAAAATACCATATTGCTCTCATCTAAAGGTTAAGGAAGTGTGAAGATTCTGTCAAGTTATTGTGGAAGGAATTAAAAATAATATCGTATGCCGATGCCACCTGTACCCCATAAGACAGTGCTAGGGGCTAAATCGAGAATAGGAGCAAGTTCAAAAAAAATCTCTAAAGGGTCCCTCTCAAATAGATAACATACTCCAACAGGGATACGAACCCCAACTCTGCTTTTCTTTTCAGCCTTAAATCGACCTCCGATACCATAATAAAGCAAAAGTCTGCCCTTCTCTACTTTGAAAAGATGGAAGTTATGAAAGAGATAATCTGCGTGAACATGGATTGCAGCATTATTGCCGAATGACCAAGCCACAGCAAAGTCTAAAGCAGTATTGCTCCCAATCCAGTTCTTTAAACTAATCCCAGTAGGTTCACCTAATATAACACCTAAGCCAAAGCCGCTGTCTTGGGCTGTCGCAGCGGCAGGAAAGAATAAGGCAACTAATGCAAAACTCATGATTAATCTTTTCATTGTTAAGCTCTCTTATTAAATAGTCCTTTGACTTCTTACGAATTGCGATTTTTTCTTTTTCTGCCTATCTCTATGAATAAACCTTGCTTCCCTTTCTGAAATACGAATATTATGAATAAGTTACTCCTGCAACTTTTATAACTGGCCTCAGAGAATAATTATCCTTTTTCCCCTTTTTATTTACATGTATTGACTTCTCGGCATCAAAATCCAAAATGATTTGAACTTCGCCATCTTGCTCCACTTCAAATTGAACGGGAATCTTGATTTCATTGCTGGACACTTTCAATTCATATCCCACTTCAACATCATCTTCATCAAATACTAATCTTCCTGAGATGACTGCCATTCTAATCTGATTATAATGGCCAGCATCTAATTCAGCCTCCACAATAGCCTGGGGATTATCCTTTAGCACTAATAAATCAAATTCTTGTTCCTCTTCCGAAACCACGATAAAATTCTCTGGGGAAGCCTTATGGACTCGTATCTTGTTAATAGTAATCCAGATTTCCTTAGCATCTTCAATTGGTTTATCTTTCAGAATGAGCTGGAAGAGGCCTCCAGATGTGCCTACACTGGAGTTTGAAGATTTAGTTGAATTTGAATCTGACTTTGAAGCCGAAAATGGCAAAGGTGTATCAGACGATGCGGGAGATTTACAATAATTCGTGAAAAATAAAATTAGTAAAAAAGAAATAGCAATCGAAATTGCTCTTTTTTTCATCGCTTCCTCCGCTTCTCTAATAATAAGCTAATATTTTTATAAAGGTCAAGTTCCGCTTTCATTATAGTTTTGTCGAACAAGATCCCATTGTGTTGAATCAGATATTAGAAAAAGAATTAGGGACGATTCTATTTTTTTCTTGATAAAATCATAAATTCCTTTAATGCGAATATCGTAATAAAATAAACCAGCTATCTTAGGAGATATTTTAAATCTTGAGAAAAGTTGAGGAATTGCTGGCCTGACCCCGATTTTTTTGACCGCAACTTTTTACTATGATATAAAAGGCCTACTCAGCCAAAAAAGATTTCTGCAACCCTTTAGAGCCTCATGCGTTTAGGGTATTAAGGGCAAGATCAAAGTGGAGAAGTAAAATTAGCCGATCGGACGAGGATTTGATGCTGAGCTTTCGCGATGGAGATGAAGATGCATTTGAGATACTCTATCGCAGATATGAAAAACCCTTGTTGAACTTCATCTACCGCATGGTTATGAACGCAGCCGACGCCGAGAACCTGTGTCATGAGACTTTTTTCAGGGTAGTGCGTGCAAAGAAGAAATACAAGGTAACCGCGCAGTTTAAGACCTGGCTTTTTCAGATAGCCATCAATTTATGTCACGATAGGCTTAGGAGAATGAAACATCGGTCACATCTATCTTTGAATGCTCTTGTAACATCACAAAATGATACAGACGTTGAGTATCAGGAGTTTATCTCCGATCCCTCATCTGACCTTGAAAAGCATGTAGAGTCAGAGGAACTGGTATCCTTGACAAAAGGAGCGATTGCCTCCCTGTCAGAAAAAGAACGTCTTGTTTTTGTCATGAAGGAATATCAGGGAATGAAATTTTCAGAAATAGCAGATATTTTGAACTGTCCCATAGGCACTTTACTATCGCTCAATCATAGAGCCCAAAAGAAGCTCAAGGAAATCCTATTAAAGTACGTAGGGGATTAAACGATGAAATGTGAAGATATACAAATAAAATTAAAAGCTTTTCTTAGCAACGATATGGATGATCAGAAAAAAAATGAGATACAAGATCACCTTAATAGTTGCCTGAATTGCTCGCGGTATTTACAGCAACTGACAAGACTATCCGAAGTGCTCCAAACCTGGAAAGGAATAGAACCATCGCCCAAGTTATTGGAGAAAATGAAATCACGGATTAAAAAAGACGAATCGCTTTCAAGAAGGATTTTTACATATACTTTTTTAAAAAAGGCAGCGTTTCGGTTTGCGGAAGCAGCGGCAATTGTAGTTTTGGCGTTTTTATTAAGCCATTTGCTGTGGAAGCCGACTTCAACGACACGTGATTACCTAAATACTATCAATTTATATTTAACGGAGCATCAAGGGGCTGTCCTACAGACCGTCTCCGCAGAGCTCTCTACGCGGCCAACAGCCCGGGCGTATATGGGCCGAGATGACATCTTATATTATGAATTTATTGACGAGCTTCCTAGATTTGCGAGGCCCGGCATAATCCTCAGGAGACCTTCATCTCAGCGGGAAATCAGTCCGCCAAAAGTTCCTGCAATATCCAAGGGAAAGATACTCACTCTTCCGCAAGCTCGGAATGCCGTTGGTTTCAACCCTGTAGCACCGCCGTGGCTTCACCCCGGCTATATTCTCGATAGCATCAGAAAGATCGACGATTACCACAGCCTGCATGTGCTTTACATAAACGGCATAGATACTATATCGTTGTTCGAACAGTCATCGAACGGGAAACAAGGGCTTGCTGCCCAGGATTTCAGAGAGTATGCCGTCTTCCGCAGCGTAGAGCCTGCCGCCGGCTTGAAGGGTCAAGGCAGAGCGACTATCTTAGCCTGGAGAAGCGGCGCTGTATCTTTTGTGCTGATCGGTAAGACAGACATGGCCCAATTGATGGATATGGCACAGTCTATCAGCTCCACAAAAAGAGAAAATCACGAATGACACGAATAATCTGTGACATTTGGATCATTCGTGGAATTCGTGACTGATCTACCCCTAAAAGGAGGAGATAAAGATGAAAAAAATAAGTTTCTTAATATTAGCGATGTGTATGTCGTTAGCTATTGTCTTGACGGTAGAGCCTGCCGCTGCCCGGTTTGGAGCTATACCTCCGGCGAATTCTGCTGAAGATGCCGATAAATTAGCAGAAGGATATTTTGAAAAGGCGATCGAACTGCTAAAACAAGAGAATTACCAGGATGCTATCGTTGAGTATGAAAAAGTGATCAAACTGCTTCCAAAAAGCAAAATAGCTCAAAACGCTCAATATTGGATCGGACAAACTTATTTCAGGATGGGGCAGCTTGATGAGGCATTATCAATATTTGAGAAGCTCATCAAAGACTATCCTGGAAGTGCGATCATTCCTGTTACGCAGCTTATGATGGCTCGAGTCCAGAAGGAAAAAGAGAGCGAGAAGTTAAGAGCGAAAAGTGATGCGACCTTGGATGAGAAGGTCATCATCGACTCTAGAACAGGCGTGAAGTATACTAAAATCTGGGCACTTACAGGTAAAAAGGATGTGGTTGATACGCCTGGACTTAAGCTCTCGCCCAATGGCAAATTCTTGCTTAATGAAAATCTTGTGATCCCACTGAAAGGGGGAGAACCTTTTGATCTGGTGGACATGGATGCTTGGCGCGGTACCTGGTCGCCTGATGGGAAAAAGGTTGTATTCTACACAAGAGAAGGGCCCATCTGGATAGTTCCTGTTTCTCCAGAGACAGGGCGGCCGACAGGCCTAGCAAAAAAGCTTATCGACAACAAATTCGTGTGGCAGGGTCCTGTCAGCTGGGCTCCTGATTCAGAAAGGATCGTTTTCGGGTGGTTTGGCGGAGAAAACCAGGGTGACATTTGGACTATCTCAATCAAAGATGGAACACTGACCCAGGTCACAGATGATCCTATCTGGGAGGGACTCCCTCTATGGTCTCCTGACGGAAAAACCATTGTCTATAACTGTAAAGATTTTGAGGTCCGGATAGTCTCTGCTGAAGGGGGCAAACCAAGGAAGATCATCAACTACGGCCGCCGCGTTGGCTGGTCACCTGACGGAGAATTGATTATCTTTTATAATAAGAGCCATAAACTCAGTCTCTTCCGCCTCGCTGACGAACGCGTTTTTGACATAGATCCGCCCGATGAAGTCGGGAGTTTTTTTTCCTGGTCTCCTGATGGGAAAAAGATGCTTTTTTACCGTTCGTCCTACGACTACTCTTGTATTCTCAAAGTCGTTTCAACCTCCGGCGGTCCATCCTTCGAGCTTGGAAGAGAACTCAAGCTTTGGCCGTATGTTCACCATTGGTCTCCTGATAGCAAGATGATTATCACAACAGGGGGCTATCCAATTGAAATAAAATATAAGAACGATCTTGCCTTCTGGATAGTCCCTCTTGCAGGCGGTGAGGCCAGACCGATAGAGCTGGATGTTTCGGGTGTGAGCAAAGCTCAGCCTCGTTCTCTATCGCACGACTGCAAGAGGCTTCTCTTGTTCGAGAGCCAGGGTGAGGGTAAAGAGGATCTTTACGTGATGCCGGTTTCACTGAAGGATGCCCGGCCCACCGGGCCTGCAGTTATGGTTTTCAAAGGACGGGATAAAAAGCCTGTTGGGTACGGCAGGAGAGATGAATGGGCCTGGTCCCCTGATGGAAAAAAACTCGCGGTGGTTCATGGAGGAGATATCTGGGTTACATCTGCTAAAGAAGGCAAACCAGTCCGCATCACAAAATCCCCGGAATATGAAACTTGGCCGGTTTGGTCACCAAATGGAAAAATGATTGCCTATATTGTTAAATTGAGTATTGCAAATGAATTTGGAGGAGAACAAAGCCTCCATGTTGTCTCTGCATCTGGCGGGAAGGCGAAGAAAATATTGAACACCTCAAAAGAGCTGCATGCCTGGTCTCCTGACGGAAAAGAGCTCGCTGTAATCTCCGAAGGGAAGATCTCAGTCATTCCTATCTCCGGCGGCAAAGCCCGGGAGATTTTTGACCTTAAAAGGGAAGTTAATATAAAGCGTGTCCAGGCGCTCAGCTGGCTGCCAGACGGGAAGCACTTCGCCTTTATCGGTGAGAACGAGAAAGAATATGGATTCAGAAATCGTATCTACTTGGTATCTGAAAAAGGAGACAAAGTTATGGAGCTTGCCGCAGACGATGACACTTGGAAGGATTGGCTCTATCCCTCACCTGATGGAAAATGGATTTCCTATGATTCTGAAGGATCTGTCAAGGTACGTTCCGAAAGTTCCATCTGGGAGGTAGATGTGAAGGAGCTTCTGAGCAAAGGAAAAAAAGAACAAAAAAAATAACCAACTCATAAAAGGGGACGGTTCTGTTTTTATTTAATAAAAAAAATAGAATCGTCCCCCTTTTTTTCCTTTTGATAAATTTCTAGACGAGATTTTTTAATAGATTTCGTAATCTTTTTTTATGAACTTCCCATCTGTTGACTATTGCTGCGACTTGGATTTTTTCTGGCTTTTCTCTTCAGGCAAGAAATTTTCTACCAGCCAAAATTCATAATAACCTTCTAACCTTCGAGAAAAAACAATTTTTTTACCATCGGGGGAGAAAACGGCACTCCTGCCCCTAATGTTCATCTTCTCGGGCTCTCCCCCTTCAGCGGGCACTTTACAAAGCTCAAAATCCATTCCTTTGATTCTTTCTTCGTAAACTATATATTTACCATCCGGGGTCCAGCATAGTTTATAGCCGTCTCTATCTAGTTTTGCAATCAATTTGGGCTCTCCTCCTTCAGCATCTATCGTCCATATACCGAGGCCAATTTCTTTCTCTCCGCCTTTTTCCCATGCATTCTGGTTATAAGTCCGAAATGCGATCTTTTTTCCATCAAGAGACCAACGGGGAGACCAGAATACAACTCCCTTTTTCTCGGCTGGGATTAGTTTCTTAGGTTTCCCTCCGTCGGCTAAAATTATATTAATACCAGATAGACGCTCTCTCAAATATTCTGTAACATTTGGATATTCTTTCGGAGTTATGCTATAGGAAAAGACAATTCTTTTCCTATCCGGTGACCAGTCTAAAGAATCAAGCTCTTCATCAATGGTCACTAATTCTTTTGGTTTTCCTCCTTCTGCTGGCACTCTCAAAATAATTGAATTATTTTGTGTCTTAAAAGCTATCTTCTTCCCCTCAGGAGACAAGACAAAATCCCATTCTTCATCACCGAGGAGTTTTACCTCTCCGCCTTTCGAAGGCACTTTCCATTTTCTGAATTTATTTAATGACTGATTATAATCAGAAGCGAAAATAATCATCTTCCCATCAGGAGACCAGCTAGGTCCTGTGTTAAAAGCTGGGAATTTAGTCAATTGAAACTCTTCGGTCCCATCTGGATTGACAATGTAAATGTGCTCAGTCCTTACGGCACAACAATATCCAACCTTGCTATCTTGGGCCCAACTCCCGCCCAAAATACCACCTCGAGTGACCTGGAAAGGCATGCTATCTGGCTTCCCGTCTGTTATTATCTTTATCACCCAGGCTTCAGGTTTTTCAGTTCTGCTGGAACCGAAAGCGATCCAACGGCCGTCATAAGACCACTGTGGATTCATGTCAATTGCGGGATTATTGGTAATTCTAATGGATTCTCTTCCTTTCACAGACGTTACATAAATATCTCTATTGCCATTTTGAGTGAATTCGTGGGCGACAAACCTACTATCAGGAGACAGTGCCATATTTTTGTATTCCTTTGCCTTTTTGGGATCTTTAAATGTAAATATATCTTCCCACTCTCCTCCAGAGGCTGGAATAGCAAATAGACCTTTGGAAGGAACCTGGAAAATAATCTTCTTGCTGTCAGAGGTCCATCCGGAAATCGAAGCGGCATCTTTAGCTTTCACGGATTCCGGATCTGCTTTAATGATCGTTTTAGACGGACCACCTTGCACAGAGACAACATATAAGTTTTGAAGGAAATCTCCAAATACTATCATTTTACTGTCTGGTGACCACTTGAGGCTTCTTATGGAATTATGCTCATTCGTGAGTTGGACTTTTTCTCCGGTCTTAATATTCTTGAGATATATATCCCAATCTTTGGAATCTAATAAGGCTAATTTTTCCCCATCAGGAGATATGGAATCTGGATAGAGTAATCCGCCATAAATTTTGGTCAGCTTAAATTCCTCATTACCTTTTTTAATAAATTTTTGAGCTTTTAAGATAATATCAAGTTTTTCTTTAGCCAATCTGACCGCTTCGACCTGCCTTGGATAATTATCAACGACTTTTTGAAAGGCCTTTTGGGCATATTTTGCTTGTTTTAAGCCTAATTTTTCATAGCAGAGGCCGATATAAAGTTGAGATTTCGCCGCATATTCTCTCTCCTTCGGATATTTTTTAATAATATCGTTAAAGAGATTAATAGCTCCATTCAGGTCTCCTTTTGTTTCCATGGTAAATTTTGCCTTCTCGAAGAGAATCTTGTACTCAGGCGAAGCCTGAAATCCGAATGCTGTTAATAAGACGGCAATAAAGGCGACTAAAATAAAAGTTTTCTTGTGATTCATGATGCTACCTCCTATTTGTTAGTGAAACTTTTAATTCACTAACAATGTCGCACTTTTAATTGTCAACGTTGTCAAATAAAAGTAAAAGAATGTAAAAGATTGTCATCACCCCATGAATCGATATCCCTCTCCGTAGATCGAAAGGATATATTTGGGATGTGATGGATCTCCTTCAATCTTTTTCCTCAATTTCAGGATATGATTGTCAATGGTTCGGGTTGTGGGATATTTATCATAACCCCAGATTTTATCAAGCAAAACCTCTCTTGATATCACTTCTCCCTGGTGGGCTATGAAGTATTTTAGAATTTCCACTTCAAGCGATGTGAGGTCCACTTGTTTATCTTCATGCTTGACTCTGAAGTGGGTAAAGTCAATTTCAACATCGCCGAAGCAATATACTTCAGGGATTGTTTTTGCCTCCCTTTTCTCGCGCCTCAGATGAGCCTTTATCCGGGCTAAAAGCTCCCGGATGCTGAATGGCTTGGTCATGTAATCGTCGGCTCCGATTTCCAGCCCCACCACTTTGTCAATCTCTTCTCCCTTGGCTGTGAGCATGATGATCGGGATGGTCACGTGTTTTTGACGAAGCTCCCGGCATACATCCAGACCATTCTTCTTTGGCAGCATAATATCAAGGATAATCAGGTCAGGAGTCTCTTCCATGGCTTTGCGAAGACCTTCCTCACCATTAGAGGCCCAGTCTACTTTGTATCCCTCGTCTGCTAAGTTGAGTTTCAAACCTTTGACCAGGTCTTCTTCGTCTTCGATGATTAATATCTTTTCTTCCATTTTGTTCTATCCTTTTTTTGGATAAGAGAAAGGGAGAATCACATAAAAGATACTGCCCTTCCCTGGCTCGCTTTCGACTTCAATCCTCCCGCCATGAGCCTCGGTAATGTGTTTAACCAGAGTTAGACCCAGGCCACTCCCTCTACTTTCTGAAACAATTTCATGCTTTGAGCGGTAGAATCTCTTAAAAATTCTGGATATTTCTATGGGCAAGATACCTATACCTTTATCTGCGACCTGGAGTACTGCATTCCCGTTCTTTTTGAATAACTTTACTGTTACTTCTTTATCCTTTGGCGAAAATTTCATGGCATTACTCAATAGATTGACTAAGATGCTCGCTATTTCTTCTCTGTCAAAATTCATTTCCGGAAGATCTGTGGCAATATTTTCTTTAATAGAAAAGCCTTTTTTCTCCAGATGATAGCGATATGATTCTAAAGTGTCTCGAATAACCTGGGCCAAGTCACTTTTTTTAAAATTAAACTCTTTTCTTCCCATCTCGATCCGGGAAAAATCAAGGACATTGTTAATCATATGCGAGAGGCGCTCGCTCTCTTTTGTGATTATTTCATAGGCTTCCTGTTTCTCTTCTTTCTTGAGATCTTGCTTGCGCTGGAGTGTCTCCCCGTAGAGGCGTATGAGAGTGAGAGGAGTTTTCAACTCATGGGAGATATTATGAACGAATTCAGTTTTCAGGCGTGTTGTTTCCGATTCACGGGAGATATCACGCGCTATAAGAAAAGCACCTAAAAGCATCAAAACTACAATAAATGTCAGCAGAACACCATAGAAAAAATTCTCTCGCAAAGCTGTCTGCTTAAGGTCATTCAATGCGGGCTGGGAAACAACAAGTTTCCATGGGAGTGGGAACTGGCGGTAAGAGAGTATTAGAGAGTCTTTTAAAGGCAATTCTTCTTTTCCGGTCAAGATATTTTGACCTCTTTCATCAATGATTTGAAGATGAAGTCCAGAATCCTTTGTTATATCTTTTAAAATTTTTGGCAAAATTTCTTTATTTAGCGTGGATAGATTCCAGCTGAAGCCACCATAAAAAGTCTTATTTGCCTGAAAGTTCGGCAGAATGCCATAAGAGATGATGGAGAAATATTCTCCACGAGCGGCAAGAAAGCGCTCTTCTTGTACTTCGCCTCCCATCCGAGAAAGTGTAAGCTTTTCTTTTATCTTTGGGACAGCCTCTCTCCTTAAAAAATCTGTAAAAATCAACGCCTGAAGGTAAGGAGATGGATAATTTCGGAGGTCCTGATAAGATTTTTGAATTTCAGAATATTCCCCTTCATTAAATTTATCATTTAGAATTGACTCGATTTCAGTTATAAAAAAATCATATGCAGGAAGGTTAAGAAGCCAAACTCCATTCTGTATGTTCTCATAAAGCTTGAGCAAAATTTCCAGGCTATTCTCTTCTTTGTTTTGACGCTGAAGGATTACGCCCAACTCAACCGCGGCCACAACTCCGTAGGGATGTCCGGCTTTGTTCTGGATCTGTCCATACTTGGAAGAAAGTTCGCTGTACACTTTATAAGCTTCATCATATTTTCGAGAAGCCGAAAGACAGCGCCCCAAGCCTTCTAAAGCAATTGTCTTGTGCTGCCTTGAAGGAGCAGATGTCGTGCACTTCCGATATAACTCAGCAGCTCTGGAGTAATTCTTCTGCGAGAATTCAAATGATTCTGCTCTTTGAAGTGTTTGTGCAAATTGACTGTTTGATACACTCTTTTCCCATTGAAATACCGAAACATCTTCTCTTCCGGTTTTGGGGATAATGATTTGATAATTATTATCGAGCAGAAAAAGCTGCCCTGCGATATTTTTTGCAAGGGCAGAATACGCGGATAGGCTTTGATCAGCTTCTTTTGGCTGGGTTAAGCGAATAAAATTTTCTAGCTTTAAAACATCTCTTTCATGCTCAAGGAGTACATCCTCGATAGATTTGAGCGCAGCTTCGCCTGAAACCCACAGGCTAGACTCAAGGGCTCTTTTGACCGCTTCCCGCCTTTTCGTAAAAGTCGCTAAGCTTAAGTAACCAACAATTAGGGAAGGAAGTAAAATTGCCAGGATGAATATTAGAACCATTTTTCTTCTGGCTAATATACCCTGTGTAAAGATTTTCATTATGAATTTTTTAATCTTAATCAAATTATACCGAATATAATCATCAAAATGTCAAAAAAATGTAAAACATTGTCTTTAAATGTCGAATTATTTAAACGGCTCGTTACTTTATAGGAACTTATTTTTTTTGAACTTACGATTTTCTCTAAATTTCATCAAATTTTCACCCTCAGAGCTGCTATATTAAAAATAATACATAGAACAAAAATATAAAGTCAATAAAAATCCACGGGAAAGAGAAAATTTCATAGAATTAGCATCTAAAAAGCTAATACAGAATAGACTTTGCTCTTAATTTCTCATTAAGCAAGTTCACTCTTATAGATATTCTGATCTTTTCTCCGCTGCCATGTTAAGCTGGACTTTGGGAGGCGGTGGTCTTTATGCCTTAAAGGTCAGGTTGATTCCCTTCTGCCCGTTCCTTGGCCAGGGCTTTCTGGAACAGGTCGTAACCGTTCTGGAGGGAGAGGGATGCAAAGCCAAAGGCAACTAATAAAAATACTGCCGTCAGAATAGCTACTTTTTCTCTCTCTGTCCTCCTTTTCCCTTTGTATCTTCAGGAAGGAAATTTTTTATCATCCAGATTTCCGGATCTTGTTGAGAATAAGAGCTAAAAGCGACATACGGTTTATAAGGGTGCACCGTGAGATGATAAATCCTGCCCTGATTAAAACCTAACCTACCCTTCCTAAAACCTAACTTTTGAGGCTCGCCTTCTGAAATTGGCACAGACCATAATTCGGTTAGATCTTTCTTCGGCTTTGTAAATAGAACGTGATTTCCGTCATTCGTCCATGCACAATATGGAATGAAACCGGTATCAGGCTTGAAATTCAGGAGTTCTCGCGTTTCACCACCTCCGGTCGGTATAATTTTAATAATTCGCCCATGATTTTCACTGGATTCGGTCAAAGCCAAATACTTCCCGTCAGGAGAGCGCGAAATAACATGGAATCTATCTTGAGAAGAGTCGCTGTATAATGTTTTTTCTAATCCAGTCTGAAGCTCTCTTTGGATCAACAGACATTTTTTTTCTTTTCTCCAGTCCTCAGCCACATAGAAAATGGATTTTCCGTCTGCGGAACAATCGATAGAATGGATAAACCGGTTTATTTTATGATTCTCATCTTCCTCACTTTGGGTTACTGTCTGGACCTCGCCTGTTTTAGTATCGACCTTGCAGATCATATAATTAAAAAATTCACTGCCAAAATCCGAAGACAGCCTATCACTTGCCCTGGTAAAAAGGAACCGGCTGTCTGGCGACCACTTGATATCCATCAAATTCACATGCCCCGGATAAAACTCCTGTTCCTTCCTTCCCCTTTTCGAGATCGCGGACATAAATGACAAATCTCGATTTTGGATAAGTTCCCCGATCAGAAATAAACGCCAAATATTTCCCGTCAGGAGAATAGGCGGGTGAATGGCAGGCTCTCCCAACATATTCGATGGATTTCTCTGGGATCTCAATCAAATTTTCCTTAGCAGGATCAAAGGAAGCGACATAAACATCTTTTTTCGACTTTGGCAAAACATAATAGAACAAACCATCAGTGGTAAAACCAAGCGGCTCAATATCTCTCAAACTTTCTTTTATCAATTGAGGAGATCCCTTGATTTTTCCAGCTTCTAACTGAATAAGCCAAACGTCTTGTGTTCCTCTCCGGTCGCTTGCAAAAAGAACACTCTTTCTATCAGAGGCACAGCCGAGAAGCCTATCATTGGCTGGATGAGTGATTAAAGGTGTTTCCTTTCCGTCCTTAATCGAAAAGAGGTACAGATCATGGTTTATTAAGCTATCTTCTTGTCGACGTTCAAAAATAATGTAGTCTCCGTCCGGTGAGAAATCTGCGTTGGCAGGCTTGTTCTTTTCATTGAATTCTTTAAGAATGCGTACGGAGCCGTCATCTACGGAAATGAGCACAAGTTGACCGAACAAAGGAGATTTATGTATTCCGGCCAATATGAATTTTCCATCCGGAGACCATCCATCAGTGAATGATACTCCCTGCTCAGGTGAAACCTGAAAGAGAGTCCGGGTCTTCGAACCATCAGGAGTTGCAATGCGAATGCCCACAAAATTTGGTTCACTGTCCCAGTCCCACCAATCGTAAGCAATATACTTGCCATCAGGTGACCATCTGGAATTGTTGGCCATGGCAATTGATTTTTCCCAAGAACCTTTATGAGTAATGTAGTGCTTTTCACCTGTGGTCAGGTCTTGAACAGCAAGGTCGCCGGTATCCCAATCTATATATGAAATGTAGCGGCCGTCCGGGGAGATTTCGCCCTGTCCCCACTCGTGGCCTATCCCAATCTTCCGTAGAGCAAACTCTTTATCTCCTTTTTCAGCCAGAGATTTGGCTTGCAGGAGTTGGGTGAGTTTTTCTTTGGCTAATCTTACGATTTCAAACTGACCTGGATAATTGTCAACAACTTTCTGGAAAGCCTCTTGCGCCAATCGCGCTTTTTGTTTTCCTAGTTTCTCATAACAGATTCCTATGCGGAATTGAGCTTTGGCTCTTAAGGATTCATCTTTTGCTTCCTCCACAACCTTCTTATAGAGAGCAATCGCTTCCTCAAGATTTCCCTCAGCTCGCTCTTTGGCCAAGGCCTTCTGAAACAGATCATAGCCGTTTTGAGAAGCAAGACTTCCGAAGCTGAGAGACAATACCATTAGAACTGCGATCAAGATTGCATGTTTTTTCATTTCTGCCCTCCTCTAACTTCTTTCTTATTTTTAGGCAGGAAGTTTTCCATCACCCAGACTTCGACACTGGGCGTTCCGGAGGTGAAGGCGATACGCTTTCCATCTGGATGAATACTTAAGTTAAATATTCTGTCTATAGTTAATCCGAGATTTCGAGCCTCCCCACCTTCTGCAGGAATCATCCACAACTTACATTTCTTATCCTGCTTTCTATAATCCAACCCTTTAGCAAAGAGAATCTCCCGACCGGTGGGAGTCCACGCATATGGTCCGATCGTTTCAGGTAGCGGAACTTTAATAAGGTCGCAGGGTTTTCCACCAGCGGCAGGAATGACTCTCAAGACATCTGTTAATTTTTTATCAACCATTTCAGCCGTTAGAAAGGCCAGGTACTTTCCATCAGGAGATAGGGTCACACTTCCAATATCTGGTGGGGCAATCTTGCGATAGAGTTCCTTTTCTTGGCCGGTTTCAAGGTCACGCATGAGGACGAGGGAAAGCTTTTTAGTCCATTGAGTGTAAGGATAGAAAATCGCTTTTCCGTCGAGTGACCAAGCAGGCTGCTTTATAATTGTTCCGCGCTCAAATTGAACAATTGAGGTAGCATCCCCGGTTTGTACATCGATCTTATACATTCCTGAACGATTCTCTTTGTCTAAACCTATGGCAATAATGGATCGGCCGTCAGGGGCCCAAGAAATATACCTAAAGTAATTAAGCTGAGGAGAGGAAACTGTCCGTATCTCCCCAGTTTTGACAGACCGTAGACAAAGAACACAAAAGTCCTTTCCTTCGATGCTTCTGTAGGAGACGTAAGCTAAATAATTTCCATCAGGTGACCAATCAGGTACAAGGTTGAAGCCTTCGAAACGCTGGGCGGCCTTTGTTGGTTGTTCCAGAAATTTACCCTCTTTCATATCAAGCGAGGCGATATAAACATCTACCATCGTGGTCTCTATGCTGTAGTAGAAAGACCCTTTGTTGATAAATCCCATAGGCCAAATTTGACCTATATCCTTCTTAATCAATTCAGGAGTTCCTTGAGGCTTCCCCTCGGTGACGCGAATGAGCCAAACGTCCGTGGTTCCTGTACGGTTGCTAACAAAAAGAACGCTTTTTCCATCCGGTGTCCAACCAAGCAAACGCTCGTCAGCCTGGTGCTTAATCAGAGGAATTTCAAGGTTTCCCTCAGTCAAGAGCAGAGAGATGTCGCGCTGTTGAATGTCTTTCTGTGGTCGAAAATCATAGGCGATGTATTCTCCGTTAAGTGAAAATAATGCTCTACTTTCTGGATAGCGTTCGTCCAGAGTCTTAAGTACGCGAACAGAACCATCTGCAACGGAAACCAGCACAATCTGAAGTTTGCCTTGTTTTTTTTGGAGGAAGAAAGCTAGAATGTACTTACTATTTGGTGACCAATCAGCGGGCACGACTTCTACTTCCTTATTCTGAAAGAGAACACGGGGGCCAGAACCATCAAGACCGATTATACGCAGGTCATAGAAGTTATCCTTATTGAACCATTTGTAAACGACTAACTTGCCGTCAGGGGACCATCTGGAAGTGGAGGCAAACTCTGCTGACTCTTCCCAGGAACCTTTGTTAGTGAGACTGAGTTTCTTTCCAGTGGCCATCTCCCGGATAACAAGGTCGCCTGATTCATCCACACAAGATAGATAGCGGCCGTCGGGGGAAGGTTCACCAGAACTACTTACATCAGGTCCTGCCCAGACCTTTCTTATTTTGAATTCTTTATCGCCTTTTTCAACGACAGTTTGGGCTTTCATGAGAATGGATAATTTTTCTTTGGCTATCTTGATTGTTTCGGTTTGTCCGGGATAATTGTCGATCACTTTCTGGAAGGCTTTTTGCGCTTCTTTTCGCCCCAATTTTTCATAGCATATTCCAATACGAAGTTGGGCTTTGGCGGCTAATGATTTATCCTTTGCTTCCTCCACAACCTTATTATAGAGCACAATAGCTTCTTCGAGATTTCCCTCTGCTCTCTCTTTGGCCAGGGCCTTCTGAAACAAGTCATAGCCGTTTTGAGGAGCAAGACTTCCAAAGCTGAGAGACAATACCATTAGAACTGCGATCAAGATTGAATATTTTTTCATTCTTTTCCTCCTTTACTTGTTCGATTCAACCTTTAATATAGCAATCCCAGCTTCAGAATGTGTCATCAGACTGTCTGCAAAATGTCTTTTTTATGTAAAAATCTTTTCACAAAATTGTCTGTTTTTTGTCATGAAAATGTCATTTCAATTGATTTGTTTCCCCTGTGGCAAACCACAGGACATGCCACAAATCAGTCGAGTACCAGCTTGTAGCCGACTCCATGAACGGTAATCAAGTGACGTGGATTTGAAAGATCATCCTCGAGTTTTGTGCGAAGCAGAGAGATGTGGTTGTCCACTGTTCGTGTGGTGGGATACTGGTCATATCCCCACACTTCATCAAGGAGTTCATCGCGGGTAACCACCTCTCCAACCCGTGCGGCCAAAAGCCGAAGCACCCCAAATTCCTTGCGCGACATATCCAGAATTTTGTTGTCCTTTCGTGCTTCAAAACGTTTGAAATCTATGGATACATCGCCAAAGTGTAAATCATTGGGCAAATCTCCTGTCTTGGCCTGGTGAATCCGGCGAATTATCGCCCGGATTCTGGCTAACAATTCAGGCACAGAAAAAGGCTTCGTAACATAATCATCGGCCCCTAGATCCAACCCAAGCACCCGGTCCACCTCCTCGCCCCGGGCAGTCAGCATCAAAATTGGTGTTGTAACACCCTCCTCGCGCACTTTCCGGCAGAGTTCGTATCCGCTCATCTTGGGAAGCATCAAATCTAGAATGATCAAGTCTGGCTTTTTTTCATGGATCAAGCAGTAGCCCTTTTCTCCATCTACGGCGGTCAGCACCTCGTAAGATTCATATTCGAGGTTGTCCTTGAGTCCCCGCAGAATCGCCACGTCATCCTCAATGATAAGAATCCGTTTCATGATTCTTTCTCCAAAGGAAGATAGATGGAGAAAGTACTCCCTTTACCTGAAGCACTCTCCAGTTCTAAATGGCCTCCATGGGCCTCGACTATATGGGAGACAAGCGCCAAACCTAAACCTGTTCCAACAATCCGTTCGTTTTCGGGTGAAGGAATGCGGTAGAACTTTTCAAAGATGCGTTTCTGTTCCTGCGGATCGATGCCGATGCCTTGATCGATCACCTTAATCAAAGCATGGCCGTCCTTTTTTTTCAGATGTAAGCCAATCTCCCGTGACTCCCCCGAATACTTCATGGCATTGTGGAGAAGATTCAAAAGGGCTTGTTCAATGGCATCATGGTCCACACGAACTTTTGGTAAGCCCTCCTCAGTCTGCACATCGAGTCTGAAACCATGTTGGCTGAGGGGATATTCCATTGCCCGAGCCGCTGATTCGACAATCTCATTCAATGAAGCCGATTCAGGACGGTATAATCTTTTTCCCTGTTCGATCTTTGAAAAATCGAGAACATTGTTGAGAAGCCGTGTGAGCCGCTGACTTTCGTTGACAATCGTATCCAAATACTCTGTCTGAGTTTTCTGATCTTTGGAGCGGCCCAAGCGGAGTGTCTCGGCAAACATCCGGATAGCTGTAAGAGGTGTTTTCAGCTCATGGGAAACGCTGGAAACGAATTGAGATCTCATCTCTGCCAACTGGACTTCGCGGCGCACATCTCTCCACAGGAGATAGGCTCCAAACAGTGTGACACCCAGGATGAGAAGCAACGCAAGCAGATAAAAAGCAGGCTTGATGCTCAATGGAGTTGAAAACATCTGTTCTTGATTTTCTATAAAAGTGATTCCTAAGCCTTGAAGATTCGGACCCAAAGACAATCCATCAGGGTCATCTTCCGGAACGATGTTGAATTCCACAGGAAAAGTCTCCTTAAAGTCGCTGTCTGACTTGAGAGATGCAATGATTTTTTGAGCAGACACAACAACCAGAAAAGAGGGTCTCTCGGATAGGGATGCTGAAAGACTTACAAGCCATGGATTTTTTCCGTACGAAACCCAAAGCAGATTTTTCTTCTCTGTCTGATCATTTTTATTTGTTGCCAATCCTAAGGTTAGAAAATCACTTTGGAGAGCCATGGCCTGTTCCAATTTTTGGATGTGCTTTTGAATCAGTTCTTTGCAATCGTTTGCAGCCCCTCGTATTTCAGCCTCTGGAGCAGTTATGAGAAAATCCTCGAGCAGATCCAGAAGAAGATAAGACCCAGAAGGAGATAACCAATGTTCATTTTGGACTTCTTTTTGGATATGGCCCAAAACATCTTCATGGTCCTCTTCGTAATCGAGAAGGCGTCCGGCTGCATACAAAGACAGAGGTATTCCGTACTCATCTGATACAGTGTATGGCAATTTCAAAATCTTCCTGTAATTTTCTATAGCATCAACTTTTTGGGACGATTTTGAAAGCGCCCTTGCCAATAAAAGCCTTGAATATTCTCTCTGAACAGGTTGTTTCGCATAATTATTGGCCTGCTTATACAACCTGGCAGCCCGTGTGTGATTCTTCTGTGCGAATTCTTCTCTTTCAGCCAATCGGATTTTTTGTGCAAATTCAGGTTCACTCAAGTATCGTCTGGCATTTTCTGTTTCTTGATTTCTTTCCCAGGGCAGCACAAGTTGGCGCCCGTCTACTAGGCAGATGAGGACGACCTCTGAATTCACGTAATTCATCTCAGCAGGCATGAGCTGCCATTCCGATACAGCGCTCGCCTCTTGAAGTTTGATACTTTCTAACCTTACAAGGAAGTATTGGCCGATTTCACGGGCTACACGACGACGCTCATCCGTTATTCGCTTTTGCGTCAATTCATTCTCTTGACTGATCATCCGCACTGTTAAAACGACAAGAACCAGACTAGGCAGAAGGACTGCTATCAAGAAGAGAAGGATTTGTTTTCGGTGACTCCTGCCTTTCATTGTGAGTGTTTTACCCCTAATAAAGAGAATATTCTAATAAATGGCAGAAGTCAAAATGTAATGAAAATGTCATGAACCTGTTTAGAATTCTTCCTTTTCTTTTCCCATAACAAGCTCCTCCACATTCACTTCCCAGATGGAACTTTCGGAACGTACCTTAACAGATCCTTCAGAATCATAGGAAATCCATTTCCCATCCGGAGAGGGATAGAGCCAATCCTTCCAGTTGTCATCATCTGCGGCTAGCTCTATGACTTTGTCTCCCTTTTCAGAGACCAAGTATATCCGATTTCTGATTCCATATTCTTTCTCGCCGATAAAGGCGAAGTGCTTCCCGTCTGGCAGCCAGTTGAGCGCCACGACACGCTTTATATCAACTTCCCGTTTAATAGGTATCTTCTATGTATTATTGTTAATATTGCAGCTCAAAAGTGCCAAAATTTTACAAAAATGAGTAGAAATCAGAACAAGTCCAAAAAGCAAATGTTTAATTCGACGTTATTCCGGTTTAGTTGAGTTTATTATCATAATAACTTCATGATCCGGCTGTATCCGGAGCTGCTCACCAGCAGGGTTTTGCCATTCTTTAAAATCGCGACACGGCTGTCTTTTGTATAGGGCTCAATCTTGCTCAGATAATCGATATTTAGGATATAGGAGCGATGTATTCTGTAAAACTTTCGGGGATCGAGCATCTTTTCCATATTAGCTAAGGTGTCATTCTTTAGGGAAGATTTTTTTAGTGTATTTATGCAAACATAATCACCCTGAGCCTCGATATAGGTGATATCCTCTGCCTGTATTATGTAGATGTTCCCCCGATCCCTTACAAGGATTCTTTTATGTGGAACATCTTTCAGACGGTGCTGCTGCAATAATTTATCAACAGGCTGTCTGCTTTTTCCCGGAAAAGGTTCTTTGATCCGGTCTAGTGTTTTTGCCAAACGTTCGGGTCTAACCGGCTTCAAAAGGTAATCCACGGCATGGGCCTCGAATGCCCGCAGAGCGTATTCATCATATGCGGTTACAAAGACTATAAAGGGAGCATCCTTTCCTAGAAGCTCCAGTACGTCAAAGCCATCCAGTTTCGGCATCTGAATATCCAGGAATACTATGTCTGGTCTTTTTTCATTTATTGCTTTTACTGCTTCAAACCCGTCTGAACATTCCCCAATGATCTCGATCTCTTCAAACCTATCAATAACCATTTTAAGGGCTTTTCTAGCCAGAGCTTCATCATCGACGATAATGGCTCGTTTTCTATTCATTTTTTCCCTCTAATGGGATCTGCAGCTCGACGATAAAATCACCTTCTTTTTGGCTGATGATCAGCTTTGTGTTATCCCCATATGCATTTGCAAGACGTTGTTTCAGTGCTTTTAGTCCGTATCCCGGACTTGTTTGGGCACGGGCAGATTTATCCAGGGGATTTTTAACCAAAATCAGCAGGGAATTGGGATATTTTTCTATTTGCAGAGTAAGTATACCGGATTCGGTAGTCTGCTGAAAGCCGTGTTTAATGGCATTTTCTACAAGCGGTAAAAGTGAAAAAGGAGGAAGCTGCTCTGCCATAGCTTGCTCGTTTATATTAAAATCGAGTGTCAATCGTTTACCCAGCCGGATTTTTTCAACTCCCAGGTAGCTTTTTATGTGCTCGAGTTCATCTTTCACACTCACCCATTCCTTTCGGGCATAAACCAGACTGTAGCGTAAAAAATCGGAAAGCTGTATACAAACCCTATATGCCAGCTCAGGTGATGTTTTAGTCAAAGTACTCAGGGCAGTTAGACTGTTAAATAAGAAGTGTGGGTGAATGGTTGCTTTAAGCGAGTTTAACTCGATGCGGCTGGAAAGCAAACGGTTCTTTAGTGCCTGCTGTTCTGCCTCTCTGCTTTTTTCCAGGGAGAGAATCAGATAGTGGATCAAGGCAGCCAGAAAATACAGGAAAATCCCTGCAGCCGCAAAGAGAAGAAAGACCTGATCGAACCGTACCCTCCATATCCTGGTGTTAAGGAAAAAATCCAGGACCTCGCTGTAAGACATTGTAAGCAGCAGCCATATTCCTGTCATCGTTAAGGCGGCCACACCCTGTCTTAGAATAATACTGACCAGATTTTTTCGCTCCGGGAGAATAGTTTTACACAGGTACCAGGAAGAAAGGCAGAAAAAAAGTTCCACCATTATAGGTGGAACTGTGAGTATGACAGCTGCTGAAAAAGATAAGCCTGTAAGACTGCTCACCAGAACGGTCATACAGATGACTACCGGGCTCCATATGACCGTGATTAAAAGAAAATTCTTAGGTGAGCGAAGATAAGGAAACATGTCAGTTTTTTACCTCGATACTTCCCATTATAACCATTCCTCTTATAGTAAGTTTTTTAATCGCTTTTTCCGGATGTGCTGCTCTTTCTTCCTGTGACATTACAACTGTTTTATTGTCTATCCCGCCAAGAATAGGTGTTCCCTGCATATTAACATACCAGTGCCGGGGTATTCTTATTTCAATTCCTCCCATAAAAGCAAATACATCGATCACTGCATAATCGATCTGGATGTCAGCATCTCTAAGGTCAATTGTTCCACCACCCATGAATGCAGCCAATTTTCCGCCTTTAAATTGGTCTGAAGTAAATCTGTTCTCTCCTCCTCCCAGGATAAATGAAAGATTAAAGTTATCACTAGAGGATGGGGCTTTACGACCTCCCAAAACTGCATCTTTAATGATCGCTATTCCGATTAAAATTACGATGATCGGCCAGAATGTTCCTATATCAAATACTATAATATCTAAATTGTTCAAAAGGAACAATACTCCGACAAGAATAAAGATCGCTCCGCTGAAACCCTGCCGTGTTTCACTGGGCTTGGAGATATGGCTCAGACCGATCAAAATGAGCGCGACAGGCCAGAAATCCCACATGTTTATTCCGATAACAACGCCCAAATTTTCAAGCAGAAAAAGAATACCCGCACAAATGACAACCAACCCTATGATCACCTTTAAATCAAGATTAATGCTTGCTTTTTTTTCCATTTTTTCCTCCACAGGTTAAATTTCTACCTCAATATAAGCAGTTCAGAAGAATATTGTTAGTATTATTCGACGAATGACCTTTAACTCTCGGTAGATGACGAAAAATGTACGTCCTTGCTTCATCTTAGAATGAATTTTCGTAATCTGCTTTATTTACAAAAGCCTCTATAAGCACTGGCCCTTCATCAGCAAAAGCAAAAAAGGATTAGATTGTTTCACTATTCCGGGACCTTCCCTGATATTCATTCTTTTGGATGGATTTATGATTGACTTGATATGTTTGTTCACTATAGTATTGGCAATAGAGGAGGGAAAAGGGCTAAAATTTAACAAAAATGATTAGAAATCAGAGCAAGTCCAAAAAACAAATTCTTATGTTACAACCTACTCCCAGAAGCCAAAGAGCCGTGAGGCGAGTGGAAGCCAAAGCCCATAAAAGCCCTGGCTTCCCGTTGTGGGAAAAGACAGCTGGGAGATTATAGCGCATCAATGGGAAAGACAGTTAACATTAATAGATTTTCTTTAAGAGAATAGGGAGATAATAGAGGGATCGTTACAACAAAAGTCAGCTCTACTGTTCACTATCGTACACCATGTGTTATGCCAGCGGACACTTTATTATATTTACTTCCTAAGAACTCACGAGTCGTACTCTAAATGCTCCAGTTGGTACATTCTTTGCAGATAAATAGGAATAGAGGGTGGAGCAATGTTTAAAAATTACTTAAAAATCGCTTTAAGGAACATAATCAGAAATAAAACATATTCCACAATTAACATCATCGGTCTTTCCGTAGGTATAGCATGTTGTATTGTAATATTCTTATTTATTCAACATGAGTTAAGCTATGACAGATTTCATGAAAATGCTGATCAGATTTATAGATTAGAATTAATTATGAAATTACCGATTGGAGAAAAGCACTATTCGATAATACGCTCCGATATTGTTCCTGTAATAGTAGATAAATTGCATGAGGTGCGGAATGCAGTCAGGGTATTTAGTGGATGGAAAACCATCACAAGATATGGGAATAAAAGATTTGAAGTAAATGACATTTTTGTTGATCCTGGTTTTTTCGATATCTTTACATTTCCACTGATTAGAGGGAATCCGAAAAAAGCACTGGATGAACCCTATACAGTTGTGATTAACCAAGAATTGTCAAAAAAGTATTTTGGTGATGATGATCCTTTAGGCAAAGTCATCAGATATAATAAAAAATTTGACTTTAAAATCACAGGTGTAATTGAGAAGATGCCCGATAACTCGCATTTCAAATCAGATTTTATAGCTTCTTATAAAAGTGTCAAAGGGATTTACGGTGATGATTTTACTCTGGCATCGACATATTTACTCTTAAACAAAGAGTCTTCTCCATTGACACTAGAGGCCAAGTTACCTGCATTTATTAAAAGATATATTAGCGAAAGATCAGCTAAGAAAGATAAATATTTCCTCCGGCCATTAACCTCAATTCATCTAGCTTCACATTCTTTTTCCGAATTGGAAGAAAACAGCAATATAAAATACTCATATTACCTGGCGATTTTAGCTGTGTTTATTATAACTCTTGCCGTTATTAATTACATGAATCTATCCAGTGCACGCTCTTTAAGACGAGCTAAAGAAGTTGGAGTCCGAAAAGTTGTCGGTGCACAACGCTTACATATAATTAAACAATTTCTTGTCGAATCAATCCTTCTCTCTTTTATGTCTGTAGTTCTGGCTATTGGTCTGTCCGAACTTTTACTTCCTTTATTTAATAATATTGTTAATAAGGATTTGACTATAGATTATTCGGGTAATTTGCCGTTTTACCTATTCTTATTGGGGATTTCTCTCTTTGTAGGACTGATTGCCGGGAGCTATCCCGCCCTCTTTTTATCTGCTTTTTCGCCGGTGAGTGTACTTAGAGGGAAAATCGGAGTTAATTTAAGAAGTGTAAGTTTGAGAAAAGTTTTAGTCGTTTTTCAGTTTGCTATTTCAATAATTTTTATCTTTGCAACAACGATTGTGGTAAAACAATTGGATTATATGCGGGATAGAAATCTCGGTTTTGAAAAGAATAATATTATATTTACTTCGGTATATCAAATCAAAGGTCAATCTGAGGTTTTAAAGAACGTGCTCCTTCAGTTTCCATCAATAAAGAATGTGACGTTATGTGATTTTTTGCCAGGAGAAGATTATAGCTGGACATCCGTGGTACGCCCAGAAGGTTTTTCCGAAGATGAATCTCTAAAGATGCCTGTATTTTCTGTCGATGATAATTTCTTTGAAACATTCGGAATTGAAATCGTTGAAGGCCGATCCTTTACTAAAGAAATTTCAACTGATAAATATAACACTGTCGTCCTTAATCAATCTGCTGTAAAAGAAATCGGGAAAGATTCCGTATTGGGTAAACGTATTTATCTGGAAAGGACTGATAGATATGTGACTGTAGTAGGCATTGTCAAGGATTTTCATCTGGAATCCTTGCATAAAGAGATAAGACCTTATATATTTCATTATGGTTCAGATGAGTTTTCCCGAATGGCAGTAAGAATAAGTCCGGATGATATATCTCATACCCTTGCTCTCATTGAAAAAAAGTGGCTCCAATTTGCTCCTGAAGATATTTTCTGGTATCAGTTCGTTGACGAGCGAATTAATCACGCATACAGTGAGGAGCAGATAATAAGAAAAATTCTGAGTATTGCATCATTTCTGGCGGTTATAATAGCTTGTCTAGGACTTTTCGGCCTTGTTTCTTTTGCGGCTGAAGCCAGAACAAAGGAAATAGGGATTCGTAAAGTTCTTGGTTCTTCTACCACAGGAATTGTTTTTCTACTTTCGAGTGATTTTCTGAAACTTGTACTCATAGCAAATGTCTTTGCTTTCCCTCTGGCCTATTATTTTATGAGGCGCTGGCTTCAAAATTTTTCATATCGAACAAGCATAAGTTTGGAATACTTTCTCTTGTCAGCTGGCCTTGCAGTTGTTATTGCCGTTCTTACTGTTAGTTATCATTCGATCAAAGCAGCAACTGCCAATCCAGTAGATGCGTTACGCTATGAATGAGCATGGTTGGACAGGTTAGAGTAATTAAATGAATGGAAGCCAGAGACAATAAAACCCTGGTTTCCTATTGTGAAAAATGATTTAGATTCAGAAGGGAATATTTATTTTACTAGCAGTGAATTGGGAATAAAATTATTAAAATTAAGGAGGAAATAATGAAAAAGTCTGTCTTAATCTTTTTATTAGCTGCAGTATTCTTTTTTTCTATATTCCTTTCAAACTGTTTTTCTCCTCAGCAATCATATGATCTTGTAATAAAGAATGCTCAAATCATTGATGGTTCTGGAAAAGCTGGATTCACAGGTGATGTGGGAATAAAAGACAGTAGAATAATAAAATTAGGGGATGTCGCTACAAATAATGCGGAAAAAATAATCGACGCAAAAGGTCTAATATTGACTCCGGGTTTTATCGATGTTCACACTCATTGTGACAGGGAGATTGCAAAAATACCAACTGTTGATAATTATCTTCATCAAGGGGTCACAACCGTAATTGGAGGAAACTGTGGAGGCCATCCTTTTCCTTTGAAAGATCTATTTTCAAAGCTTGAAAAAGAGGGAATTGCTATCAATTTTGGCTGCCTTATAGGTCATAATACAATAAGAAAAAAAGTCATGGAATATAAAATGGAGGCTCCTACTCCAGAGGAGCTTGAAGAAATGAAAACACTAATAGATGGAGAAATGAAGGAAGGGGCTCTTGGGTTTTCCACAGGACTGTCTTATCTACCTGGAATCTATTCCACTACTGAAGAGCTTGTAGATTTAGCTTCAGCTATTGCTCCATATAAAGGAATTTACACATCTCACATCCGGGACCAGGGGGATCATATTACTGAAGCCATCAAAGAAGCTATTGAAGTAGGAGAAAGAAACGGAATTCCTGTAGAGATATCTCATATAAAATTAGCTAAAGATAGTGTCTGGGGAGAGCATGAGATGATTACAGGACCTGTCGAAAAAGCTCAAGAAAGAGGAGTGAATGTTCATCTTGATCAGTATCCCTATACGGCAACCAGTTCTGGCTTTACCAGCAGTTTTCCTTCCTGGGCATTCGAAGGAGGAAAGGAAGAGTTTTTAAAGAGATTGAAAGATAGGAAGACTTACAATAGAATAAAAAATTACATTATCGAAAGGAGATTAACCTCAACAAAAGGAATCGATAAGCTTGAGACAATATATATCGCAAGTTACAGAAAGAATCCCGATTATCAGGGGAAAAATCTAAAGGAAATTCTTATTTCTCGTGGACAGAAGCCTACCATCCAGAACGGTGTGAATTTAATCATTGAGATTGAAAAAAATGGAGGAGCTTCAGGCGTTTTCTTTCAGATGGATGAAAAAGATGTCCAATATTTAATGAAATTATCCTACACCATGCACGCCTCCGATGGAGCTGTCCGAGTCTTTGGAGAAGGATTTCCACACCCGAGAAATTATGGTACTTTTCCCAGAGTTATTTCTCATTATGTTAGGGAAAAAGGAGTGTTGAATCTTGAAGAAGCAATTCGAAAAATGACTTCTCTTCCTGCACAGGTCTTTAGTTTGAAAGATAGAGGCTTGGTAAAAGAAGGAATGTTTGCAGATATTACAATTTTTGATTATGAAAATATAAAAGACAAGGCCACATTTTCCAATCCTCATCAGTACGGCGAGGGATTTTCTTATGTCATCGTCAATGGAGAAATTGTTATAGAAAATGACAAATATACGGGAGAACTCCCGGGAATGGTTCTCTACGGACCCGGAAAAAATAATTGATTCAGAACAAAGAGGATAGAGTGGAATATATATGAAAATCGGGATTTCTTGATCAGTAATTAAGGACAAAGTCTATTACTCTTCCGCAATATTCCTGGATTCTCACTGATATTGCCTCTTTCATGCCAACCTTTTATTGACTTTAGATGTTTCTTCTATGTATTATCGGTAATGCAGCAACTCAGAGGATTGAAATTGAACGAAAATGAGCAGAAATCAAAGCAAATCCAAAAAGCAAATTCTTATGTTACCTATCTTATTATCTTCTTCTGTACTCTTGGAATATGGTCGTTTCACTGCTGCTCCTCAGGAGGAAAAAAGGTTGAATTCCGGACGATTCGAGTCACAAGGCGAACGGTCTCTCCTTCTGTTACCGCCCTTGGCACAGTCAAACCTCAAGTGGGTGCTGAGGTGCGTTTGGGAGCTCGTATACCTGGTAAGGTAGAGCGTCTTCGCGCGAATATTGGTGACTTTGTGAAGAAGGGACAAATCATTGCAGAGCTGGAAAAAGATGAATTAAAGGCGGCCATTGAAAAGCAGAAAGCCGAGCTAAACAGGGCCTTAGTTAATCTTGCTGCGGAAGAGACTCTCGGTCCTATCGAGCTGGAGAAAGCTGAAGCCGAGTGGAGACGTTTAAAGTCTATCCATGACTTGGAAGCGGCAAAGTATGAGAGACATGCAACTCTCTTCAAAGAAGACATCAACTCCAAGCAGATTCTTGAGCAGGCAAGAGAAGAGCTCTTAGTGGCGAAGAAGGAATTAGAAGCAAGTTTGAAGACACTGGAACTGACCAAGAACAGGTTCAATAAAGATTTGGAACGACTCAAAGCGGAAGTTGAAAGTGCGAGGGCCGCACTAAAAATTGCTGAGGTGGAATTGTCATATGCAACCTTGCGTGCTCCGATTTCTGGAATCATCGCCTCTGTCTCGACGCAAGAAGGTGAAACCGTTGCTGTGGGTTTGAGTGCACCCACATTTGTGACGATTATTGATCTTGATCGACTTCAAGTCGAAACTTATGTTGATGAAGTCGACATCGGTAAGATCAAAGTTGGCCAAAAAGCCACTTTTACGGTTGAGGCTTTTCCTTCAATTGACATAGAAGGAGAGGTTGTGGGGATTTATCCTAAAGCACTACTCAAAGAAAATGTTGTTTTCTATAATGTTGTGATCAACAGTACGAAACTCTCTTCAGCCGCTCTTCGACCGGAAATGACGGCCAACGTCTCAATAATCCTTGAATCCCGTGAGGATGTCCTTTTAGTGCCGGCGAAATCTGTGAAGAAATCCGGAGGTGCGAACTTTGTTTATATGCTAGAGAAAGGAAAGCCGGTGAGGCGTGAGGTTCGAGTTGGCTGGAAACAGGGACAGTTTATCGAAATCATAGAAGGACTCAAAGAAGGTGATGAAGTTCTTGAATATCACGGTGACTGGGATGAGAGATGAACCATGAACAGAAGAGTACGGATCTTTAAAGAATCCTGCCGGGTGATGGGAGGCAACAGGCTCCAGGTATTCATTATGATGCTTGGAGTAGCAGTTGGAGTTACTTCTCTCACGATGATGATCTGTGTGAGTAAGGGGGCATACGAGCAAGTAATGGATACTGTTAACAAGCAGGGTCCGAATCTGTTGCAGGTCCGGCCAGGGACAGACAAACAAACCGGACTTTCTTCCGGCAGTCGCGAGGTTGTGTCGCTCGTCGAGGAAGACGTTGATGCTATTCTTCAACACATTGGAAATATTCGTGCTGTTTCTCCTGTCAAAGACCGCAAGGAAATCGAAGTGAAATATGGAGCTAAGTTCACTCTATCCAGAATATTCGGAGTCAAACCAGTATGGGCCCAGATCCGTGATTTTGGCCCAAGTAAAGGAGAATTCATTTCCGATGAGGATGTGTCTTTTGCCACCAGAGTATGCCTCGTTGGGCAGACTGTTAAGAAGAACCTGTTCGGAGACACTGATCCAATCGGTCAAACCATTCAAATCAAGAATGTTCCATTCACGGTCAAGGGTGAACTTCAGGGGAAGGGAATATCTTCTGCGGGTCGAGATCGAGATGACCGGATCGTTATTCCCATCACCACGTATTTCAGGAGGCTCTTCAGAGATGTCTATTTGACTCAAATAGTGATTACCATCGCGGATATAAGCAAGATGGATGAGACCGTGGAGGACGTGCGTGCGTTGCTCCGAGAACGCCACACGATTGCACCTGGAGAACCGGACGATTTTGCCATGAGGACTCCTCAGGATTTGATAGACTTAGCTTCTGAAGCCTCAATATCTTTGGTAAACTTGCTCACCGGCATCGCGGGATTTTCTCTGCTGGTTGCAGGCATCGTGATTATGAACATAATGCTCGCTTCCATTTCGGCAAGGAGGAATGAAATAGGAATCCGGAGGGCAGTTGGTGCAAAGAGAAGTGATATTCTCATCCAAGTCATGATGGAATGTTTTCTCATCTCAATAATGGGAGGCATGTTCGGTACAATCCTAGGATACGGTGGGTCTATTGCCCTTTCGAGCTTAAAAGTAGCTGCTAGTAAAGTCACACCCCTGGCCGTTGCCGCTTCCATCGTGTCCTGTAGTATCATATCCCTTGTCTTCGGTTTGTATCCTGCCAGAAAGGCATCAAACCAGAGTCCTGTGGATGCCTTGAGAGCTTAGAGAGAGGAGCTTGGCATGATAAAAGTCAAGAACATAGAAAAAACATATAGAAAAGGTTCCGTGTCAACTCCCGTGCTGCGCTGTGTAAACCTCGCAATTAATCGTGGGGAATATGTGGCAATCATGGGGACATCAGGAACTGGTAAGTCCACGCTGATGAACATTCTCGGTTGCCTAGACAAGCCGACGAGTGGAATGTTTGAATTTGATGGAGTTGATGTCTCAAAATTAGACGATGATACTCTTTCTACGCTGAGGAACAAGAAATTCGGTTTCGTTTTCCAGGTGTTTTTCCTTTTGGAGCGGACAACAGCGCTTGACAATGTCCTCTTGCCTCTAATCTACGCTGACAAATATCCGACAGATGCGATACAACGTGCCAAAAAAGCTCTCGCTCGTGTGGGACTCGAAGATCGGACAAAATATCTTGCCAACGAGTTATCGGGGGGACAGCAACAGAGGGTGGCTATTGCTCGAGCCTTGATTAATGATCCTGATGTCATCCTGGCAGACGAACCGACAGGCAATTTAGATTCCGACAGTACTAGTGAAGTTCTTGAAATCTTCAATCGCCTCCATAAAGAGGGGAGGACAATTGTCGTCGTTACACACGATCGTGAAGTTGCTGTGCAAGCCCACCGAATCCTGGAGCTTCGAGATGGCAAGTTATTTGAAAATGACGCCAGAGCAAAGCTGGAAAATTAATGCACATTATCCACCGAGCTCCTTTTATAATTTATAGAATAAGCGAATTGGCAAATCTTCAAACGTAAGAAAAAGGTTGAAAGTTACAAAAATCATCGCCTCATCATATAAGATTCTCGCCTCTCACAGATTGCGTACTTTCCTGTGCATATCCAGCGTAGCCATCGGAGTCATGGCCGTAGTTGTAATGGTGTCAATGGGACGGGGAGCCCAAAAGCGTATACTGGACATGATTCGTGATATGGGAACCAACTTGATCGTTGTCAACGCGGGCCATGTTACCCTCGTTGGAGGTCGAGAGAGACAATCAGCAATCGTTACGACTCTGAAGCCTGCAGACGCAGATGCCATACAAGACCACTGTGCTTCTGTCGCAGATGTAGCTCCCGAAACCAGTCGCAAGATGAATGTTCAGTGGGAATCGGAAAACTTGATGACGAATGTTGTCGGAGTCACGGCTGCCGCTCTTCAGATCCGCAATATTGAAATTGAAACTGGCCGAAGCTTCGATTCAATCGAAAACGATACAGCCAGGAGAGTTGCACTCGTGGGCACGGTGATCGTTGAGAAACTTTTTTTTAGTGGGGAAGATCCTATCGGTCATCAGATCAGAATCGGTCGTGCACCCTTTGAAGTAGTTGGCGTCATGAAAGCAAAAGGGGTGGATGCGAACGGAGTGGATCGAGACGACAGAGTACTCATCCCGATAAATACCGCGATGCGTCGGTTGATACGGATTACCTATATCCAGAAAATCCACATTCAGGTTGCCAATTCCAAGAAGTTGCAGCGTGCGGAAACAGAAATCAGAGAGTTGTTGCGGGAGAGACACAGATTGCGGGATAAACCTGACGACTTTACCATCCAGAATCAAGCCACTCTGGTCCAGACGGAGAGACAGTCCACCCGGACATTAACTCTTCTTATGGGAAGTGCTGCTGCAATATCGCTTCTCGTTGGGGGTATCGGAATTCTCGCAGTCATGCTTACGGCCAGTCGGGAGAGAAAAAAGGAAATTGGATTACGTCGAGCAATTGGCGCGCGGCGTCGTGACATTCGGACCCAGTTCCTGCTGGAATCCCTGATTATCGCTGGTACAGGCGGATTTTCTGGTGCTTCCATCGGACTGCTTTTTACTTTTTTGGCTTCTAAACTTGGAGGTTGGAATACAATCGTATCCTGGGATGCAACTGCTGTTGGATTGGCTTTGTCAGTGGTGATTGGGTTGCTTTTTGGGATCTATCCTGCTTCTAAGGCCTCGTCACTAGAGCCTATCGAAGCCCTCAGAGCAAAGTGAGCACAGACATGATAACCAAGAGGAAAGTGGCTCTCTACACTATTATCGGCATCAGACTGGTCTGCCTGTCCCGTGGAAGGAGCATCGAAGAAATAGATGATGCGATACCAACACTGGGCAGTTAATAGGATATGCTCGATCATGCGAACCTTTTATTGACTGGATATGTTTCTTTACTGTAATATTGCTAATGTAGCAGGTCATAGGGTTGAAATTGAGTAATAATTAGTAGAAATCAAAGCAATCCCAAAAAGCAAATTCTTATGCTTCACCAAACAGCAATATGACTATTAGACAATCAAAGAATATTTCGTTCACAGCTGTTTTATTGTGCATTTTCATGTTGGGTTTTCTTCACAGTCAAATATACACCCAGGAAAACAATGACTGGGAAAATCCTGAAATTATAGGGCACAACAAAGAGCCTGCACACTGCACACTGATGCCTTATGAAGTTTTCAAGACAGCTTTAGAAGGGATGAAGAAAGCTTCAAGTTTCTTCAAGTCACTCAACGGCAAGTGGAAGTTTAACTGGGTTTCAAAACCTGCTGACCGCCCGCTTGATTTTTACAAGCTCTCCTACAATGTCAGCAAGTGGAAGGATATTTCAGTCCCTGGCAACTGGCAAATGCAGGGTTACGGAAGGCCAATTTACACAAATGTACGCTATCCATTCAAGAAAAATCCTCCATACATCCAGCATGACTATAATCCTGTCGGGTCATACCGGAGAGAATTCGAGATTCCCGAAGAATGGAAAGACCGTGAGGTCTTTATTCATTTTGACGGTGTCGAATCTGCATTTTACCTCTGGATCAATGGAAAAAAGGTTGGCTACAGCCAGGGAAGCAGGACGCCTGCAGAATTCAATATCACAGAATATATATGCCGCGGCCGCAATGTTTTAGCAGTAGTAGTTTACCGCTGGTCTGACGGATCTTACCTGGAAGACCAGGACTTCTGGCGGCTCAGTGGGATTTTCCGTGACGTTTATTTGTTTTCTACTCCTTCTGTTCACATTAGAGATTTTGAAGCCGTATGCAGCCTGGATGATGAGTATCATGATGCAGTATTAAAAATCACGGCCAGAGTAAGGAATTATTCTAACAGCGCATTCGAAAGCCCTAAAGTTGATGTTTTCATGCTGGATGCGGCAGGAAAACATGTTGGCCCTGACGTGCTAATGGAAGGTTCCACTAAATATATAGCATCAGGTGCGGAGAGCACGATCAAGATGAAAGCTCATGTTACTAATCCGCTCAAGTGGTCAGCAGAAAAGCCTAATCTTTACACTTTGCTTATTACGCTTAAGGACTCCAAAGGCTCGGTTCTAGAAGTCGAACGCACTAATTTTGGATTTCGCAAAGTAGAAATAAAAGACGGCCAGTTACTGCTAAATGGATCTCCTATCCTTATCAAAGGCGTGAACCGGCACGAACATGACCCTGATACAGGGCATTATGTCAGCCTCGAATCCATGGTCAAAGATATTAAGATCATGAAACAGTTTAACATCAATACGGTACGGACAAGCCATTACCCAAACGACCCAAACTGGTATGACCTCTGCGACAAATATGGAATCTATCTTATAGATGAAGCAAATATCGAATCGCATGGTATAGGCTACTCCCCAGAAAAAACTCTTGCGAACAAACCTGAATGGAAAAAGGCACACATGGACCGAATTATCAGTGTTGTTGAGCGCGATAAAAATCATCCTTCCGTGATTTTCTGGTCAATGGGAAACGAAGCCGGAGATGGGACAACATTTGAGTTTGCGAGCGAATGGATTCACCGCCGGGATCCATCGAGGCCCGTTCATTATGAACGTGCGGGCAGAAGACCTCATACAGATATAGTCTGCCCGATGTACTCCAGAATTGAAAGCATCATAAAATATGCCGAAAAAAAACAAGATAGGCCTTTAATTCTCTGCGAATATTCCCATGCCATGGGGAATGCAGTCGGCAATCTGCAGGAATACTGGGATGCTATAGAAAAATACAAACACCTGCAGGGCGGATGCATCTGGGATTGGGTCGATCAGGGCTTCCGCAGAAAATCGCCGGACGGCAGAGAATTCTGGGCATACGGCGGCGATTACGGCGATGAGCCAAACGATGGGAACTTCTGCATCAACGGGCTTGTATTTCCAGACCGCAAGATTCCCCCCAAGATGTGGGAGGTTAAAAAAGTATACCAGAATGTCGGAATCAAGGCTGATGACATAACCCAGGGGAAGATAACAATCCATAATAAATATTTTTTCACGAATCTCAACGAATTTGACGTCAAATGGAGCATATCTGAGGATGGGAAAGTTATTCAAAAAAGCACATTAGGACCGCTGGATATTGCTCCAGGGGACAAAAAATCTATTATTCTGCCTGTAAAAAAACCGGCACTCGCACCAGGTGCTGAATACTGGTTAAAAGTGACATTTACATTGAATAAAGACACAATCTGGGCAGATAAAGGCCATGAAATTGCATGGGAGCAGTTCAAATTACCTTTTAATGTTCCTCCAAAAAAAGCGGTATATAAAAGGGTTGCGGTCAAATTAAATCTAACTGAGTCTAATGGACTTGTTAAAATCAGCGGAAAGGATTTTAATGTTATTTTCAGTCGTGAGAGCGGGACAATAACCTCTCTCGTTTATAAAGACAAGGCAGTAATCAAGAACGCCCAAGACAATATCAGAGGCCCGGTCTTGAATGCTTTCAGGGCACCCACTGATAACAACCGGCATCTTGCAAAGAGCTGGTATCAGGCAGGACTGGACAAACTTCAACGCCAGGTTAAAGACTTTCATATAAAAAAATTAGAAAATGGAGATATTCAAGTATCTGCACATATTACATGTTGTGGCACTGAAGAAAGCGGGTTTGAACATAACTGCACATACACGGTTCAAGGCAACGGTTGGATTCAGGTGGACAATGATATAAAGCAGTTTGGAGAACTGCCGATTCTGCCAAAGCTCGGGGTCCAACTCACAGTTATGGGAGATTTCAAAAATTTCCACTGGTACGGCCGCGGTCCGCATGAAAATTATCCTGATCGCAAGACAGGGGCTGCTGTCAGCTTATACCACAGCACAGTTTCAGAGCAATATGTGCCGTACGTAAGACCGCAGGAAACAGGGAATAAGGAAGATGTCCACTGGGCAGCCTTTACAGACAGTTCAGGTGAAGGCCTTCTTATAGTTGCTGATGATGTTCTATCAGTAACAGCCCTTTACTACACGGCATCCGACCTTGACAAGGCTGACCACATTAATGAACTTACCCCAAGGAAAGACATCATTCTGAGCCTGGATACATGGCAGTACGGCCTGGGTAATGGAAGCTGCGGCCCTGGAGTGATAAAAAAATACTCACTTTATCCCAAATCATTTGACTTCAGCTTCAGTTTGCGCCCTTATTCCAGGCAAAAAAACTAAATAAATATGGCTCTTCTCCAAATCAGTTGATGAAAATATGATCCAGGAAATAGGAGAAGAAATGGATAACTTCTTATTTTTATTAGAGTTATGGTTAATAAAACCACTGAAAAGGCTCTCTCTATGTTTTCGCTCCGATATTTTGTCTCTGAATCTCAAGCTTACCTCAATGAAATCTTATACTTATTCAATCAATATTCATTTTTTTATCAACTAAACGGGAGATGATCTATAAATATAAAAGGAGGGAGTATGTTATGAAGTCTCAATTTCATAATCTCAAAGGGAATGAGCATACTGGAACCGAAGTCTGTTTTATACATCATCGACAAACTGGTTTCAGGCTATACTCCGGACACATGGATCAAAAAGCTTATAGATGACAAAAACAACCGAACTCTGGAACCCCAGAAAAGACATAAAAGGCATCTCTAAATTCACCGGAAAAAATGCCAGATTAGAACTGGCGCGCACACTGCTGAAATATCAGGATGAAAAATTCGCCGGCAAGTTGTTCATACCTTGGAAAAAATTTAAGCATCCTGAACTTGGAGAAGGCGAAATTGGAGGCCATGACCCTAACAGGAACTATCCTTCAGGTTGGAATCTTCGGGCAGGAAATCCATATCCAATGTCAGAGCCATGTACACGTAATACATATGAATTCATGCTGAAAGGAAAGCAAAAACTGCATTTCTGCGTTCTTGTACAAATGGATGGACAAGTATCCCTAATTCTCGGATTTGTGAAAGAAAATTGCAAAGATTTAAGAAAATAGTAATATTTTAATTTCAATATACTGAAAAATGTTGTATTATATAAAAATCGTGATTAAGAAGGATTTTAAATCAAAATGATACCCAATATTCTCTCTTAGGTCCATAGAAGACTCCTTCTCCATCGTCTTTGTAAAGTTGATATAAGGAATATTAGTTTAATATACATTTTGCTATTTTATGATAGAGAAGCCTAAAAGCAACTAAATAAGTTCTTTTTAGTTATGTGTGAGCAGTAAAAATGAGAAGTTTAAGAATTGGCCTATTAAATAAAAAAAGGGGTAATTTTACATTACAGGAAAAGTTTGCAGGAAAAGAAAATGTTGTGGATGAAACATCCAAAGAAGTTGCACAGTACAGAAAAGCTTTGACCGTAGCAGGGTATGATGTTGTTACAATAAATTGGGGCCCTAATTTTATTAATTCTTTAAAAAAAGCAAAGGTTGACCTTGTATTCAATGTTTCAAGCCTTATTGAAGCTGAGGTACTAGAAAAAGAAAGGATTCCTTATGTAGGTTCTGATAGCTCTACAATTGCTCTGGCAACTGATAAATCACTTGCAAAAAGGATATGGCAGATAAATGGTTTACCAACGTCACCCTATCATGTAGCAAGAAATGAGGAAAACTGTAAGCCCTTTAAAAAGAACCCTCCCTTTGACTATCCTCTTTTTATCAAGCCTCTATCCGGCAGAGGAAGTTGCGGGATAACTCCTGAATCTGTTGTTAAAAACTACAATCAACTGGTACGTACTGTTGAAAGAATATATACTACAATGAAACAACCTGCTCTAATTGAAAGATTTCTAGACGGCAGGGAGATAATCGTTGGAATAATAGGGAATGATGGTGATGCAAGAGTACTTTCTCCATTAGAAATCAGAAAAAACGGTCAGATACTAACTTATGAAAAAAAGCAACTAGACGATGATGAATTCATCTGCCCTGCAGAATTAACTAAAGCAGAAACAGCAAGAATGCAGTCCTTAGCAATCAAAGCTTACAAGCAACTTGGCTTTAAAGATTATGGTAGAATAGATACAATCCTAACTAAGGAAGGGCCTTTTCTTCTTGAAGGAAACACTTTTGCCGGATTATTATGCACACCTAAAGAAAAACCCCATAGCTATATTGGATTTATGGCAGTGGCAGAAGGCAAAGGAGAAAAAGAACTGCTTGATGAGATAGTAGAAACAGCTGTAACGAGATATGAACATTAAGTGATGCGCAAACCAGAAATATAAACCCCTAGCTACATTGAAATCTTGGATAGAGCGAGGGAAAATAATAGCAGGGGATAAATGTTGACATAAACCCGCCCCTAAACAAGGGAGTATGAACTTAAATATAACTGATTATGGTAAAATGGCTGCAAAGAAGGATACTAAAAAAATAAAATTAACATTCATGAATGCTGTTGGAAACAGATTGGTTATAGTTGATGAATATTTTCAAACGCTTATAGAAGAAAAAGCCAAAAATGATTTTGTGAGAGAAGTTTCTAAGTCCTGCGGTTTTGATCCAGACAGCATATTATTCTTGTCTAGACCAGGTACAGGTAAAGGAGATATTATGATGAGGATATTTGATAGGGACGGAACAGAAGAAACCATGTGCGGCAATGGTTTAAGATGTATTGCAAGATACGCATTTCTGAATAATTACATTGGCAAAAAAGCATGTATAAGAACACTTGATGGTATAAAAACAGTTCAACTTTTAAATGGAAATATTTGGACTAACTTGGGCATTATAAACCAGTTTTGTAGTATTAACCCGGAACTACACTTTGCCTATAGCGGTCTGCCTCATTTGGTACTCTTCACAGAGAATCTGGAAGAAATTGATGCAGAAAAAGTTGCAAAAAGTTATAGATACAATAAGGAACTGACTTCAAAGCTGGGTTACCCAAACAACATGCATGTTAATCTTATTGAGATAATAGACAGGCACACTATCAAAATAAAAACCTATGAAGCGTGTGTTGAAAGAATCACCCAGTCTTGCGGAACAGGAGCTGTTGCATCAGCTTTTGTTGTTGCTAAACTGGATGAATGTGATTTTCCCTTAAAAATAATTAATCCTGGCGGAATTCTAATTGCAGATAAGGAAGGTGAGAATATGATACTGACAGGGGGCCTGCAGAAATCGTCGGAAAAGTTAAATATGATGTCTCAAAACCAATGAAGGCTAAATAGGGTCAGACCTGTGCAACTGACTTTAAACAAATGAGATCACTCCTTGTTTTCCCGGAAATATGGTCCTAATTGAGAATTTTGGGCTGCCAAAACGTCTAATTAAGAGGTTCATCACGATAATCCGTACTTTTTAGTATGCAGGTTGTATATTTTTAGCATAAAGTAATTCAGGTCACGGTATCCATAGGCCATGCGTTTGATAACCTTGATGTGGTTATTAATTCCCTCTACCTTGGCAGTGGAGATGGGAAAGTAGAAGTAGTTAAGTATACCGGCTATATGCCTGCGCATCTTTCTGGCGAAACGGGCCAGCTGTATTACCCCGGAGCTGAGAGCTTTATGGATCCAGTCATTGAGGAACCTCTCAGCCTGGCTTCTGGTAGGTAGTTTCCAGAGTCTACGCAGATCCTCCTCCAGCAATAACCTCTTTGGATTACCTTATATAGGACTTACAATAAAAACAGCGATTCTTGGCCCGAACCATATACAGGTATATGGCTCCTCTTTTAATTCGCATCCGTAAATGATGATAGCCATAAAGACCTAAGGCATGATAAAATAATGATTGGGACATCGGTTTTTCCTCCTTTTTTTAACTAAAATCTTATTGAGGAATTTAATACGATGTCCCCTTCTACGTCAACACAAAGTATGGATTACCGTGATGAACCTTAAAGGGTAAAAATCCGCCAATACTATCCATCAGCCTTAGCAAGATGATAAGGTGAGGTAATATTATGGCTGTTGTCAGCAACATGAGTTATTACCTTTTAAAAAAAGTTTTCGACTAATTAAATAAATTTACTGAGAATTAGAATCTTTAATAGTGAAGTGTTAGAATAATTGTATAGGAGAAGGAGTGAATCAATGGGATATAGGCTAAAAAAAGTATTTGCAAGGATTGGGATTTTCTTGGTGGCTTTAATAGCCATAGGACTGATAACACGGGCTGTATTTAATTATTCAACTGGGAAAAAATTGGAGGATTTTCTGGACCATATGAAGGCTGAGGAAATTCCTTTAGCCATAAGAGATATCGAGCCGGAATGTAATCCCCGGAACAATGCTGCCTTGAATTGGAAGACAGCAGAGGCTATTATTTCTGTCGTGGGGGAACAAAGAGCACTTTTAGGCCAAGTTATTGAAGATCTTTTTTATGGAAAGCCTTTGGAAAAAGAAATAAAAAATCAGATAAAAGATCTGATAATCAAAAATCAAGAGGCCTTAAATTTAATGTTGGAAGCTTCCACCAAAACCTGCTTTAAGTATGAAGAACAATGGGATGTTATCGGATATGATCGTAGGATTCCAAAGCTTATTCAATTGATACAAGGTACTCGGCTTTTAGGCATTGATGCAGTGATCAAAGCTGAGGATGGAAATGTTGAAGAAGCCATATATCAATGCCTGGCTACAGGAAGGTTTCTAAAGTTGTATCTTCAGGAACCATTTTTGATTAATTATCTGGTTGTGATGGCATGCATGAAGCAGGTCGCTGTTTGTTTGAACTACATCGTCTCTAACAGAGAAATTGAGACAGAAACCCTAAAAAAAATCCTTAAAGAATGGGATTCTTCTCCGTGGAGAGAAGGACTGGTTTGGGCTCTAAAGTCAGAAAGAGCAGCGGGATTAGAATCTGCTCTCCTATATTTACGAGGAGAATATGATTTGAATCTAGTTATGGGAGGAGAAATTTACTATTGGTTGTTTCGGCCTGTTTATAAAAGTGAAATCATCTGGATGACGCGGGCTTATGATCGCCTGATTGAAGCTGCGAAAATGCCGTATTATGCCTCAAGAGATTTCAAAAAAAACGAACGAATAATAAATTCAATACCATGGTACTACAAGATGGTTGGGGCATTAGTCCCCTATGTTGCAACTGTGCTGTTTAAAAGGGCTACACTCGATGCTATGTTTGAAACAGGCCAGATCGGAATGGCCTGCAAGTTATTCAAGAACCTTAATGGAGATTTCCCTGAGGAATTGGCTGAATTGTCTCCTGGAATACTAGAGAAAATACCGGTTGATCCTTTCACCGGGCAATCTTTTGTTTACAAGAAACAAAACTCTGGTTTCATTGTCTACAGTATAGGTTCAAACTTGAAAGACGACAAAGGAAGAGGAACTTGGGAGATTACCTCACTTGTTATGGAGAAGGATGACGATTGGAGCTGGAAAGTAATGCCAGTAAAAAGCAAATAAAAGAAAACCCAGATAAAAACCGGACAATACCCATTCACCTATTTTTGAGTGTATAATATGTATGATATTGCTTATGATGGTTAATACCCATATAATTCATTTGTGTACTTCCTTTTGTTGAATTTTTTTATCTCGCGAGCAGCCTATCAAAAACAAGATTCCTGCAGTAAGCACATCACATCATCATGCTGCATATCCAAAGAAAGTTAAAAGTCTTTTATGCCAAGGGAAAGATGATATGTTTAATATTTCTGGGGTATACTTCTGCTCGCATTTTTCCCCTTTTTTCCGATTGCTTATCTCTTAATAGGCCGCCTTTTCATGGGCCAAATGATGTTTGCCAATAATAATTGTGTCGGATGTGGACTCTGTGCGAAGTCCTACGTTACCACGAACCCGAGACTAGTTTGAAAGACTTGATTAACAAGAAGCGATAATTGATTGGGAAATTTATATCCTTTTTAGCTTTTTTCAGAACTTACTCTGTGATTTTTCTCCTTCCAACAATTATTCTTTAATTAGCTACAAATCTTCGCTATAATGTGGACATTGTGAATGTCACCAGGTGAGAATTTGCTTCAGCGTTACGAGGGATAGGACAAAGTATTTAAAATCCCGGCAGGAGTCACAGCCAAATATCCCGGGGGGAGCTTACAGCACCTGGAGGAGGAAAGGGATGATCAATCATAAAAGGCATACGATTTCCATATTTTTCTTCCTAACATTGCTCCTTGTTTTATTTTCTTCGTTTGGACAGGGTGCTATCAGATTGGGCTTATTTCCGGTTCAACCGTCTTACAGTTTGGAAAGCAAATTGGCCACCTATACATTTATGAACAGCTTGACAGAAACAATCGTGCAGGATTTGGAAGAAGCAAATGTCGGTCAAATAATCCTTCTGCCCTGGCCGAAAGAGACGTCAGACGAAAACAGGCCCAACTTCGAAACACTGATTGCCAAGGGGATTGAAGCCGGTTGTAACGGGATTCTGGTTATGAAACTGGAGGCATTAAAATTTTCGGTGACAGAGAAAAAGCTGCCAGCAGTAGGATGGATAAAACTGGCGAATGCAGATGTCTGGCTGAAAGGCGGTTTGCTGGATATTCAGACAGGGTCTGCAGTATCTCCCGTAGACGCGAGGGGCAAAGGCGACAGCAAGTATTATAAAGGTCCAAACCCTGGTGATGTGCAGGATGAACCGATAAATTCTCAATATGTTGAAAAATCCCTGCTCGGAAAAGCTGTCAGTCAGTTGAGACAGAATCTTATGAAATCGGTCAAGAACGGACTGGGACGGCTGACCCCGGGCCAGGTCAAGATGCCGGTCCGGGAGAGTGCCCCCGAGGGAGTTGGTTTTACCACGGATAGTTACACATTGGAGGTACCGACAGGTTTTGACAGACGTGGCATAATATCCGTTGTGAATCGCGGGCAGAGTCCCGAGAATTTCATAATAAAACCGCTGGAATCCCCGGGAGACGTCATAATCGGTTTGAAAGGGCAGGGTTCTATAGATTCTCCCTGTCTGCTTGGTCCCGGGGAATGGAAATATGTGCGCTTGATCGTCAATTCCGATAAACATCATCCCCCGCAGACACTGAGGTTGGGACTGTTCACTGCAGCCGGGGAAAATGAACCTGATCTAAATGGAGAACCATGGGATACGGCTTCCATACATCTGAAGTTTCAGTCCAGGCCGGCACAGGTTAAACTTTCCATCCTTTCCCAGGACCCTGTTACTCTGGCCTACTCCTGTTCTCTAATAAATCAGGGAGAAACGATTGACAATTTGAGGCTTGAACCGCCTGCAAGTCAGGAGGAGTTTGTACGCTTGGTTCCTGACCTGAAAGATGCTCGCATTCCAGCCGGAGGGTCTCTGAGTTTTAAGGTGATCCCAAATATGATTCCAGGCATCAAATCCATGGAAGTGACCCTTGAAGGCAACATAGGGGCTTCCCAGCATTCATGGAAATTTCATTTCGAAGTGCCGGAGGGCAAACGAATCTATTACGGTCTTGGACATTCATACAAAATTACTTCTTCAAATAAGTCGGATTGTACAAACAGGGGTGCCATCATAACAGGAATAAGGAGCTATCATAACAAAAAATATTACACTTGCGAAGGCGATGATGACCCACTGGCACCGGATATCCCTCCCCTTAAAAGATTTAGGGGCTACATTTATTCTTGGATTTCCAGGATGGTGGGAGGCTCTAGTGAATTTCACAACACGGCGGGAAATGGTGCAGATGTAAGAGGCGCAACCATACGAGAAAATTTGGGGGCCTGGCTACCTGATTTGGACAAGGACAGCCGGACCCATCCGATGGTATCTGCAGGAGACAGATGGATCGGCTTTGTAAATTATGCCCCGGGTAAAGATGGTATCTCAGTACATTTTGTGGCTTTTGGGCGAGACGGGAAAGGATATCGTTCACCTTTTCGATTGAATGAAAAAGGGCATGTGGCCAGATGGCCTTACTTGAGAGCCCGATACAACGGGTCCCGGGCATTCGTGGTCTGGGAGGATTCCTTCCGGGGAAGGACCGATGTGGCCTTCAGAGCCAGCGGAGAGGGGATGACCAACTGGGGTCCGGTGTTCTATTTAACGAGGCATGGAGAAGGTGTGAGCGACCCTGTTGTCAAGATTGCCGGGGATGGCACTCTTATCACAGCCTGGCAGGATTTGCGTTCAGGCGGAAGGCGAATATTCTTAAGGCTGAGCCGTAACGGGGGAAGGAATTTTACACCGGAGATCACAATCCCTGAGGCCGAAGACGAAATTCAATCCTGGCCTCAGGTCGCACCCACCGCGGATAAAGAATATGCACTAATCTATACTTCCCGGAAGGGCGAAAATACAAATATTGTGATGCGCATGCTGGATGGGTCCGGCGCCCCACAGGGAACCCCCCGGGTTCTTTCCCAAAGCCATGCATCATGCGGGGAACCGCAAATCACCTGCAGTCCAAAAAACCGTCTCTATGCCGTTTGGCGCGAAGGAGAAGGACAACATAGCGAAGTCTGGTTCGTCAAAAGCATGGATAAAGGGATGACCTGGACTCCTCCAAAACAACTGACCAATGATGAGGCGTATTCTGAATACCCATTGGTTGGAGGCGATGAGTCAACTCTCTGGGTGAGTTATCATAGTAACATATCGGGCGCGGCTGACCTGAAGTATGTGATGGTCAGCCAAGATGAAGGCGAAACCTGGGGAGAGTACGTGACCATACCCTCAATAGGAGGTAAGGTGTTGAACGCCTGGCTGGAGGTCAATTTCTCTCTAAAGTGGCCGCGGAGCAATTACCTCCCTCACAATACCTATATATCCTTTAACGGCGTCAGGGTGGGAGCGATCGAGAATAATATCCCCGAAGGGACCTTTGTGTTTAAAGTTCCAGCGGAACTGGTGGTCTGCAGCCCGACTGAAATCGGGTTCAACCAAGTCAAGGTTGCAGTTGAAGGGTTGAACCATGCGGATTACATCATGATGACGGATATCCGCCTGGTGGTCGAGCAGAACTTTTCTCAAGTGCCGATTGTGGCAGCAAGCCAGGCCGAAGCTGATAGGTTGGCCGGAATTTCGGGGACGGATCTGAATCATTCGAAACCCGATATTGTTCTGGCTGCCAATCGCATTCAGCATTTACCTGACAGACTCGTATCCGGCCAGAAAGTAAACTTGAATTTGCAGGTTTACAACTTGGGCGAGGTCTCGGCCACAAAGGTTAAGGTCGTTGCTTATAAGGCCGACCCCAGGGATCCGACCCTCAAAAAGGAGAAAATGAAACTGGCTGAACAAAATGTGGCAGACATTGCTCCGGGTGCGTATCAGGACATAAATCTGTCTTTCCGATCCGGCTTGAAAGTTACGCCACGCATCTATGTTGCGGTTCAATGCCAAGAAAAGGATTTTTACTATGGAAACAATGTATGGGGGCTGAGCTTTACGCAGGGAGACGGGGGGACGCTCACGCCGCTTCTGGGAACAGATATCCCAAATGTTTTCTATGCCCCTGAGTTGATGGATTTTGTCCATATCCCTGATGTTCCGGCCTTGGAGGATTTAGTCAGCTTACCTGATTTCCCGGACCTGGTTTCACTCCCGGGTTGGGGACCTCCCAACATCTCGAATATTGGAAGATCACTTTTAACCCATCTCGAGAGATTAGGGATCAAAAAACCTCACTGGCTGAAGTAACCTCCCTCACTTCGCACTTTCCCAGGTCAGTATTTTTTCCAGGAATGGCGGCTGTGATCCAGAGCCGTGGTCAAACCCGCAGCGAGGATTCCCGCAGAGTGACAGCACATGCTATGATAAATTCCATAATTTTATTTTTCATTGTACTCTCCTATTATCCTGGATTATTCACGATTCGAGCCTACCCACCCCACCCTAACATTAATGTGGTGGCGAGACACAGAGCACGCACCTGTGAAGATGAATTCTCATTTATTCTTTAATTAGTTACAAATCTTCGCTATAATGTAATACAAGTGATTGTGAATGTTAGAGCTTGGAACGGGGATTTATTTTAGATAAAAAGGGTCAAATTCCTTTTATTGGCTGTAAATGCTCAAATTCATTTTTATCATTATTATGATGCCAAAAACTTTTTTATGAATTTTTTCGTAATAAACATTAAAGATGTAATTTATTTATAAATTTAAGAAGGAGGTGTTAAATTGAAAGGAAGACTGCTTGTATTTTTAGCGATAGGTTTAATGGTCGTTTCGCTGGCTTTCAGCCAAGCTCCCACTAAAGAGAAACCAAAAGTTCAGGCTGTGACAGTATCTCCTGTATCCATGCTTCTCAAGGCTATGACTTCTCGCCTACCCAATAACCTTCATGTGAAACATGTTGTCGGTGATCCTATAAAAGTAGGCAAAGTGACAATCATCCCCATCATGATGATCGATGTTTGCTATGGAGGAGGCGGCGGAGGCCCAAGTCAAGGTAAAGGTCAGCAGATGGGAGGCTATGGATTCGGTATGGGTGGAGAAGCCAAACCCCTGGGATTTGTCGTCATCAGCAAGGCAGGGACAAAATTCATACCTGTGGGAAAGGTCCCGAGGAAATAAGGAGGATGCCATGAAGACAAAATACTTTTTTACAATTTCATTGGCCGTGCTTTTTCTATCATCAAGTTTAGTTTGGTCTCAAGCCAAATCCCCGCTTGAAGAATCCTTTTCCCATCTTGATAAGATGCTCTCGACCCTGAAAGTAAGCTCAATAATCGGCAAACCTATTCGCTCAGGAGATACTTACGTTGTCCCTTTTGCCAGAATTTCTTTCGGATTTGGAGCCGGAGGAATGATGATGGGATACGGCGGAGGCATGGGAGCCAAGACTATTCCTTTAGGTATTTTGATTATCGAGGGAGAAAATGTAAGAGTTGAACTTTTCCCTGTAGAAGAGAAGAAACCTTCTTTCTTACAGGATATGCTTCCAGTTCTCTTTAAGATGCTCCCCCAGATAATGGGAGATAAGTTTCCCTCCTTCACCAACATGCCATCGCCTCCAGTAAAACCAGCGGAAAAGTCTAATAATCTTGCCGAAGAAGGTTCATTAGAACAAATTAAAAAGTTGTTTGATGAAGAGAAATATTCAGAGGCCCTGGAAATAGCGGACTCTGTGCTTGCCAAAAATCCCAATAATGCCGACCTTTATGCTTTGAAGGGCAACATCATGGGCAGCATGGCTCAAGGAAACCCGATGAACATGATGAAGTACGGGATGGGCGCCATGCAGGCTTACGAGAAAGCCTTAAAACTTGACCCTGATAATGCTATGGCTCATTTCGGCCGCGGTATGGGACGTTTAATGGCTCCTCCGGGATTTGGAGGAGACCTTGATGGTGCCATTGGAGACTTTGAATTTGCTTGTAAGAAGGAGCCTTTTCCTGAGTCCTATTACCAGCTTGGAGTAGCTTACCAGAAAAAAGGCTTAAACGACAAAGCAAAAGGAGCCTTTAAGAAAGCCCTGGAACTGAAACCTGATTATCCGGATGCTGCAAAAGCTCTGGCAGAACTCAAGTAGTTTGAGCTAATTGAACATCCACCTAGAAAGAATATTTTTTAGATATTCGACTTGATTTCGGGACTGAACCACGCGTGCTGTTTTCATGCCATGAGTCAGCAGCCCCTGTAGATCTTCTTCCAGAGGCAACTTGCCTTTGAAGAATTCTCTTTCTCATCTCATCTGTCATTCCTCCCCATTCGAAACAGACATTTATAATTTTTCCTAGTTCAGTTCCAATTCCGGGAGCATTCTCTGTCAACCTCTTTAAAGGAATGTCAAACTCATACACAAGCATTTTGTTTTGATTTTTCGACCTGAATATAGCGGTTGCTATTTCTCCGGCATCAGAAGGTTGAGAGGAAGATTTACTCTTTTTCTTTATAGAGGGATAATTGCTTGGAGAGATGCTTTCAATTATGGATAAAAAAGATTACGAGGATCTAATTCTAAAAGGAAATAAATAAAAAAGACAAAGGAGAGCAAAGCTGGAAAACCAGTCCAAATTTGACTCCAGGTTATAAAAAAGTGGAAATTGCTTGATATTTATGACTTACAGTGGTTTTTTCCCAAATTCCATGAATTTTTTCTTAAGCTCTTGTTTCCTTTTCAAGTTATCCAGATACAAACTAAGATTGATAATTTCTTCGGCTATGGCCTCAGCTACAACACCAACAGCTCCCTCCCCCATTATATCAGCCTTAGCACCTTTTACATCCTCTACAAATCCACCGACTTCTCGCTCAATCAACGGGCTTAAAATCCCTTCTGTGTCTTCCACAATGACAAGCTTGATCACTATGAGGAGCCGGTTATAATGCCTAAAAAATACTTGATCAATCTGATCTTCTTTTTTCGCCTTTTTTGCCTCTGCCATCATTGCTTTAAGAGAGTCATCGACAACTTCTCTCCCCCCGGTTCCTTTTTCCGTCATGCCCTTAAATGACATAACCAATTTATCAAGCAATGCATGACCGGCTTTACCTTCCTTAGTTGAAGGCACTCTGCTTATTTCAGCTGAAATGAGACTCACAGAAAATAAAATAACAATGATGAAAAGACAGATCTTTTTGGCCATTTTTTATCTCCTCTATATTTTTAAAATATTTCGATAAAAATCTTATAAGAGTTTTATCCTTTATAAGTATTTTCATCTTTTTTTCCAAATCCATATCCTCAGGCAGGTTTTCATCCCATTGAAGTGGGATTTGTTTTTGACGCAAAGAACCTCTCCCGAGCATTGATGAAAAGGCCTCTTTAAAATTACTTCTCAATATATGTTCTTCAGTATTTTCGGCAGTTGATTTTAAGTTGCTGCCGGCCTGATTCTCCATCATTGTATGCATTACAGACGATTCTTTTAAAAATTGTTCGATTGCACTTAGTGTAATTCTCTGATGAGAAGTCGAAAAAACATTTATCAGGATAAATACTCCTACACACACGGCCAGTAGAGATACTGCCACTACCAGCACTGTTCTGCTAAACCTCAAGCCAGAATGCTTCTTCCTTTCACTCTCATTCTTAAGACATGCTTTAAGACGAGAATTCAGAATATTCATAGGAAAAATGCAAAAGGCCTCATTTCCCTCCTCATGAATAATTCTTTCGATGGTTTCATCCTCTGCTTTTTTATTTTTTGCCATGATTAACCTCTTTTAAATTAGCCAAAATCGAAAGCCGTGCTCTGCTCGCCCTCGACATGACAGTTCCCTCCTTTATCCCAAGAGTTTGGGCGATTTCCTGGCAGGAGAGACGACCATACTCCTTTAAAATAAAGACTGCTCTCAGTTTTTGCGGTAAACATCGGACGGCATTTTTAAAAATATTATGCTGCTCTTTACGCATGAACCGCCATTCAGGAGTGCTGCGATCAATCGAATCATCACTAATTCTTGGAAAAAGAAAGCGTTGCAAACGCTGTTTTTTCACATGATTCAGACAGGTGTTTTTTGCAATTTTTAAGAGCCAACCTCTCAAATGGCATGAATTTTTAAGAGAGCCAATATTTTTCAATGCCTTAAGATACACATCCTGCATCAAATCTTCGGCATCCCATGGATTACGAGAAAACCCAAGGCAAATCCGAAAAATAACATCTGAATAGTTCATTAACTCATCCAAAACACTGGAACCATTCCTAGAATTCCATTTTTCCATGTTCTAATATTTTTCTACTTTCATTTATTAAAGACAACCTAGAAATGGAAATATTCCCTAAATCTCAAAAAAATAAATCTCTGTGCTTTAGAAGAATTCTATTTTTTGAAAATTGACCATATGTTTTTACTATGATAAAAGAAAAACCTATATTTGCATCTGAATATTAAAAATTTAAGAGATAAGGATTGTAATCAAGCTAAATAGGAAATAATAGACCCATGACAAGATGCTTTAGTATACTCCTGACAATTTTGGCTTATACACTGCTTTCCACCGGTTTTGTCCTTATGAAAAAAGGGATTGTCTGGATCGGATATAAAGGGGAAAAAGACAAAACATATTATAGGAATCTTTTTACGTGGATCTCGGGATTTTTACTTATAAATATTTACATCGTGCCAAACACAGTTGCGCTCAGGTACCTGGACCCTCATATTGTCTCATCCATTGCCGGATGGGGAGTTGTCTTCATGGTATTTCTTTCTCATACATTACTGAAAGAAAAACTCTACAGTTCGGATTTCATCTATTCGGCTTTGATTTTCATCTCCATAATTTTCCTAAACCTTTATGAAAATCAAGAAGGTGGAATGACTATCAATATACCATTATTAACAATTATGGCGTTACTCCCGTTTTTTCTTTTTGTCCCCGTTTTTATAAATTCAATCTCAAAAAGAATAAAAACTATTATTTATGCCGCTGTTTCAGGGATTTCCACAGGCATGATAATCGTGACAATGAAAGTTCTTGTTTCCTTAAGAGGATTTCATGTTGCATCTTACTTTTCGTCACCGTATCTGTATTTATATTTGCTTTTTTCACTCACTGCCTTCATAAGCCTTCAAGTGGCCTACAAAAAAGGAGTGATGATGCTGGTGGGCCCTGTTCAATATTCTGCTGCAATCATTTATCCTGTTCTGTGCTCTTATCTCATATTCAGCAACTGGATACACTTCATTCAACTGGCTGCAATTTTAGCCATCGTTTATTCTGTAATTGCTATACTAAAGAAACACTAATCAACCTGGATTATTCATAAAAACTACTTCATGCGCTGTGCCTTGCATCTGCGGCAAGCTTGGCTCGTGAATAACCCACGTCCACCTGGATTATTCATACCTCAGCGCCTTCACCGGATTGGCCAGGGCGACTCTGACTGCCTGATAACTGACTGTGAGCAGTGCGATTGCGAAAGCCAGAAAAGCGGCAAATACGAAAGGCCAGAGACCAACACTAATACGATATGCAAAGCTTTATAGCCACTTGTTCATTGCGTAAAAAGCAACAGGCCAAGCGATGACGTTAGCTACCAGCACCCACTTCGTAAACTCGGTGGAAAGAAGATAAATAATGTTGGGAGCAAGAGATTATCTTCCTTCAAGCTCATTAACTATAGTATCTGCATCGTAGAGTTTGCGTAATGCCTCTGTGATATAACCAGTATGAACGGCAACCGCACGATTTTTTGTCTCATCATACACGAACCGTCCCGGAAGGCTTTCTATATTGCCGTCAAAAATCAAGCCTACCACTTCACCTTTTTTATTGATGACCGGTGACCCTGAGTTTCCACCTATAATATCGCAGGTAGAAACAAAATTTACAGGGGTTGAGAGATCCAACTTATCTCTTCGTTCCCAGAAACGGTCGGGTAAATCGTAGTCCCTTTCCCTGTTAAAACTCAAGGCACGGTCAAATAAACCGTACAATGTCGTTTTACAGGGAGCTTTTGTCCCGTTCATCGAGTATTCTTTGACAGCTCCGTAAGATAACCGCAAGGTAAAAGTTGCGTCAGGGTAAACATCTTTTCCGTAAACAGCAAAGCGTGCCTTGGCAATCTTCTCAGCAGCAGGGGTAAGAACGCTCTCAATGTTCTTCTTACTCCATTCTATATCTTTTCTTATCATGGGTTCGAGTTTATTAGCCAAAACAATAAGAGGATCACTGCATTCTTTCACTGCTTTTTCGCCGCCCTTTACCAAAGATTTACGAAAACTTACATCTGTGAGTTTAGTCCCCTGAATTAATTCCTTAGCCACATCTTCTGGAGAACGCCCATTCAACACCATTTTAATGAAAGGATTATCCGGGCCCAATTCTTCCATTGACAGCTGTAACCCACCTGCCAGGTTAGCCTCCTCCATATCAAGATAAATGGGCGCTGGAGAAAACAGACGAAATCTCAAACCATCAAGGCCAGAGTCGTGATACCCGTCAAGCCGCTCTGAATCCGGTTTTTCGATCTCTATAACGTAAAAGACGATTGTCGAAGCAATCCCTGCCAGACGTGAACCCCTGATACGACCGTAAAAACGTTCTTCAGCCACTTGTTCCTGTTTCTGAATTACCTTAGCAATTGTGTCCCATCCATCTCCATACTCCTTTTCTAAGTCTGGATTGCTAGCCACAAGTTTGCGGAAGGCTTCTTCATCTTTCTTCTGTTTTTCCATCAATTTCTTATCAAGCAGCCCCTGGTATTCCCCGGACATCGCTTTCTTGGCATTCTCTAAGCCGAATATGGATATCAAAGCTCTTCTCTGCTGTTCCGGCCCTTTTTTTTCATACTCGTGTAGAATTTCAATTCGTTTTTTGATGTATTTCAATATGAGTGGATACTGAAAATCACGCAGATATTCCAATTGAGAGTAAGGGAAAAGACGATCAGATGAACCGGGATTCCCAGAAACAAACACAAGTTCATCTTTTATTGCTCCTTCTGCATTCCACTTGAGATAATGATTTGAATTGACGGGCTTGTCATTCTCATAGACCCTGAAGAAAGTTACATCAAGGTCGTAGCGTGGGTAAGTAAAATTGTCAAAGTCACCGCCAAAATAAGCTGCCTGCCGTTCAGGAGCAAAAACCATACGCAAATCGGTGTATTTCTTGTAACAATACAGCCAGTATTCACCGCCATGGTATAGATTAATAACATTAGATCGGAGTCCGGTTTTTTCTAAACTTTCTTTCTCGATCTTTGCCATAGTGGCTTTCTGTGCTTTCAGAGCATCTTCTTCATTCATGCCCTTTTTGACTGCTGCTTTCACCTGCTCTGTTACATCTTCTACAGAAACGAGAACGTTCACTTCAAGATCCGGGCATTTTAGTTCTTCTTTTTGAGTTTTTGCGTAAAATCCTGTCGTAACAAAGTCTTTCTCAGAAGTGGAAATCTTCTGCAATTGCCCAACCCCAACATGATGATTGGTCATCACCAGCCCATTGGGACTGACAAAAGAACCAGAACCCCCATCCATGAAACGGACACTGGACAGACGTACGTGATCCAGCCATTCCTTTGTAGGCGTGAAGCCGTAGCGCTCATGAAGCTGTTTGATGGGTGGATTATCAAATGTCCACATACCTTCATCTGCCAAGGAAGGAAAAACTCCAACACACAGGTTAAGAACAAACAAACCAACTACGGTTACTAATCCCTTACGTAGATAACCTCTGCCTTTCATATCTCACCTCACTCTTTTGTTAAAATCTTACAGTCAAATCCTCACAAATATTGTAACAGAATTTCATATACAAATACACTCCTCTATTTCTTAAGTAAAGCCTCTATGAATTCTCTGAAAAGCAGATCCGCTCTATCTGATTTTGACTCAAATTCATCAACTTGTTTTCTACTTAGCTATTCATTCTTGCGATGAGCTATACTCGAATTACTGCATCCAATCATTGACAAATATATGCTGATTAAATTAAATTGTTTATTAATAAAAATTATAAATGAGGTGCACCGATGAGTAAATTTATTGTTATTGCAGGCGGCGTTATTTCCGGAGTGGGGAAAGGTGTTACAACAGCTTCTATCGGGAAGATTCTAAAGGAATACGGCTATAAAGTAACCTTCATCAAGATCGATCCTTACATCAATTATGATGCAGGAACATTACGACCTACAGAACATGGTGAAGTATGGGTAACTGATGATGGAGGAGAGATTGACCAAGATTTAGGAACCTATGAAAGATTTCTTAATATTGACATCCAGAAAAAGAATAACTTAACAACAGGTCAGATCTATAAAACTGTTATTGACAAAGAAAGAAAAGGTGAATATTTAGGTAAAACAGTTCAGTTTATTCCTCATATAACCGATGAGATTAAGCACAGAATAGTTACAGTTTCTCAAGGTTTTGATTTTTGTTTGGTTGAAATTGGCGGAACTATCGGGGACTTTGAGAATATTCCTTTTCTCTTTGCTGTAAAAAGCCTTGAAAGAGAGATTGGAGAGAGAAACATAATCTATGTTTTAGTAACATATTTACCTGTCCCCTCACATATAGAAGAAATGAAAACCAAACCAACACAGCAAGCTATAAGGATGCTATCTGAAAATGGAATCTTTCCTGATTTTATTATCTGTAGGTCAAAGACTGCACTTGATGATGTTAGAAAAAAAAAGATAGAAACATATGCAAATATTGGCTTAGATCATGTTATTTCAGAACCCGATATTGATACTGTATACAGAATTCCCCTTGATCTGGAGAAAGAGCAGTTTGGTCTGAAAATTCTAAAAGAATTTCATATGGAGCCAAAACAAGATAGCGACCTCACAGAATGGAGCAATTATGTTGAAAGGACTGTAAATCCTAATAAAAAAATTAGAGTCGCCATGGTTGGAAAATATTTTGATATTGGAGATTTCCAGCTTACAGATTCTTATCTTTCTGTGAATGAAGCATTAAAGCACACAGGTGTTATATTTGATTTAGGTGTTGAAATTGAATGGATTGATGCGAAGAAATTTGAGAACGATTCTAAAGAACTTGAAACATTAAAAGACTATTCCGGTATTATTGTTCCAGGCGGATTTGGGACTTCTGGTGCTGAAGGGAAAATTAAAGCAATTGAGTTTGCCAGAGAAAACAATATTCCATTTCTCGGCCTGTGTTTCGGTTTGCAGTTGGCAGTGGTTGAATTTGCAAGAAACGTTTGTGGGATGAAAAAGGCTCATACAACAGAAATCAATAAGGGTACAGAGTTTCCGGTCATTGATATTCTTCCTTCACAGAAAAAGTTTATTGAGGAAAGTAAATATGGGGGCACCATGCGCCTTGGGGCTTATGCAGCAATGTTAGAAAAAAATTCAAGAGTTCTGAAGTTATACAGAGAGACTGGCAGAGTAAAAGAAGATTCAGAGAGATTAGATAAATTAAAAAAGAATAAAGAACAATCATTTAGACTGGGCAGGCTCGAAGATGATAAGACAATTATATTAGAGAGGCACAGGCATAGATATGAAGTCAATCCAGAATTTATTGATAAAATTAAGGAAAAAGGGATTGTATTTTCAGGTTATCATATCAGAGAAGACGGAGAGAAATTAATGGAATTTATCGAGCTGCCTGAGCATAAATATTTTATTGCCACACAGAGTCATCCTGAATTTAAATCAAGACTTGGAAATCCCGCCCCATTATTTTATGGATTTATAAAGGCTTGTTATAAGTGAAAAAGAATTATTCATGTTATGAATAATTCATCCTAACATATTCTTCGAGAATTTTTTAGGAAGTTTTGTTGGGTACTGCCCAGAAAAACATGCCGTGCAGAACTCTTTTTCAGGCAAAAACATTGCCTTAAGCATACCTTTAAGGCTCAGATACTCCAGGCTGTCCAATCCGATAAAATCTCTAATCCATTTTACTGAATGATTCGATGCAATCAGTTCCTTCTTAGTCGGAAAATCAATGCCATAGAAACACGGGAAGATAAGAGGCGGGCAACTTACTCTCATATGTACTTCCTTTGCACCCGCTTCACGCAGCGTCTTTACCCTACCACGGCTGGTGGTGCCTCTTACAATCGAATCCTCAATAATAACCACTCGCTTACCCTTAAGGACATTCTTTATCGGGTTAAGTTTTACACGAACTTTGAAATCCCTTATCTTCTGAGACGGCTGGATAAATGTCCTGCCAATATAATGATTACGAATCATGCCTATTTCCAGTGGTATTCTGGATTTCTCTGCAAATCCTAATGCAGCATAGTTTCCGGAATCAGGAACAGGCATTACCATATCGCAGTCCACCGGTGCTTCTATGGCAAGCTGTCTTCCTAAACGTTTGCGGGTTAGATAAACATTTTTGCCGAAGATATCGCTATCAGGCCTTGCAAAGTATATATATTCAAAGATGCAGAATGAATGCCGCCTTTTTTCTGGCAGAATAGTACTTTTAAGACCCGTTTTGTCGATAAATACAACTTCACCGGGTTTTACATCTCTTATATATTCAGCCCTGATTAAATCCAGCGCACATGTTTCGCTTGCCAGCACATAGGCACCGTCTAATTTACCGATACATAATGGCCTAAAACCACCCGGATCTCTGGCTCCAATAATCATATCATTAACCATTAACACAAGGGCATAAGAACCTTCTAATTGAGATAGTGATTTCAAGACATTAGCCTTATAATCATCACCATCAGAATGAGCAAGCAGATGTGCAATAATCTCGGAGTCTGTTGTAGTCTGAAATATAGCACCCTCCTCTTCCATAGCACCCCTAAGCTGCGCTATATTGGTCAAATTCCCGTTGTGAGCTATTGCTATGTATGTTCCTTTATACTTCACCAGGAAGGGCTGGATATTATCTGACGTACTTGAACCTGAAGTAGAGTAACGCACATGTCCTACAGCAATATCTCCATGTAGTGAACGAATCAAGCTCTCATCAAACACATCGCTGACTAAACCCATGCCAAGATGCCTTCGTATCCTTTTACCGTCGTATGCGACTATACCGGCACTCTCTTCACCTCTGTGCTGGAGCGCATAAAGTCCCAGGTATGTTATTGAGGCAGCTTCTTTATATCCAAATACACCGAAGATTCCACACATATTCTTATCCCTCTTTTAAACTCTTTTCCAGTGCCCCTGCCCATGCATCATGAAGATTTGAAAGTGGCAGACTTATTATCCTGAAATCATTTCTGTAAATCTCTAATTCATTACCACCTGTCCTCCCAATCACTGTAAGAAGTGCATTGTATTTATCAGCTATCTTTTCAATCCTAGATAAATTCTGTTTACTACAGGAAATGATGATACGTGACTGTGACTCACCAAACAATAATGCATCGGTTCTTTCGTTACCATTTTCTAACTCTATCCTCGCACCTATCATGTCATCACTTGATATACAACTTTCTGCTACTGCTGCTGCAAGACCCCCTTCAGAGCAATCGTGTGCAGAATGGATCAGCCCATTGCGTACAGCCTCCAGTGCAGTTTGTTGAACTGACATCTCCCGATTCAGATTCAATTCAGGGGCATCACCCTTTACTGTGCCGTGAATAAGTTTTAAATACTCACTGCCGCCTAATTCTCCGCCACATTCACCAAGCAGTATAATGATATCACCTTCTTTCTTAAAATACTGCACGCACACTTTACTCGCATCATCTATAATTCCTATCATTCCTATTGTCGGAGTCGGATTTATTGGACCTTTTGGACTTTCATTATAGAAAGAGACATTGCCACTTACTACAGGGATATTGAAAAACTTACATACATCTGTAATACCCTCAACACAATTCTTAAACTGCCAGAACCTGTCCGGCTTCTCTGGATTACCAAAGTTCAGGCAGTCAGTAACAGCTGCAGGTTCAGCACCGGAACACACAAGATTCCTTGCCGCCTCAGCTACTGCAATCTGAGCTCCTCGATATGGATTTAATAAACAGTATCTGCTGTTACAGTCCGTAACAGCTGCGATTGCCTTGTTAGTACCTTTGAGTCTTAGCACAGCAGCGTCAGAACCGGGGAGTACAATAGTATTTGTTTGAACCATATGGTCATACTGTTCATAAACCCATTTCTTGCTGGCAATTATCGGTGACGATAAGAGCATAATTAATGCAGAACTGAAATCAGCCGGCTCTGATACTGTCGATACATCAAATGAATTCAGTTCATCAAGATACTCAGGTTTAGAGTACGGCATATCATAGAGGGGCGCATTGGCCAGGGCATTAGGATCAATCTCAGCAACTTTATTTCCGTTGTCCTTTACCCTGATGACCTTCTTTTTAATTACATGTCCTATGACCACAGCATGCAGATCCCACTTTTCGTATATGTGTATTATCTCCTGTTCATTCCCCTTCTTTATACAGGCAAGCATCCTCTCCTGAGACTCGGACATCATCACTTCCCATGGCTCCATATTCTCTTCCCTGCGAGGAACATGCTGAAGTTCAATCTCAACTCCAAAATCACCAGCCTCTGCCATTTCGCTCGCCGAACAGGTAAGACCCGCTGCTCCCATATCTTTAATCCCCACAATATGGCCTGTTTGCAATGCCTCTAAAGTGGCTTCAATAAGACATTTTTCGGTAAACGGATCTCCAATCTGTACAGACGGTCTTTTTTCTTCTTCCCCTTTGAACTCCTGAGATGCTAATACACTGCAACCGCTTATTCCATCACGTCCTGTACTGGAACCAACATAAATGATTGAGTTTCCTACGCCAAATGCACGACCTCTGGCCAGGTTTTCTTTCTTCACTATGCCAATACTCATTGCATTTACTAAACAGTTACCGCTGTAGCTTTCATCGAAATATATCTCACCGCCAACAGTCGGAACTCCAAGGCAGTTGCCATAAAACTGGATCCCGTCTACTACTCCTCTAAGGAGATATCTATTATACGGATCATTGAGTGGACCGAAACGTAAAGAATCAAGTGATGCTATCGGTCTTGCGCCTGTAGTAAATATATCACGAATGATCCCGCCAACACCTGTGGCTGCTCCCTGCTTTGGCTCTATCTGAGAAGGATGATTGTGGCTCTCCATCTTAAATACAACTATAAAATCATCTATAATAATTCCACCTGAATCTTCTCCGATCAGAACTTGATATTTTCCGGTTTTAGGCAGGAGCTGAAGCAACTTGCGTGAGCGGGTATAGCCGCAGTGCTCAGACCACTCCACGGAAAACATAGCAAGTTCAGTTGGAGATGGTTTCCTCCCCAAAATATCCAGGATCTTTTTGTATTCACTATCGCTCAGACCAAGAGTACGGTAAACTGCTGTCTTTACCATATCATTTTCTCTCCAACCAGCTCACTATAGATTTGAAAACAAGAAATCCGTCTCCGGATCCCAATTCATTCTCAGAGCATCTCTCTGGATGGGGCATCATGCCTAACACATTGCCTTCTTTGTTTGCAATTCCGGCTATATTGCCTAAAGCACCATTAGGATTTGCTTCCGGTTTTATATCACCTTCTCTGCTGCAGTAACGAAAGACAACCTGCTTGTTTTCTTCAAGTGTTTTAAGGTCATTCTCGTCAATATAGTAATTGCCCTCATAATGTGCGATAGGGATCTTTAAAATATCCCCTTTTTTGTATAGATTCGTAAAGGATGTCATATTATTTTCGATTCTAATATATACGTATTTACAGATAAAATTTAGATCTCGGTTTCTCAGCATTGCTCCGGGCAGTAAGCCTGACTCGAGTAATACCTGGAAACCATTGCATATCCCTAAGACAAGACCTCCCTCATAGGCAAAATCAATAACCGGTTTCATGACAGGAGAAAATCTTGCTATAGCCCCACAGCGTAAATAATCCCCGTAGCTAAAACCTCCAGGTATCACAATGCAATCAAACCCATTTAATTGGCTTTGTTTATGCCAGATGAATTCCACAGGCTGTTTTAAGACATCCTGTATTACATAGAAACAGTCTCTGTCGCAGTTTGAACCTGGAAAAACAACAACTCCAAATTTCATTTATACCTCTTTAATATCAAAACTGTAATCTTCTATGATGGGATTTGCGAGGAGCTTCCTGCACATCTTATCAAGCTGTTTTTCTGCTGCATCTTTCTTATCGGCTTTTAGCGACATAGTAATAAGCTTGCCGATACGCACATTATCAACATCTTTATATCCCAATGAATCAAGTGCATGTTTCACAGTAAGCCCCTGGGGATCCGCCACTGTTTTCTTAAGCATTATCGAAATCTTTACCTCAAACATTTCCACTCCTATCTGTTATCAAACACACATTATGATAACTGTACACATATGAATGTTTTCAATATAACAACTTCGGACAGTTGAGATAATACGTGCCTGACAACAAAATTATTCCCATTCGATGGTGCTGGGGGGTTTTGAAGAAATATCATAGACCACACGGTTAATACCATTTACTTCGTTGATTATACGATTCGAAATCCTCTCGAGTAATTCAAATGGAAGCTTTGCCCATTGTGCAGTCATTGCATCTTCGCTTGTAACTACTCGTAGAACAACGACATTTTCATAGGTTCTCTCATCTCCCATAACACCAACTGTCCTTACTGGAAGGAGCACACAGAAGGACTGCCATATTTTTCGATATAATCCCTCCCGTTTAATCTCATCAATTAATATCCAATCTGCCTCACGCAAAATATCCAGCCTCTCCTCTTCTATGGGCCCAATGATACGAACCGCAAGCCCGGGTCCGGGAAATGGCTGTCTGTATATTACTTCATCTGGAAGCCTCAGCTCCTTCCCTACTATTCGAACTTCATCCTTGAATAAATACTTAAGTGGTTCTATGAGTTTAAAGTTAAGATGAGAAGGCAGCCCTCCAACATTGTGATGTGTTTTAATGGTTGCTGAAGGCCCTCCAAACGCAGAGCAAGACTCTATCACATCCGGATATAATGTTCCTTGTGCAAGATATTTTATATCACCAAGCTTTTTTGCTTCTTTTTCAAACACCTCGATGAAAGTCTCTCCTATTATTTTGCGTTTAGCCTCCGGATCCTTGACTCCTTTTAACCTTTTCAGGAATAAATCACTCGCATCTACCATCTTTACATTAATGTGATTATGGCGTTTAAATCTCTCATTAACCAGGGCTGCTTCATTCTTTCGCAGCAGTCCATTATCAATAAAAATTGCAATCAGATTCTTGCCAATTGCCTTATGAAGCAATGCTGTTAAAACCGAAGAATCGACCCCTCCACTTAAAGCACACAACACCTTTTCATCTCCGATCCGATCTTTCAGTTCTTTAATCGATTCCTTTACAAAAGAAGACATACTCCATTGTGCCTTACATCGGGCTATATTGAATATAAAATTCTTAAATATCGTTTTGCCTTTTGGAGTATGGATAACCTCAGGGTGGAACTGAACCCCAAAAAACTGCTTACTTTCATTTTCCATGGCTGCTATAAGAGAATTATCGGTTGAACCTATGGTACGGAAACCATGAGGCATCCTTATAATCCTATCCCCATGGCTCATCCATACAACCTCTTTCGAAGATAATCCTTTTAAAAGTGTTTCCCTGGATTTTAAATTAAGAACTGCTTTACCATATTCTCTCGTACGTACTTTATCAACCCTGCCACCCAAAAGTTTAGTCATGAGCTGCACACCATAGCATATACCTAGTATAGGGATACCAATATTGAAAATATCCTTATCACATACAGGACTCTTTTCCTCGGTCACACTTGCAGGCCCGCCGGACAATATAACAGCACATGGATCACGACTGAGCAGCTGATGTGCATCGATATTAAACGGAACAATCTCCGAATATACACCAAATTCTCTTAAGCGGCGTGCAATAAGATGAGTGTACTGCGACCCGAAGTCAAGTATTGCTATCCAGTCTTTACGCATTCTTTTTCAACAAATTATTCCTATATAGATATTACAGAAAATGCACCCACCACCGATCCTAAAGTGCCGCCTATAATTACATACACAGCAATCTTTCTATGTATATTTTTTCTATGGGTTACAGCACCAATTGAAGATGAAAAAGGTATAACAAATAAGTTAATTCCGAAAGCAGTTAATAAGGGCAGGCCTGCAAGATTAAGTAAGGGTATCCTAACTGAGCCTCCGCCAATCCCAAACATGCCACTCATAAAACCAGCAAAAAGGCCGATAAAAAAATAAATTGTGATTATTGTTATTTGTGTCATATTCTTTCATCAAAATATTGATCCATTTCTTTGCTCCCGATTGCATATAACGTTCTGAGCGTATCTGAAGTCCAGCCGTTAGGCTGGGTTTGGGCAGAGCGTAAGCAGAGCCAGATACGCTCTGTTAGGCGACGTTTCAATCATTAAAACCTCCCTATTATATTTTTAAGACATATTGTGGAATCAACTTAACAACAATCTCTATTAACCCAATTTCTAAAGCACGCAGCACGACTGCTCGCCCCCTGTATTCATAAGGTAACTCCTGCACTTCAGATATGATTTTCTTACCTCTATCATTTTGCATCTCAACTTCGAAGTATCTCGTTCTATCAATATCTATTACTTTATTTACGGTTAGGATATCTGGTAAAACATATCCTCCACCATGTGGGATGACGTTAGCATTTAAGAGTCTATCATAAACTCTCAATCTATTTGCCCTTTTTTCAAAACCCAATAACTCTATAGTTTCGGGACTTAGATTTGGATTACCTCTCACTAAATACGCAGGCAAATCTCCTCTTAAAGTAAGTGGAAAAAGAGTAGTATCGTTTTTCAAATAATGACAACCTAACAATATTTCATGCATGTTTATAAGTCCTTGATGGGTCTCATTAGAAATCTTTATGAATTTTCCAAACAACAACTCTGCAGCTAGTTTCCTTTTCTTCTTTGCAAAATTTTCAACATATTTATATTTTTCAAAATACTTTTTAGCAGCAGCGCCTATAAGAATGTGAAATTCTTTAAAAGGTGTTTCAATATGCTCTGCCATCTCATACAATTGTTTACTTTTATCATAATATAATCCGAAGCCTAATTTATTATCCCCCTTAAATTCACCGGCGGATCCGTGTATGATAAAAGCATATGGAGGCAGATCAAAATCAATCTTTGTAACAGGTTTTACTTCAAATAAATCTATAAAATGATTGCTCTTATAAAAGTCCCATATCACCTCAATACCATCTATCTGTGTTGTACTCCTTTCCATCTCGTGTAATTTTTTAATTAAAACCTCAATATTAGGTAGTTCCTCTAATCCACCTACCAACATTCCACATGCATTAGGTTTTGTATTAAGAATAATAAAGTCATGATCCCCTTCTCCCCAGCTTACCTTTCCTCCATAGCCAAATCCGCTTTTCCACCGACTCGCATTTCTAGTAATGGTCATATCTGGGGTGGCAATAAAAGTAGCGTTTTGGCTTATACCAAGTTGATGTTGAACGTAATGAATTCCCGCGATACCATAGATAGTATTAGCCTTACACAATTCTGCTCCACTATCGTTTAATCCAATAAAAAAACAATGATTCTTTGCATTCCGTAATATCTCTTCCCTATTCATAGCTCTTACCTTCCTCTTTATTTAAGTTATGAAATGTCGCCTAACTTGTTTATATCCGACAGTATCGGATATCATTCCATTTTGGGAGTATATGCGACTGTGTCGCATATACATCCCTATCATAGAATAAATTTTTTCTTCATAAATTCCCCTTAACTACTTTTATATTGTCTAATGGACTTTTTATCTTCTTTAAATCCCTATTACTCACATGTGTATAGATTTCTGTGGTTTTACTGCTCTTATGTCCTAATAGCTCCTGTATATATCTGAGATCGGTCCCTTGCTCTAAAAGATGATTAGCAAAGCTGTGCCTTAAACTGTGAACGCTTACTTCTTTCCTTATCCCTGCTTTTTTACAGGCACTTTCAAATATCCGCTGAACCGTTCTCGTAGTTATATGCTTTTCTTTATCTTGGCTCTGAAATAACCACTTTTTGGGTTTATATTTGCCCCAATAATTTCTCAAGGTTTCTAATGCTATACCCGAGAGTAGCGTATATCTGTCTTTCCGTCCTTTAGCATTTCCCTCCTTAAATCCTCAAATAGTTTTTCACTATTTTTATTAATGGAAGGATTCATAGGGACCATAATATTTAATTTTCTTCTTATAAGAAATATAAGATAAATGCTTTAAGAATTCAATCTTTTAAATTTAATCTATAAATATTTCCTTTTTGTCTTCCAGCCATCTTCTTTCCATTTTTGTTCAATTTCCGCCCGCTAAGCTGCTCGAATATAAATATTATACTTAGAAATGCTTCTCTCTTATTTCGGCAGCTATTAAAAGTTCGTGCTGAGCTTGCAGCGAGTCGCTTTTTCTGTCAGCTTTAGACCACTTCATTTTACTTCTTCCTTCTTTTTCCAGATAAGTTTTTTTGTGATTCCACTTTTTTCAGCAATCTTTCTTTGATTGCCCACAATTTTTTGCAATAGTACATGTGATTGCGAATGGCAACTGATGGAACTTGGTCAAAAATGAAAATATATCCTATTAACCTTGATATTTGAAATAATAAATTAAATATAACCCTTGATATTTGAAATTATCCATGCTTACGGTGGATCTTGAAAAAAACCGAGATTGGCATTGTATTTTCTTCAGCACCTTTTTCAGAGATGCCCGACCAAAGAATTAATTTTTTCCCCTTTACTTCGCATTTTCAGCAATAAAGTACAATTATACTTGATAGACATGTATTTCAAAAACCGTTCTTATGATCTTTCGACAAATTTGATTTTCTTTTCTAATCATGGCTTCCTTCACGTCTGTTGACGCTAAATGAAAAATCTTTCTATTACTATTAAATAATAACGCATACCTTGCGACGCAATCTCGTGAATGTATACGCCGATCCTCTCGTAATATATCACGCCGCTTGACATGTGCTGATCGTATGAATTTATAGTTAATATCGGAATTCTTATTCTTAGAGCGGCGTTTTTGGCTGTAAAACTGCTGATCTGAGGTCAAGAATGAAGGGAATTTTGAGATCATCTTTTGTGAATTCAAAAAGTTAGTGCAAACAAGCTTCAAATTTAAATTTATGAAGCGACTCTCAAAAAGTCGATTTGTTTCACTTTATACGTCTAATATTATAACTTTTTTATCTATATAGCAAAAAAAGTCTTGACTTTTTTATTTATTGAGTTAAAATAGTCACATGATCAAACGACATTTACAGACAATTTGCTTTAATGAAATATTCGGGAGGCAAATGCGCTTTATTTCAGGACCAAGACAGGTTGGAAAAACAACAATTGCCAGAAATTTTCTTGATAGCCAAAATTTGGGGAAGTTATACTTCAACTGGGATTTACGGGAAATCAAGGACAAGTATAAAAGGGAACATTATTTTTTTGAGACAGTTCTGTATGATTCGAAAATAGGAGAGAATTTGCCATGGATTTGTTTGGATGAAATACATAAAATGCCCAAATGGAAAAACATTTTAAAGGATTATTTTGACAAATTTGAAAAATACTGCCGCTTTATAATCACAGGAAGTGCCAGATTGGATTGGTTCAGAAAATCCGGAGATTCCCTGGCCGGGCGTTACTTTTTCTTTAAATTATTACCGCTAGCTCTATCTGAAGCCGCAAATAAACCAATAACACTGGTAACCAAAGAAGAAAAAGCCGTAGAATTCATTGAAAAAAGAATAAGCACACTAAATTACGAACAGGATACAATGGATCAACTATTAAACTACAGTGGTTTTCCAGAGCCTTTTATAAAAGCGAGTGATAATTTTCATCTGCGCTGGCAGCGTGATATGGTCGATCAGTTAATCAGAGAAGATATACGAGACTTAACGAGAATAATAGAATTAGAAAATATTGCGACATTGATTCAGTTAATGCCTGAAAGAGTAGGCTCCCCTCTCTCAATGAATGCACTAAAAGAGGACATTGGCGTAAGTTATACAGCGATAAAAAATGCTATTTCAGCCATGCAGCTCACTTATGTCATTTTTCTTGTTCCTCCATACAGCCAAAAAATCGCAAGATCGATAAAAAAAGAAAAAAAATGCTATTTTTATGACTGGTCACGTTGTAAGGATTACGCAAAACGTTTTGAGAACTATGTTGCGTTAGAACTTAAAATAATGCTTGAACTCTGGAATGATAATGGAATAGCTGATTTTGAGCTTTTCTATGTTAGGACAAAAGATGGAAAAGAAACTGATTTTTTAATAACAAAAAACAACTCTCCCTGGTGTTTTTTCGAAGCCAAACTAAAAGATGACCCTATCGCCAGGCATCATTATAAACACTCAAGTATCTTGAATAATATTCCCATTGTCCAAATCACTCATGAAAATAACATACTGAAAAAGAGAGATAATCTATTTTATCGTGTTTCAGCAAGCCGCTTTTTTTCTTAACTTTGAGGGCTAATTTTTTCTATTAACTTTGCCTTCTCACACGTGCAAAACCTAAGAAACTTCTCTTCCTTGATGTTGGACTTGTGAATCATCGAATGGGTGTCCAAGAGGAATTCATTAATCTTAAAGATCTGGATGATTTTTACCGGGGAAGAATTGCAGAACAGGTTGTAGGACAAAATATTTTTGCGCAGTTTACAAATCATATTCCTGTCCTTTTGTATTGGGCAAAGGGAAAGCAAGAAGGCACTGCAGAAGTTGATTTCTGTTTTCAAGTAAGTGGAACAATTTTAGGGATAGAAGTAAAATCTGGCAGAGCAGGGAGGTTAAGATCTCTTTATAGTTTTGCCGACAGAGTAAAAAATCACCGGCTTGTACGGATATACAGCGGTCCTTTGAAAACAGAGAAAGTCAAAATATGGGGGAAAACATATGAATTAACCTCCGTTCCTTTCTATCTGGTTCCTCGGATTTTAGATGTATGCTGATCCTATGAATTTATAGTTAACATAGGAATGCTTATTCTTAGAGCGGCTTTTTTGGCTGTAAAACTGCTGATCTGAGGTCAAGAATGAGGGGAATTTTGAGATTATCTTTTGTGAATTCAAAAAGTTAGTGCAGCTTTCCTGAAAAGGGAATTCTGTCTTCCGCGTCTATGGGATTTCTGTTTTCTATTACCATAGGAATTCTGTCTTCCATTACCATGGGATTTCTGCTTTCCATAGTACTAGGAATTCAGCTTACCATTTACAGCATTCCATTTTCATTTCTTCTCCATAAAAGCATAGTTTGCAAGATGGGGTTCAGATTTGCCCATAAGCTCTATCGTTTTTAATCCTTTTATGTTGAAGTACGGATCGAAAAGGTCTCTCAACTCATCTTCAGAGGAAAAATACAAAATGGTGCCCAGTCGAGTTTCCCTGACTTTTCCTGCGCCACCAAACTGAGGGTCCTTCTCACTGAAACAAATAGAAAGATACTTCCCTCTCGGGTTAAGTATTCCATACACATTTTCAATGTATTTTTTCCTTTTCTCCGGAAATATATGATGCAACAACTCCCAGTCATATGCAAAGTCAAAAATTTCCTTAACTTCATCCAAATCACCAAGAACATTGGCAACAAAAAAATCGCACTTGACTCCTCTCTTCTTTGCGTTTTCCTTGGCAATCTTTACAGCCATTGGGGAAATATCAACTCCTGTAACATCAAATCCTATACTTGCAAGATAAATAGCATAATTGCCAGCACCACAGCCCAAATCAATAGTTTTACATGATTTTACTTTTTCGCTCTCAACTAATTCAACTAAAGCTTTCGGAGGCTCCTCAATATTCCAAGGAATCTCTTTATGGTGCATATTCCTATAAATTTTATCCATTTCAACTTGCTTCATGTACCCTCCATTTATATGATCCCTTATTTTTATAAATTTGCACCCCGAACCCGATTGCGTATAACGTTCCGAGCATAAAAGAAGTCCCGCCAAAGGTGGGATTTAGGTGAGTGCCGTAAGGCACGAACCTTTTATGCTGTGTTATACGCCATGGCGTGCCTTCTTTTAATATCGTAATTAAACTTTCACATCTCATAGAGAATTCTTCCCTAATAAGAAATCCTTAGAAAGCTGGTCATCAGGAATTTTCTTTTCTACAGGTAAATATAAATTAACCGGAATATCTAAGTCCTGCAAATAATTACAAAGCAATGGTCCAACCATTCCCCAATCCAACCAGCCAAGTCCACATCCAAGTGCTGATATAGATAAAGATTTTATACCTTCCTTTTTATAATTGTTAACAAGCCATTTTAACCCTTCTTCAATACCTTCAATACCTGCCATTTCTTTCCAATGGCGTTTTGTGGGGAAGAGAAGAAACCAGGTTCCAAAATTTGCGTTTGTTAATCTTTGAGGTTCATCTGTTAACATATAAAACAATGGGGAGAGGCTCATTAATCCTACATTGGCAACTAAAAATGCTGTAACAAGGTCAAAAAAAGTCCCATCCCTCCTTTCTCTTCGTCTTTATATTGAGGCCACTATCGCATAGTGTCTACTTTCAGAAGGACACCTTCGGACCCCGCCGGCCTCATATTCCGAATTTTTCCAACAGTTTTTGTAGACCTGTTTTTCCAAGGCCTGTCTGTTTCGGACCAAGGATTGCAGATAGAGTGCCTATGGGGAGGGATTCGTTTTTAGTAGGAACAACAGTAACACGCTTTCTTGTTCTGAACTGTTTTGCTAAAGAAGCTCCATGATTAGTCCTGCGAACTTCAAACCAATCATCTCGTTTTAAAAGTTTGATGAGTTGGTTTCCAGTTATTGCAGGAAGTTTTGGGGTCAATGTTGTGAGAGTTCTTTTTCGATGGGATAGACGTAAGGAACAGAGTAGGTTTTAGAGTCAAAGGGCCCTCTGAGCTTAAGCTCGCTATCCTTTGGCTTATTCTCGACAAGGCGGATATTATGCTCTTTAAAGAACCGCTCTCTTTCTCCCAGGTCTTCAAGAGTATTAAGGTGGAGGAAAACCGCTTCTTGAATCCGCTCTTTTGCTTCATTCAAGGATCTGCCATATGTGGATGTCCCCAATTCTTCACAATAGGCAACCCATTTCTTGCCTTCTTGTTTAAATTTAATTGTAAGGACGATATAGCCGAGTGGCTTCATGCTCCTTTTTCTCCTTTGTAATCCTATTATATAATTTTTGGTAAATGGCTTGTCAATGATTACTTTACTTCGTTTTACACTAATAATACGATTAATTTGCTTATTTCGTTTCTTTACCCTCCTTCAATTCTCCTTCTCCATCCCGCCTGAAATGGAAAACGCAGGTTTCATTTTCGTCTTTAGAATATTGAATATCAAGAGTCCATCCTGCTTTTTCCGCTCTGTCTTTCCATATGGTTTCGAATAGGCGTGTAAATGTCAAGTACTTTTCCCACTGGTGTTTTTTCGAAGCCAAACTAAAAGATGCCACTATCGCCAGGCATCATTATAAACACTCAAGTATCTTGAATAATATTCCCGTTGTCCAAATCACCCATGAAAATAACATACTTAAAAAGAGAGATGATATATTTTATCGTGTTTCAGCGAGCCGTTTTTTCTGTTAAAATTTAGACCACTTCATTTTACTTCTTCCTTCTTCTTCCAGATAACTTTTTTTGTGATTCCACTTTTTTCAGCAATCTTTTTTTGATTGCCCACAATTTTTTGCTATAGGACATGTGATTGCGAATGGCAACTGATGGATCACGGTTTCCTTCACGTCTGTTGAAGCTAAATGAAATATTTTTCTATTACTATTACTATTAAATAATGATGCATATCTTGCGATGCAATCTCGTGAATGTATACGCCGATCCTCTCGTAATATATCACGCCTCTTGACATATGCTGATCCTATGAATTTATAGTTAACATCGGAATTCTTATTCTTAGAGCGGCGTTTTTGGCTGTAAAATTGCTGATCTGAGGTCAAGAATGAGGGGAATTTTGATATCATCTTTTGTGTATTCAAAAAGTTAGTGCATCCAAGCTTCAAATTTACATTTTCCGCTTTATGAAAATAAGTTTTTCACCCGCTATTTCCCCGGGGCGATGTGATATTTTACGGCCCGAGCACGGCCATCTTCATCCCATACAAGAATCCAGAGACATCTTTTTTCTATAATAACTCTATGAGGAAAAGATTTTATTCCTTCCGTCTTTACAGTTCCAATGAATGTACCTTCCAGGTCAAAGGTATCACACTCAGGAGTTGAGCCCGGCGTATCTTTTCTGACTGCGTGTACCAGGATGTTGCCTTCGTAATCCACAAACAACCCATCAAATGCAGGCTTAGTCCTGGGAAATTTCGTCATCTTTTTGATCTCTTCCGGAACTCCGGTTCTCCCTCCTCCCGAAGTGGAATAGGTAAGGCTGGAGAAAAATTTTTCCTTGTCCTGATCCGTTACTTTAACAGGCTTGTAAGAATGCTTGAACGAAGAAAGAAGCCCTTTCCCAGCATCATGAACCGCAATCGTATAATCTTCAGCAATGCCGATGATGATCTTTCCATCCGGAGCCACAGACCAATATACATCAGGCGAGAAAGGCTGAATAATGTTGAAAAAGATTCCTTTGATCGTCCGGAACTTGTTTCTTAGTACCTTATGCGTAAAGAGCGTTTTTTTTAGCTCAAGTCCCTGGGAAAAGATCTGTATGACGCAGTCTTGAGGTTTGTCCGGTTCACGGTAATGATTGATCTCCCCCTCTATGAATACATCACCCATGGGATGAGCCCGCATATTCCTTGGCACGCCCTCGCTTGATCGAATCCCGATACTTTTAACATATTCCCCGTCAGTCGTCAGAGAACACAGACGCCGGTTTCTTATATCGTAAATAATGAGGCATTTTCTGGTAATGACTATTCCTGAAGGCAAGCTAAATTCGCCCGGCCCCTGGCCTTTTCTCCCGATGACTTTTACAAATTTTCCTTCCTCGGAAAATTTCTTGATGTTGCAGGCTCTAATATCGCACAGATAAATGTTTCCATCCCCATCGATGGCGATGTCAGCAATACTTTCGAATAATTCACCCTTAGGAAGGCTGGATTCGTCGATGGTCATCTCCGCAACAAACAGAGCGCTGCCGGTAGCATAGATGTCTTTCAAAGATTGAGCGGAGACCGGAGCTGTCAGAACGATCGCTGTAATAAAAATAATAAAAAGCGTTCTTAATTTTTGGCTCATGTTTTTACTCCTCTTTAGAACAGAGGTGTAATCCACTCCTCAGCAAACTTCTGATAACGTTTCATAAGCGTCTCCGCCTGTTCTGGATTCTTGCCGGCATTATCCTCTAAGGCAGACCCTAAGGCATCCCAATATTCCAGCTTACCCAGAAATGCCGGAATGCCTTTCTCTTTCAGTCCTGGGTGCTTTAGTAGATAGCCCATCAGCTCATAAGAAATATAAGATAAATTCTTTAAGAATTCAATCTTTTAAATTCTGGGGACACATTACTTATTTTTTCCCTTTAACAAACTCCATCATAAACACTCAAGTATCTTGAATAATATTCCCGCTGTCCAAATCACTCATGAAAATAACATACTTAAAAAGAGAGATGATCTATTTTATCGTGTTTTAGCGAGTCGCTTTTTCTGTTAGCATTAGGTGATAGAAATTTCCTTTTTGTTTCAATATTAGATTCGTAAATTCCTCGCTTAACGTTCCTAGCATATGTGCCGTTTTGCTGGAGCAGCGCGGAAGCAAAATGTGACGATGGGGGGAGCGAAGCGGAGCACATATGCTCTGTTATGTGAAGTGTTCGTCATTTCTTTTTACGCAGTTCCCAAAGATGTTCTATAGGACTATGATGCAATATTTCTTCTAAAGAATTACTTTTTTTTCGATTACAATCCTTATGCATGAGTCTTAAATTTTCAACAGTCGATTTTCCACCTTTTGAAAACGGAATAATATGGTCAAACTCAACCTCATTATCTGGTACAGGTTTATGACATTTTTGGCAAATTTGGCCATCTCTTCGTACAACTTTCAACATTACATCTCTTGGAATAGAACGACTGTGTTTGCGTCTTTCCTTTGTTTCTGTAAGTGGTTCTGCAGAAAAAAACACAGGGCAAATATGACCAAACACTCTACACGAAGCATCCTTTAGTATTTTGGGGATTGATGCAGGATAATCATTTGGATTAAATGATTTGATTTCCTCTTTAAACCACTTTTTTCTATTTGAATCAAGTATCAAGCCATCTCCAAGAATGTTTGTTTCTATACATTTCCTTAAATACTCATTATGTTCTTCGGCATTTTTCCTGGTCGGTGGTATCAACGGAAAATCTTCTACTATTGGCCCATAAGGACAATATTTTAGTTCCCAACACGGCTTACAAAGATCAGTAGTACGCTTTTTCCAGTCTTTTATAATTTCCTTTTCGGGAATTGAGGAATCATAGCCCAAAATTTTTCTAATTGACTCGTGCATATTATTCACCCATGTATATTATTGACGAACATTTCACATAACGGTTCGAGCGTATCTGAAGTTTGCCGAAGGGAAATTTGGGCGAACGGAGTGAGCCGTATATGCTGTGTTATATGCTGGTTCGACACATCTAATCTTCTTCAATGACTAAACCCCATATCCTTTTTAGCGGCAATTCCGCTTTTAACTCATCATCGAATCGTTCATAGTGTTTAAAAACTGCCTCAATCAAATCTCCTGCATCCCATAATCTTATGTAGAAAAATGCGTCTCGTGCTTCCTGAATAGTTTTATTTGTAAATCCTCCCCAAGAAATCAATAATCCCTGATCTGCTCTAAACTTTGACATTACTCCCTGGAGTTCTCTCAAAACTTTGACATCAATTTGAGATGATGAGGATTTTACTTGTACACAAATTCGAGGGGTATCAAAACCTAATGGGCCCCCTGCAGCAAGTATGTCAACACCCCCATCTGGACCGGGGCTAGATTTCTTTGTAACATAACCTTGTGCTTGGAGAATCGCTTCTACCAACCGTGCTAAATTATGTCCCTTGAATTTTCGTCCAATAAACTTTACAATCTGGTCTCTTGCATATTCCTCGATGTCGATAACTTCCTCGGTGACTTCAGTCTCCTTACCAACATCTATTGCCTCTTTTTGTAAGAGTTCCTTAACACGATTCTCAGCATCATTTCTACTTATCTGGCAGACAGTCATAAATGCACCGAGTGAATAAAGAATATCTTGGTCAAATGCAGATCTTGGAATTGTTTTTAACCACTTTACGCGTCTAATATGTTTAATATTAGCAGTCAGTTCTTTATACTCATATTCACCCAAAACTTTCCCTATTGCTATTGCCGATTGCGTTTTGAGTGGGAGTGCTACAAGGTCATCTTTTTGTATCTCCCGAAGAAATCTCCATATTTGTCCAACCTCATTTGCAGCCTGCATTTTCTTAGCTGCCGGATTAATACGGGAATAAAGCTCTGCTAGTTCATCTCTAGTTTTTATATCGGAAAGATCAGAAAACTCATTCCAACCGATTGTTACGACGTTATGCTCTAATGCTCCTTGCTCTTGTTCTCCATGTCTTCCTGCTCTTACTAACCATAGACTCATTTTATCATCTCCTTATTAGCCGAAATTTCACATAACGGTTTGCAGATAAAAGAAGTCCCGACTTGTCAGCAATTTTATTTACCAAATAAATTTGACTCATCAATACTATTTAAAACGAAAATCCAGTTTAAAATCAAATAGCCATGGTATTTTAGGATTTACACCTTCTTTCAGTAACTTATTTGGTAAA